>FWPV01003099.1_pt1 | contig 38646 bp, 26 predicted proteins | sample 2228371 | NCBI WGS metagenome assembly FWPV01 (sample SAMEA103939776, study PRJEB20133) | metagenome
CCCGCTCAGGGAGAGGGGGGCAGGGGGGTGAGGACCAGCAGCGCATCAGGACGACATCCGCCAAAAACTCTACACCTGAAAGCCGCCGGGGGAGGGAACCAGGTGCCTCCCCGCAGGGAGGGGCGCGGTTCGACAAGCTCACCGCCTGTGGTGAGCTTGTCGAACCACAGGTGGGGAGACCCGGTTTCCCCGTATGTTCACCTCAGGGAGCAATGGCATGGCTGAAACAGTCACAATCGAGGGCATGCAGCAGCGTCTGGGCCGCCGGCTGGGTGAACAGCCATACTATCGCGTGGCTGTTCGGGAATCAGGCCGGTTGGAACTCGAGTCGCGCCCGGAGGTGAACCGGCCTGCGGCCCTGGCAGTTATGGGCAGCGGGGCGGCTTTACTGATCGTGGCAGTACTGATCGCCCTGAGCGGGCTGATCAGCGCCGGAGCGGGCGCAGGCTTTGCCGCAGCGGCGCTGGCGGCGGTACTGGGAGGACTGCTCGGCGGCCTGGGCTACCAGCGCCTGGTAGGTGGCTACGCTGTGCTCACCACTCGCAACCGCATCGTGATTGACGCTGGGGAGGAAACGCTCACCTTCATGCAGAGCAGCCGGGTCGGCAAGGCGCGCCAGCAGCGGGTCCCCTTTGACCGGGTCAGTGGCCTGCGTCTCCGTCGGCGTCCACTGGCGACAGGTCTGCTGCGGCGCGTGCGCCCGATTGTGGCGCTGGAACTCATCGTCGGCTCACAGGTGTGGATCATCGACAGCGCAGCGGACGCGGCAGAGTTGCGCGAGGTGGCTGTGGCCGTCGCCGAGGCGCTGGGCCGCGACTTCGACACCACAGCCGTGCCAGACGCTACGGGGGGGATGTGATACCATTTTAGATTGCCGATTCTGGATTGTGGATTACGATCCCGGGCATTACCGTGCGCTATCGCAACTCGGGTTATGCGGGATGTTCAACAGCGTCAGCATGCCGCCGATGAGCGCGGTGTAGGCAAGCGGCAGCAGCAGCCGCGAAGGGCTGATGCCGGCGCGGTTCGCCACGGCCACCACCACCGGCAGCATAATCGCCACCGCGCCGGTGGAACTCACAAAGGCCGAGACGGGCGCGACCACCAGCATCATTGTTACCAGAATCCGCCCTTCGCTCGTTCCGGCCACGCGCCCGAGCCAGCGCCCCAGGGCCTCGGCGATCCCCGTCTGGAGCAGCGCGTCGCCAACCACGAACAAGGCGGCGATCAGCAGCACCGTAGTGTCGCCAAAGCCGGCTGCCGCCTCAGCCGGGGTAATGATGCCCGTAAGCGCCAGGGCCATTAACGCCAGGAGCGCCGTGATATCCAGCCGAAGACGATCACTGACGAACAGCACGATGGTCGCGGCCAGGATCCCGAAGACGACCCAGATTTCCAGCGTCATACGAACCTTCCGGCGTTCCTCCGCTCAACTCAATTCGGCAATACGTCGCGCGACGTTCAACAGCGTGCTGGTATCCTCTTCGGTCAACCCGATCTCCGCCAGGGCGCGCGCCGCGCCGGCAACGAACGGAGGGGGTGGCGCCGGTGGCGCGAGCGTTGCCGGTGGGGCCGCCGCAGCGGGGATGGTCGGCTCGTCCTCTTCGCTGTGCAAGGGCCACAGCGGCTTGGCGCGGAGCTTGCGCACCACCGGCCAGCCGTACAGACGGGCGAGGAAGCGCGCATACCCCGCAGCGGCCCGCTCCAGGGTGTGCTCGGCGGCCACATAGGCCCGCGCCTGCGCCCCCATAGCCGCCGCCAGGTCCGAGCGCGCGAGCAGCAGTCGGCAATAGGCCAGGATCTGATCGCCCTCGGCCGGGCCGGGGTCAACCTGGGCGGCCACCCCGGGCGGCAATTCGGCGAAGGCGCCGACGGCGCTCACCAGGGTCGGGCGCCCCGCGCCAAGCAGCCGCAGCAGGCTGGCGCTGGTCTCTCCACCGGTAGGGTAGCGCAGGTTGATGCAGATATCGGCGGCGGCGACGTAAAGCTCAAAATCGGCCCGGGGCACATAGCCGGTCACCGTCACGGCGTCGCCCAGCCCCGAGCGGGCGATCAGCCCGGCGAGGTCATAATTTGGCGAGACGCTGCCCACCAGCAGGTAGCGCGCATCGTGGCCCTTGGCGCGCAGCGCCGCCAGCGCCCGCAGCGTCGGCTCGACGCGCTTCCAGGCGTTGATATGGCCGAAACTCGCCAGCGCCACCGCCCCGGTCGGCAGGCCGAGGCGCGCGCGCGCCTCGCTCCGGGGCAGCGTATCCGGTAGCGGGACGCCCATAGGCACAACGGCCACAGGTAGATCAGGGCGCAGCGCGGTAGCGCGCTCGACCACGTAGCGGCTGTGGGCAATCAGTCCGTGGGCGCTCTCGATCACCGGCTCGCAGCAGGGGAAGTCAAAGGCCGCATCGGTGAACCGCGAGCGGATCATCAGTTGGGCCATGTGCGCCCCGGGCGCGCCGTAGCGGGCCTCCATAGCGCGCACGTAACTCTGCACGTCGCGCAGCCGGCTCGCGGCGTACCAGAGCATAAAGTGGTGCAGAACAAAATCGTGCAGCACCACAACCCCCGGCAGCCGCCGGGCCGCGTCCCAGATCGCTCCATGAGCCGGACTGTTGCCCATGTGGTACACCAGAGCATCGTAGCGTCGCCGCCGTAGCTCGCGGGGCAGGCGTCGCAGCGGCAGCACCTCCAGGTGCTGCGTCAGGCGCCGGTTGGCCGGGCGCAGGCCATCCTCAACGAACAGCACGACCTCAGCGTACTGCCCGAGGTAGGGCAGCAACTCCTCGCTGTAGTCGGAGATGCCCGAGGGCGCCGGGTTCACGGGCGAACAGTAGGCGATACGGGGTATGCGCATAGCGTTGCCAGTGTACCACGCCTCGCGCGAACAATGGCAATAGGGCTGAGGTGAGCAGGTCGGAGACAGGTTCTCAAAGCAGCCGTCCAATGCGGCTGCGCCGCGCAACGCCAGAACGAAAACATTAAATTATTCCTGGGAGGGCTGCGCCCTCCCAGACCCTCCCGCGCGCGGGCTATGTTCACATCAGTCATCCATGCGGCTGCGCCGCACAACGCCAGAACGAAAATATTTCTTGGGAGGGCTGCGCCCTCCCAAGCCCTCCCTGCTGGCCAGTTGTTTCTGGGAGGGCGCAGCCCTCCCAGACCCTCCCGCGCGCGGGCTACGTTCAGGCTAGCGCTTTCCCAGGGCCTTATCAATCGAAGCGTCGCCCGCCTGGCGCTCCGGTTCGTTGCGTGGGGGCGCCCCGGCGATTGAGGACGGCGCAGCCGGCGGCGGAACCGGCGCCGGGGCGGGAGGCGCGGCCCGCCGGGTGCGCGCGAATGCCACCACGCCGCGGATCAGCACCATCAGGCCGGTAGTTGCGACCAGCGAAAGTATGAACCACGGCAACCACTCCAGCAGCACCCCCGCCAGGGGCGATGTTGCCACCAGATCGGTCACGGCGTTGTTGCCCCAGGCCGCATCGGCGTAGCGCAGCAGGTAAGCGGCGATCAGGGCTCCGTTCAGCGCCCCTAGCAGGCCGCCCAGCACTCGATCCAGCGCCTGCCTGGAACGGCTCTGCGGCGGCGCCCCGGGCAGCAGGGCGCTCCCGCCGTAGCCGATCATTGCCACCGTCAGCAAAAAAACTGCCGCGACCAGCAGGAAGGTCGGCAGCGCGGGCGCCTCGGGCCGGAAGGTCCTGCGGACCCACAGCCCCAGAGGCTGGCTCCACAGGTCAACCAGCACGGCGGCAAGCAACGTCCCGGCGATCGCCACCAACCCGGCGCGCACGCCGCGTGCCAGCCCGATAAGACCAAGCAGGCCAATCCCCGCTGCCACACTGATCGTCAGGACCATCTCAGTCTCCCCCGCTGCGGCCCGGGCGCCACTCTGACGCCCGCCGCGCCCCCGTTGGCGCGAGCCGGGTCTCTCCGCAGATTGTAGCACACTGCTGCCTGCGTCTGATACCATTTTAGATTTTGGATTTTGGATTGTAGATTGCCACGCTGGGCAGCACAACCCCTGAAACCACTTCAAGCAATGCGGCATCATCAACGGTAATTGGTATGAGAGGTTGGGCGGGTGCAACCCGCCGGGGAACATCCTTTCTCATCCCCTGCGGCGCGCGGACGGCCCTGCCTCACAGTGCAAGGAAGCGTCAGTCGCCCGGCAAACGTGCTATAATGCGTCCGCGCCTACCGCCAACGTTGCCCGGCCCGCCTCCCGCCCGGGTTGTGCCCGGCCCCTTCTGGCGCAGTTGTCCCGTGGCAGAGCGTGGGGGCCAACGTGATAGGAAGGAGACCGTCATGGTACGTGTCGCTATCAACGGCTTTGGCCGGATCGGTCGGCAGAGCTTTAAGGCGATGCTCGAGTATCACCCCGACGAGTTCGAGATCGTTGCGATTAACGACCTCACCGACAATGAGACCCTCGCCCATCTCCTGCGCTATGATTCGACCTACGGTCTCTTCGATGGCGAGGTGATGGTGACCGAAGATAAACTCATTGTTGATTACGACGATAACCACTACGAGATTGCGGCCCTTGCCGAACGCGATCCCGCCCAGCTTCCCTGGGCCGACATGGGGGTAGATATCGTCATCGAGTCGACCGGGCGTTTCACCGAAGCCGAGAAGGCCCGCGCGCACCTCCAGGCTGGTGCGAAGAAAGTGCTGATCACCGCGCCGGCCAAAGGCGAAGATCTGACGATCTGCCTGGGGGTCAATGAGTCAAGCTATGACCACGCCCGGCACCACATCATCTCCAACGCCTCCTGCACCACCAACTGCCTCGCGCCGGTTGCAAAGGTGCTCAATGACCGCTTCGGCATCCAGCGCGGCCTGATGACAACCATCCACTCGTACACGATGGACCAGAACTTGCAGGACAACGTCCACAAGGATCTGCGCCGCGCCCGCGCCGCGGCAATGAATATGGTGCCCACCACCACCGGCGCGGCCAAAGCCGTGGCTCTGGTCATCCCCGAATTGAAAGGCAAGTTCCACGGCTACGCTATTCGCGTCCCAACCCCCACCGTCTCCGTGGTGGACTTTGCGGTGCTCCTCAACCGTCCCACCAGCGTCGAGGAGATCAACCAGGCCTTCATCGAAGCTAGCGAAAGCGAAGAACTGGAGGGTATTCTGGGGGTTAGCGAGGCCGAGCTGGTGAGCAGCGACTTTATCGGCACAACCTACAGCTCCGTCGTGGATCTGCCGCTGACCCACAGCCTGGGCGATGATTTCTTCAAGATTATCGCCTGGTACGATAATGAGTGGGGCTACTCGGTGCGTGTGGCTGACCTGACTGCCTACCTCGCCGATCACTTCGAGTAGGCCAACTACACCCGCGCGGCAGAGTCGCTCACTGCCCAAATAACGCCGTTTTCCCGGGGAGGGCTAAGCACGCCCATCTCCTCTCCGATACACAAACGGGGGCGCAGTACTGCGTCCCCGTCTGCGTTCAACAGTCAGAGATTGGAGGCCAGTGTGCGCCTGCGGCGGCCAACCGCGTGTGCCAGGATCGGTCCATCCTCAAGCAGCTTCACCTCTGCCGCGCAGTACGGGCAGATCGCCAGGTGGTGCGATACCGTGGCAGCCGCGCGCGGATCCAGCAAACCCTGACAGTGGTCCACCAGTATGTCGGTGGATGGACAGTGGAGTCGGTAGAGCCGGCGCAGCAGATACGCCTGGAGCGCGCGCAGATGCATCACGCGTGCCGTACAGGCCGGACAGACCTGCAGATGTGCCAGGGTCGCCTCATCCGCCTCGCCATCGGCCGCCGCGATCAACGCACTGCCGCTTAGAGGCGGTGAACCGGTGCACCGCTGTTCCCACTCCTCGTCGTTGGTCATACTCCGCGCTCCTGAGCTTACAGCCGGTTCCCAACTCCGTCTGTACTGTATGAAACGCTGTTCCAAACGCTTTTTACACAATTTTATCATTTGTAGTATAGCCCATTCTTTGCCCCGGTATGGCGGTTGGGGGATGGGGAAACCGGGTTTCCCCATCCCCCTCCCCACGGGCGCGGCGCACACCCCGCGCCGGGAGGCTCTGGGAGGGTGCAGCCCTGCACCTCCCGCGCAGAGAACGTACGGTAACGTTGGCATACCCGCTCGTGAACCCCGTCGTAACGCTCTCAACAACGAGGCGCCCTCACGTGGCGTGTCGTGAGGGCGCTCGAGCAGGGGGAGGATCACCGGCAGAAGGCGCGCATCCTGGAGCAGCTACCGCTCCAGGTAACGCTAGCCGGCAATCAACTGGCGCAATTGCTGGTTGCGACTCAAGCGCCCCAGCACGTTGCGCTTGACGTTGTAGACATCGTTTACCGTGTCGAAGAGATCGGGGCGTCGCGCATAGATCGCGCGGGGGGTCAGGCCGAGGACAAAGGAGCTATACACGACCACTCGCTCGATCTCGCTCTGGAGTTGCGTGTCAATGAAACGCCAGAACTCCTCCCGATCCAGCCGGTTCATCGCCTCCTCATCAGGAGCAGCGGCGGGGTCGCGTTCGAGCGCGGTCGTCTCTTCCAACAGGCTTCCCAACCAGGACTGGGCGCGAACGCTGTCGATCACCACGCTGGTAGCGCACAATTGCAGGTACTGCAACAGCGAGGCCAGGGTAGGGAAAGCCGCAAAACGTTCCGGGGAAAGGGCACGCCAGAACTTGGCAAAGGCGCCGACAACAAAGTACTCGCTACTCTCTCCAGTGTTGGCGAATGCCGAACAGCGCCGAATCCAGCCCTCAACCAGACCGCTGTAGTGCAGATACAGTTGCTCCCAGGCCGCTTCATCCCGTTCGACCAGCGCCCGCCGGAACAGTTCGTAGCTGAAGCGCGTATCGTGCTGCTGGCCCCGATAGAAGCGCTCGCTTTCGATGACGCAGTGCTGCATCAGTGCGGACAAATCCATGGCCGCCAGAGCGGCAGCGTCCAGTTCAGTTGCCAAACCGCGACCTGCGCCGGGGTAAGCGCAAGGGCTGGGCGACAGGCCCGGAGTGTTGCGGGGGAGTGTCTCGATCGGCTGGGTGATCATAGCCTCCTCAACTCTCTTGCTGCGCGTGATGCCGGCGGCTTGTCGGGAAAGCTGCGGCTCAGACGGCGTCGACGGACCCCACGAGGCGCCGGTTCGCGGGCTGCGCTGGCCGTTGACCAGCAGGCGCGGAAAGGGAAACCTGCACCCCATGATCACGAGCCAGCGCACGGGCGAGCGCTGCCCCTGCGCCAGTCGCTCCGCAGAGATGAAGGTTTGCTCGGAGCACGGCGTGAGGTGTCAGGCCCTGTGGGCAGCTCGTAAGGGCCACCGTTCTATGAGCTTGATTGTAGGGTGTCGCTCTGAAGGTGAGAAGGGCGCAGGATGATCAGAGGATGACAAACGCGTACGAGTTGTGGTGGTAGGAGCAGTTTCAACGCCGAAGCGTCCGCGATCGGATTGTCGCCCGGGTGGGCAGGCGCGCGTTCGAGTGCCGTCCAGGGGCACATCGGCGGAGCGCCGATGATCGTGGCATGAGTCTAGAACGACGCATAAGCGGGTTTTGGGGCAACCTGCGAACCGGGATTGTCAGATTGGCCGGTGCCGGGCACCGGGGAGACACGGAGCGGTTCTAAGGTGAAAATAGCCTGCGCGCGGGAGGGTTTGGGCGTAGAGGCGCGGCGGTGCCGCGCCTACGCCCTCCCAGGAAACAACCCGCCAGCGAGGAGGGTTTGGGAGGGCTACGCCCTCCCAAGAAAAACCCATTTTCATTTTATCGTTGTGCGGCGCAGCCGCATGGATGACTGAGGTGAACATATGGGGAAACCGGATTTCCCCATCCCCCTGCCTATGGGCACAGCAAACCTTCCCCACCGGGAGGGGGACTCGCATTCCAGGCCCTCCCCACCGGGCAGGAGCACGGGGAAACCCGGTTTCCCCACGGCGCCTGTCAGACAACCTGGCGAGTGCGCCACTAAAGAGCGCCCTCGAGAATGACATTCTGGCTGGGGGTGGCGCTGCCGCCAGATGGCTCGACGGTGACCATCACTTCGCGAAAGGCGTTCACTTCACGCGGCGCCTCGACGATAATATAGCCTATACCCGTCGGATCGGCCTCGAAAGTCTTTCCCGCCACCTGGCCGGCCTCATCGGCAAACCAGAACTGGTAGACTTGCCCGGGCGCCAGGGGGGGCAGCCCGCTGAAGATGACCACGGCGCTGGAATGACCGGGGTACATGTACATCTCACCCTGGGCCACAACGCCGGCACGGGCCGAGCGTAACTGGCGCGTAGCCACGCCAGGCGCGCTGATGAAGGAAATGACGTAGTCGTCACGCGCCAGGTCGGCGGTAAGACGGGCCACCCGCTCCTCACTGGCGGCCAGACGGGCCGCAAGGCTCTCGAGTTGTTCCTGACCGGCGGCGAGTTGCGCGGCGAGGCGCTCCTGGCGGGCCTCGGCCTCGGTCAGGGTTTGCTGCAACCGTTCCAGATCGGCGACAAGCTCACGGTTCGTCCGGTCAAGCTGGGCTATGCCGGCATTGAGGGAGAAGGTCGCGAAGCTGAGGGCGATAAGCAGGGCGGTAAGCACAGCCACGAGGCCGGGCAAGAGCCAGCCAGAGCGCCGACGCGGCATAGCGCCCGTTGGTGACGGGGCCGCGCGGCTGGAGAGGGCATCGGTCTGCGCAGCGGCAATGCGGGCAAAGAGACGCTCCCGGACCCGTGCAGGCGGTGTAGCCGGCGGCGCGGCGTAGGGCAGCAGGGCGACAACCTGGCGCAACTGGCGCAGTTCCTCCTGGAGTTCGGGCGAACGTTCAAGAAGGGCCTCAAGCGCGAGACGGTCTTCGAGATCCAGGGCGCCAAGCGCATACGCACCAATCTGGCTCGCAGTAGAAGCTGAGTCGTGGTCGTGAGCTATCATTGACGGTCCAGAAGTTCTAGCGGTCATCGAGATCGATGCCCTGATGTTGCAGCAGCGTCTTCAGTTTCTGCAACGCGAGACGCACGCGCGTCTTCACCGTCCCGAGCGGGTTATTCAAGCGATCAGCGATCTCACGCTGCGAGAGGCCGCCGAAGTAAGCCAGTTCGATCACCTGGCGCTGGTCAGCGGGCAGTTCGCTCAGGGCGCTGGTGATCAGACGTCGGCGCTCGGCCTCCCACGTAACCTCGTCCATACTGGCCTGCGGATCCGGGATGGCATCGAGTGCCAGAGCATCGCTGCCAGCGCCGGGCGCGCTGGGGCGGGCCTGCTGCCGGCGCAGCTCATCAATGCAGAGATTGCGCGCAATGCCGAAGAGCCAGGCCGCAAAGGCGCCACTGCCGGCCTGAAACGTGGCTGCGCGGTTCCAGACGCGCCAGAACGTCTCTTGCACCACGTCTTCGGCCAGTTCGGCATTAGCCAGAATCTTCAGCGCCAGGCCATAGATGACGCGGGCATAGCGGGTATAGAGGTACTCCATCGCCCGGGTATCGCCGGCAGCAACCCTGGCGATCAGGTTCTCGTCGCTGAGAACCTCTCCCTCGATATCAGGATCCGGGGATACAGCCAAGTGAGCCCCTCTGGGAATAATACGCAGCTACACGGCGTTGTGGATGCATCGCCACGCGCGCCGCTGCGGATGAAGGCAGCCTGTATTATACACGAGATGCCGCGTCAATCCGATCTTTCTGCGTACCTGTTCCCATTTGGGCCAGGGCGCCACCCCGGCTACGTGGGCCTCCCGCCCGTAATGCCCTGGAGGCGGATAAGCTGCCTGCGCTCCCAGCGGCGCGATTCTCCTCGATGGGCTGCGCCGTCCCAAACCCTCCCGGTACGGGGGCGCGCCACCCCACAGGCGCTAATGTCTCAGAGCGCGGCTACCCCCGGGTTAGCCGCCATCTCACCCCTCACGCATCGTGACCGGAGGGCCAGTATGCGGTATTATATTGATACAGCGTGTTGCAGGTTACAGACAGCCCCGGCAAAGTTGTGCAAAGTATTGATAGGAAGGTGTGCGTTACCAGGCATGCTCCCGCAGGGGAAACCGGGTTTCCCCGCCATGCCCGGGGACAGGTCTGGACTGACGCAAACCGCCCACGCCTTCCGCAAAGCGACGCCAGGAAAACCGGATTTCCCCATGCCCCTGCCCGGGAGCGGGTGCAGTCGGGCTGCGCCATCCTGGGAAAACCTCTTTGCATCGTGTTGTTGTGCGGCGCAGCCGCACGGGCGTCTGAGATAGCTTGACAGCGGCCTGGAATGTGCTATAGTGCAGTTCGTGGCGAAAATCACAAGCGAGTGTTCTCCTCACTTCGCCTGTGTCTGCCCAGGAACCGCTCCGATCGCCGACAGGCCCTAGAATGAGGAATAGCCTGATGGCCGGGCACCACACCCATTCCCCGGCGACCGAGAGCGCCGTGGCAGTTGGCGCGCGTATGAGCAGCGCCGAAACCATATCCCTCCCTTCGTCTACCGGCCAGATCGCCGGGTTGGCCGAACTATTCACCCGGGCCGAGCTGAGCGCTGATCTCCGCGCCGTCGAGGAGTTGCTCCTGCGTCGCACGGCCTCACGCTCCGAACTGATCGCTGCGGCCAGCGCCTACACTGTGCGCGCTGGCGGCAAGCGCCTGCGCGCCGCCCTGGCCCTCCTGGCCGCGCGTCTTGGCGTCTATCACCTGTCGCAGGTGATCCATGCCGCGGCTGCCGTCGAACTCATCCAGGCGGCATCACTCGTCCACGACGACCTGGTAGACCAGGCCGCGCGCCGGCGGGGCCAGGTGACCGTGCATACCCGCTGGGATAATGACGTTGCCCTGATGGTAGGCGACTACTTCTTCGCCCTGGCCGCAGGCGAAATGGCCCTCAGCCCCGATCCGCGTATCATCACCTACTACGCCCAGGCAGTGCAAACAATTGTTGAGGGCGAGCTCAGCCCCGTGCTCGTGGCCGAACCGCTCGATACGGCCCTTGACCAGTACTTCTACAAAACCGGGGCCAAGACCGCGTCGCTCTTCGAGGCAGCCTGTAAAGCCGGCATGGCCGCCGGCGGCGGCAGCGATGCGCAGATTGCCGCACTGGGACGCTACGGCTTCGATCTGGGCATGGCCTTCCAGATTGTAGACGACGTGCTCGATTTCGTCGGTGATGAACAGACCCTCGGCAAGCCCGCCGGCAACGATCTCCGCCAGGGAACGATCACCCTGCCGCTGATCTACGCCCTGGCCCGCAGCAATAGCCCGCAACTCCGGGCTATCGTGGCCCACGACAACCCCGGTGAGAGCCAGGTGCGCGCCGCGGTCAACGAAGTGATCGCAGCCGGCGGTGTCGAGGCGGCTATGGCCGAGGCCCGGCGCTTTGTCGCCCGTGCTATTGACCAGTTGGCTGAGTTTCCTCCCTCGCTGGCTTTGCAGACGCTGGAAGACCTCGCCTACTTCGTCATCAGCCGGGAGGCCTGACCTCCAGGGCTGACGCCGGTCGCAAGCTCTTCCCTTGTACCGCATTGGAAGGCTCCCGCGCATGGCTCTGGTCTCCCCTCTCCAGCTTCGCTGGAGAGGGGAGGGGGTGAGGACCAACCAGCGCATCCCAACGCCATCACGCCCGTCGGCGCCCATACCTTCTGTCCGCTCCTGAACCTGGCGCCCGCCCACACCCCCCGCGTGAGCAGGCATACAGAATACCCCGGTCGCCCACTCCCCCAACGCCTGGCCTCAAACAATGGTTAGCGCGAAGAAGTCCCGGGACGACCCGGGAGCAAGGGCGTCTCACCCTCGTAGGCGCCCGATGGCGAGACGCCCCGCTCCCAGGACGTTTTCGCGCTCCAAAAAATGAAAGCCCTCTCATTTTTCGCCGCGGGTCTAGCCAACGGGCTGGAGCTATGGTACAACTATTGCAAATGCTTTGCACAGTTATTGCACGGCAAGGGAGGTCCAGGGGTGAAGCTCGCAGGGAAGACAGCACTGATCACCGGGGGTGGACGAGGGCTCGGGCGCGCCATCGCCATAGCTTTTGCCCGGGCGGGGGCCGCAGTGGCGATTGCCGCGCGCAGCGCCGATGAACTGGCCGAGACGGCCTGGCTGATCGCCGAGCAGGGCGGTCGCGCCATAGCCCTGCCCACCGATGTCCGCGATGCTGACCAGGTGGCCTCTATGGTTGCTGCCGCCCGTGAGTCTCTGGGCCCGATTCACGTGCTGGTGACAAGCGCCGGCATTGGTCTCCGCGCTCCCATCCACGAAACCAGCGAAGCGCAGTGGGACGCGGTCCTCGATACGCTGCTCAAGGGTACGTTCCTCGCCTGCCGCGCCGTGATCCCCCAGATGATCGAACTCGGCGGCGGCAACATCATCACCATCGGCGCCCCGCTCGAGCGGATCGCCGTCCCTGGCTTCGGCGCCTACTATGCGGCAAAGTGCGGCGTTGACGGCCTTACTCGCGTCATGGCCAGGGACCTGCGCCGCTTCGGTATTAATGTCAATGCTGTGCACCCGGGTGGCTTCGCCGATACGCGCCTCGTGCGCGAGACGGCGCCTGAGGTTCGCTCTGGCCTCCTTGCCCCCGAGACGATCACCGCCGCCGCGGTTGACCTGGCCGCGCTGCCCCCTCGTGGAGCAACCGGCCAGATTGTAGATGCCCATCAATGGAGATCCGACGAATATTGAAGGTTGTTCGCTTCCGGGGCTTGACAAAACCTGTGCAAAAGGTGAAAATAGTGGCGCTTCAATGGTTGAGGCTCCAGATGTCTCAGGTCAAAAGCATCAAGTGATCCTCCGCTCCGCAAAGCGGCAAGTCTCTGGCAACGGCGCCAACGGACCGCGTCTGTTGTAGGCTCCGCCCGCGTCATTCAGGAGAACGAACCGTGAAGGTCTTCCGCCGATCCACCGATACTGATACCGATGAGGCACTGGCGTTCAATTCCTCCACCACTGAGCCGGAGGAGACTGAGGAGTGGGACGCTGAAGAGGCTGAGCTTGAAGCTGAAGAGCTTGAGCTCGAAGTTGAGGAGCCTGAAGCTGCTGACATCGAGCCGGTTGAGGACTCGGTCCAGCTTTACCTGCAAGAGATTGGTCAGGTTCCCTTGCTGACCGCAGAAGAAGAGCGCGACCTGGCCATCAAGATCGCCCGCGGCAAAGAAGCGCGCCAGCGCCTCAACAATGAGGAGTATGCCTCGGGCCAGGAGCGCTTCCGCCTCGAGCAGGACGTCGCTCGCGGTGAGGAGGCCCGGCGCAAGCTTATCCAGGCCAATCTGCGCCTGGTGGTCAGTGTGGCGAAGAAATATATTGGCAGCCCGATGGCCTTTATGGATCTGGTCCAGGAAGGAAACATCGGTCTGATGCGCGCCGTTGAGAAGTTTGATTACACCAAGGGCAACCGGTTCAGCACCTACGCAACCTGGTGGATTCGCCAGGCGGTCACCCGCTCCATCGCCGAACAAAGCCGCCTGATCCGTTTGCCGGTGCACCTGAGTGAGTCGATTGTGCATCTGCGCCGCGCGATTTACAAATTGGAGCAGCAGCTTGAGCGCGAGCCGACACCTGAAGAGATCGCCCACGCGATGGGGATGAGCCTGCGAAAGGTGAAGCGCCTGCTGCGCGCCTCGACCCAGCCCGTCTCGCTCGAGCAACCGCTCAATTACGATAGTGAGGGCCGGGTCGGCGAACTCCTTGCCGATGAAAATCAGGAGACGCCAATGGAGATCGCCGCGGCGAATATGCTCCACGCCGAGTTGAACGCTGCGCTCAACGATCTTCCCGAGCGTGAGCGCAAGATTTTGCAGTTGCGCTACGGGCTGATTGACGGTCAGCGTCGCACCCTCGAAGAGGTGGGCGTAGCTTTTGGTATTACCCGCGAGCGCACCCGCCAGATCGAGGCTGAGGCGCTGCGACGCCTGCGCCACCCGAGCGTGGGCACGCGCCTTCAGGGCTATCTGGACTAGTGGCCTGTCAAGCGGGTTGCGGCAATAGTTTTTTGCAGGGGAGAGCTGCGCTCTCCCCTGCTCCCTACCGCCACGTGCCCTACCTCAGAAACGGCAATAACACCCGGCGGCCCCCGTTCAGTTGGATCGTCCGGGTCACGGTGGTTGTGTTTCCCCATCGGTCGCTGAAGCGCACCGCCAGGATGTGTCGCCCCTCACTGACCGGCAAGGTCCAGCGGTAGGCGTCGTAGTAGGGTTGTGGGTCCTCAAAGATGCCATTCAGCCCGAACTGCACGGCCATGATCCCACCCTGGTCGTCGAGGGCGTTGGTGTCAATTCGCACCGTGCGCTCCCGGAGCCGCACGACCGCTTCCGTCTCGCCGGACGGCGCTTCGGCAAGTGCCGCGATCTCTGCCGGATCCAGGGCGCGGTTGAAAATCATCAGCTCGTCCAGGCGTACCCCGCTGTGCCCACCCCCGGCGGCAAAGCGCCCCAGCCGCAACACCTCTCCCACGTCGGTCGGCAACGCAACGCCCTGTGCCCGGGCCACCAGCACCCCATCCAGGTAGAGCGCCTTGTGCCCCCCCTCGGCGTCCCAGGTGATCGCCAGATGATGCCAGCCCGCGTCAAGGGTATCGGGGGCAGCAAGCAGATCGCGGCTGGCCGCGGCGCTGCCGGTTGTCCAGAAAACCCACGCCGGGCCGCCGTCCGACCCGCTGGCGTCGCGGCGGAGCGCCAGAGTCTGGCTGTACACCGGCGCGCCATCGGGATTGGCGCTGGCGGCGAACAGGTAATGTCGGGGGACGGCGCCGCCGGGATAGCGCTCGGGCAACTCGGCCCGGAGGCTCACCGTGCCCGCGCGCAGGTCCAGGTTGCCGGCGAGGGGATAGGCGACCTCCGCCGGGCCAGGGTCGAGCGCCTGTCCGACGTGGCCGGGCCCGAAGCGGGGCGTGCCGCTGATCTGCGGGAAACCTTGCCCCACACGCTGCACCGGATGCCCGTCAAACTCAACCGCGAACAGCAAGTCATCGGGGGGGTTGATGGTGATCGCTGCCGATGGCGGCGTCTGGTCTGGCCTGGGGAACTGGCTGCTGAGCAGGGGGGTGATGGCGCCGGGCGGGGTAAAGTCGTAGGCGCCTATGAGTGACGGCGCCCAGAGCCACTCACCGGGCAGACAGCCGGCGTAGGCCGCGCAGGGGTCCGGCCCTGGCCCGAACCAGCCGTAGGGATCGATCTGTTTTCCGAAGCGACGCACCTCGAAGTGGAGATGGGGGGTGCCACCGGCGAGCCGGCTCGGCCCGCTGACGCCCAGGAAGGCGCCTGCCGTCACGGGCAGACCCTGGCTCGTGTTGATACGGCCTTCGAAGAGCGGGGCGAATCCTCCCAGGTGCCAGTAGATGGTTTCGTAACCGCCGGGGTGGACAATCACGACGCCATTGTCGGGGCGGGTGCGGGCGTAGGCCATCCCGGCGGCAGCGGCGAGGATGGGCGTGCCGATGGGCCGGTCAGGGAAGTAGTAGTCGTGACCGTCGTGCCCATCGTACTGCACGTTTCCCTGCCCCAGGTGGTTCACCACCACACCGTTGCCATCGTCGCCGCTATCAACGGTTGGGTAGGCGTGATCGAAGTAAGCAAGATGGACCATCCTGACGCCGGCGGGCCAGGGCTGGAGCAGGGTTAGCCCGCCTGGCGCGTTCGTGGGTGCAGGCGCGACGCCGTCGCCCGTAGACGGCAGGCTCGCGCCGAGGGCCGGTGGGCCAGACTGGACCAACTCATTGTTGAAGTATGCGGCGAAGGCCTGATTGAAGCGCTCGACCACCGCGCGCCACCCGGCCAGGGTGCGCCCCCTGGCAAGGAAGCGTTGCACGGCCACTCCTTCAGGGGCCTGTTCGAGGGTGAGGGTGAGGGTCAGCCCATCGCTGAAGCGCAGGGTCGGCGGGCGCTCGTAGGGACCGAGGCCGGCGCGGAGTTCGCGGCTGGCCCAGTCGATCTGCGCGGCGAAGCCATCAGGACCGGCAGGACCGAAGGGTTGCCGGAGGGCCGCATCGGGGGGTGCCGGGTTGCTCAGCAGCCCCGCGGTGGCCTCGAGCAGCGCCAGGTGCAGGCGAGGACTCAGGCCGTAGAAAAGCGCCGCACTCTCGATAATCTCGGTCGCGCTGCGCCCGTCTTCGCGGTAACCTTTGAGCGCACCGGGCTGAGCCTCGAGAACCTGCTGGACCCCGAGGTCCCCGCCCTCCTGCGCTCCGACGCGCGGCCCCGGCAGCGTAGTCGCCAGGAGTGCGGCGAGGAGTATTGCTGCAAGAGTTGATATGAACATCGAGAAACCGGGTTTCCCCACACCTCTCCCTCGGCGGAGGGTTTGGAAGAGCAAAGCTCTCCGGGGAGAATCGCTTTTCATTCCTGTAGTTTACAGCGCGGCCGCGTAAGGGACGAGGATGAAAAGTAGGGAAAATCGAGGTTACCCACTCCCTGGAAGAGAGTTTGGGAGGGCTGCGCCTTCTCATGCTCTCTAGAGGCGTGGGGAAACCAGGTTTCCCCACGCCCGCCCTCTGGTCGCCAGGCTGATAATGACACGTCGGCATGTCAAAACAATGAACGGCAACCCGTCAACTTCTGGCAAGGCATTCAACACTTCAGTCGTTCATGCGGCTACGCCGCACAACGCCGGAATGAAAATAATTATTCCCGGGAGGGCTGCGCCCTCCCAAACCCTCCCCGCTGGCGGGTTGTTTCCCGGGAGGGCGTAGAGGCGCGGCGGCGCCGCGCCTCTACGCCCAGATCCTCCCGTGCGGGGGCTATTTTCACCTCAGCCAGTGACGGTGCGCTCCGAGGGTGCAGCTTCGACAGCCCAGGACTGCACACCATGGGATACGAAGGAGAAAGGTCGCACAACCACGCCTGCACCGGTCAGGGCCCGCTCCAGTTCCAGCCGCCGGTCGAAGGGACAGGCGAAGACCATAAAGCCGCCACCGCCAGCGCCGGTGATCTTGCCCCCCCAGGCGCCGTGACGCAGCGCCAGGGCGTAGACTTCTTCGACGATTGGCGGAGCAATGTGGGGCGAGAAGGACTTCTTTACCTCCCAGGCGTCGTGGAGCAGACGACCAAAGTCGGCAATGCGCAACTCGCGCAAGTAGCGCGCGGCCTGGTCAACGAAGGCCTTGGTCTCGTCGTGGTAGCGCAGGGTATCACCTTTCATCAGGCGCTGGACCTGATCCTCCATCAGGTGGCGACGCAACAGTTGCCGGTCGCCGATGTAGCCGATGATCAGGCAGCTCTCCAGTTCCAGCAGAGCGGTCGGATCCATAACCACCGGCTCAACGATCACCCGCCCGGCGCCGAAGTGATAGACGCACATACCGCCGAAGACGGCGGCGTACTGGTCCTGGCGCCCTCCGGGAATGCCCAGATCGGTGCGTTCGATACGGTAAGCCAGTTCGGCCAGGTCGTGGGGATCGTAGCTCTCACCGGCGACGGCATAGAGCAGTTTGAGCATACTGACTACCAGGGCCGAGGAGGACCCCAGGCCGCTGCCGGGGGGCGCATCGCTGAACATGGTGATCTTGTAGCCGGGGCGCGCGGGGGTGAAAGCCGGGCGCAGATGGGGGATGGCGTCGAGTACTGCCTGGGGCAGGGGCAGCCGCCCGTCCCAGGCCCGGCCACTGACCTGACGACTGACCTCTTGCAGGTCGAGCGAGCGGATGATCAGGCCAGGCTCTGCGCTCGCGCTGAGCATGCAGCGCACGTAGAGGTTGATGGTGCAATTGAGGACCTTGCCGCCGTACTCCTCGGCGTAAGGACTGACGTCGGTGCCGCCGCCGAAGAAGCCGATACGCATAGGGGCCCGGGCTTTGTAGATTTTCACGGACATCCCTCTCCGGTCGGGTGCTGTCAAACCTGAGGTGAAAGCAGGGGAAACCAGGGTTCCCCGCCTGCGGTGCGCCTGTCGAACCGCATCACTGCCCGCGGGGCGGGCGTGGACGAGCGACGCCCTCCCGGGTCTCCCTCGCGGGGGCGGTGGCGAACCCTGACTTCCCCACCACTTCTGCCTCGGGACGGGTGGAAAGGCGCAGCCCCGCCAAACCGCCCCCGGTCGGTTACCCTGAGGGGCGTAAAGCGGGGCCAGTATAGCAAGGAGCGGAGGAAAAGGCAAAAGGCAAGCTGGTGTCGCGCGTAAGGTGCGCACCACTCGGGGAGGAGCGTAGGGAAACCCGGTTTCCCCATGTGTTTCCCTCAGCCGTAACTGGCACTCTGCCACCTGCAACGGCCTTACCCCGTCACCCCCTCCAGCCGGTCCTCCAGATCGGCGTAGACGTTGCGCAAGCGTTCGAGGGTCTCCTCATCGGCCTCCCAGAATCCTCGTTCGCAGGCCTCGAGCAACCGACGGGCCATCCCCGCTGTGGCGTGGGGATTAAGCCGGGCCAGACGCTCGCGCATGGCCTCATCGAGCAGATAGGTTTCCGCGACCCCCTGGTACACCCAGCCGTCTACCGCGCTTGCCGTAGCGCTCCAGCCGTAGGTGTTGCTGACGCGCACTTCGATCTCGTGCACGCCCTCGTAGCCATGAGCTAGCATGCCCTCGAACCACTTCGGGTTGAGCAGCTTGGCGCGACTTTCCAGGCGCACCATCTGCTCCAGCGAGCGCACCCGACTGCTACTTGCCCCACTCAGCGCCTCAACCTCGGCGACCATAACGGTGGGGCGGGCGCCGCGCAATCGCTCCACGCTCTTGGTGACTCCACCCAGATACTCGTAGTAGTGATCAACATCGGAGATGCCGGTCTCGACACTGTCCACATTCTGGAAGGTGGCTTCGACGGTGGCAAGCACGCCCTCCAGCAGGGGACGCGCCTCGCGCCACTCACCCCCGGGCGTCATGGCGAAGCCTTTGCGGTTCATGAAGACCTCGCCCAGTTCCTGGTCGTCCTGCCAGGCGCTTTGCTCGACCATATGGTTGACGTTAGCGCCGTAGGATCCAGGCGCATTGGAGAAGACGCGCGCCGCTGCTTCTTCGACGCTTACGCCCAGCGACTCGGCCAGCGCCAGGGCATGTTTTCGCACGAAGTTAGCTTCGAGCGGCTCGTCGGCAGTGGCGGCAAGCCGGGCAGCCTTATCGATGAGCATGGCCTGGTGAGCCATCAGGTCGCGGAAAATGCCGCTCACGGTGCAGACCACGTCCACCCGTGGGCGCCCTAGCTCGGCGAGAGGAATGAGAGTGACATCGGAAACCTTGCCGAGTTCGTCGGTGACGGCGCGGGCGCCGAGCAGCGCGAGGGCCTGGGCCACCCCTTCGCCGCCGGTCTTGATGTTGTCGGTGCCCCAGAGCACCATGGCCACCGTTTCGGGGAACGCGCCCTGCTCGGCGGTGAGGCGGGCCAGCAACTCGCGCACGCAGGCCGCGCCCTCGCTCTGGGCCGCCGCGCTCGGCATCCGGTAGGGGTCGAGGCCATGCAGATTGCGACCGGTCGGAACCACCGAGGGGTCGCGCACGACATCGTTACCGCCGGAAGGCGGGGTATAGCCGCCGGCGAGGGCGTTGAGCAGCCCGCGCACTTCGTTGTCGGTGCGCAGCCTGGCAAGCAGATCACCCAGGAAGGTTGCCAGAGGCATCAGCTCACCCGCATCCACCCCTTCCAGTTCCAGTGGCCCGCCCTCCACCATGCGGCGCACAGCGGCACGGCAGCGATCTTCGACCATGCGCCACTGCTCCTGCGCCCGGGGGTCGCTGGCGATAGCCTGGCGCAGGGCCGCATAGTCCAGCCCCATGGAAGCAGCAACCCGCTCCGGGAGAGTTGGGGCGCCGGGGACGGGGCGCTGGAAGGCCGCCACCAGGCTGAGAATGTCGGTCAATTCATCGGCTTCGGGTGGGCGCCCGAGGACGTGCAACCCGACCGGGATGAGGCGTTGCTCGATCTGCAACAACTCGTGACTCAGACGCGTCAGATAGGCCTCGGCAGCGCCGTCGGTTTGCCCTGCTTCCTCGCTTCCGGCCCCGGCGGCTGCCTCCGGCGCTTCGGCGCTACGCGCCGCGCCCAACCCCACCTGCTGCGCCAGGGCGTCAATCGTTTCCAGCAGGCCCGGGTCGGGGCGCTGGCGATACTGCTCAATACTGTCCTTCAACTGCCGCAGGCCCTTATACAGCCCCGCGTGCTGCACAGGAGGCACCAGATAGCTGACCAGGGTCGCCGCGCCGCGGCGCTTGGCGATGGTACCCTCACTGGGGTTGTTGACACAGTAGTAATAAATGTTGGGCAGGCCGCCGAGGAGCCGCGCCGGCCAGCACGTCGGCCCCAGACCGGCCTGCTTGCCGGGCATAAACTCCAGCGCGCCGTGGGTGCCGATGTGCACCACGGCATCGGCGGCAAAGACCCGGTCGATCCACGTATAGAACGCAGCAAAACCGTGGTGCGGCGCAGCGTCGCGGGCCATGAGCAGGCGCATCGGGTCACGCTCGTAGCCGAAGGTGGGCTGTACGCCGATGAACACATTGCCGAACTGGCGCCCCAGGATCTGGAAGCGCCGTCCATCGGTCAACAACTCACCCGGCGCCGGCCCCCAGAAAGGCTCGATCTCGGCATAGGCCGGAAACAGCCGGCGGTATTCTTCAACGCTTAAATGGGCTGCCACATTGGCGTCAGTTCCGTTGATCAGCGCGTTGCCTTCGACCACCATCTGGCGCAGGGCCTCGGCGCTGGCCGGCAGGTCCACCTGGTAGCCAGCGGCCTTCAACTCACTGAGCAGCCGGTAGACGCTGGCGAACACATCGAGGTAGGCAGCGGTGCCGATGCTGCCCATATTGGGAGGAAAGTTGAACAGCACCAGCGCCACACGCTTCTCGGCGTTGGCTTTACGGCGCAGCGCCACCCGGCGGGCCACACGATCGGCCAGACGCTCGATTTGCTCGGGCACTGGCACAGCCACCCCGCTATCCCCCGAAGGGCCGCCATAGACCAGCGGCTCGGCGGCGCCTTCCAGTTCCGCCAGGGCCACATTCATGGCGATGTGCATCGGGTTCAGGCCGCGTTCATCGCGCCGCCACTCCTCGACCCGCTGAAAAACCAGGGGAATGGCCTGCAGGAAGGGCACATTGAGGGACTCCAGGGCCGCCCGGGCCTCCTCGGGGCGGCTCTGAGCCATCCCGCCGGCCAGAGCGAAGCCCGAGGTCGTCAGCAGCAGATCAATCGACGGCTGACCATGGGCGTCTTTGAAGAAGGCATCCAGAGCGGGACGATTATCCAGGGTGGCGGTGTAGGCCAGGCGCGCCTCCAGGCCGCGCGCCTCCAGCGCGTGGATAAGGGCCCCCAGGTGAGCCACGTTGTTGCCAAGGGTAATCACCCGCAGCGAGAGCAGCCCCACCACTCCGCGGTCGAGCCGCAAGCGGCGTTTGCGTTGCCACTTCTCATAGCTCTTCAGGTCGGCGAACGGCCCCGGCGCATCGGGATGCCAGAGCGCCACATCGGGATAGAGATCGGGGTCGCGCACCGGCAGGCGGCCCCGCAGTTCCGGCACATAGCGTTCGCCGATCAGGCAGAGCATGCGTTGCAGGTTTTCGGGGCTATTATTGACCCAGTACTGGTGCAGACTGATAAAGCTATGCAGGTCGCGGAAGCGCCCGGGCAAGAATTTCAGGACCTTCGTCAGGGCCTTGACCATATTGAGCTGGCGCGACACCTCGCCGTGGCCGTGCTTCGGCTTCAGGGCCTGCATAATGCCGTCGTGGCCCCCTTCGCCGCCCTGGTCGCCGAGGGTAAACTTCCCCATGCGCGTGAGTCGCGCCAGGGTAGGATTACTCATAATCACCGCGACAGGGCAGGGAGCCCTGGCCAGGATCGGCGCCAGCGGGCGCACATAGGCCTCGCCGAAAAGCATCGCGCCAAGCACAAAATCGGCGCTGGCAACCTCCCGCTCTACCTCGGCGAGCCGGGCCGGGTCGGCCAGATCTGCTCCGGTGTGAACGGTAATGGCGACCGGAACGCCATGGTCGCGCTGGATCGCCGCAGCGGCGGCCCGCAAACCAACTGTGTAGTTATCCTGGGTCGTGAGAACGACGATTCGCATTGCTGCCTCCATGCATGCGCAGCGAGCCGGCTTTCGGGGCCGGATAGTGGAGATCGTACACCTGTGTCGCGTCGCCTCGCGGGAGGGAATCTTCACGCGGGGTAAGGATGGCGCAACCGCCCCGCAAATCGGGAAGGGCTTCCACAGGGGCTTCGCCCCCCGGACCTTGCCGTTCCAGAACCTATCAAATGCGTCGCTTCGTTGGCGTCCTCACATACCCCTATGGGGTATACGATGTTGACTGGCGCTATTGTGCGGTATGGTATACTATACTCAAGCCGTCCACAGGGGGGTATGTCCCTTTGTGCGTTCGCGAGGAGGGTTTGCATGCACAACCGAGTTGTGATTATCGGCTCAGGCCCGGCGGGCCTGACCGCCGCCCTGTATGCTGCGCGCGCCAATCTGGAGCCACTGGTGGTGCGCGGGTTGCAGCCCGGCGGCCTGATCGCCACCACGTCCGAAGTGGAGAACTATCCGGGTTTCGTCGAAGGCATCGGTGGCTTCGAACTCGCCGACAATATGGAGAAGCAGGCCGCCCGCTTTGGCGCCCGCTTTCTGGATACGCTGGTCACCCGGGTTGATGCCGGGCAGCGCCCGTTTGTGCTTACCACCGACGATGGGCAGCAACTCACCGCCGATACGATCATCGTCTCCACCGGCGCATCGCCGCGCAAGCTCGGCGTTCCCGGCGAGGAGCGCCTTGCCAACCGCGGTGTGAGCTACTGCGCCACCTGTGATGGGTTCTTCTTCCGGGGTAAGAAGGTGGTGGTGGTTGGCGGCGGCAACAGCGCCCTTGACGAGGGGTTGTTTCTGACCCGCTACGTCGAGGAACTGATCATCGTCCATCGGCGCGATACGCTTCGCGCTGATCCGATCTTGCAGGAGCGCGCCTTCGCAAACGAGAAGATCCGCTTTATCTGGGACAGCACCGTCGAGGAGATCCTCGGCGAGGAGCGGGTCAGCGCGGTGCGCATCCGCAATCTAAAGACCGGAGCCGTCAGCGAACTGGCGGTTGACGGGGTCTTTCCCTACATTGGGCACGTGCCAAACACCAGGCTCTTCGAGGGCGTTCTGACCCTCGACGCCGGGGGCTACATCGTCACCGACGGGCGCCAGCGCACCAATGTGCCCGGCATTTTCGCCGCCGGCGATGTGGTGGACCATATCTACCGCCAGGCGATCACTGCCGCCGGCGAGGGCTGCAAGGCGGCGATGGAGGCTACCTGGTACCTGGCCGAACAGGAACACGCCGCGAAGAAAGCCTCCCGGCCCGAGTCCGTCTCATCCCCATCGTGAGACGAGGTTTTTGAGAGCGCCAGGCTCGTGCCCACGCTCCCGGCGAGCAGGGGCGCCTGGGAAGGCGAAGCCCTCCCGGGCGCCTATAGCCCCGCCACGGTTTGCACCCGGCTGATCACGCCCAGAATGAGGTTCGGAAATAGACCAACGACGATCAGCGGCACCACGGCCACCGCCACTGCCGCCAGGATCGCCGGCGGCGCGGGTAGCGGCGCCTCGCTCGGCGGGGCGGCGATGAACATGGCCTTGAGCAGCCGCAGGTAGTAGTAAAGGCTGATCAGGGTGGTGATCACCGCCACCACCACCAGCCAGCGCGCGCCGCCCTGCCAGGCGGCCATGAAGACGTAAAACTTGGCGAAGAATCCCGCCAGCGGCGGAATCCCCGCCAGCGAGAGGATGCACAGGGTAAACAGCGTGGCCAGCCCCAGGTTCCGGCGCGCCAGGCCATTCAGATCGGCGATCTCATCGCCGCCGACAATCAGGGTGATCGCTGCCAGCGCCCCGAAGGCGCCCAGGTTGGTGAGCGTGTAGACCACCAGGTAGTAGAGGAGCGCCGCCGTGCCCTGATCGCGGTCGAACGGCTGCGGCGCGGCCCAGGCCACCAGCGCCAGCAGAATGAAGCCGGCATGGGCCACGCTCGACCAGGCCAGCAGGCGCTTGGCATTCGTCTGCGGCAAGGCCGCCAGATTGCCCACAATCACCGTGAGCAGCGCCAGGAAGGCTGCCAGGCTCGTCCAGCCGCCCAGGTCGGCCAGACTCGCGCCCCCGCTGAGCGAGGGAAAGGCCGTGGTGAGCAGGCGCAGGAGCAAGATGAAGCCCGCCGCTTTTGAGGCCGTGGAGATGAAGGCCGTGATCGGCGTCGGCGCGCCCTGGTAGACGTCGGGCGCCCAGCCGTGGAACGGCACCGCCGCCACTTTGTAGCCCACCCCCGCGATGACGAAGACCATCCCCAGGGTCAGCAGCGCCGCACCGCTCCCGGCGTCGCTGGCGAGTTCGGCGATGCGCGCGAATTGGGTCAGATCATTCGCCGTCACGTTCCCCGCCAGAGCGCTGGCCGCGTAGCCGTAGGCCAGGCTCATCCCGTAAAGCAGGATGCCCGACGACATAGCCCCGAAGAGGAAATACTTCATCCCCGCTTCAGAGGAGCGCGCGTCGTTGCGAAAGTAGCCTGCCAGAATGTAGAGCGGAATGCTGGTCAGCTCTACCGCCAGGTAAGCCATGATGAACTCGGTGGCGCCGGCCATCAGACACATGCCCAGAGTCGAGAAGAGGATCAGGGCATAGAACTCGGCAGGATGGGCGCTCGGCCGGTAGTCCAGGCACAGCAGACTGGTGATGAATGCCGCACCGATGAACGTGAGCCTGGCGATCATGGTCAGGTGATCGGTGGCAAAGGCGCCGATAACCGGCGTCCCGCCGGGGCCGCCGCTCTGCAGATTGCGCAGGATCGTAAGCAACCAGTCGAGCACAGCATTCCCGATCGGCCCCTCCGGGGCGCGCGTACCGGGAAGGTAGGCGCTCTGTAGCAGGGCGATGACAAAGACCAGCCCCAACCCGATCGCCGTTAACGAGGCCGAAGAGCGCACCCGCTCCAGTTGCGCCTCGGAACTGCGGCCCCATTTCTCGAAAATATCCGAGCCAAGCACCAGCAGCGCCAGCACCAGCAGCAGGATCTCCGGCAGAAGCCGGGGGATGTCGGTAATCTGAAACACCGCTTGCTCCGTTTGTTATCAGGCGCCTTTGCGGCTGCGCCGCACAATGCGGGATTGTGCAGCGCGGTCACACGGGCGTCCCGGGGGGCTACGCTCCTTCTCCGGCCAGGGGAAGGGAAAGGCGGTCAATCTCTATACGCCGCTCATCGGCCCGCCACCACCACCCCGGTAAGCTGAGCCACCACTGGCTGAACCCCGGTGTTGATCAGTTCCGTAAGAATGGCCGGATAGAGGCCCACCACCACCAGGATCACAGCCAGAATGGCTGCGCCGGTATACTCCTGCCAGGTGAGCCGCGGCAGATGGAAGAACTCGGGGTTCTTGACCTCACCGTCAAACGTCGCCCAGACAGCGCGAAGGATGTAGGCCCCGGTGACCGGTATGGACACAGCGGCGATGACAGCGATCAGCGGATAGCGCTCCCACACCCCCAGGAAGATTGTGAACTCAGCCCAGAAACCCGCCAGGCCGGGCATGCCCATAGACGAAAGGCCGCCGAGAATGAACATCCACGCCGCAAAGGGCATCACCTTCCGCAGCCCGCCGAGTTCGGGCAACTGGCGCGTGTGGGTGCGTTCGTAGATCATACGCCCAACCACGGCAAAAAAGAGCGCCGTCATAATGCCGTGGGCGAACATCTGCAACACGGCGCCCGTCATCGCCAACTGGGTCGCGGCAGCCAACCCCATCAGCACCAGGCCCATATGGCTCACCGATGAGTAGCCGATGATGAACTTGGCGTCGCGCTGGGCCATGGCGATCGTCGCCCCGTACACGACGTTGAACAGGGTCAGTACAGCGATGACCGGCAACCAGAGGTTCGCCCCTACCGGCATCAGCCACATCGCGGCGCGAATACATCCGTACGCTCCCAGCTTCATCAGCACGCCGGCATGGAGCATACTCACCGCCGTGGGCGCCGCAACGTGTCCGGTGGGACTCCAGGTGTGGAAGGGGAACATCCCGGCCAGCACGGCGAAGCCCGCGAACATCGGCAGGAAGAAGATGCGTTGCAGGTCGCCGGCCAGGGTCACGCTGCGCGAGAGCACGATCATGTCAAAGGTGCGCAGTCCTGAGCCGAAGTACAGCCCGAGCATCCCGATAATGGCCAGCGCGCTCCCGGCCATCAGGAAGAGCGTCAGCTTCATCGCCCCGTACTCTTTGCGCGTGCTGCCCCAGACACCGATCAGCAGGTACATCGGCAGCACCGCCAGTTCGTAGAAGACGAAGAAGAGAAACAGGTCAAGAGCGACGAACACCCCGTACACGCCGGTGGTGAGCAGCAGCAGCAGCACCCAGTACTCTTTGACCCGCTCCTCGATGTTCCAGCTCATCAGCGCGCCGGTGAAGATCACCACGCCGTTGAGCACCAGCATCGGCAGGCTGATCCCATCTACCCCCAGCAGGTAGGAGATGCCAAGCTGGGGAATCCAGTCCAGGCGCTCGATGAACTGGAAGCCACCCCGGCCCGGGTCGTAGGCCAACCAGACGAGCAGGGAGAGCACGAGCGAGATCAGGGCAAAGCCGGCGCCCGTCCAGCGCATGGCTTCGGCGTGGCGCCTGGGGATGAGGGCAATCAGGGCGGCAGGCACAACCGTGCTGAGCCAGATCAGGCTCAACCAGGGGACAGTGGTCGAAAGCGTGAACAGGCCCATAACTGCTTTCAAGGGAGCGCATGCGCTCTCCGCTATGGGCGCAGCGCGCCCGCGCATCGGTCAACTCAGCGCTCGCTGAAACACAGCGACGAGCTGGGTGGCGGTGGTGTTCGCCAGGTTCATCAGCGGCCCGGGGTAGACGCCGATCAGCAACAGGAGCGCCAGCAGCGGCAGCATGGTCCAGAACTCCGCCGGCCGCAGGTCAGCCAGGGCATTCCAGCGCTCGTTGAGCGGCCCCAGGAAGAGGCGCTGGAACATCAACAGCAGGGCCAGAGCAGTGACGATCAGGCCAATCGTCGCCAGGGCGGTGAAGAGCGGCAGCGTCGCCCAGGCCCCGCGGAAGATGAAGAACTCCCCCACGAACCCGGCCATGCCCGGCAGGCCCAGGTTGGCGAACATGGCCGCCCCCATCACCCCGGCAAAGGTGGGCGCTACTACGCGCAGCCCGCCAAAATCGGTCAGGTGCCAGCTCGCGGTGCGGGCATACAGCGCGCCGGCCAGGTAGAATAGCGCCGCTGTAGAGAGGCCGTGGGCTACCAGTTGCACCATCACACCGTTGAGGGCGATGGCCCGGCTGTCCTGGGTGGTCGCGCCGGGCAGGGCGGCGGCGGCAGCGATGCCGAGCATAACGTAGCCCATGTGGTTGATCGAGGTGTAGGCGATCAGCCGCTTGAGATCGCCGCCCACGTTGGCGAGTGCGCCAAAGGCGCCGGCCACGATTCCCACCAGGGCCAGGCCGCCCATCACGGGCGCGAAGTACTGGCTAGCGTCCGGCACGAAGGGCAGCATGATCCGCAGCATGCCGTAGGCGCCCATCTTGCTCATCACCGCGCTAAGCAAAATGCTGCCCGCAACCGGCGCTTCGGCGTAGGCGTCGGGCAGCCAGGTGTGGAACGGCCAGACCGCCAGTTTGATCGCAAAGGCGATAAAGATCGCCCAGAAGGCGATGCTGGTGTAGAGCAGCGGGTAGCGCCCCAGCGCGTTTGCCACGCCCAGGCGCTCCATGTAGGCGAACAGGATCTCGCGGAAGCTGCCCGTGACCCCCTCCACCGGCAGGCCCAGGCCCAGCCGTCCCAGGGCGATCAAGTCAAAGGTAGGAAAGCCCGCCTGTCGCACCGACAGGTAGATAACCTGGAAGAGCAGCAGCATGCCAATCGAGCCGGCCATAGTGTAGACGAAGAACTTGAAGGCGGCATAGCGCCGGTTCTCGCGTCCCCAGAGCTGGATGAGAAAGTACGCCGGCACCAGGCTGAATTCCCAGAAAATAAAGAAGAAGAAGAAGTCCAGGGCTACGAAGTAGCCCAGCATCGCCGCCTGGAGCAGGAGCAGCAAGGCGTAGTGAGCCTTCACCCGGTCGGTAAGCTGCCACGAGGCCAGCATGGCTATCGGGGCAATCACCGCCGTCAGCAGCACCAGCGGCAGACTCAGGCCGTCTACGCCGAGAAAGTAGTCTACCCGGACAGCCTGGATCCAGGGGATCTTCTCGACCAGTTGCACCGCTCCCTGGCCCCCGGCGCTGGCCGTCGGGTCAAAGCGCGACCAGACTACTATGGCAATAGCCAGAGGCACTCCCGTCCACGCCGTCGCGCCCAGGCGCACCACGCGGTCGTCCAGGCGCAGCCAGGCGGCCACTCCCACCAGCAGAATACCCGCCAGCGGCGACAGAACCAGCAGGGTTAGCCACGGCACCCCGTCGGGTGAAGCCATCAAATACGAGGGTAGATCCATGGGTCTGTTCCTAGGGCGTGGTTCAGATCTGCTTGACAATCCGGCCTTCATCTCCACACCTCGACAGCTCTACAAGCTGGTTGTGTGGAGGTGTGGAGCTGTGGAGATGTGGAGCGACAGTAACAGAGAAACGTCCGCCATTGAGCCTTGCCTGAGGTGAACATACGGGGAAACCGGGTTTCCCCATATGTGGTTCGACAAGCTCACCACAGGCGGTGAGCTTGTCGAACCGTCCCCCTCCCTGCGGGGAGGCGCCCGGTTTCCTCCCCCGGCGGGGGAGAGCCAGGGAGGGGGCGACCCTCCCGGAGATGCCCCATAGTCATCGCGGCGTTGTGCGCTCCGCGCATGGGCGTCTGAGGTGAACATAGCCCGCCCGCGGGGAGGGTTTGGGAGGGCGCAGCCCTCCCAGGAAACAATACTATTTTCATTCTGGTGTTGTGCGCCCCGTGCATGGGGCCTAACGGTTTGCGCTTCACCTGCGCCGCGAAGCGCAGCGGAGCGGCGTTAGGTGGAAGCGCATGTCGGGCCGCTAATCCCTATCAGCTTCTGCCGCCTGCCTTAATGCCAAAAAGGCTTCTTTTAGCGGCTGACTCACTGCACTATCCGGTTCGCTCAATACAAGTTTTTGGTAAGCGTCCAAAAACTTAGATCGTGACCTATGAAAAAAATGCAAAAAGTGCCGTAGAAAGCCTATGCAATCAAGCACGGCAATCTCTGTTCCACCAGTTCGCTCATAACATCCTGCCGCATAAGACTTAACATCATCGCTAATTAAATCCGTAGTAATGAAGATGTAATTATGCATCCTGCTGGCAGCTGATGTGATCTTCTCAAGTGCACGGTCAATATCGTCAAGCGTCACGCGCTTCATTTTCATTTCATATGCTGTTACTACATGGTCATCATTTTCAAGGCATACTTCAATGTCTCCAAGAGAACCCGTTTGTTCATCAGCAGCGTTGTGACTCTGTAGTGGCAATATGCGCTCATCAAGTTTTCCTGCCACAGAATTATAGGCTGCAGCTACGATCAAAACTGGTAATCTGCTAGAGTTCTTACATTTGAGATGCTGTTCAATCAGATTAACGATTTCTTCAGACGACAGGGGCAAAACATCTTCTGATGAAAGTCCAGCGAGTAGAGTATTTATCCTTGTCTGTTTCTCTTCTCGCATGAGCAACAATATACGCACTGCTTCGGTCAATAAATCTTCTGCTGTTACTTTTTTTTGATATACATCATCAAGCAATTGCAGTGTCGCTCTATACACCTCTCGGGGTCTTCCAACTAACTCTAAATCCGTTGTAAGAGGTCTGTCGAGGTTACGAAATGCAGGAGTAAGGAAAGCGGTTGTCGGGTTTAGTGGCAAATGGTTCTCATAAACGAAATGTGTGATGTATCTTTCGTCATACGAACGGCCAGAAAAAGCATCATGGTCGCCGATTTCAGTATATGGCTTACGAGGATCAACATCTGGACGATCTATTTTGGCTAACAGGCAAGCCATCAGAAGCCTTGTACATGCCCGATTACTAATCTGGCGGCACACATACTCAACCCGCGAGCGAACATCATGGTCTGAAATGACTGATTTGATCGTATCTGCGGAGGCATGCTCTAAAATCCTTGAAAGAATCTCGTCTGGTGTGCTCATAGCCCTATCCTAAAACAGTGTCTTTTGACCAATTATTTGAGGGTCATAGTTTGTCCACAGAATCTCGGTTCGCTTCTCTTTGGTTGAGTGTATCGTTCTAGTTGAAGCAACATTCTTGTACCACTTTGGACAAGGGTATAACTCATTCATCATCTCACAATCGTAACCCGACATAGCCACAAGCCCTTGAACTGAATTTAGTACTAATGCTAACTCGCGATGTTCTTCGTCGTTCATTTCGCAAGCGTAAGCATTATTATCACCCCGTGTTTCATGGACGTATGGGGGGTCGCAATAAAAAAGTGTATTTGGCGAATCATATAAACGTATGACTTCAATGGCAGGTCTATTCTCGATTTGAACGCGCAGCAGGCGCAATGCTATATCTGGGAGGTCTTCAATTGCGCCGAGCCAGCGAGATACAACTCCTGCCATGCCTGCTCTGCTTGTGTTCTTGCAGTTAGCCCATCGTCCCAGAGTTGCAGACTGTGCTAAGCCTGTTCGCACTTGACGGGCGCGCACATAGAATCTTCTTGCACGTTCGACAGGGTCTAAGGATGCATCTATCTCACAGGCTATTGCGAATTCTTCACGCGAAAAGGGCGTGAGGCCAATCGCCCTTATCAAGCGCTCTGGATCATCCCTTAGAACTCGGAAAAAGTTTGCGACTTCGCCATCAATGTCGTTATATGTTTCTACAGGCGATGGTTCTCGATTCAATAAGACAGCAGCCGAACCGCCAAATGGTTCGCAGTAATGGTGGCATGAGGGCAGTAAAGGCAAAAGCCAATCCAGATGGGAATACTTCCCGCCATACCAACCAAATGCTATTATCCGCTTTTTGCCTTGTTTAATAACTGGGGAAGGCGTACTATTTCTCTTCATTTACCGTCTCGTTTTTTTCATACACGCTGATTATAAGCCTATGCACGCCATCGTCAAGCGGCCTGAGGTGAAAATAGGCGGCTCGGGGCGGCCGTTCAGTCGGTCGCTACCGCGATTGGTTCCAGGTTGACCGCGTAGCCGAGCTGCTCGATGCGCCGGCGGAGCCGATGCAGGAGCTTGTCCTTGCGATAGCCGTCAAGGTAATTGGCGCCAGGGTCACGATAGCGCTCGCGCTTGCGAATGAGCGTGTAGGCCAGGACGAGGATCTTATGGGCCACGGCCACAATCGCCTTCTTCTTGCCGCGGCGCCCCACCAGACGTCCGTAGAAGGCCGACAGGTACCTGTCCTTGACCCGCACCGCGGCGTGGGCGGCCTGCACCAGCGTGCTGCGCAGCCAGTTGTTGCCCTTGCCCACCCTGGCGGTCTTACGCTTGCCCGCGCTCTCGTGATTGCCGGGGCACAGCTTGGCCCAGCTCGCCAGATGCGCTGCGTTCTCAAACTGCGCCATATCCACGCCGACCTCGGCCACAATCTGCTCAGCAACGCGTCGCCCAATCCCAGGGATGTCGTCCCAGATCGCAATCGCCTCCGCCCAGGTCATCGGCGGCGGGGTTCCGTTTGTCAGCGCCTCGGCTGCCGCTGGCGTCTCGGGCGCCCCGGCCGCCGTGGGTAGAGCGCTCGCGTCGCCATCGTTGGGCGGGCCAGGCTCGTCTGGTTCGCTCGCCTCGCGGATGGCCTCAGCAATCGCGGCATCAAAGGCGGCGATCTGCTCGTCGAGGAAGTCGATATGCTCCAGGTGGCGCGCGAGCATGAAGCGGTGGTGCTCACGCACCCGACCGGTCAAGGCCTGCTCCAACGCCTCGCGCTTGGCGCGCAGGCGTCCCTTGGCCAGTTCCGCCAAGGCCGCGCTGTCGCTTTGCCCATCCACCAGGGCCTCCAACATGGCACGGGCCGACTTGCCGGTGACATCCGTCGCCACAGCGGACAGCTTGAGGTTGGCCCACTCCAGCACCTTCTGGAGCCGGTTGACCACCGCCGCCCGCTCCTGAATGATCAGCGTGCGCTGGCGGGTCAGGTCGCGCAAGTCACGCTGGGGCGCAGGCGGGATGAAGCTCGCGCGCAACAGCCCGTGGGCCAACAGCTCGGCGATCCACTCGGCGTCCTTGACGTCGGTCTTGCGCCCCGGCGCCTGCTTGATGTGCTGGGCATTGACGACCAGCACGGTGAAGGAGGCTTCGAGGATGGCGAAGACGGGCTTCCAGAACTCGCCGGTGCTCTCCATCGCCACGTGGGTGACGCCATGCGCAAGCAGCCAGTCGGCCAGGGCCAGCAGGTCAGCGGTCATGGTGCTAAAGGTGCGGGTGATCTTCTGCGGCTTGCCGTCGGAACCAGGGATGCGCACACAAGCCACGACGGTCTTCTTATGCACATCCAGCCCCGCACAGTGCGAGTAGACCAGTTCCATCTTTCACCTCCATTGCTGCGCCCGGCTGGGAGGATGCTGTCAGTTACAGAAACTGAGGTGCGGGCTTGGCCACGTGCGTGGCGTATCCCAGTGCGTTGTGCCACTCAGCATCCAGGTCCGTCTAACGTTCAGGCTCGCGGCACCAAGGAGTCATCGACCTTGATCGCCAGTACGGGCGTTCGGGTGAAGTATAGCCTATTTTCATCGCGGCGTTGTGCGCCCCGCGCATGACCGTCTAACGTGAACATAGCCCGCGTGCGGGAGGGTTTGGGAGGGCTGCGCCCTCCCAGGAACAAGTATTTTCATTTTCCAGCATCGTCGCGGCGGGCTGGGCGCCGAAATCTACATCTGACCCGGCGCTCTCAGCGCCGAAGCACGTAGAGGTAAAACACCGCCAGCGCCACCACCCCGGCAAAGACATAGCCCACATAATCCTGAGCCTTGCCGGTCTGCACCCGCCGCGTATTTTTGCCTGTCGCCACAGTGCCGCCTGCCAGGGCATCGGGGCCGTCGTTGAACAGCGTGTCGTCCACAATGAAGTTGAAGCGGCCCACAAACAGGGTGATCTGGCCAATACCGTCAATGATCCGGTTGAGGAGCTGGTCAATAACGGCCCAGAACAGAGCCAGCACGGCGACCAGGCGACCAAAACTGGCCTGGTAGAGTTCATCCACCCGGTATTTCTCGTTGAGCACCCGAAACAGCCCTGGCGCGCGCGTCGCCAGCGGGTCACTATCACTGGCGCGCGCAAAGGCGCTGGCGTAGAACGTCCAGCCCGCCGCGATGCCGCCAAGGGCCACCAGCAGCGAGATCCCGGCCACCAGGGGGCTGAAGGGCAGGGCCTCCTGGCCCCACAGGTCACTGAGCCAGTGGCCGCCGGGAACCGCAAAGGGCAGGTTGAAGAGACCCGCCGTTACCGCGAAGGTAGCCAGCACTACCAGGGCGGCGGTCATCGTCGGGTCTTCGTGCCAGTGCATGCTATGGCGCTCTTTCTGATCGTCGTGGTGCTCACCGGCATGATGGACGGTCCGGCGAGGAGCTTCGGGGTTCTGGAACACCACGGGATGCTCGCCGCGAAACGACCCGAAGAAGACCAGGCGCCACTGGCGGGTCATGTAGAACGCCGTAAGAAAGGCTGCGGCGAGCAGCACGCTGAAGACGATCCAGTGCCCGCCCTTGAAGGCATCGGCCAGGATCTCGTCCTTACTCCAGAAGCCGGCGAAGGGCGCGACACCGGCCAGCGCCAGATAGCCTGCGGTGTAGGTCCAGAAGGTCCAGGGGAGCTGCTCGCGCAGACCGCCCATATTGCGAATGTCCTGGGCGGTCTGCTGGGCGGCGTACTCATCGTTGTGGTGAATACGCTCGATCGCCGGTGTGGACTCCATGGCGTGGATGACCGAACCGGAGCCGAGGAACAGCAGGGCCTTGAAGAAGGCGTGGGTCAGCAGGTGGAACAGCGCGGCGACCCAGCCGCCGATGCCCAGAGCAGCCACCATGAAGCCCAACTGTGAGAGCGTGGAATAGGCCAGAATGCGCTTGATATCGAACTGCGCCACCGCAATCGTCGCAGCGAAGAAGGCCGTAAAGGCGCCAATGAAGGCCACCACTCCCAACGCCGCCCCGCCGTCGGCCAGGAAGATCGGGTAGGTGCGAGCCACCAGAAACACGCCCGCTGCCACCATCGTAGCAGCGTGAATGAGCGCCGATACTGGCGTCGGACCTTCCATCGCATCAGGCAGCCAGACGTGGAGAGGAAACTGGGCCGACTTGCCGATAGTGCCGCAAAAGAGCAGCAGAGCGATGCCGGTGGCATGACTCAGGCCGAAGAATCCTCGCTCAGCGCCGATCCGCTCCAGAAAGGCCGGATGGAAAATCTCGCCCTCGTTGACCCCCAGGGTCAAGCTGCCGGCCTGGGTGTAGAGGTAGACAAGGCCGAGCAACATGAGCACATCGCCGATCCGGGTCACGATAAACGCCTTGATTGCGGCGCGGTAGGCCTGCGGGCGCTCGTAGAGGAAACCGATCAGCAGGTAGGAGCAGAGGCCCATAATCTCCCAGGCCATAAAAAAGAGCAGGAGATTATCGGCCATGCTCATCAGCAGCATCGCCGCCGTAAAGAGCGAAATGAAGCTGAAGAAGCGGCTCTGGCGGGCATTGGCGGCCATGTAGCCCAGCGAGAAGAGGTGAATGCAGGTCGAGGTGATCGTCACCATTGCCAGCATGGCTGCAACGGGGGTGTCTACATAGAGCCCCATCGTGAACACGCTCGTTCCGGTGGGCGCCCAGACGATGCGTTGGACCAGATTCGGCTCCGGGAAGGCGAAGGCGCCATGCTTTGCGGCGTCGCCGTGCTCCTCGGCGCCGTGCCCCTCCTCGGCGCCGTGGCCGGTCGCCAGACTCACCACCTGCCCCTCGCGGAGCGCCAGGCCCTGAGCAGTGGCAGCGAGCAAGCCCACCGCCAGCACTGTCGCCAGCAGCATGAGCGCGATGGTCGTCCAGCCGCTGGCGAGCTTACTGCGGCGGAGGGGCGTAAAGGTAATCAACGCGCAGCCGAGCAACGGTAGTGCTGGGATCAGCCAGGCCAGTTGGAGAAAGAGAGGCATGGTTTAAATCCTGAGGTGAAAATAGCCCGCCCGCGGGAGGGTTTGGGCGTAGAGGCGCGGCGGCGCCGCGCCTTTACGCCCTCCCAAGAATAATTATTTTCATTCCGGCGTTGTGCGCCCCGCGCATGACCGTCTAACGTGAAAACAGGGACCCCGGGGTTCCCCACGCCCCTGCCTGCTGGAGCGCCAGGCGCTCCCAACGGCGGTTGGGGGGTGGGGAAACCGGGTTTCCCCACCTGCGGTTCGACCGGCTCACCGCCTGTGGTGAGCCGGTCGAACCGCACCCCTGCCTGTGAGGGCGGCAAACCCTCCCCACCGCCCCACCTGTGAATCCGCGCCGCTCATCCCCTCAACGAATCCACCGCATCGGCATTCACGGTAAGCCAGTTGCGGTAGATGGCGATCACCATCGCCAACCCCACGGCAGCCTCGGCGGCAGCGACGCAGATGATGAAGATTGCGAAGGTCTGCCCCGAAATGAACCGCGGCTCCAGGTAGCGCCAGAAGGCCACCAGATTGATGTTCACGGCGTTGAGCATCAACTCGACGCCCATCAGCACCCCGACCAGGTTACGCCGTGACAGCGCGCCAAACAGGCCAGTGCAGAACAACGCCCCGGCGACGACGAGCACCGCCTCGAGCGGAACCGCGGCAGTCATTGCTGAACCTCTCCTTCACTGATCGGCGTGGCCCGCGGCGCAGGCGCCGGTTCGCCCGCAGGCGCCTCCACAGGAGGGGGATGCGCCAGTCGTTTGCGGAGTTCGTGTTCTTCGGCAAGGGTAAGCACGCGGCGGCGGCGCGCGCGTTCTTCAAAGGCGATCACAATCGCGCCGATCAGCGCCACGGTGAGGAGCACCCCCGCCACCTGGAACTGCAACAGAAACTCGTAGACGAAGGCGCGCCCCAGTTCCGCCACGCCGGCCAGGGGCTCAGGCGCGCCGGGAGGACCGGGCGGCGCAGGGACGTTCCAGGAGTGCGAGATGACGGTCGGCACGATTGCCACGGCGAAGAGCAGCGCGCTGATCGCCGCAGTGAGCCAGAGACGCCACCCGCCGACCAGTTGTCGCACCCCCTCCCCGGTAACCTGGCGCGTCAGCATAATCGCGAACAGAATGAGAATAGAGATCGCGCCGACATAGACCAGCACCTGCACGACGGCCAGAAACTCCGCCTCCAGCAGCAGGTACAGCGCGCCAACTCCGAAGAAGCAGGCGATCAGCCACAGGGCTGCGTGAATGACGTTGCGCACCGTCACCACCATCACCGCCGCGCCAACGATCAGGGCTGCGATCAGCCCGAAGATGATCTGGATGACCGTTGCCATACCCCCCCTACCGCAGCGTGGCGGTCAGCGTATCGCGGTACTCATCAAGGTCAATCCGGCCCTGCTCGGCCTGCGAGGCGGCGAAGATGCGTGCGAGCGCAATATAGGCTACAACGTTCACGGCCAGGGTGACCGCGAAGGCCACGCCCCAGCGCAGGATGGGCGTCCAGTTCTGGGTAAAGGTGATGCCCTGCTCCGGACCCCAGCGGAGAAGCGCCACCCAGATCGCGGCGCTCACGATGTTCACCAGCGTGAGCGGGATGAGGAACTTCCAGCCAAAGTCCATCAACTGGTCCACCCGCAAGCGGGGGAAGGCGCCACGCAGCCAGACCATAACAAAGAAGAAGGCGTAGGTTTTGGCCAGCAGGTAGAACACGCCGAGGAAGCCGGCCAGGACGTTAAACACCCAGTTGCCGTCGGGGTTGGCCGGCGAGATGGCCCGGTCGTAGAGCCAGCCCACACCGGGCCCCTGCCATCCTCCGAAGAAGATCACCGCCGCGATGGCGCAGAGGAGAAAGTTCAGCACGTACTGGGCCAGGTAGAACAGGCCGAACTTCATACCGCTGTATTCGGTCATGTACCCGGCGACGATCTCCGAGTCAGCTTCGGGAATATCGAAGGGCGTGCGCTCGCCTTCGGCCAGGGCAGCAATGAAGAAGACAATAAAGGCCAGGAGGCCCACAGGCGTGAAGATGAACCAGCCCAGACCCAGATCAGGCACACCGGGCACATCGGCGCTGCTGATGAACAGGCCCGCCTGGGCCTCGATCAGTTGCACAATCGAGAGCGTGCCGGTCAGCATCACGACCGCCAGCAGGCTCAGCACGGCAGGGATCTCATAGCTGACCATCTGGGCCACGGCGCGCATGGCCCCGAGCAGCGCGAACTTGTTGCTCGAAGCCAGGCCGGCCATCAGCAGGCCCACCGCGCTGATTGACGAAATGGCAAAGAAGAACAGCAACCCTACGTTCAGATCTACCGGCACCATACCCGGCCCCCAGGGCAGCACGGCAAACATCAGCATGGTCGGCGCGACCACCACACAGGGCGCCAGAAAATGAACCCACCTGTCAGCGGCGGCGGGAACGATGTCCTCCTTGGTGAACATCTTCACGCCATCGGCAATGGGCTGGAGCAACCCCGCAGGCCCAACCCGGTTCGGGCCGATGCGGTCCTGCATACGCGCGATGGCGCGCCGTTCGTAGTACGTCAGGAAAAGCATCTGAAAGGGCGCAATCACGAACAGCAGGGTGGTAACGATGAGGTGGCTGATCAGCGCGATGATCCAACCGGGCCAGTTCCAGCCGAAGGTCGTATTGATCAGACCATTGACGATATCGTACATGCGCAGCTCCGGAGCCGATCGCAAAAGAGAAGCTGAATCAGCGAGACCTTGCTTGCCTCAGGCAAGGTTCAAAAGCGGGCGTTTGAATGTTACAGTCTCGCTCCACATCTCCACAGCTCTCCACCCCCACACAACCGGGTCGAGATGTTGAAGATGAAGGCCGGATTGTCAAGCGGATCTGAACCATGCCTTCACCCTGGATAGGAGTCAGTGTAACCCATCAGGCAGTTCAGGCCGGCGCCCCGAGTTGTCAGGCTGGAATCGCCGATTCTTATCTGCTGTGAACATAGCCTGTGCACGGGAGGGTTCGCAGGTAGGGGCATGGCATACCGCGCCCCTGCCCTCCGGGTTTTGTCCGGGCATTGCGCGGCGCAGCCGGAAGGGCGTCTACCTGTATTCATCATGAAAACCTGATCCACCGGCACGTGAGGGTCAGCGAGTTTGCCGGATATGCACCACAAAAGCGCACCTTCGCCAGAGTTTCAGCCTGACGCCCCATCACCGGAGGCGCCCGGCCCTCCGCCATCAACCTCCCGCGGGGCAGGCGGGATCACAGCGCCGCTCCCGCCCTCGGCAGCTTTTTTAGCGGCATTTTTAGCCCGAATGGCAGCCAGGCGCGCGGCCTTCTCATCGGCAGGGGCCGTGGTGGCTTCTGCCGCCGGCGCCGCGGCGGGCCCGGTCACCGGCCCGCTGGCGGCAGCCGCCCCGTCTGCGCCCTCAGCGGCTTTTTTAGCGGCATTTTTAGCCCGAATGGCGGCCAGGCGCGCAGCCTTCTCATCGGCGGGCGCGGCTTCGCTTGCAGCCTCACCAGCGGCAGGAGCGTCCGGCGGCTCTCCCTTTCTGGCGGCATTCTTCGCCCGAATAGCGGCCAGGCGCGCAGCCTTCTCATCGGCAGGCGACGCCCCGGCAGGAGCGACCGGCGGCTCGACCGTATCGCCGGCCTTTTTCGCCGCATTGGCTGCCTTGATTGCCGCCAGTTTGGCCGCCTTCTCCTCGGGGGTCAGCTTGCGCCCTTCGGCGGGGGCAGCGGCGGGCGCCGCGGGCGCCGTGGCCGCGGCAGCCGCGGCAGCCGCGGCTGCCGCAGCC
>FWPV01003100.1_pt1 | contig 38640 bp, 36 predicted proteins | sample 2228371 | NCBI WGS metagenome assembly FWPV01 (sample SAMEA103939776, study PRJEB20133) | metagenome
CGCTTGATTGGAAATCCTGAATTCTTTTTGACCGGACTGTACCGCCGTGAATGAGGGGGATTCAGCGAATCAAGCATCTTTGAGAATGCCAAAGGAGTATAATAACGCAGGATTGATCCCCTCTACCCCTCATCGAGAGGATGACACCCCAGCCAATGACCGTTCCCTTTTCCTACCTGACTCATTTGGAATGTTCTCATTGCCGACAGAGATTTGAGGCCAATCGGGTGCAAACCTTTTGCCCGGATTGCCAGACGCCACTGTTTGCCCGTTATGATCTGGACAGAGCCGTGAAGCAGTTGAACCGTGATCAATTTCAGGCGCGCCGGCCGGGAATCTGGCGCTGGCATGAGCTGATGCCGGTTCAGCACGAAGCCAACATCGTCACTTTGGGGGAGGGAGATACGCCTGTTCTCGCTGTGCCGCGCTTGGGGGATGAACTCGGCCTCGGGCGGTTGTATTTGAAGGACGAAAGTCTCAACCCGACCGGCACCTTCAAAGCGCGCGGACTTTCGGCAGCCGTTTCGCGCGCCAAAGAACTGGGGGTGCGGTCCTTGACCATTCCCACTGCCGGAAACGCGGGCGGCGCGCTGGCAGCCTATGCCGCCCGGGCGGGCATTCCAGCGCAGGTGTTCATGCCGGCGGATACTCCGTTGGCCAATATCGAGGAATCACGGGTTACCGGCGCGGCGGTCACGCTGGTGGATGGATTGATCAGCGATGCTGCCCGGCTTTCCGTGGAGGCTGCCCGGCAGAGCGGCGCTTTGGATGTTTCGACCTTCAAAGAACCCTACCGCATGGAGGGTAAAAAGACGATGGGCTACGAGATCGCCGAGGCATTCGATTGGTTGCTGCCTGAGGTGATTGTGTATCCCGCTGGCGGCGGCATGGGGCTGGTTGCCATCTGGAAAGGGTTTGAGGAGTTGAGTCAATTGGGTTGGCTGGAAGAGATGCGCCTGCCGCGCATGGTGGCCGTCCAGGCAGCCGGCTGTGCGCCGGTGGTGGCTGCCTTTGAAAAACGGGCGGATGTCTGCGAATTCTGGCCGAATGCCCACACCCACGCTTCCGGTTTGCGCGTGCCGAAAAGTTTTGGGGATAGGTTGATCCTGCAAACTCTGTACGAGAGCAACGGTCTGGCGTTGGCGGTTACGGACGAAGAAATTCAGCAGGCTCAGCGGCAATTGGCGCGCTGTGAGGGGATTTTTGCCGCACCCGAAGGGGCAGCCAATGTGGCGGCTTTGACTCACCTGAAGGAACGCGGCTGGCTGAATCCCGATGAACGGATTTTACTGCTCAATACCGGTAGCGGCTTGAAGTACCTGCGCTGAGGTTTTACGGCTTTCCGCTGCCGATGAAGGGGAAGTAATACTGGTAGGGGGCGTTGATTCGGATTTCAATTAAAATTTCAGCAAGGATTTCTTCACCGCTGCGCAGTTCCAGTACGGCACGGCGCATGCCGGGGGGCAGGCCGGCTGTGTTGACCGTGAGAGAAAGGGGGATTTCAGCGCCGGCGGGCAGGTTGCCCTGTTCAGGCTCAACCAGCAGCCAGTCGGCTTGCTGCCAAAGCAGTAGATCATCCACGAAAAAATTGGTGGTTGCGGAGGTGTTTTGCACAGCATACAGCCGCAGGCGGTGTGGGTTTTCATCTGCATAGGCCGACAGGTCTATTTCCCGGCGGCTGTATTCGGTTTCCCAGCAATCAATTTTGCTGGCGTTTTGGCGCCAAACTTCCCGGTCGTCCACCAAAATTTGGAGGAAATCATCCGGGCTGCCGCAACCCTTGGTCTGCAGGTAATAGCGCAGGATGGTTTTGCCGGCCGGGATTTTGATGATTTGTTCGAGACTGCCCTTTTCGGGCAGGGTTGCGCCGCCAAACCATGCCCACCACTGACCGCTGTGGGGCAAGGCTGTGCCGTAGCCGCCGCAGGTGGCTACGCTGCACAACGGCGTGCCAAATAGTAATGAGTACTGCTGCCACGGGCTGGAGCGATCATTGCCCAGTTCAAATCCGCCGTCTGCCAGCAAGGGCGGCTGGCTGATTGCCCGCCGGACGACTGCAAAGGGTGTGTCCTGCCAGCCGTGGTTGGAGAGGGTAATGCTCTGAATTAGTTGCCCGCCCATTTCAAGTTCTGCCTGTACATAGTCCCTTTCGGTTTGCAGGCAAGGGTGGTCGGACAATAGATCGAAGTTGCGTACAAAAGTCTGGCCGGCTGAAAGACTCAAAGCGGTTTCCTGAGAGAACATCCCGCTGGCAGAAACCATCAGGCGGTAACTGCCGGGATTTAAAGTCAGGCGATAGGTACCGTCAGCGGCGGTGGTGGTGATGCGGACTGGCTGGGTGGGCGTTTCGGCTGCGTAAACCGTGATGGTGGCACCCTGCACGGGTGAAAAATGGGAAGCATTGCACTCCTTACTGCCGCGAACCAGTCCTTGAAGGGTTGCAGCCGCAGCGCAGCGGCGCTGGGCTTCCTGTACGGCAGCCAGTGCGTTGATTTCACCCCAACCGGCAGCGTAATTGGGCAGGTTTGTCGGGGTTGCAGGTGAGCCGTCATCGTAATATACCGGCGTGGCGGTCTGTTCGATGATCGTTTCGGTGAGGGCGTAGTTGCCCGTCAGACAAGGGGCTACCTGCCAGATCAGCGCAACCAGTCCGGCCACATGCGGAGCGGACATGGATGTCCCCGTCAGGTAGGCGTAAGCCGTGTCGCTTCCGGCATACGCCGAGCGGATGTTGACTCCCGGGGCGAGTACCTGGGGTTTGAGGTTGGCATAACGCGGCTGCGGGTTAACAGGATCGGGATTGTCGGTCGGGCCCCAGTTGGAGTGGGCGGCATATTGTCCGTTGCTTTTTCCGCTGGAACCCACACCGGTCACATTCCCGTAACGCGCCGGGTTGCCGACCGTATTCAAGCCGGGCGGATAGGAATAGCCACATCCACCGGCGTTGCCGTTGGAGAAAACCGGGTAAATGCCGGCCGCCAGCCAGGCGTTGACCGCACTTTGAAACCAACTGTCGTACTTTTTCCCACAGTCCCCCCATGAATTGTTGACTACGTGAGGGCGCAAGTCGGGATTGGGTTGACTGCCATCGGTGCGGGTGGGCGCTAGGATGAATTGGGCACAGGCCAGCAACTGCGCCTCGCCGCAGCTGTTTCCTTTGCAGCCGCGGCAGGCGATCCAGTCCGCTCCCGGAGCTGCGCCGATTGGATCGTTGCTGGCATCTTTACCCGCCATGATTGCGATGGTGTGGGTGCCGTGCCCATGCAGGTCGAGCGGCGCGGCTTCCAATGCGTAGGGGTCGAACCAGTTGTAATCATGGGAGAAACCTCCGCTGCCCAGATTGCCGCGATAGGTGTTGATTAAAGCGCGGTGGGTGTAGCGGACACCGGTATCTATATTGGCTACGGTCAAACCGCGGCCCGTGATCCCCATGCTCCAAACAGCAGGCGCTTTGATTTGGGTCAGGTTTTCTTCCACCGCTTGGACGGTGACGGCCGGGAATAAAGGACGCTGCGGGTCGTGAAGGTAGATCTGACGCGGTATGCGGATGGATTGAATTCCCGGGTAATTCAACACCTCCTGCAGGGTGGCTTCATTCGAGCCTTCGACATAAATCGCATTTTGAATCCAGAAGGACTGATAACGGACACCCCGGCGCTGCAATTCGGCCAGCACACGCGCCTGAGCCAGTTGGGCGGTGCGCGTCAGTTGATCGTACACATATCGTCCGCGCTGCTCCCATTCCATCAGCCATGCGGGAGAGAGATCTGCCGCTGTCTCGAACGTGATCCAGTAATCGGCGCTGCCTTCTTGCTGAATTTGCCGGAGGACTTCGATGTCCACCGGCGGCTGATCGGCCGGGAACGTGGAAACTGCGCCAGCCTGAGGCGGAACGCCCAGCCAGGCGCTCAGCAGCGCAATTCCTATTGCGATAATCCAAAAAAATCCTGACCGCCCTTTCATTACCTGCCTTCTTGTCATTCGTTTTTAAACTGTAACACGCTTGGGGTGGATTTACCTTAAAAAATTCGTAAAATTTGGCAAAGGGTTAGAATCAAAAAGCCGCGACGGGCTGCCTGCCGCGGCTTTTTGACTTGAAAAGCGGTCTTAATTCAGGCGTATGCCAGCGCCTGATCCAGATCGCGAAGGATGTCTTCGATATTTTCCACGCCAACCGAGAGGCGCACCAGCCCGTCGGTGATACCTACTTTCAGACGTTCTTCGCGGGGAACGTTGGCATGGGTCATGCTGGCCGGGTGCTGAATGAGCGTGTCGGTGTTGCCCAATGAAACCGCCAATGTCATCATTTGGACGTGGTTGAGGAGCGCTTCACCGGCAGGCAGGCCGCCTTTCAGTTCGAACGAGATCATTCCTCCAAAGGCGGACATTTGCTTTTTTGCCAGTTTGTGATCCGGGTGAGATTCCAATCCCGGATAAAAGACGCGGGCGACTTTGGGATGATCTTCAAGATAACCGGCGACCTGCATGGCATTTTCGCAATGGCGCTGCATCCGCAGTTCGAAAGTGCGCAGACCGAGATTGGTCAACCAGCAGTCGAACGGTGCCGCCGTGCCGCCCAGTGTTTTCAGCAGACTGGTGAGCGGGCCTTTCACCCAATCCACGTGCCGGCTGACAGCCGCCCCGCCCACAATTGTGCCGTGCCCGGAGAGGTATTTGGTGGTGGAATGCAGCACGACATCCGCTCCCAGCGAAAGCGGGCGCTGGGCGTAGGGACTGGCGAAGGTATTATCCACAAACACCCAGGCATTGTGGCGATGGGCAATTTCCACGACGGCGTTCAAGTCCACAACCGCCAGGGTCGGGTTGGCGGGAGTTTCCACATAGGCCAGCGCCGCCTGCGGGTTTTGTTCGAAGGCACGCTCCCATGCCTGGGGGTGCAGGTCATGCAGCCAGACGACGTTGATTCCGAAGCGCGGGGCAATCTGATCCAGAAAGGTGAAGGTGGCCCCATAGAGCGCCTCCTGGGCGATGATTGTGTCGCCGGCCTTGACTTTTGCCAGAATGGAGGTGGTGATGGCCGCCATGCCGGTGGCAAACACCTGACCGGCGACCCATTGTTCCGGTTGGGAGTGAGGGTGGGAGCGGATCAAGTCCAGCCCTTCCAGCGCCGCTATTTTACCGGCCAGTTGAACCTGATTGGGATTCTTGATGCGGGTATAGGTATAACCGCTGTCTTCCCCCTTGAAAATCGCTGCGCCGGTAGCCACATCCGGGAAGCCGAAGGTCGAGGTTTGGTAGATGGGAGAAATGTGCGCGTGATATGGATGTTCTCCTTCAAAATGATTGACCAACGATCCAATGCCCAGTCTGGAATCAAAGTTCCCCATTCGTATCTCCTGAGTAGGTAAGGTTAGAGGTATTATATCCCTGAATGGCGGTTTCGTTTCAGGATGGTGGGCATAATCGCTGGCAAACCTCTTCGAAGGTTTTGGCATCTGCCAGGGCCAGCAGGGTGTCTCCGGCTTCGATAATGGTGCCGCCGCTGGGCATGACAAAGTCGTTCTGGCGGGCGATTAAAACCACCAGAAAATCGTCCGGCAAGCCCAGTTCCACAATTGCTTTGCCGACCATGGGCGAATGGGGCGGTACGGCTAATTCTTTCAATTCGCTTTTGAAGCCGCCGATGGGGGTGTACTCAATTGGATAAATGCGTTTGGGGGTGACCGGCGCATCCAGTTTCAGCCAGCGCGCTACCGGTGTGATGGTGGTGCCCTGTAACAGTACCGAGGTCAGCACGACAAAAAAGACGATGTTGAAGATCAAATCGGCCTGTGGGATTTGCGCCAGCAGGGGAAAGGTTGCCAGAATAATTGGCACGGCACCGCGCAGGCCAACCCACGAAAGGAACAGTTTTTCGCGAAAGTCAAACCGGCTGCCGATCAGGGCGAGAAAAATACTGATCGGACGGGCTAACAGCATCAAAGCAGCGGCAATCAGCAGTCCGCTTCCGGCTATCGGCACCAGTCGGGTGGGAAAAACCAGCAAACCCAGCGTCAGGAACATGGTAATTTGCATTAGCCATGCCAGCCCGTCGTGAAAACGCAGCAAACTTCGGCGGTGGATGAATTCGCGGTTGCCCAGCACAATCCCGGTCAGATAGACTGCCAGAAAACCGCTTCCTCCCAGAATGGTGGCTATGCCGAAGGTCAGCAGAACCAGGGCGAGGCTCAGCGCCGGGTAAAGCCCTTCATATCCCAATCGGATGTGATTGATCAACCAGACCATGCCGCGTCCCATCAACCATCCCACCACGCCGCCAACCAGCATTTGCAGGAAGAACAAGGCGATCAGGTTCAGCGGCGATTGTTGCGCCGATTGAATCAACTGGATCAAGCCAACTGTCAGGAAGATGGCCATCGGGTCGTTGCTGCCGGATTCGAGTTCCAGCAGCGGTTTGAGGTTGCCTTTGAGACCGATGCCTTTGGAACGCAGCATCGCAAATACGGCGGCTGCATCGGTGGAGGAGACAATCGCTCCTATCAGCAAGCCGACCAAGGGCGGCAAATCCAGCAGGGCAATGGCAACCCAGCCGGTAATCAAGGCGGTGATCAATACTCCCAGCGTGGAAAGCAAAAGGCCTTCCCTGAGAACCGCCCGTACCTGCCGAATATCCGTATCCAGACCGCCGGAGAACAAAATCAACACCAGCGCAATCACCCCAACAAACTGAGCAATGGCGGGGTTGTCAAAGTAAATTCCACCCGGCCCATCCGAGCCGGCCAGCATCCCCAAGCCGAGAAACAGCAACAGAGCAGGGATGCCGAAGCGATCCGAAATTTTGCTGACCAGGACGCTGATCAGCAGTAAACCGGCGGCAGCGATCAGGGCATATTCATTCATCCTGTGAATGAATTATACCTGTCCGGTGCGCCTGGGCCGAATTTTAGAGCCTAAAGGTTATAAGGAAAAAAAATCGGCAAAGAAGTTGGGACGGGAGGCGTTACGCTCCGCCAGCGCCGTAGAAGTTCGGGTCGGTGGGGGTTTGCCCGGATGGATCCCAGACATACACCCAGTCCCCTTCTTTCGCCCAGTCAAACAACCACTTCGAATCGCCGATGGACAGATTGACACAGCCATGCGTGCCGGCATAGCCGAACAGCGTGCGCCAATAGGCGCCGTGCAGGGCGCGCGCCTGATCAAAGTACATTGTCCAGGGCACATCTTCCAGATAGTAATAGTCGGAACGGTCGGCTTCGAAAGCGCCGCTCATGGTTTCCAGTTCCTTCTTCTGGTAAATCTGATGCAAACCGGGGCGGGTGAAGAACGGCTCGCCGCCGCTGGCAACCAGAGTGGCAAAGACCAATTGGCGGTTCTCGTAAACGGCCAGGGTCTGTTCATACAGATTGACTTCGATCCAGCGGTCGTTGGTCACGCCTTCGGGCGGTGTGGTGTTGACGACAACCTGGCGGATGTATCGGCGCTCCACCCATTCGTCCACGCCGATCATGAACCAGTCGGTGTTGTTAGCCGATTGAACGGCATAGATGGGGACGGCATTTTCGCGGTAGAGGGTCTTGCCGGTTGTCGGAGCGTTGTAGCCGGGGGCAGATCGCACCTGGACGGTATCCATGATCCAGCCGAAATTATGCTCAGGGGTTCGTTTGAAGATCAATCCCTGAAACGAGGAGTAAGCAACCGGAGAGGCGCGCAGCCACTCCCCGGATCGCACGCGCACCCAGGGTTTATTGTTGTAGTACTCGATGCCGATATACGAAACATAGCGCAGTTTGCCGGGGGCGATGAAGCGGGTGGGGTTTGTGCCGTTAATCGCGTCCTCGAACGTGGCGTAAAGCGGCACTTTTTCGTTCTCCGGCAGGTTGATGCGGGCGATGTTGACCGGGGCGCGGGTCATTTCGGGGAAGGGGCGGTAAGCCGGCAGGGATAAATCGGGAAACTGGTAGGCGGTGGTCTGAGCCAGTTCGGTCAGGCGTTGGGCTGGGCCGAGCGGCAGACAGTCCTGCGGGTCATGCAGATATACTCCCGGCAGGCAGAGGGGCTTGCCGCTTTGCGAGTTGGACGGTTGAAAAGGGGCGTTTGCCTGAACAGAAACCGGCGGAGTAACCCAGAGGATGAATATCGTAAATACCACTAAGAGCAATTTCTTCATTTTTTGATGGGTGTTCAAATTGTTGAGTGAGGATTGTTCCCTGCATTATACCATGCTGAATTGAGGGTTTTAACCGGGTTGTTCTATACAGCGTTTTGGAAGGGGTAGGGAGGAAAGGGGAGACGAATTAGGGGGTTGAAATAAAGGCGGTTTTCTTGTACTATGATTATAATGATAAAAATAGTCAAAATCTCGACTGCCTCTTTAGTCGTCTATTGACACCAAACACGAAGAGTGCCCCGGCGTGTTTGGTGTTTTAATCCCTGCCCCATTCCAGACTCACAGCCAAGTCGAGTATCTCAACTTTTGCACAGTTGAGAGGGCTATTTCCTTCCCGCTAATAAAGGAGGTCAATATGCCGTTTACCGATCTTTCCGATCTGTTCGGCGCCGTCCATGAGGACGGCATCAACCGGCTGGTGCGCCATATCATGCGCCAGCGTCCTTCTCTGTTCAATTACGCAACACCTTTTTTCCACAACCATGTGGAATTGTTTTGCGAAAAGTTCGAGGTGGACGACAAAGTAATAAAGGCGCAAAATCCGCTCTTTACCGAGCAGGAACCGCTGCCCATTTTGGGGGCACCCGTGCCAATCGGTTTGAACTTTTGTCTGCAACTGAATGAAGCCGCGATTGATTTTCATCCCGGCAACGTCTTTGATCTGCCACCGGAATTAGGCAAACTGCCCGATCAACGCTTTGCGCTTCGTCTGAAAGGCTGCATGGGGATGGATTGTCCTTCGAAGGAGATCATAGATGAACTGCTGCCGCTCATTGAACGTTTTCTTGTATCGCAGCAGGGACTGGCGGTTGGCGAAACCAAAGAGAGAGTGCCGGAGATGTCCACCCATTACACGCCATCTGTGGCTGCTGTGGATAATCGCAACAGAGAGCGCCCTCGCACCATTCCACTGCCTACCCGGCAGTTGATTTGTTTCTGCCTGGAACTGTATGCTGTTGGCCATTTTGAATGGGGCATGGTGCCCGGTTCTCAACAAATCTGGCTCAAAACCCGTTTGGACGGGCTGGAAATTGTGGACATTGAACCCAATGACATGGAAAGCGCCATCGAATGTTACCTGACTACGGTTTTGAAATTGGGCATTCTACCGCGTTTGATCATCCCGCTGGAAAAAATGGTTCTGGATCTTACCGAGGAATTCAGGAAAATGGGTCTGACACTCGGCAGGACGGTGCGGCTCGAGCCCTCTGCTGTACCGGGGGATGTTCCCAACAACCCGGCAGTTGAGGAAGATCTAATCAAGGCGTTTTTCAAATTGACCGTAACAGGAGGTGCCTAACCATGGCTGATCTGACCGTTGCCGTATCCGAAAGCGCTTTTCAGCGTTTGTTTGTGGTTCTGCGCGACAGCATCCGCTGGGAAGCCCAAGACAGCACCAATTTTGGCCCATTTACAGCCGGCTATCATGTCAAAGGACATCTGGTGGGGGGAAGTTTAGATTTTCGCTCGGACAATTCGGTGCTGATTAAAGAGTTGGATGTGCGTTGGGATAAGTTTCAGTTCACCTTGGGGCTGGATATTCCCGAAATTTGTGTGGGGGGTGGGTGTATTGATATGCCATGGCCGTTTCCAGATATCTGCCTGCCACGCTGGTGTGTTTTTTCGGCCAATCCGGATGTTTCCATCTCGCCGGATCTAGCTGCTTTTGTTGCGCAGGAATTGAGCATTGCCGGCAGACCGGTGGTGCGTTATCATAATGCCAGTGTTCCGCCGCCCCTGATTGATCCGTGCGGCTTGTTGAGGGATTTGCTGGTGGATGCCAGTCTGATTGATCCCTTTCCCGATCACAATCAATGGCATATCCACCTCAACCCGGATTTCATTGACCTCGATTTGTTCGATTTTGCCGACATCGTGGGCAACCTGATCGAAAATGCGCTGACGGCCGCGGTGACCGCTCTGCTGCCGGGCGGTTGGGTGCGCGACTTGATTTTGGCGATCATCGGTGGGATTGCTGACTTCATCCGCTGGCTGCTGGATATTCCCGATGAAATTGACGAGTGGTTGAGCGACCTGTTCAACATCAGTTTTGGGTTGGGAGATTTGCTCATTCAACTGGTGGGTGAATTTTTCGGAGCATGTGTGCCGCTGCTGCGAGTGGATGACCCCTTGGAAATTTTGGCAAAAGAAACCAGCACATCCATCCTTCTAAGCGGAGCATCGGTTGAGTTGGTGCCGGTGGCGGTGCCGGTGCGCAATCTGGCCGTGCGAGTGGATGATGTTGAAATGGTTGTGCAAGCAGATGTTGGAGGTTAAGCCATGAGTAACAGTCCAAAACAAGCCACATTGAACCGGGCGTTGTTTGCTCAACGATCATTCGATAGCAGTCGTATCACGGTGCTTTCGACTTTGATTCATCGTTTCGAAGAAGCGGGGGATTACGAAGTGTTCATCAGCCGCACCAATCGTACTCCGTTGCGTTTGGCAGTTACGGTGGCGGATGGAGAGGCGTCCTATCAACATAATCTCGATCTTTCCACGCTGCAGGATACCAAGGAACGGGAATGCTGCCGGGATGATGCCGACCTGCGACTGCACACCGGCGGCGTGCTGGGTTTTTACACCTCCCAGGGTGTTTCAACCTTTCAGGTGCGGGTGGTTCGGCTGGGCAGCAAGGAAAAACAGGTGTTGTTCGATCAGGCTGATCAAATACCAGCCGGCGATTTCTTCACCGTAACTCCATTGCGCCCCGGTGTTTACCGCGTCAGCGATGTCTTGAACAAAGCCGAGATGGCGCTCAGGGTGGTGATGCCGCCTTTGCCGGAAGACGGCGGTGTTAAGAAAGAATCCAAAGCCAAAGGTGAGCGCTCTGCTTCGACCTACCGCCCCGATCAACCCGTGCTGGTTTCGGTTGGCAAGAAAGGTTTTGACCGCCGTGAAGCCAATTTGTTCTCCGGTCAAACGCTGGTCTTTCAGGTGCAAAGTGCAGCCAGATTACGGGTTGACCTGGAAAAAGAGGACGAAGCGGTTACCTCACCACCAAAAAAGCGCCCGAATAAGCCATCCCGGGCGAGGGAACAAGCCTGAACCGTTTACTTTAGCCGTTCAGCAAACTGTTTGCGGAATTTGCTTACTTTCGGCTGGATGACCACCTGACAATACCCGGCGTAAGGATTCTTCTCGAAATATTCCTGATGATATTCTTCCGCCGGGTAAAAGGCGGTAAAGGGCACCACTTCGGTCACAATCGGTTTCTGCCAGATGCCTTTCTGATTCAGTTCGGCGATCAGGCTTTCGGCAGTGTGGCGTTGTTCGTTGCTGTGGTAGAGGATGATCGAGCGGTATTGCGTTCCAACATCAGCGCCCTGCCGGTTGCGGGTGGTGGGGTCATGAACGGAAAAGAACACTTCCAGAATCTCGCGGTATGAAATCACAGCCGGGTCAAACGTAACCTGCACCACTTCGGCGTGGCCGGTCAAACCGGTGCAAACCTGTTCGTAAGAAGGCGCAACCGTCTTGCCGCCGGCATAACCCACCACGGCATCTTGCACACCCTGAAGGGCGGCAAAAATGGGCTCTAAACACCAAAAGCAACCACCTCCCAGAGTGGCTTTTTCAAATGCGGGTTGTTTTTCCATGATCAAATACTCCTGACCATATTATTCTCCAAGTCGTTTCAATTTCCAATTGCCCTCGGTAGATGTATAAGGTTGCATCAAAGTCGAACATGGTTGAGGATTTTTTTCAGGAATATCCTAATTGGATTTCTTAGATTTTTTTATTTTTTTAATCTTAACATGTCGAATTTGTTGTATGATGTGTAAAGAATAATTGCGCTGCGGTTCTTGTCTGCTTGGGTCTCTACGCGTTTAGTGGTAGGGGTGAATGATTGAGGTGTTTTGTTTCACTAAACGAAAGGAGATTTTCTGTGTTCAAGCATTTTCTTTTGACTTCGTTTCGGTTGGCGCTTTTATGCCTGTTGGCTGGCTGCACCTCTACTTTTATTCCTCCCACCCACATCCAGGATCTGGCTGCAAATTACCCTATGGCGATTGCGGTTGACCCGCAAGGCACCAAATATCTGGCGGGCGTAGATCCTTCCACATATCACCTTACATATTTCAAGACAAAGTTGGGGGAGATTACTGATAAGGGCTCAATTCCGCCACAACCCGGTCGGCGAATCTTTGCCTTAGATATTGATGTGATGGATGATGGTACAGCCATCATCGCATGGATTGAAGATAGTGTGGCTACTCCGAAGACCTACTCTATCTGTTACTATCTTTATCCGGCTCCTTTTGATCCAGATTGTTACATGAATGCTTCCGCCGGCGACGTTTATCCAGTGGTGCAGGTTGTTGCAAGGGGTAGCACTGCGTATTTGATTTACTCCAAAAAGGAAATAACCCAATATAACCTGTATTACGTGCGGTTGACTGGTGGAATTGTTGAAGGTAAAGTCAATTGGACAACCACAGATCCACATGTCAAAACTGTGAGTAGTGCGATTGATTCGGAAGGGTATCTGCATGTGGTGTGGTATGCTCAACCGGGTTCTGGAGATGGCCGTGTTTTATATGCTTCCAATCGCTCGACCAATTCCAGCGGTGATATGACCCAAAATCGTATTCTGTTGATTGGAAACAGTAGCATTGATTACCCACCTGCCATCGCGGTCTATTCCGAAGCGGGGCAGGAAAGAATTGCCTTGGCCTACGTCCGGCGGAGGAGTGGTAGCGATGATGAAATTTACCATCAGAACATCAAAGTTGACAATACGAGCTGGAGCGGAGAGCAAAAACTCAACTTAACCGGTGGGGCTTATCGCTTGACGGACGTTCATGCAGTGCCGGGGATCAGTGGTTATCTGATCGGCTTTTTGAGGAAAACAACGGATTCTGCAACTTACGAAGTGTGGTTGAGGGATGTGTCAGGCAGTATTCGCCAAATCACCAATAACTCTCAAGACGAAGAGGAACTGCAAATGGTAGCGGTCAACGGTATTTTTGTGATGGGATATAAACGGATTCCATCAGAATCGCAACCCAACCAGGTTTGGATCTATGATCCAATTGCTGGTGAACGCCTTGTGTATTCCGAATCGTGTTCTTCTATCAATCTTGGCGCCGACATGGCATCCAATGGAGACTTTGCTGCTGGCGTTTGGGCACAGTGTGACAAAACCTGGTTCAGCACCAATGCAGAATTAATTCATTTGCCTGTAGTCCTAAAGTAGGAAATGGGTTTTTGTGGTGTGAAAACGGCTGACCGCAATAACCTCTTTCTAAAATCGTTTTTCTCAAGCCGCAAATGGATTGGGCTTACCCGATAGTCCCCTGCAAATAGGCACGGGTCAGTTCGTGGCGCGAGCTGGAGAAAATGGCCGCCGCTTCACCGCTTTCAACCCAATGCGGGTCAAGCGCCGGGCTTAGGCCTTGTTCAAAAAAGGCATTGGCCAGCCACGGGCTGGCAATTTGGGCGTAGTAAGGGATGCGGTGAGGGACGGTTACGAGGCGGGCAGTCAAGGAGGCAAGGTTACTCCACAAGAAATCTAGCGGACATCTCTGCGTCGTAAACCGGTCATGATCCAAACGATGCCAAAAAAGGCCGTGCAGGTCAGCACAATGGCCGCGCCGGAGGCAATGTTGAGGTAGTAGGACAGGTACAGGCCGATGATGCCGGAGAGGGAAGCGATCAGGGCTGCCAGAGCCATCATGCGCGGCAGGCGGCGGGTGAGCAGCGATGCGGCAGCGGCGGGGGTGACCAGCATGGCAACCATGAGGGCAACCCCAACGGTTTGCAAAGAAACGACAATAGCGATGGCAATCAGCACCATCAGCAAATAATCCAGCAGCCGCGCCGGCAGGCGCAAAGTGGCTGCCAGCACGGGGTCAAAGGAAAGGACAACGAATTCCTTGTAGAGCAAAAAGATGATCAGCAGAATGGTTGCCCCGAAGGCGGCGGTCAGGAGCAGATCGGGTGTGCGTACGCCCAATACATCCCCAAACAGAAAATGGGCGAGGTCAGCCGTGTAACTGCGCACCGAGGAGATCAGCGCAATGCCCAGCGCAAACATGCCGGCGAAGATGATGCCGATGGCCGTATCTTCTTTGATGCGGGCGCTGCGGCTGATAGCGCCAATCCCGATGGCGGCGAACACGCCGGTCAGCAAGCCCCACCAGAAGAGCGGCCCGCGCGCTCCGCCACCGAGCAGGTAACCGACGGCTACGCCGGGTAAAATGGCGTGAGCCAGCGCATCCCCAAAGAAAGCCATGCCGCGCAGGACGACGAACACGCCCACCACCGCGCAGACGATGCCGACCAGCACAGCCGCCAGCATTCCGCGCTGCATGAAGGCATACTGCAAAGGCTGGAACAGCAGATCAAAAATGGTCATGTTCGCCCTCGTCACAACAGGTATCGCCCAGCGCCAGCAAACCCTGCTCGGACGGCAGCAGGCGTAAATGACCGCCGTAGGCTTGCATCAGCAGGTCGGGCGCAAACACTTCTTCGGCTGTGCCCAACCGGATCAGGCGGCGGTTGAGCAGCATGACGCGGTCGAAACGTTCTGCTGCGGTTTTCAAGTCGTGCAAGGCGACCATGACGGTGACACCCTGCTCGCGCAGGGCATCCAGAATGCGAAACAGCTCTTCCTGGGCCGGCATATCCAAGCCGGTCAGGGGTTCGTCCATCAGCATCAACTCGGCCTCCTGCGCCAGCGCACGGGCGATGAACATGCGCTGCTGCTGACCGCCGGATAGCTGCCCAATTTGGCGGTTAGCCAAATCCTGCAAGCCAACCGTTTGCAGTGCGCGGCGGACGATCTCACGGTCGGCAGCGGTGGGACGGCGCAGCAAACCAATTTTACCGACCCGGCCCATCATCACCACGTCGCTGACCCGCAGCGGAAAGTTCCAGTCCACCTGACTGCGCTGCGGAACGTAGGCGATGCAGATGTGGCCGTCCGGTTCAGAACCGGCGACTTCGACCACTCCGCTGGTAGGATGCAATACGCCGGCAATGACCTTGAAAAGGGTGCTTTTGCCAGCGCCGTTCGGGCCGAGAACCGCCAGCCGCTCGCCGCGCCGCAGTTCAAAGGTGATGCCATCCAAACCCTTGCCCGATTCATATTGAACGGTCACATTTTCCAGGCGCAAAATAGGCTTCCCGGCTTCATGGGTGTGAAGCCGGGTTGGAAAGACGAATTTAGAGTTTTGCAGGCTTTTGAAGAAACCCATTGAATGAACTTTCACTTAAGGGCGTTAACGATCTGAGAAACATTATACCGCATGTAGTCCAGATAAGTGCCCGCTCCGCCGCCCGGCTCGGAGAGCGAGCCCGTATACAAACCGACCAGTCGAATGCCGGTATCTTCGGCGACGCGCTGGGCGATGGTGGGATTGACCGTATTGCTGACAAAGACGGCTTTCACCCCAAACTCGCGAATGGCGTCTTCGATGGCTGCGACTTCCTGTGCGCTGGGCTGGGCAGCAGTGCTATAACCCGGAATGATCGCTCCTACCTGCTCGAAACCATATCGTTCTGTGAAGTAACCAAACAGAGAGTGATCGGTGACCAGTTTGCGGTTTTCGGGCGCAATTTGGGCCACCTGCTCGCGGATCCAGGCGTCCAATTCCTCTAACTGTTTCAGGTAAGATTCGGCATTGGCGCGGTAGACCGCTTCGCCCTCCGGGTCGGCCGCCGTCAGGGCGGCGCGGATGTTCTCCACCCAAACTTTCACATTGTTGGGATCAACCCAGGTGTGCGGATCGCCGCCTTCGTGGCTGTGGTTGTCATCGTCGCGGTGTTCTTCGTTTTGTTCTTCGCTGTTCTCTTCGTTATGCTCTTCGCCCTCCTTCTCGTGGTCGTCATCGTGCGCGCCAAAATCTTTCAACTCAATGCCGTGCGACACTTCGATCACTTTTTCAGCGGAACCGGCGTTTTCAATCAACCCGCTCAGAAACTCCTCCAATCCGGCGCCGTTGACAAACACCAACTGGGCATTAGCGACTCGGGCTAAGTCCTGTGGGGTTGGTTCGTAGGTGTGCACATCGGCGCCGATTGGCAGCAGTGTGGTGACCGAGATACGCTCCCCGCCAATGTTTTGGACCACGTCGGCGACAATTGAAGTAGTCGCAACGACCTGAAGGGGCTGGAACGACTCGCCGGCGGGGGCGGCAGGGTTGGCAGCGGGGGTGGCTGCCGGGGCGCAGGCAGAAAGCGCCAGCGCAAACGCTACGACAAGATACAGCAAATTCGGTTTCATCGCTCGATCTCCTTGTTGAAAATAGTAATGATAATCATTTTCATTTTGTTGCCTAAAAAAATTACGCGTGGCAACTCGGACAAAGGCCAAACAGTTGCAGCCAGTGATCCTGCACCTGATAACCGGTCGCCTGCTCCACCCGCCGGCTGAGCGGCTCGATGTCATCGCCAGCGAACATTTCCACCCGTCCGCAGTGGGTGCAAATCAACAAATGCTGATGCCCTTCAAAGGCGCGCAGATAACGATGGCAGCCATCCGGGCTGTGAACCCGTTGAACAAGACCCAATTCTTCCAACCGTTCCAGCGTGCGATAGACGGTGACCAGACCCAGGCGCGGGTAGTCCCGCCGGCCGCTGTCGTAGATTTCAATCGGGCTGAGAGCGTGATCGGCTGTGGCGACCAGCTCGACAATTGCGCGGCGCGGTTCGGTCAGCCGGTAGCCGGAGGCCTGCAACTGTTCCAGCCAGTTTTCAATCAGAGCGGATGTTGGCATGGTTGTATTTTAAATGAAAATGATTTTCAATACAAGGGAAAAATTAACCTTTTCTAACCTTTGTTTTTTTCATCCAGTAATTTTCACGCTTCTTCTCCGCAAGCGGTTCGGAGAATTTGTTGGTTTTCTAGTGAAACTTCTCGTAAAAAAACCGGAGAGAGTATTTCCACTTTGGGATGGGTTGGATTGAGCCTTGATCGGTCTCACAATTTTGACGATTTTTCCCATTAACCGATATAATCGGGGTCATTGATTTCGTTCTGGGAGATTGATGCAACATGGCGCTGACGATTGAATGGAAACACCGCATTGAATTGTGGGAAAAAGCCCTGTGGGATGCCTGCTACCGCCCCATCCAGCCGATTTTGCTGGAAGGATTTGCCACCACCCAACACCTGTCTCCCCAGCAGGCTGCTCAGCGTGCCTTTCAGCCGATGCCGCCCGGTACGGCCTGGGGAGCGAAGTGGGAATATGGCTGGTTCCGCACCAGCGTGGTCATCCCACCCGAAGCCGAGGGCAAGCGGGTGGTTGTACGACTCGATACCGGCGGCGTGGAAAGCGTGGTGTGGATCAATGGTCAGGCGGCGGGTTCGTTTGGCTGGGGACACAAGGAAATTACGCTATCGCGCCGGGCTGTTGCCGGTCAACGCTACGAGATTCTGCTGGAATCCTACGCCGGACATGGCCACATCACGGTGGGGGATGGGCCGTATCCGCACGGCGTTGAATCCGTGCCGGAAGCGGGGCCGACCCAATGCGTGGTGGGTGAGTCGTCCCTCGCCATCTGGCGGGAGGAAATCTATCAGGCGGCGGTGGATTTCACCACTCTGTTCGATCTCAGTCAGCTGCTCGATCCGCTCAGCCTGCGCGCCTGTCAGATTGATGAAGCCCTGATGGATGCCACCCTGCTGATTGACCCGGAACTGCCCGAAGAAGAGATGCTGGAAACCATCCGCGCCGGGCGGGAGCGGATGCGGCCGCTGCTCGAAAAGCGCAACGGCCCGACCATGCCGACGCTGTTCGCCTTTGGGCACGCTCACATTGACGTGGCATGGCTGTGGCCGTTGGTTCACACGCAGCGGAAGATGGCCGCCACCGTTCTCAATCAACTGGCGCTGTTCGAGGAGTATCCCGAATTCCGCTTTTTGCAGAGTCAGCCGCACTTGATTGGGATGCTGCAACAAAACTATCCGGAGATTTACGCGCGCTTCAAGCAGGCCGTGCAGGATGGCAAAGTGATCGCTGACGGCGGCATGTGGGTGGAAGCCGATACCAACCTGAGCGGGGGCGAGAGTTTGATTCGTCAGATTCTCTACGGGCGCGCTTTCTTCCGGGATGAATTGGGGGTGGACAGCCGTGTGCTGTGGCTGCCGGATGTGTTCGGCTATTCGGGGGCTTTGCCGCAGATTCTCAAAGGTTGCGGGATGATCGGCTTTGCCACTCAGAAGATCACGTGGGCTTACAACGGGGGCGAGCCGTTCCCGTACAATATCTTCTGGTGGGAGGGGATTGACGGCAGCGCCATTCCGGCGCACATCTTCACCGATTACAACAGCGAAATGCGCCCGCGCAACCTGATGGAGCGTTGGAATACCCGCCTGCAAAAGAACGGCATCCATTCGATGATTCAATCCTTTGGGTGGGGAGATGGCGGCGGCGGCCCAACCCGCGATCACCTTGAGTTTTACCGCCGCGTGCAGGATTTGGAAGGCCTGCCGCGCGTGCGAATGGCCTCACCGGCTGAATTTTTTGAGGATTTACAGGCGCATGGTTTGCCAAAGGAGCGTTATGTTGGCGAGTTGTACTTCCAGGCTCACCGCGGCACCTATACCTCGCAGGCGCGCACCAAACGTGGCAACCGGCGCAGTGAGTTTGCGTTGCGCGAAGCCGAAATATGGGCCAGCGCCGCCCGCGCCCTGTGTGGTTTCGACTTTACCCCGAAAACTCTGTGGGAGTCGTGGCGCAGTCTGCTGCTCAATCAGTTCCATGATATTTTGCCGGGCTCCTCAATTGCGCGCGTGTACGAGGAAGCCGAAGCCGCCTACGCCGAAATTCTGGCAGCCGCCGGGCAGCTTGCTCAACAGGCCGGCCGGGCGCTGACCGGCAGCGGGGCGGGGCGCGCGGCATTCAACTCGCTTGGCTGGGCGCGACGGGCATTCGTGGCCACCCCGCAAGGCGAAGTGGAAGTCGAGATGCCGCCCTGCGGTTGGACTGCCATTCCCGATCAGCCAGCGACGACTCCGGTGGACTCGCCGGCTCGCGCCATTCAAACCGCGGATGGATTTGCGCTGGAAAATGAACGGCTGACCGCTCAGTTCAACCGGCGCGGAGAACTGGTCAGTCTGTGGGATAAGGAATCGGAACGCGAGGTGCTGGCGGGGGTTGCCAACCGCCTGTGCCTTTTCAAGGATGTGCCGACCAAGTGGGATGCCTGGGATTTGGACAGTATGACCGAGTTGCTGCCGGTGACAACCGATGAGCCGGTGGAGATGGACATTCTCACCGAAGGCGGTTTGGCAGCCCGTTTGCGCCTGCGGCGGAAACTGCATCACTCCAGCGTGGAGCAGGTGATTACGCTGCGCCGCAACAGCCGGCGGATTGATTTTTCGACCTGCGTGGACTGGCAGGAGCGCCATAAACTGCTCAAAGTGGCCTTCCCGCTCAACATTCATACCAACGAAGTCATCAGCGAAATCCAGTTTGGGCATTTGCGCCGTCCCAATCATCGCTCACGTCCCTACGATGCTGACCGCTTCGAGATTTGCAATCACAAATGGAGCGCGCTGGCCGAAGAAGGACGCGGCGCAGCCGTACTGAACGACAGTAAATACGGTTTGAGCGCGCGCGGCAATACCATTTACCTGAGCCTGCTCAAATCCGCCATGGCGCCGGATATGAACGCCGACCGCGGATTGCAGGTTTTCACCTATGCCCTGTATTACTGGAACGGCAGTCTGCTGGAAAGCGGTTTACTGCGCGAGGCGTATGACCTGAACGTGCCGCCGCTGGTGATAGAGGGCACAACTGCTCCCGAACCATTTTCCCTCTTCCGGGTGGAAAAAGAAAACATTGTCATCGAAACGGTCAAGCCGGCCGAGGATGGCAGCCCAGACATCATCGTGCGCCTTTATGAGGGCATGCGCACCGCTACCCGCTGCACCCTGCAAACCAGCCTGCCGGTGCGCGCCGTCAGCCAAACCAATCTGCTGGAAGAGGATGCCCAACCGTTGACCTGCGCCAAAGGCGAGATTCAACTGGATTTTCGTCCGTTTGAGATCAAAACCATTCGTTTGAAGATTTAGTCTCAAAAAAAACCTTAAGCCAACGGCCTTGTTCAGGCGAAAATGGGAATGGGTCGGATTACAGCAGGGTTGGCAGAAGCGCAATGGTTGCGTTGCTCGGCCCGATGCTGCTGACGGGTTGCCTGATTCAACGGCGTGAAATCCGCCGTCCCCTAGGCGGCGTTGAGCCGTTTCGCTTTTCGATACCAACGCCAGATGATATAAGCGGTTACCAGCACCAGAACGCAGGCGATCAAGATGGGTACGATGATGGCCAGGATGGAAAGGGCGGTGGAAACCACATCTTCAGCAATGCTGACCGGCACATTTCCCGCCCCACCTGTGGCAGCAGTAACCGCTGGCCGCACCGCCAGGGTTTTGACGGCATGAACCCCACCGGCTACCAGCAGTCCCAACCCCAGTGATAAGACGGGGTGAACGTCTGTGATCACATTGGCGCTGGCGGCAAAAGCGATGGCGCCGGCGGTTGGGCGCACAAAAGTCTGAATCAGATCATTGATGTGGTTGACGGCGGGTACTTTGTCGGCGAGAAACTCGATTAGCGAGAGGACGATCAGCAAGCCAATGATCCACCACGATTCGAGCGCATCCCATGGCGGGCGCAGGGTGAGTAGATCGGTGAATTTTGCCAGCAGCGCCACCACCAGCAAAGGAATGTAGGCATTCAGCCCAGCGCTGGCGGAAAGCCCAAAAGCGGTAAAAACGCCTAGTAATTCGATCATGGCACTCTCCCCGGCCGGTGTTTTAGAAAATGAATCCCGACCATGTTCCGGTTAAAGTATAGCGCAGCCAGTCCACCGCGCCAATTTGCAGCAAAGCCGTGGTAAAACCGGCCGTCAACAGCAGCCAACCGCTGGTCAGGCTTGTGAACGAATTTTCCAATTGGAAGACCGTCATCCATAGTAATGTATAGCACATGCCCAGCACAAGCCAAACGGTAGCGGCGCTCAAAACAGCCAGCAGGCTGATCAGGGCGGGGATTTGAAGGTACATGGCCGCCGAAACCAAACCTACTAAGGCGATGAGCAGGATCGTCTGCCCGTAGTCAGCCAGCGCCGGGCGAGGATCGGGTTCTTTCCAGAAGTATTGATTGAAGAGCGGGAGGAAGATGACCGCCACCAGCAGTCCCAACCCGCTGCCGCTGGCCAGCCGCAACAGATTGGTAGGGGCGTAAAGCGTGGGCGCTTGCGGGAAGAAGTGCAGGTAGGAATTCAACCCGTCCACCCCAAACGTGATCAGGAAGATGCTCAGCGGGATGCTGATGCGCAGCGGGGGTAAAGCGGAGCGTTTACCCTGCGCCCATTGAAAGATGAAACCGGTCAACATGCCCAGATACATTCCCGAACAGCGCGCGCACAGCGGGGTCGGTCGGTCGCCGATCCAGAAGGAACGCAGTTCAATGCGGTGGCAAACGGCATATCCGATCGCATCGGCTTTGCCGAGAATGCCGGGCGGAGTCAATGCCAGCCAGAGGGTCAGCGCCAGCAACGCCAACAGCGCCAAACCTGCTTTGAGCAGGGTTTTGGCGCGGGGGCTGATACGCTGGATGATCTTCATGTCTGCGATTATATCAGCAGGCAAAATCAACCTGTACAAATCTGCCCGAATTGAAGTATCATCCACCTATGGATTTTTTGCCGGAGGCGTATCCCAACCATGAAGAAAATCGTAACTGCATTCCTTTCGATCCTGCTGCTATCCGGGCTGGCGGCCTGTCAGACCAGTAACCCGCAACCGACGGCGCAGCCTACCCAGGCCATTGATCTGGCGGCGACGGCCACCCGCAAGGCGTTGGATACTCCCTTCCTGCCTGCCACCAACACTCCGGCGCCAACCGCCACCGAAACGCCGTCGCCGACTCCCACTCCCACGCGCGATTATCCGGCGGAGGGTTACGGCCCGACCAATTTTCCGGCGGATGTCAATCCTCTTACCGGCCTGAAAGTGGCCGACCCGCAAATTCTCAACCGCCGGCCGATCCTGATTAAAGTTCAGAATCTGCCGCGCGAAGACCGGCCGCAGTCCGGCCTTTCGCTGGCCGATATTGTGTATGAGTTCTACACCGAATACGGCACAACCCGCTTTGCGGCGCTGTTCTACGGGCAGGATGCCGAGCAGGTCATGCCGATTCGTTCGGCGCGTTATTCCGATGTCAATCTGATTCGGATGTACAAGCCCATTTTCGTGTTCGGTTATGCGTATGCGCCGGTGTTTCAGCGGCTGGTCAATTCCGAGTTCAGCAGCCGGCTGGTGCTGGAAAGCGGCGCATCCTGTCCGGCGGTATGCCGGGTTGACCCGCGCGGGAAGAATTATCTGGCCGCCAACACCATCGAACTGCAAAACCTGATCAAGGCGCGCGGGATTGACAACACCCGTCCCAATCTGGACGGGATGGTTTTTAATTACACCCTGCCCCAAGACGGTCAACCGGCCGAGCAGGTATTCGTGCGCTTCTCGGCGGCGATTTACAACCGCTGGGATTACGACCCCGCCAGCGGGCGTTACCTGCGTTTTTCAGAAACCCGCAATGACCCGGATGGCAATGCTGCCCAGTATGCTCCGCTGACCGATGCGCTCACCAAACAGCAAATCGCCGCCGATAATCTGGTCATCATTCAGGTGCGGCACAACGAGGTTGATCCGCGCCCGGATGTAGAAGTGCTGGATATGAGCATTCTCGGCAACGGGCCGGCGTATTTGTTCCGCGATGGTCGAATGTTTGAGGTCAAATGGCAGCGCCTGACCGAAAGCGATGTGCTCACGCTGGTGGATGCACAGGGCAATCCGGTTGCCTTCAAGCCGGGGACAACCTGGTTCGAGGTGATGACGCTCAACACGACCGTTGCGCAGGATGGGGCGGTGTGGCGTTTTCGCTTTGTGAGTGACTGGTAAACCATTTGGATTGTTGTTGAAAGGAATTGGGAATATGCGCGCGCCGCCGAAAGGCGGCGCGTTTGCATGCGCATTTCGGCTGCTTTGGAAGAATATGGCAGCCTTCTGAAAGATGGCATGCGCGGGGATTCCCGCAACTATTCTCTGCTTCCTGCGTATGTTAAGCATGATCATGCCGTGTAATGAAATTACCAAAGAACTGGAATGCCGGCAGAATTGCACACCGCAATGGGCGGTTAGGCGAGGTGAATGATGAAGCGTTTGCTGCTTCCGTTCATCAGCCTGACGGGTATTTTGTGGCTGAGCGCCGGCTGGTTGACTTGGGTCTTTCATCGTGGGGTGGGGATGTGGAATGGAATTGTGCTGGGCGGTCTGGTCACGCTGGCAGCGATTTATTTGCTGCGTACCTGTGTGAGTTTAATGCCCGCGCGAACGTTTGTGGCGCTTCTCACCGTTTCACTTGTCTTGTTCAGCGTCCTTATGGCGTTCCGCTATGAAGCGGGTATCTGGCAGAGTGTTGTTTTGGCGGCTGCCTTCATTCTGGCGCTGGTTGGTTTGACCATTGGGGTGGAAAAACTGACCGGCGGCGGCTGGGAATTTACTTTGCAGCAAATCCGTGGGGTGTTGACCGGTTGCATGGTGTTGGTTGCAGCAGCCTACCTGCTGCCGTGGTTGGTGTGGCTGATTGGCAGTCCAGATAATCCGGCCGAGTGGCTATCCAACGCCAGCCTTCTGCTGGCGAGTTTTCGTTTTCGATAATCAAGGAGAGTGTGTTATGCGCAGTAATCGTTTGTTTTGGGGTCTCGTCCTCATTCTGCTGGGGACATTGTTTCTCTTGCAGACACTGGGGGTGCTTTCGTGGAGCGTGTGGACTTATTTCTGGCCTTTGATGTTGATTCTGGTGGGTGCGTGGATTTTGCTTCGTCCGCGGCTGGCAGGAAATAAGACCATGGAAACAGAAACCCTCGCCATTCCCTTGCAGGCCGCCACTGAAGCCGCCGTGGAGTTCAATCACGGCGCTGGGCGTTTGCTGGTCAGTGATGGTGCAGGTGCGGCTCAATTGCTGGAAGGCTCATTCGTGGGAGGCGTGCGCCATTCGCTCCAGCAAGAAGGCGGGCTTGCGCGGGTCAAGTTGAGCGCTGACCCGGACATAACCCCCATGAACATTCCTTGGGCCGGAGATGAGGGTTTTCGTTGGGATGTAAAACTTACCCGAGAAGTGCCGCTGGATCTAACCTTTCATACCGGCGCGGGTGAAAGCCGCATCAACCTGCGCGATTTGAATGTGAAACGAGTGGTGCTGGAAACCGGGGCAAGTTCAACGGAGATGACCTTACCGGCACAATCACCTTTCTGCCGGGTGGTTGTAGAGGCCGGAGCTGCTTCTGTGATTTTGCGCATACCGCAAGGAGTGGCCGGCCGAATTGAGATGGAAAGCGGACTGGTCGGCAGCAAGATTGACCCGCAGCGTTTTCCATTCAACGGCGCCACCTATGAAACACCCGGTTATGATCTGGCAGAGCGCCGGGTCGAAATCAAAGTAGAAGCAGGCCTGGGTTCGATTGAGATCACCGGCGAATAATTTTCAAAAATAAAGGAGAGAAGTCATGTCCAAGTGGAATTGGCGTATTCTGGCAGGCGGCGGGTTGATCCTGATGGGAGTGATTGCCCTGCTGGATGCTGTCTTTCAGGTTCAATTGAGCGGAATGCTCTGGTCGGCTTTGTTCCTGCTCGGCGGGGTTGCTTTTCTGGCGGTGCTGGCCAATGATCGCAAGCAATGGTGGGCGGCCATCCCCGGCTTTACCCTGCTGGGCATCGGCACACTGATCGGTTTGGGCCGTCTTGCGCCCGCCCTCACCGAGCAGATTGGCGGTACGATTGTGCTGGGGGGGATCGGATTGAGTTTCATTGTGGTGTTTCTTTTGAACCGTCACTTCTGGTGGGCCATCATCCCGGCGGGGGTGATGGTCAGTCTGGTGGTGATGTTATTGCTCGAGCCGTTCTTCGGCGACTCGATTGCGTGGATTTTCCTGCTTGGCCTGGCTGCCACCTTTGGAGTGGTCTATTTGCTGCCCGGAGCGGGTGGGGAGCGCATGGAATGGGCGATTTGGCCGGCGGGTGTCATGGCGGTCATTTCGCTGATCGTCATGGGCGTCAGCGTAGAGTGGGCGGCGTATGCCATCCCGGCGCTGATGATCTTGGGAGGAATTGTGCTCTTTGTGCGCGCGCTGCGGCGCGGGTGAGGAGGGATGATCATGAGTGAGTATAAGCCAGTTCAAAATCGGCGCAGTGTTTTCTGGCCGTTGATGTTGATTATCGTCGGCGTCATTTTGTTGTTGAACACGCTGGGCGCTCTGCCCGGTGATGTGTGGGCCACCTTGTTGCGCCTGTGGCCGTTGATTTTCCTGATCGGCGGCATTGATCACATCCTGCGGGGTGAAGGCTGGGTTTGGGGAATTTTCTCGATTGGATTGGGCACCGTCTTTCTTTTGAGCAATTTCGGCTACCTGCCGGGCAATGCCCTGAATATGCTGCTGCGCCTGTGGCCGCTGATGTTGATTGCAATTGGGTTGGACATTATCCTGCGCGGCAGTTCGCGCTGGGTCACCCTGGCCGCAGTGCTTATCACGGCGCTGGTGGTGGGGGGCGTGTTCTGGCTGGCAGCCGGAAATCAGGGCTTGATGGCCGGTGAAGTGGTCAGCATCTCCCAACCCCTGCAAGGTGCGGAGCGGGCGATTGTGCGTCTTTCCAACCCGGCCGGCGGATTGGTGGTGGAGGGCACTGCCAGCCCTTCCTTGCTGGCCGAAGGGCAGGTGATTCTGGCCCGTCAACAAACGCTGGATGACCGCTACGCCGTTCAGAATGGACTTGGCAGTTATTCGCTGGGCACTTCCGACGCGGTTTACCTGCCGTGGGCGGGAAGTTTTCAATCCCCCAACTGGCAAATCAAACTCAACGGACAAATACCCATCACGCTGGAAACCAACACCGGTTTGGGAGATCAACGGTTGGATTTAGGCGGGCTTGATCTGGAGCGGCTGAACGCTTCTGTGGCGCTGGGGCAGTTGACCGTGCGTTTGTCGGCTGAGGATGCCTTTGAGGGAGTGGTCAGCAACCCGATTGGCAACCTGACCATTGAAATTCCGCGCGGCGCTTTGGTGGAAATCCGTGCCGATACGGCCATTACGGCCCGCAACATTCCGCCAGGTGATTTTCGCGTGGATGGGGAGTACCTGTACTCTCCAGGCGCAAATGCCCAAAACGCCCAAATCCGTCTGAAAGTCGAGCAGCCCATTGGAGTACTCACTTTGCGTCTGCTGCCCTGACGATTGAGTGGAAAGCATCAAACCCAAACGGGGAAACAGCGCTGCTTTTCGGCTGTTTCCTCGTTTGAATTTTCGGGAACTTTTGATTGTACGCAGCGTCTTGAAAAGTGTAATCAATCTATGATCAGGTTCGATAAGGAGGAACCATGAAAACGCGTTGGACTTTACTGATGATTGTTGTTCTGGCAGCCAGTTTGCTGGCCGCCTGTGCCGGAACGGCGCCGGCTGCCAATCAACCGGTGCGGCAGATCAATGTGACCGGCACGGGAAAAGTGTATGTCGTACCGGATATCGCCTACATTTACATTGGCGTGCGCAGTCAGGCAGATGATGTAGCCACCGCATTGGCCCAGAATAACCGCCAGGCACAGACCATCTCCGATACCCTTCAACGGCAGGGCATAGCCGCCGAGGATATTCAGACGACCGCTTTCAATGTATATCCCATGCAGGAATATACGCCAGACGGTGTGCCCAGCAAGATCACTTATGTGGTGGAGAATACCGTGTTCGTCAAAGTGCGTGAACTGCAAAAACTGGGCGAGATTCTGAACGCCGTAGTAGAGGGCGGAGCCAATACGATCAATGGCATCAGTTTTGATGTGCAGGATCGTGCGGCGGCCGAAGCGGAAGCCCGACGGCTGGCTGTGGAAGACGCCAAAGCCAAAGCCAATGAACTTGCCAGCCTGGCCGGCGTCAGCCTGGGAGCGCTGCAAAACATCAATGTCTATTCGAGTGGCGGCCCGATGCCGGTTTATGAGGCCAAGGGCGGGATGGCGGCTCAAGCGAGTGTGCCGATTGCTGCCGGGCAGCTGGTCATTCAGGCGGATGCCAATTTGAGTTACGAAATCAAGTAAGCAACCCCGAATTTCGGGCAACCAAGCGAAGTATACAATTCGATCGTTGAGAAGGACCGCCCCCCATTTTGTCCGATCAATGGGGGGTGGTCGCTTTTGTGTAATCTCTTCAAATCAATAATGAATCGCACTGATTTTGGATAGTTTCGTCAGACGGTGCGTGGAGATGATGCGCCGGCTAGTACCGGTCAAGCCGCGCAGCACAATGCTGTCGGTGGTTGCGCCGCCGGGGTAATAATCTACCCCTTTGAGCAGTTCACCATTGGTGATACCGGTAGCGGCAAAGAAAACATCCTCCGAGGAAACCAGATCATCAATGGTCAGAACGCGGTTGAAGTCGTATCCCATCTCCTCACCCTTGCGCCGCTCTTCGTCGTTGCGGGGATATAGTTTTCCTTGAATCATCCCGCCGGTGCAGCGCAAGGCACAGGCCGCCAGAACGCCTTCCGGCGTGCCGCCAATACCCAGCAGCACGTCAATGCCGGTTTCCGGCAAGGAAGCCATCAACGCCCCGGCCACATCACCATCCGGGATTAAGATAATGCGTGCGCCGACCCTCCTCACCCGTTTGATCAGGTTTTCGTGGCGGGGGCGGTCGAGGATGACGCAGGTCAGGTCTTCGACATTGCCGCCCTTGGCTTTGGCAATTTTGCGCAAATTATCCTCAACCGGCGCTTCGATGTCAATCACATCGCGCGCCTCTGGACCGACGGCGATCTTGTCCATGTAGACAATTGGGCCGGGGTTGAACATGGATCCGCGCGGGGCCAGCGCCACCGTTGAAATCGCGTTAGGCAACCCATGCGCAGTAGGGCGGGTACCATCAATCGGATCCACTGCAATATCTACCTGAGGGGGCTCACCCGTTCCCAAGCGTTCCCCGTTATACAGCATTGGCGCCTCGTCTTTCTCGCCTTCACCGATCACGATGACGCCGTCCATTTGAATCGTATTCAGCACCAGGCGCATGGCATCCACCGCGGCGCGGTCAGCGGCGATTTTGTCGCCTCTGCCAACATAGCGGCCGGCTGCCAGCGCGGCGGCTTCGGTAACGCGTACCAGCTCCAACGCAAGGTTTCGGGTGGGCTTGGAGTCGATCATCGAGTCATTCCTCCTTTTAAGATTAGATCAGGTTGATTTTTGGCAGACTACTTTAACCAGAGAATGAGATAATAGCCAATGGCTGCTCCCCACAGCCACGAATCGATCCGATCCAAAACTCCGCCATGAGCGGCTAGCAAGCGCCCCGAGTTCTTGATGTTGAACTGACGCTTGAGCATACTCTCTCCCAAATCCCCCAAGGGACTGAGCGCCCCTAAGACCAGGCCTAAAATCAACCCATGGGTGGGGGTGATAAGCGGGGAACGCAATCCCCACAGCGTGGCAAACAGCACCCCGCCCAGCACAGAAAAGAGCACTCCGCCCAGATACCCTTCTCTGGTTTTGTTGGGGCTGAGGCGTGGGGCAAGCGGGGTTTTACCAAAAGTCCGTCCGATGAAAAATGCGCCGGCATCCCCAACGGCAATGGTGGGCATGGTGAGCATGACCCACCACAGGCCATCCGGTAAAAATCGCAGGGAGATGAGGTAGGAGCCCATCCAGCCAATATAAAGAATACCGGTCAGGGTGATGGTGAAATCCATGCCGGCAGTGGCGCAGCCGTGCTGGCAGGTGAAAATGTGGGCAGCCATGCTGGACAAAATCAGCCCGGCAAGCAGCAAATCGCTGTATTCAAAACCCCAGTAATAGCGGCTGAAGGATAAGATAAGTGTTCCGCCAATCAGCATGACGGCGGATGGAAAATAACCCCCGTGTGTAAAAAGCCGCCAGTATTCGCCGGCGGCTATGGCTAACAGAAGACCGATAAATATGGTATAGGCTAATCCACCCAATTGAACAAAGGCGACTCCGACCAGAATGAGAACGATAGCCACCACCAGGCGGCTGCGCAGGCTGACCCTGCTGTTCTCAGCAGCAGACCTGATCGGAGAGTTTTCCAAATCGTCTTTCCCGCTGGCTGTATTCTTGTAGGGCTTTGAAAAACTCTTCACGGTTGAAGTCAGGCCAGAGGGTTTGGGTGATGTACCATTCTGCATAAGCGGATTGCCAGATCAAAAAATTGGAAATGCGCATTTCACCGGATGTGCGGATGATCAGGTCCGGGTCGGGAATACCGGCAGTGAACAAATAGCGACTGACCAGCTCATCGTCAATCTCTTCGGGGGGGATTCCGTCTTTGACGATCGAGCGAATGGCACACACAATTTCATCGCGCCCGCCGTAGTTCCAGGCAATGTTGAGGATCAGGCGATCATTTTCTTTGGTGAGTTCCACGGCACGGTTGACTTTTTCCTGCAATCGTTCGGGCAGCCGCTCAAGATGACCGATGTGGTGAAGTTGAACGCCTTCGCGATGGAGTTCATCTAATTCGCGGTCTATCACATCTTCAAGGATCATCATCAAACCTTCAACTTCTTCGGAAGGTCGCCCCCAATTTTCGGTGGAAAAGGCGTAAATGGTCAAAATTTTTACATTGAACTCAACACACGCCCGGATAATGGTGCGCAAGTTCTCCGTGCCCGCGCGGTGTCCGGCAAGGCGCGGTAAACCGCGCGCGGCCGCCCAACGTCCGTTGCCATCCATGATGATGGCCACATGAACGGGGATTTTGGTTAAGGTGGAAGAGGCGACTGCCTCTGATTCGGTCATATGTTGTCTTAGAACTCCATAATTTCTTTTTGCTTGATTTCTCCAATACGATCAATTTCGTTAATCATTTTATCGGTCAGTTTTTGAAGTTCATCTTCGCCTTTTTTGAGTTCGTCTTCGGAAATGAGTTTTTCTTTTTCGAAGTCGCGAAGATCTTTGAGGATGTCCCGGCGAACATTACGAATGGCTACTTTGGCTTCTTCAATGCGCTGGTTGACCAGTTTGACCAGATCGCGGCGGCGTTCTTCGGTGAGCGGAGGCAGGTTGAGCCGGAGCGTTTTTCCATCATTGTTGGGCGTCAGACCGAGATTAGAGGTGATGATGGCGCGTTCAATGGCTTTGAGCCCGGTAGTATCGAATGGCTTGATCAGCAAAGTGCGCGCATCGGGAACACTGATGGTTGCCAGTTGCATGAGGGGGGTTGGTACGCCGTAGTATTCCACTGGCAGTTTTTCGATCAGGGCAGGGGTTGCTCTTCCGGTTCGGATGCCGGCCAGATCATCTTCCAGTGATTGGATTGCGCCTTTCATGCGATTTTCGGCGTCTTTGACAGTTTCTTTAATCACCGCAACCTCCTTGTCAAATGATTGTTGTGTGCATGGATATTGATTACTGGTGTGTTAAGGATACCGCAATTTAGAAAAAAATACCACCGGTTAAATTTTTTATTGGTTTATTGACAAAATAGCACATATGTTCTATAATAGGAAAAAGTTACCCAAGGAGATAGCCATGATTTCTCTGCCTATCGTGGATTTGCCGGTGAAACGGACCGAGAGTGTGGACATCGAGATTCCTCAACTTTCGATTGAAAAAGGTCCGCCGCCTACTCCAAAACGCATTCCTGAGTATGGTTTACGAAATTACCTCAATACATTGGTGCCGCTTCCGCTGCGGACGGGATTTTTAGGTGTAGATGGCGACGAAAACCCATTGTTATTCGATTTGATGGATCCGCGGCCAGGTTCGATTTTGGTTGTCGCCGATCGGGATGCCGGAAAAATGCGGTTGGTAAAAACCTTGATGTATTCCCTGATCTTCACCAATCCAGCCTATGAAATTCAATTTTCCCTGATCAGCGCTCGGGCAAGTCAATGGAAGTACGAGTTCGATCACTTTGTGAACTATTTTACTCATTTCACCAACAATTATGACCATCCCGCTGGAAAGGCTATCTTAGAAGAAGCGGATCGGGTGGAGAGCCGTCAACATGGGAGGAATGAAGGAGCATGCCATATTCTGATTTTGGATGGATTTGATACTTTGCCTTACATGGATTTTGATGTCCGGTTGAATTTCGAATGGCTGCTGGAAGAAGGCCCGTATTACGAGGTATGGCCGGTGGTGATCATGGACAGCCGAACTGCTGCGGAACAGAAAAAATGGGTCGAAAAATTCAAAACTCGAATTGTTGGAAAAATGAAAGATCATCGGTTGGCATCTTCCTTGTCCAACCTGCCTGAATTAAATGCAGCCTTTCTACTCAATGGGAAAGAATTCGCTGTCCGAGTTGGAAACCGGGAACATCATTTTTACCTCCCCGATTCAATCTAAGACTTTGGAGGATTTTGCCATGAACATCGGCATGTTATGGTTCGACAACGATCAAAAAACCGATTTGATTGCAAAAATCAAACGCGCAGCGGATTATTACGAAAAGAAATACGGTGTGCGGCCGGATGTTTGTTTCGTTCATCCCAGCATGATCAATGAAGACACCATTCAACGCAACGGCATTGTCATCAAAACCAATCGGCGCATCCTCCCTCATCATTTCTGGCTGGGTGTGCAGGATCAGTCGATTAAGTCTTTATCTTCCCTCTCCGGTTGAGCGGGACTCTCCTCTGGTTTGACTTCGTCCACATCCAGCATCATCTCTTCGGGAAGGATACCCAATTCCAATTCAGAGGCTTCTTCCAGCCCTTCTGCCACCGAACGGGTCAACTTTCGAAACAGGTTGATTAACTTACGAACCGGGTTGGGAGAGTATCCTTCCGCAAAACTGCGGACGGCATCTTCTAACCTGATTTCCTGCCGGAATTCTTCCCGCAAGTAATACAAGTGTTCGATGATCCACAAATACAAATCGGCCGATGTACGCCCCGGGAATTCCTTACAAATTCCCAATTCCTGAATGACTTTGACCAACGGCACATACACTTCGTCATACCAGGAGACAACGGCCTCTTCAAACGGAACTTCCGTGCCTCGTTTTTCTCCCATATACCAGCGGTGAACATGGATGTGTTCCAGCAATTTGGGGTACATTCCCGGCAGCGTCAATTCAACATTGGCATCGGGGCGCAATTCGTGGAGACGGGTGGTCTTGTAAAATTCTGATTTCTCGTGCATCCGCACCAGCCAGTTGAGGTCGGTGTTCTCATCAATTGGAATATCGGTGACGATTTCGGTGATATAGGCATCAATGAATTTCTGCCCTTTCTCACGGGCCACCGAAACGCGATGGTTGCCGTCTTTTACAAAAAATACCTCGCCGATTTTATACACCTCAATGGGGGGCAATTCGATATCTTTCAGTTTTGCCAGATCAACGCTCACCCAGCGCGAGCGGATGTGGCGGTGGCGGGGTAAAAATGCCCGGTCAAAATCGTTATAACGGCCGACGCTGCCAACAATTTTTTCAATTGGAATCTGGCGCACCCCCACATCATACTGTCCGCGCACCGGCAGGTACTTACGAACCTCATCGAAAGCGAGTAACTGGTTATTGGATTTGTTGAACCAGCCCAAAACTGAACGCCAAAAGCCCTTGCGAAGGGCTTGCTCAAAGTCTTCGCGGGCAACTTTTTCAAAGAATGAAGAATGGATTGAATCACTCATATTTGATCCTCCGCCCCAAGCCGGCACGCAAGTCCGGCAGAGGCCGGTTGACTTGCTGATGACTGTACTGAATTTCGCGATATCCGTAGCAGTTGATGACGGTGGTATGGCCGACTTTGGTTTCCACCTGGGTATCATTGCGATAGACATGAATGTGACCGTGCAGGTGGTAGGTGGGTTGAAATACTTTGATCAACCAGTTGAATGCTTTGATGCCGCGGTGGGGCAGATCATCCATATCATGAATACCCCATGGTGGGGCATGCGTTACGAAGATATCCAGATACCGCCCAAAACGAAGTTTATTCAACATCAAAGCGGGGGTCAAACCCAGTACCATGGCCCACATTTCGGCCTGCGTGTACTGATGCGGCCCGTAATTGTAACGCAGGCTTCCCTCGATTCCTGCCAGTAAAACTCCCTGCGGCGTACGCGCAGTGCGGCGGTGCAGGTCAATTGCCCCCCATGGCGAGTCCCGTTCCCCGGCGGTGGTGATTTCTACCTTGCTGGAGTGGTTGCCGCGCACATAATAGAGCGGTCTATCCAGCACGCTGATGATGAATTCGAGATAATAATACGGCAGGTCGCCGCAACTGATGACAAAATCAACGTTCTTGAAACGCTGTCCGATCTGAACGTTGTAAATGAATCCCAGTTCAATATCGCTAACCGCAAGAATGTTCATTCCAAACCGGCATCGGTTTCCTGCTCCCGCTCGGGAAAAGGCCGTTCATGGCTGCTTCCCACAGCCACAGCAATGGCAACCGCGTGGGTGCGGGTGTGGCTGATGCTGACCGACCACTGCTCCAAACCGAGGTATGCAGCAATTTTAGCAGCATTTCCGTGCAAGTAAAGAACGGGTTCGCCGCGCTGACCATCCAGGCATTCGATATCCTGCCAGCGCACGAAGCCGATGCCCGTGCCAAGCGCTTTGGACACGGCTTCCTTGACGGCAAATCTGCCGCCAAAGTACTCCACTTGATTTCCCGATTCGGCCAGTTCTGCCGGGGTGAACACTCTCTTTAAAAAGCGCTCGCGGATAGAGGGTTTGACCGAATTCAGCCGCTCAATTTCGACCAAATCCACGCCGGTTCGCAGAATCATGGTTCATCACTCCCATCCGGGCCGGCGCTGACAATGACCATGCCGCTGCCGTTCAGGTAACGCCGGGCTGTTTCGAGCACTTCGTCACGGCGGATATTTTCGATGATGGAGGGATAGCGGCGGTAGTAATCCAGCCCCAGCCCGTATCGTTCGATGTTCAGCAGCGCGCCGGCAACACCCGAGTTGGACTCCAGCGCCAGCGGCAGGCGTCCGATCAGATTGGCTTTGCTGTCGGCCAATTCGTTCTCAGCAACCGGCTCACTGGTGAAGAAGGCAATTTCGTTTCGGATCAGGTCAATCACTCGCTGCAGATTTTGCGGGTCGACGCCGGCCGAAACTTCCCATGATCCGGCAGCCGTCGAAGCCACCAGATTGGCGGCAGCGTAATAGGCCAGGCCGTACTCCTCGCGGATGATTTCGCCGATGCGTCCCATCATTCCCAATTGCCCGAGAATGTTATTGCCAACAATCGCCGGGAAGAAATCCGGGTCAGTGCGGCGCGGGCCGTAGGTGCCTATCACCAGATCACATTGGCTTTTTCCGTCAATGGGAACGTGCCGGCGGATGTCCTGCGCGGGTGGCTGCAGGGGAGGGTAGACGACTGCCGGAGGAGCGGTTGGGGTTTGCCATGAACCAAGATGCTGATGGACCCAATCAACGACTTGAGGGGGATCCATTCCTCCCACAACGGCTAACACCATGCCGGCAGGGGTGTAAAATTTTTGGTGAAAATCCAGCAAATCCTCACGCTGGATGTTTTGAATGCTGTGGGGGTAGCCGTCTTCCGGCTTGCCGTAGGGGTGGTCCTTGAAAAGGATTTCATCAAAAACCAGGGAGGCCATTTCGGCAGTATCCTGGGCGCGGATCGCCAGGCCGGTCAGGTGCTGAACCCGAAGGCGCTCGACCTGATCGGGCGGGAAGGCTGGTTGGGTGAGAACCTCGCCGAGGATTTCGAGCAACATGGGCAGGTCTTCCACGAGGCAGCGGCCGCCGAAACTGACCGTGTGGACACTGCCAACAAAGCCCAAACTGGCGCCGGCCGTTTCAAGCGTGTCGAAAATTTGCTGAAAATTGCGACGCTGGGTGCCGCGCATCAACGACATGGCGGTCAGGTAGGCCAGCCCCAGTTTCTCCGGCGGGTCGTACTGGCTGCCAGCCGTCAAATAGCCGCTCATCACCACCGATGGACTGAATGGATTGCAGCGCATCAACAGGGTAATGCCGTTTTCCAATTCGACTCGCTGGATGTCATCGGCTCCCGGCAGGGCATGGAGAGAGTGGGAAATGCGCCAATGGATCAAGGCTGCCCTCCGTTGAGAGGGTAAAAAACGCCGACCACGCGCTGATTGAAAGGTAACCAGCGCTGGGCCGCCCGTAGAACATCCGCGGGGGTGACTTCCGCAAGGCGGTTGAGGTAGTCACTGAACCATGGATACTCTGCAAACATTTCGGCAAAGCCCAGCCAGAAGGCCTGATTGGTGATATTTTCGCTGCCGTAGGCAAACATGGCGCGGGCCTGTTTGATGGCGCGCTGAATTTCTTGCTCACTGACCAGCGTATCCTGCAAGCGTTTGATCTCGTCGTCCACCACCGCCAGAATTTCATCCGGGTTGCGGTCTGGCCGCAGCGTGATCGTCAGGTCGTATAGGTAGGGATCGCAGGTTGCCTGCATACCGCCGGCGAAGCCGACGGCCAATTCTTTTTCAACCAACGCGCGGTATAAACGGCTGGTCTTGTTGGAAATTCCGCCTCCGCCAAACATGTTCAAACTGGTTGGGCCGGTCAGCAGGGAGTCCAGCACCGTCATGGAGAAAAAGTCCGGATCGGCGGCGGCAGGCGAGCGATAGGCAATTTGCATGTATACCGTTTCACCGGGGCCGCTGACGGCTACATGACGCTCTTCCGGCACGGGCGGTTCAGGGGAGGTGGGGTTTTCGGCCGGCTTGCCGGGCGGGATTGCGCCGTACCATTCTTCGATTTGCCTCAGGACTTGCCGGGCGTCAAAATCCCCGGCGATGGTCACCAAGGCATTGGCAGGGTGATAGTAGCGCCGGTAATGCTCATACAGATCATCCCGCTGGATGTTTTGCAGGTCTTCTGGTGTGCCGATTACCTCGTAGCGGTAGGGGTGCTGTTCAAAGGAGGCTTTCTGCACGGCATCACTGAGCAGGAAGAGCGGTTCGTTCAGGTTGCCGGCCAGTTCGGAAAAGATGACCGTCCGTTCCGCTTCGGCTTCTTTGGGGTCGAACAGGCTGTTGACCATCCGGTCGGATTCGACTTCCAGCGCAAGCGATAGATGGTCGGCCGGAAGGGTTTCAAAGTAGGTTGTCCAATCCATGTGGGTGAAGGCATTCCGCGTTCCACCGGTGCGGGCAATGGCTTTATCCGGCGTTCCGGGCGGAAAACGGGGTGTTCCCTTAAATTGCATGTGCTCCACCCAGTGCGAAATGCCGCGTTTGCCGTTCTGCTCATAACGCGAGCCAACCCGGTACCACACCCAATGACTGGTCAGCGGGGCAGTATGGATTTCTTTCAATTGGACGGTTAGACCGTTGGGGAGTTGTGCGCGCAGGATGTCATCAGCCATGGGATTCGATTGCTCGACTATTCTCCAAGTAACCACACGCAAAGCGGCAGGGGTGGTGTTCCGCACAAGGCTTCAGACCACGAATTGGGGGTTTGTTTCAGCAGTTCACGATAGGGCAGCACTACTTCTTGCAGACCGTTAAAGGGTTCGTGTAAGTCCGTTTCCCGCAGGGGGATGTCCACATTCACATCCAGATTGACGGGAATTTCCTGATCCACCGGCACTTCCAGTTCCAAAAAAATGGGCAGGTCAGTGCCGGCTTTGAGGACGATGTCGGCTGGGGCGTTGTAGATCGTCAGCCCGCCGGTGTTCAGGCGCAGTACTTGGGCGTTGGGAAGCAGGGTGTCCTCGGCCAGAGTAACCGTGGTGGATGTTTTGATGTGGAGGGTGAAGTTAGCGCGCACTTTCTGATCGCGTACCGGTATGACCGTTCGGATGTGGGCTTCGTCCATTCGTACGAAATTTTGATAGAGACCCTCGATCAGTTGTTCGGAGAGAATACGCTTGAGGGTGAATAATTGACTTCCCACGCCGATCAAAACGGCTATCAGGACGGCATTGACAACTAGTGAAAGGATAGCGGTGATCGTCCAAAAGGAAGCCAGCAATGGATGAGGGCGCAGCCACCGTTGCGGAGCAGCAGGGATTTGAGCGGAATTGGAGTTTGCTGTTTCCATGATTTCACCTTGTATACCAATATAGCATAGGCGCAAAAAAGAAGCGGATAAAACGGGGTATAATTAATTCGGTTCGTCATCTTTCTCCACCGGGGTACGATTCATGGATCAATCTGGCCGCCACATTGTGGCAATTGTGGGTGCAGGACCGGCGGGGTTATTTGCCGCTCGAGAATTAGCCAGTCAGGGAGTGCGGGTTGTGCTGTTCAACCGGGATATCAAACCCGGCGGGTTGGCGGAATACGGCATTTACCCGGATAAAATCAAAATGAAAGCAGGGCTGCGCGCTCAATTCCGCCAGATTTTGGAAATGGAAAATGTGGAGTATTACGGCAATGTGCTCATCGGCCGGGAGGGGGACTTGACGCTGGAAGACCTGCGTCAAATGGGTTTTCAGGCCATTCTGGTGGCAGCCGGAGCGCAGGGGACAAAATGGTTGGGGCTGCCGGGCGAGCATTTGCGCGGGGTTTATCACGCCAAAGACGTGGTCTATCATTACAACAAACTACCCCCCTTCAGTCAGCAGGAGTTGGAAATTGGCAAGCGGGTGGCGATTATTGGGGTGGGCAATGTCATGATGGACATTGCCCGCTATTTGATCTCGGTTCGCAAGGTGGATGAAGTGGTCGCGTTTGCCCGGCGCGGGCCGGCGGAGATCAAGTTTGACCGAAAAGAATTGGAAGCGGTGGTCGCCAACCTTGATCTGGCGGCTTTCGACCGCGAAATCGAGCGGGTAGCCAAAGAAATGCGCGCCATTGGTCAGCATCCGGAGGTTGCCAAAGAGTTCATTCACGCTGCCGCTGCCCGCGGGGTGTGGATGCAAAGCCACACCCAGTTCTGGATTCGTTTTCTTTCTTCGCCGCGCCGTATTTTGGATGATGGCAACGGACGGGTGGGCGGTTTGGAGATCGAGGATAATCGGCTGGCGTTGGAAGGCGGCGAGGTTATAGCGCGCGGGCTGGGACAAACCCATTTGTTTGATGTGGACACCGTCATCTTTGCAATCGGTGATCGGGTGGATGAAAATTTGGGCTTGCCGACTCACAATTTTGCTTTCGATAAAAACCCAAAACCGCGCTTTCCAATCGAAGGCGAGTCCTACGAGGCTTACGATAGTGAAAAGGATGAGCCGGTTGAAGGCATCTTTGTGGCGGGTTGGTCGCGCAAAGCGTCCAGCGGGCTGGTGGGCGTGGCGCGCAAGGATGGGGTCAACGGCGCTCGGGCGGTTTTACAGTATTTAGCCGAATTGCCGCCGGCTGCGCCAGATGTTTTGACTGGGGTGCAGGAAAGCCTGAGCCGTCTGCCACATCCGGTTGTAAGTGGTGATGCGCTCAAATTGCTGGAAGCCGCCGAACAGGCAAAAATGCAGGAATTGGGGGCGGAGGACTTCAAGTTTGCCTCCAATCAAGAAATGTTGGAAGTAATGGGCTTGCTCAAGGCGGTATCCTGAGTGGAGGTCGCCGTGATAGGAGTTGTAACGGGCGGGTATGAAGA
>FWPV01003101.1_pt1 | contig 38623 bp, 21 predicted proteins | sample 2228371 | NCBI WGS metagenome assembly FWPV01 (sample SAMEA103939776, study PRJEB20133) | metagenome
GTCAAGGTAGATTCGATCGGGAACAAGGATTTTGGAACCGCCACCCCCGGCCTGCGGCGGGGGCAGGCGACGCCAAGAACGAAGTTTTATATTGAAATTCTGTAACTGCTGCTCAGCCTATCATTGCGAGCGACCTCGCAGAGGGCGCGAAGCAATCCCCCGGCCAGGAGGGAGATTGCTCGCAATGACAGGAGGGTAAGCCGTTACGAAATTCTTGGCGTCCTTTGCGTCTTGGCGGTGAAAGATGCGCGAACTATGGAATCCAGGCGGAGAGGGTTTCTGGCCGTTGGAGGCATAAAGTGAACGAAGCGCAAAGACCCGGTCAGGCCAGGATTGCACAAGACATTCTGGTCTGGCGACAACAACTGATTCACAGCGTTTTGCGCGTGATGGCCGGCGTTGGCTTACTGGCCCTCGTGGTCGGTTCTTATACAGCCATCATTGCCGGCAATCTGTGGGTGATACCTTTCTACGGGTGCGTGTATGTCATCCTGATAGGAGTAACGTTTGGGCGCGTCCCCTATATGGTTCGAGCCGCCATCACGCTGGGTCTGATTTACGGGCTGGGGGTGCTCGATTTAATCGAGTCGGGGCGGAGCGGCGATGGGCGACTCTTTCTGCTGGCTTTGCCTTTTGCCGCCACGCTCTTTTTTGACCGGCGCGTCGGCATCCTGGCCCTGGGTCTCAATGTGGTGACGATGGTGGCGATCGGCTGGGCGTTTTCGGCCGGCCTCATCACGCTTTCCTTAGCCGAGCGACAGATGGCCTCTTACCAGTTGACGCCCTGGTTGAGTAACGCGGTGGTTTTGCTCATGCTGGGCAGTTTGCTGGTGCTGGCGCCAGATTATCTGATGTCCCGGCTCGGCCATGCCCTGGCCCAGAGCCGGGAGCTGGTGAGAGAACTGGAGACGCAGCAGGCCCGGTTGAGCGAACAGACCCAAACGCTGCGCGAACGGGAAACGGAATTGGCCCAGCGCACCCGGCAATTACAGGCCATGCTCGAGGTTACCCGATTGTCCAATGCGCTCCTTGCGCCGGATGAATTGCTCCAAAAGGCCATGACCCTGCTGGGTGAACAGTTTGATTATCCCTTTATCGGCGTCTTTACCCCCGATGCTCGTGGTCAGTATATAGAGTGGCGCGCCGGTCACGGCGAAATCGGCCCTCATCTGGCCCAAAGCCACTATCGGCTGGAGCTGAACCGGCAAACGGCGGCCGGTTGGGCCGCCGAGCGTCGTCAGATGTGCCTGGCGCAAGCGTCCAACCCAGAGACGCGCCCCATGCTCACGCTGTTGTTGCCGGCGGCCCGGGCTGAACTGGCCTTACCGCTGGTCGCCGGCAACCAGCTCATGGGCGTGCTGGATGTGCAGAGTTTCCAGGATGAGGCGTTTGACCGGCAAGCGCGAGACATCTTGCAAGGCGTGGCCGATGAACTGGCGGCCGGTTTGCGCAATGCGCTGCGGTTGAGAGAGGCGCAAAAAACTTTGGGGCAGGCCGAAGTTCTGTATGAGGCCAGCCGCCGCCTGACGACGGCCGCCACGCCCGCCGAGGTGGCCGAGGCCATCATTCAATCGGTGGCCGAGACCGGTGCAGACGGGTGCGTCATTGTGCAATTCGATTTTGCGCCGACCGGCGTGCCGGAGGCACTGGTGTATCTGGGAGCGTGGCGGCGCGACCGGGCGCCGCTGTTTCGCCCCGGCCTGCGCTTGCCCATGTCCAAAAGTCCGTTCCCCTTTGACCTGGTCAGCCAGTTCTGGATGGTGGCCGATGTCGAACAGGACGAGAGTTTACCGTGGAGCGCGCGTCAGGTCTTTAAGGAGACCGAGGCGCGCGCCCTGGTCAACATCCCGCTGCACATCGAAGACAAGGTCATCGGCCAGGTGGTGGTGGTACGCGCCACGCCCGGTCCTTTTTCCGAGATGGCCCGGCGGCTCTATGAGATGTTGAGCGATCAGGCCGCGGTGGCTTTGGAGCGCGCCCGGCTGCTCGAAGAAACGCGTCAGCGCGCCGCCCGCGAAAAATTGATCGGCGACCTGGCCGCCCGCGTCCGCGCCGGCTTGACGCTCGAACAGGTGCTGCAGACCGCCGTTCGGGAAATCGGCCAGACGCTGGGTGCGGCGCGCGTGGCGGTGCAATTAAAACTCGCCGACACAAGGGAGAAATAAACGTGAATATTCAGGCTTCCTTGAGCTGGGTGAATCGTCTCTCCATCCGCGTCAAATTGACGGCGATGGCCATTTTGATCGCTTTTCTCACGGCGGGGGCCCTGACGCTGGTTACCTCGCTCAACGCCGCCCGCGTGCTGACCGAGACGGCCGGCGACACTCTGCGTAACCATGCCATCACCGAAGGCGAGCGTCTCGGCGATGCGCTGGGCGAACAGATTAACCTGGTGCGTGCCATGTCGCTCAATCCGGACCTGGTCCATTTTTTGCTCGAAAAGAACGCCACCTATCGTGGGGATGAAGAGACCATTCGTCAGCAATTGCGTCAACAGGATGAGGCGTGGGCTACTCTGAGCGAAAACAGCCCCCAGGTCCAGGCCCTGTTCCGCGTGGCGCCTACCGCCGAACTCAGCAAATACATGGTTCGATTCGGCCTCGCCCGCATCGAAGTCACCGATCGCTATGGCGCGCTCGTCAGTGTGGTGGCCGCTCTGGGCGGGAAACCGGCGCATTATTATTACGGCGACCAGGAATGGTGGCAGACCGTCTGGAATCGAGGGGTGGGCGGAACGTTCATCAGCCAACCGTTTATGGATTGGAACACGGCTCAGCGGGTGGTGGTCGTTGCCGCGCCCATCATTGACCCTCCTACCGGCCGGTTCGATGGGGCCATTTACATCCTGACCCGTTTTGCTCCGTTGGAAGACATGGTCAGGAGGATACGGCTAGGTGAGACCGGCTATGCCGCGCTGGTGCATCAAGATTCCACGGTGCTCGCCGACCCGAATCAGTTTTACACCGAACATGCGGGGGCGGCAGTGCGGCAGGCTGTGGCGACAGGCGCACCCGCCTGGCTTTCCGGACGCGCCGCCGGTCATGAAGCCATCATCGGGCTGGCGCCGGTGCGTTCGCGTGCCGGCTGGCCGGCGATCAATAAACTGGGCTGGATGGTCGTGGCGCATCAAGAGCAATCCGAAGCCCTGGCTCTGGTTACCAGCATGACCCGCCTCAGTTTGGTCACGCTGCTGGTCAGCATGGTGATTGTCATCCTCCTCTCGGTTTATGCCGGCAGCGTCCTGGCGCGCCCGCTGCGGCAAGTGGCCGAGGCTGCGCAACGGATTCGCGCCGGCGAGCTGGACGTGGTGGTGCCGGTCTATTCCGAAGATGAAACGGGCGTGCTGGCGCGCGCCTTTAACGCGATGACCGGGCAACTGCGCGACCTGATTCGCACGCTGGAAACGCGCGTTCAAGAACGCACCCGCGAGGTCGAGCGGCGGGCGGCGCAAATCGCCACCGGGGCCGAGATCAGCCGCGCCGCCAGTCAGGTGTTGGAACCGGATGAACTGTTGCGGCGCGTGGTCGAACTGATCCGCGAACGCTTTGAGCTGTATTATGCAGCCGTCTTTTTGATAGACGAGACCGGGCGCAATGCCGTGCTGCGCGCCGGGACAGGCGAAGCGGGACGTCTCATGCTGGAACGCGGGCATCAACTCCAAGTCGGCGGCCAATCTATGGTGGGCTGGGCCTGCGCCCGCAAGGAGGCGCGGATTGCGCTGGATGTGGGCGATGAACCGGTGCGATTTGCCAACCCGTTCCTGCCCAAGACGCGCTCGGAAATGGCCCTGCCGCTGCGGGTCGGCGACCGCGTGCTGGGCGCGCTCGATATTCAAAGCGAATACCCTCAGGCATTTGACCAGGCCGACATCACCGCCTTGCAAGGGATGGCCGACCAGATTGCCATCGCTTTGGAAAATGCTCGCCTGTTCCAACAGGCCCAATCCAGCCTGCAAGAGCTCGAGCAGGCCAATCGTCTGCTCACACAACGCGGTTGGGAAACCTTCCTGCGCCGCCAGCCCGTCCGCTTTGCCGAGTTTCACAGACCCGATGTGGTCCCATTCACGCCTCAGGACGTAGAGCGGAGAGCGGAGAGCGGAGAGCGTGAGACACCTGGCGCTCCACGTTCCACGCTCGACGCTCCACGTTCCACGTTCCACATTCCGCTCAAAGTACGCGGTCAGGTCATTGGCACGCTGCTGGTGGAGCCGTTGAGCAAGGAAGAACCGGAGGCCGGGCCGGCGGCTGACCAGGCTCTGCTGGAAGCTCTGGCCGATCAGATTGCCCAGGCGATGGACGGGGCCCGACTGTTTGAGGAATCGCAGCACCTGGCCGCCCGCGAGCGGATGAGCAGCGAGATTGCGGCCCGCATGCGCGAGACACTGGACATCGAGCGGATCCTGCAAACTGCCGCGCAGGAACTGGGCCAGGCGGTCGGCGCCCGCGAGGTTACCATCCGACTGATGGCCCAGGACCAACTGCCCATGCCCCATGCTCCATAACGGGATAGCGGCAAATGGAGGAGTGGAAGCTATGCTGACCAGGATGAAATCCTTTTTAGCGGCGCCGGTTTTTGAAGACGAAGACAAGACCAGGATTGGCCGGCTGTTGAACAATATGCTCCAGGCCATCTTTGGCATTGTGCTGTTCATGGTGCTGGTGTGGATGGCGGTAGATGTCCAGGGTTTCTTTAGCGACCTGAAAACGGCCGCCGCTGTAGTGCCCTTTCTGGCTATAATTTTGGGGTTGCGCTATCTGCTATGGCGCGGCTATGTCCGGCCGGCCAGCACTATCCTCTCCGCCCTGTTTTTGGGGATGGTCACTTTTTCTATCTATAACTTTGGTGGGATCAGCAATGCCAGCACATCCGGTTATTTGTTGTGCGTCATTCTCGCCGGCCTGCTCATTGGCCCGCGCGGCGCGCTGACTTTTGCCGGCTTGGGCATCGCCGCCGTGTTTGCCATCTGGGGTCTCGAACGGAGCGGCTATCTGCCTCCCTATTCCGGCGACCCGGAACACTATTTCCCGCTGATGGCTTATAGCACGCTGCTGAGCATCACGGGGGTGTTGTTGCGGCATACCGCCATCAGCATCGCCACGGCTCTGGCCCAGGCCCGCCGCAATGAACAGGCGCAGGCGCAGGCCAACCGTGAACTGCAAGCCCTGCGTGATTCGCTGGAACAACAGGTGGCGACCCGCACACGCGACCTGGAACGCCGCTCGGCCTACATGGAAACCTCGGTCAAAGTGGGACGCGCCGTTACCTCTATTCTGGAGCCGGACCAATTGATCCGTCAGGTGGTCGAGCTGGTCCGCGAACAATTCGGTCTCTACCACGTGGCGCTCTTTCTGGTGGACGAGACCGGCCGATGGGCCGAGTACCGCGCCGGGACCGGTGAGGCTGGTCGCATCTTGCTGGAAGAAAAACTGTGTGTGGAAGTGGGGGCAGGTTCTTTGACCGGCTGGTGCATCGCCCGCGCCCAACCGCGCATTGCCCAGGATGTACAGGCCGACCCGATGCACCTGGCTCATCCGGCCGTGCCGGATACTCGCTCTGAGGCGGCGCTGCCGCTGGTGGCGCGCGGCCGGGTGATCGGCGCGCTGGATGTCCAGAGCGATCAGGTGGGGACCTTTGACCAGGATATGGTGGCCGTGTTGGAGACGATTGCCGATCAGGTGGCGGTGGCGCTGGATAATGCCCACCTGTTTGCCCAGGCGCAGGCTGCGCTGGAAGCCGAACGCCGCGCCTACGGCGAACTCGGCCGGCAGGCCTGGGCGCAACGGTTGCGCGAAGGACTGGTGACGCCGGGCTGTCGCTATGTCGGCGGCCAGATCGTGCCGGTCGGTGAAGCCTGGCACCCGGAAATGGAACAGGCCTTGCGTGAGAGACAAAGCATCCTGGTTTCTCCCGAAACCACCGGCGCCGCTGCGGTCGGCCCCGGCCTGACCATCCCGATCCAGGTGCGTGGTCAACCGATTGGGGTGGTGGACCTGCACAAAGAGGCCGGCGAATGGATGCCGGAAGAAATAGCGCTGCTGGAAACGCTGACCGGGCAATTGGGCATCGCTTTGGAGAGCGCGCGGCTGTATCAGGATGCCCAGCGTCTGGCCGCCCGCGAGCAGGTCATCAACCTCAGCACGGCCAACATTCGCAGCGCCCTTACCGTAGATGCTATTTTACAGCGGACGGTCGAGGAACTCGGACAGGCCTTTGGCGCATCGCGCGCTTCGATCCGATTGGAAATTGGAGAACCCGCTTCTGCTCTGACCTGATCGAAAGCAGTGGTTATTCACCGCAGAGGCGCAGAGTACGCAGAGATGCTTTTCAGGGCCGCAGAGAGTCGTTTGACCTCTGCCAAAAAACTCGGCGTTCTCAGCGTCTCGGCGGTAGGATTAACGTTCGTGGAACTCGGCAAAACATGTCTGGCCATGAGGCCTGACCGGTATAAGCCAGAGGAGTCCTTATGAACAAGATGAAATCCTTGCGAGCAATAACAGGCCTGCTGGCGATAGCCAGCGTCCTAGGGGGGGCGGCGTGCGCGGCCCGTCCACCCACGCCGACGGCTTTGCCCACCGCGCCGGCCGAACAGGTTTTGAACATTTACAACTGGGATACCTATATTGACCCGGCTATCCTCTATGATTTTGAGCAACAGTTTGGCGTCAAGGTCAATTATGCCATTTACGGCAGCAATGAAGAGATGCTGGAGAACCTCAAAGCCAATCCCACGGCTTATGATATTATCGTGCCCACCGATTACGTCGTCGCCGCCATGCGAAAAGCCGGGCAACTGGCGCCGCTCGATAAAAACAACATCCCGAATCTGGTCAACCTGGCCCCCGACTTTATCAGCCCGGCCTTTGATCCCGGCAACCAGTATTGCGTGCCCTACCAGTGGGGTACTATGGGTATCGGATATAACGTTCGAGCTACCGGCAAGGAAATTCACAATTGGAAGGATGTGTTCGATCCGGCGCACGCGGGGCGAATTGCGCTGCTGGACGAGGTGCGCCTTACACTGGGCGCGATTTTGCTGCACCTGGGCTATAGCCCCAACACGAGCAACGCGGCCGAAATCGCCGCGGCCCGCGACTTTTTAATCAGCCACGCCGCCGACATTGCCGTTTACGCCCCAGATACGGGCCAGGATTTGCTGGCCGCAGGAGAAGTGGACATTGCCTTTGAATGGAGCGGCGACATTTTCCAGATTATGGAGGACCATCCCGACATTCGCTACGTCATACCGGAAGAAGGCTCTTTGATCTGGACCGACAATCTGTGCATCCCGGCCGGCGCGCCACACAAGGAGCTGGCCGAAAAGTTTATCAATTACATCCTCGAGCCGCAGGTCGGCGCAGCGCTATCCAACTATATTCGTTATGCTTCACCTAACCAGGCGGCGCTACCCCTGATCAACCAGGCCGATCGCGACAACCCCGCGCTCTACCCATCGCCCCCGTTGCGCCGCCGCCTGTTCTTTACGACCGATCTATCGCCCCAGGCCACCCAGCTCTATGAGCAGGCCTGGGCAGAGGTGTTGGCTGCACACACACGCTAGATCAAGAGGCAAGTACGATGCTCAAAATTCCCAATCCACCTCGCCGCAAAACTTCGATTCAGTCTCAACTGCGCTCTGTCATCGGGCTGCTGCTGGTGCTGGGGACGCTGATTGCCCTCATCGGCTATCTGAGCCTGCGCAACTATCAAGCCGGCGTCGAGACGACCTTGACCGAAGCCAACACGCTCCGCGAGTTGAGCCTGAAAATTCAAAACGAGTTTTTGCTGGCTCGCCAGGCCGAAATTGATCTATCTACCGGGCCGCGCACGCTTGGTTTTGCCACGCTGACGGCGGCCACAACGGCCAGCCGGCGACACATGGAAAACGCCACGCTCGCGCTGGAACAGATGGACCGGCATGCCCGCGCCGCTCACGATCCGCAACTGCGCACTTTGACGGAAGACATCGAAAAACTCGGGCCGCAATTGCGCACTTATCAGCAGGCTTTTCTGGCCATGGTGAACGCGATGCAAAAACGCAGCAGCGCCGGGGGGTTGGTAGAAGAGATGAACCATGAGCTGACCCAACTCGAAAACGCTCTGGCCGCGCTGCCCGAGGCCGAATGGCGTCTGCTCATCTTGAGAATCCGCACGAATGAACAGGCCTACTTTAACACAGACCAGCAGGAATACATGGATAATGCTCGCCTGCTGACCAACCAGCTCATCACCCGGCTGACCGAGAGCACCGCGGCCGATCTGACAACGCTCGATGGGCGACGGCTCGATCAGGCCGAGCTGATCCAACGCGCTGAGACAGCCATCCAAATCTTTGACCAACTCGTCAAGCTGGAGCAAGACATCATGATTAACAGGACCCTATTCGAGGGCATCACCCTGCGTGTCAACCAGGTCATCGGAGACATCGGCGACAAGAGCGACGCCGGCCTGGCGCGCGCCCGCGCCCAATTGGCTGCGGTCAGCCTGTCGAGCACGCTGGCGCTCGGCTTTACGGCGGCGCTGGCGATTGGCCTGGGCTCCCTGGCCGCGACGGTGTTGAGCCGGCGGATCACTCAGCCGTTGAACCAGCTCACCCAGGCGGCGCAGCGCATGGGCCAGGGCGACCTGACGCAACAAGTGTCCATCCGCGGCGGGCAAGAGCTGGAAACGCTCGCCGATACCTTCAACGTGATGGCGGAGCAACTGCGTCAGACTTTGGGCGGCCTCGAACAACAAGTCGCCGCGCGCACGCGCGACCTGGAGCGGCGCGCCACCCAAATCGCCACCGGCGCCGAAATTGCCCGGGTCGCCTCGACCCTGCTCGACCCCGACCGATTGCTCCCCCAGGTCGTCAACCTGATTCAAGAACGATTCGGGTTTTACTATGCGGGCCTGTTTCTGGTGGATGCGGAGAACCGGTACGCGGTCTTGCAGCAGGGCACCGGCGAGGCGGGCCGTATCATGAAGGAGCGTGGGCATCGCCTGGAAGTCGGGGGGCAGTCTATGGTGGGTTGGGTCTGCGCTCACAAGCGGGCGCGCATTGCGCTGGATGTGGGCAAGGATGCCGTGCGGTTCGCCAACCCGTTCCTGCCCGAGACGCGCTCCGAGATGGCCCTGCCCTTGCGCGTGGGGGACCGGGTCATCGGCGTCCTGGATGTACAGAGTACCCAAATGGCCGCGTTCGATGAAGGCGACATCACTGCCCTGCAAGGCATGGCCGACCAGATTGCGGTGGCGCTGGAAAATGCGCGGCTGTTCCAGCAAACGCAACGGGCTTTGAAGGAGCTGGATGAGGCGAACCGGTTGCTGGCGCGGCAGGGCTGGGAAGCCTATCTGACCATGACCCCGGTTCACTCGGCCGAGTTTCGCTCGCCAGGGGCGCCTTCCACCACCGGGGCCTTGCCGGCCACGCTGCGCCTTCCGCTGGAATGGCGCGGCCAGCCCATCGGCACGCTGGTCATGGAGCGCGCCGAAAGCCACCGCCCATGGACCGAGGCCGAAATCGAGGCGATTCGCGCCATTGTCCAGCAGGCCACGCTGGCGCTCGAAAGCGCACGCCTGTTTGAAGATGCCCAGCACCGCGCGGCCCGCGAACGCTTGCTCGGCGAGATCACCACTCGCATTCGCAGCTCGACCACGCTGGAGACGGTCTTGAACACGGCCCTCCGCGAAATCCATCAGGTGACCGGGGCGGACTATGCCGTGATCGAATTGGAACCGGCCCCCGAGGAGTAAAGTATGACATTCGTTTTTGGGTTAGACGTGATCGCCTGTGCGCTTTCCATGATTCTGGCCACCGCCCTGGCGCTGATCGTTGTGGCCGCCGGGGTCAGGCGGACGCCCAACCGCCTGTTCGCCGGCCTGGCGCTGGGGGGGGGCTTGTGGGCCGCCTTTCACTCTATGGTCGCCTTGGCCCTGCGCTTTCGCGAGCTGGGCGACCCGCTCCTCTGGCAGCAGCTCAGCACTCTGAGTTTCGGTGTTATGCCGAGCTTTTTGTTGATGTACACGGTTCGTTACCTCAACCGTCCTACCCGGTGGGCCGACCTGGCCGGCGCGTTCGGCCTGTCACTTATTGTGGTTTCGTGGTGGTTGCCTCCCTTGCGCGCACACATCATCTCATGGGTGAAATTGGACGCGAACGGCCTGCCGACTTTTGAATTGGGGGAGTGGGGTCGGATAGCCGCCGGGCTGGTGGGCCTGTATTATGGGGTCTGCCTGATTCTCTTCTGGCTGGAGCGCCACCGAACCCAAGAGCGGTATCTTCCCATCAGCATCATCATCCTGTTGATCGGGTTGGGATTTCGCACCATGCTATCTCATTTTCCGATTACTTCCATCACAGCCACGATCAGCATTGGCCTGCTCGGCTACGGCGTCGTGCGCCAGCAACTCTTTAATCCGCTGCGCGAATTGACCCTTGAATTGGAGCGCAAGGTTGAGGAACGCACGCGTGAGCTGGAAGAGGTCAACCGCGCTATGAGGGAGCGCGGCGCGGAACTGGAAACGGCCAATCTCAGCCTGCGCCAGGCCACCCAGAAAATGCAGCGGCGCGCGGCCCAAATCGCTGCCGGGGCCGAGATCGCTCGCGTGGCGACGACCCTGCTCGATCCCGAGTCGTTGATTACCCGCGTGGTCCAGTTGATTCAGGCGCGCTTTGATTTTTACTACGTGGGGCTGTTTCTGGTTGACGCCGAACGGCGTTATGCTGTGTTGCAGTATGGCGTCGGCCGCGGCACGGCCGCCGACGCGGGGCGTATTATGAAAGAACGCGGTCACCGCCTGGAAATCGGCGGCGAATCTATGATCGGTTGGGCCTGTGCCAACAAGCAGGCGCGCATCGCGCTGGATGTGGGCCAGGACGCCGTGCGGTTTGCCAATCCGCTGCTGCCCGATACGCACTCAGAAATGGCGCTGCCCCTGCGTGTGGGCGAGGAAGTCATCGGTGCGCTCACGGTGCAAAGCACAGAAGTGGCCGCGTTTGATGAAGACGATATCGCAGCTTTGCAAGGGATGGCCGACCAGATTGCCGTGGCGCTGCAAAACGCCCGCCTGTTCCAGCAGACGCAAGCCACGCTCAAGGAGCTGGAGCTGACCAATCGCCTGCTGGTGCGGGAAGGCTGGCAAAAGTACATGGAGCAACGGGGGGCCGCCCGCCGCGCTGAATGGCGTGCCGCGCATGGAGCCGACACGGCCCCGCTTTCCGAACCGCTCCATATCCCGCTGGAACTGCGCGGACAACCTCTGGGCAAACTCACGTTGCGCCGCGCCGGCCAACGTCCCTGGACCAGCGAAGAAATCGAGCTGGTCAAAGCCATAGCTTCGCAAACGACCCTGGCTGCCGATAACGCCCGCCTGGTCGAGCAAACTCAGGCCGCCCTGCGCGAAACCGAGGGCCTGTTCCAGGCATCGGCAGCCATCACGCAAGCGACCCAGGTCGGACAATTAGAAGTGCTCTGCCAGGAGCTGGCTAATCGCTTCAACGAATTACTGCGCGCCCACACCACGCGCTTTACGCTGGTAGACCGTGACAAACAGAAAATTCTGGTGCGAGTGAGCAGCGGACAAACTGCCGATACGCAATTGCGCATGACCTACGCCGAGCTGAACCAGGGCATCGGTGGCATCGTGCTCAGAACGGGCCAGCCGGTGCTGTCGCTCGACGCCGATGATGGCATCGAGCCAGAAGAGACACGCCAACGCCGCAAGCAAGCCAACATCGGCGCTCTGATCGTCGCGCCGTTAAATGTCAAAGGGAAAACGATCGGCATCATTTCCACATACAACCAGATCGGGCAGCGCTGCTTTACCCAACATGATGTTGACCTGGTCATGGCGCTCACCGCCCAGGCCGCGACCGCCATCGAAAACATCCAGCTTTTGGAACAGACCCAACGCCGCGCCGAGCGCGAACAACTCATCCGCCAGATTACCACCCGCATCCGTGCGGCCGGCGACATCGAGGGCGTCTTGCAAACAACGGCGGTCGAATTAGCGCAGGCCATGCGCGTGCCGCGCGCCGTCGTGCGCCTGACGGCGGGCGGCGAGGCCAAACCCGGCTAAACAATGAATTATGGTCCAAAGGAAATCGCCGTGTCAACCGTATCTGTAGCCGCCTGCCATGCCTATGAGCTCGACCTGGTGCGCCAGGCCGTGCTTGCGGCGCTGAGCGGCCTGGGCGGCCTGCAGCGATTGGTCCGACCGGGCATGCGCGTGCTGCTCAAGCCCAACCTGATGGCGCTGACCCCGCCGGAGCGGGCCATCACTACTCATCCGGCCGTCGTCCAGGTGATGGCCGAACTCGTTCAGCAAGCAGGCGGGGAGGTTTGGATTGGCGACTCGCCGGCCGGCCCGGCGGACAATGGCCCGCGCGCCTGGCGCACAAGCCGGCTGGACCAGGTGGCTCAGCATACCGGCGCACACCTGGTCCACTTTGACACCAATATCTGGAAACGGTTGCGCGGAGAAAACTATTTTATTGCGCGCCCGGCGGCTGAAGCGGATTTGATCATCAACATGCCCAAGCTCAAAACGCACGTGTTCGCCTTGTATTCCGGCGCCGTCAAAAACATGTTCGGCGTCATTCCCGGCGAACTCAAGCGAGAGGCGCACTATCGCGCGCCGACCATCGAAAAATTTATCCATGTGCTGGTTGACGTGCTGGAATTGACGCAGCCCGCGTTGACGGTTTTGGACGGCGTAACCGGGCTGGAAGGGAACGGGCCCGGTGCCGCGGGCAGTGCCCGCTCGTTTGGCTGCATCGCAGCCTCCACCGACAGCGTGGCGCTCGATACCATCCTCGCGCGCGCCATGGGCTATCGCCCCGGCGAAGTGGCCTATCTGGCCGAAGCGGAGAGGCGTGGGCTGGGAGTCGCTTCGGCAGACAAAATCCACCTGGCAGGCGATACGCGCGCGCTGGATTTTGGCAAGGTCAGGCTGCCCACGCCCAAATGGTATCTCAGGGTGCCGGCTTTTCTGCACGGCCCCATGCGCCAAGCGGCCAAAACCCGCCCCAGGCTGGAAGCCGGCGCGTGCATCGGCTGCGCGCGCTGCGTGGGCATTTGCCCCAATCAGGCCATTGCGCCGGGCAAGCCGGTCCGGTTCAACCTGGAACGCTGCGTCGGTTGTATGTGCTGCATAGAAATCTGCCCGCAAGCCGCCCTGACGCCGCAGCGCAACCTGCTGGCCCGCCTGATTGGCTCCAGCCTGTCATCTTTGGGCGTATAACGATGGAGTCAGGACGCGGATTCACGATACTGGAAGAGGAAGCGATACTATGACGGCCGAAGTGAAACCCACACAGGCAATCCAATTGCACGCGGCGCAATTTGCCCAGTTTATGCGCCTGGTGGCCCTTATGGCCACCCTGATCGGCGGGATCGAGATGGGCATCTCTTTCTTGACCACCGGTCGCCCGTTATTCTTGCTGGGGGCGGGCACCTTTAGCATCGGGCTAACGGCCCTGGCGGCCTACTGGCTAACCCACCACCGCCAGCAGCCCGGTCGCGGCGTCTACGTGTGGGTCGCCGGCTCGTCCCTTATCGCCGGCCTGGGGCTATCTCTGGCGGTTCGCGGCGTTGCCACAGCGATTATGGCCTTGGCTGCCATGAATACCCTGATGGTGGCGCTTTTGCTGCCGCATCACATGCTCAAGCAACTGGCGCCCTGGCTCATTTTTACAACCCTGGCTTCCACCGCACTCGAGCGCTGGGCGCCCTGGCCGCGCCTCGACTTGATGGCCGAGCTGTTCTTGATCCCGCTGATTCTCAACCCGCTCAGCTTTAGCTTTGTCGTCTATCTCACCAATCTGCTCAGCGGAACGACGCAGCGCGCCCTGGAGTCATCTCAGGCCTATGCCCGTCAATTGGAACAAAGTCAGGCCTTGCTCCTGGACCGCACGCGTGAACTGGAAGCCTTTACGGTCAATCTGCAACAACGCAGCGAGGAGCTGGAAAGGATGAGCCTGCAATGGCAGACCATCAGCCAGCAGGCCGAGCGCCGCGCCCGGCAGTTGACCGCCAGCACGCAGGTGGCCCGCGTGATCGGCCAGGTGCGCGACCTCGACCAGCTCCTCTCTCAGGTGACCCACCTCATCGGCGAAGCCTTTGGCTATTACCACGTGGGGATTTTTACGCTGGATGAAATCGGTCGTTTTGCTGTGCTGCGCGCCGCCAATAGCGAGGGCGGACAGCGCATGCTGGCGCGCGGTCACAAATTAGCCGTCGGGGCGCAAGGCCTCGTCGGCTACGTCGCCAGCACAGGTCAGAACCGTATCGCGATGGACGTTGGCCAGGACGCCGTTCACTTTGACAATCCCGATTTGCCCAACACACGCTCCGAGATGGCCGTCCCGCTCCGCGTGGGCGAGCAAATCTTTGGCGTGCTGGACGTGCAAAGCACGGAGGAAGCTGCTTTTACCGAAGAGGATGTCGCCATCCTGAGTGCGTTGGCCGACCAGATTGCCGTTGCCATCGAAAACGCTCGCCTGTTCGAGCAAACCCGCGCCGCGTTGCAAGAGGCCCACCAGGTTCAACAGCGTTACCTCCGCCAGGAATGGGAGCGGCTGATGCCTCTCCTGGAAACCACCGCCTATGAATATCACATCAGCGGCGTCCCGCCGGCCGGCGAGGCCCTCTGGCCCGAAATGGTTCAGGCGCTCCAGACCGGTCAGGTGGTGGCCACCGGCCCGGCCCCGGTTTCGGCTCTGGCCGTCCCTATCAAACTGGGCGAGCATCCGATCGGCGTGATAGACCTGCACGAGCTGGACCCTGAGCGTGAATGGAGCGAGGAAGAAGTGGCGCTGGTGACGGCCGTGGCCGATCAGGCCGCGCTGGCGCTGGAAAACGCGCGCCTGTTTGCACAGACGCAACAACGCGCCCAACGCGAGCAATTGATCGCCCGGCTCACCGCCAACGTGCGCGCTGCCCCCGATGTAGAGGGCGTCTTGCGGACGACTGTCCATCAAGTTCGCCGCGCCCTCGGCGCCACGCATGGCGTCATCCGGCTGGGCTTGCCCCCTACCGAGTCAACTGATGAAGGAGGCGGCTCATGAATCCCCTCACTCCTCAACCGAACCGCTCCCATCGCTTTACCCTCGGCCTGCTCTTTGCCGAGTTGGAAGCGCTGGGCGACTTTTGGACCGGCGCCGCCGAGTTTGCTCAACAGCATGACATCAACCTGATTGGCTTTTCGGGCGGATTACTGGATGACCCCCGCGGGTTCAATGCGCAGGCGAATGTCATTTTCGAGTATGCTGACGCCCGGCGGCTGGATGGCCTGGTCATCTGGTCCGGCGCAATGGCCGTCTACGCCGGCGCGGACAAGACGCGCAACTTTTGCCGGCGCTACCGACCGTTGCCCGTGGTCAGCGCGGCTCTGGAAATGGAAGATATCCCCTACGTCATCGGCGATAACTATCAGGGCATGCACGACATCCTGGCCCACCTGATGGCCGTTCACCACTGTCGCCGCATCGCCTTTATCCGCGGTCCGCAAATTCAGACCGAAGCCGAGACGCGCTACCGCGCCTACGTGGACACGCTGGCCGAACACGGTCTGCCGTTCGACCCGGCTCTGGTGGTGCCGGGCTACTTTACCATAGAAACCGGCGTCGAAGCCGTTCGCCTCTTGCTCGATGAGCGAAAGGTTGACTTCGATGCCATCGCCGCGGCCAATGACCCGATGGCAATAGGCGCGCTGCAGGAATTACAGGCGCGCGGCATCCATGTACCCGCCCAGGTTGCCGTCGTGGGATTCGATGACCGCGTCGAGACTCGCCATACCACCCCGCCGCTGACCACCGTCCAGTATTCTTTCTACGATCTGGCCTGGCAATCCATGCGGCTCTTGTTGGACGTGTTGGAGGGCCGCTCCACGCCGCCGCATGTCATGCTCACCATGCCGCTCCGAATTCGCCAGTCATGCGGCTGTCTGTCGCCGGCCGTCGTCCAGGCCCAAACTGAACTCCCCCCAGAGCGGGGCGGCTTTGAGACCGAATGGCCGCGCCAGCGTCTGGCCGTTCAGACCGAAATCGCACATCTGCTAGCTCTGGCCAGGCTGCCCGAACCCGAGCGGCTGGCCGGATGCCTGCTCGATACTTTTGAGGGACACCTCGGCGGCGCACCTGTTAACGCTTTTATCGCCACCTGGGAGCATATCTTGCAGCAGGCTGCACATGCCCAGGCCGATATAGACGCGCTGCACGGCGTAGTGTCGGTTTTACGCCGCCGGGCGCAACCTTATCTGGATGAAAACCGTCTGGCGGCGGCCGAGAATCTATGGCACATGGCCCGCGTGATGATGGCAGAAGCCGCCCAGCGCGCTCAGGCTTTCCAAAAGTGGCAGGCCGGGCAACAGGCTTCCATGCTGCGTGAGGTCCATCAGTCGCTGGTCACCGCTTTGCACGTGGACGATTTGATGAACATCACGGCCCGCGAATGGAACCGGGTCGGCATCCCGGGCGGCTATGTGGTCCTCTACGAAGGCCAGGAACCACTGCCCGAGTGGGCACGCCTGAGGTTGGCGTATGACCCGACCGGTCGCCTCGAAACCGATGGACGCCGCTTCCCGGCCCGTCAACTGCTGCCGGATAGCCTGTGGCCGCAAGACCGCCGCTACACCTGGATGGTCGAACCGCTGTACCTGAGAAATGAACCCCTGGGACTGATGCTCCTTGAAGCGGTGGCGCGTCCCGGCGCTCTCTACGAAGCCCTCCGCACTCAACTCTCCAGCGCGTTAAAAGCCTCCCTGCTCATCGAAAGACAGGAGCATTTGCTTGCAGAGACCCGCCGCCGCGTCAATGAACTGGCCATCCTCAGTGAGATCGGGCGCAATCTCTCCTCGGCCTTGTCGCTAGACGAGCTGCTGCCGCTCATCTACCAGCATATCAGTCGTGTCTTTGATGTGGATGGCTTTTACATTGCTCTCTATGACGCCGCCACCGATGAGTGGCGTACCATTTTCGATATGGAACTGGGCCAACCGCAACCGCTCATGCGCCATCCCAGTACAGTCGGCCTGACCGGGCATATTATCCGCACCCGTCAGCCGGTGTTGATGAGCAACCTTCAGGAGAATGTGGCCTTTTATCGGGAACATCATCTCCAGCCGGTGGGCCGGCAATCCAAATCGTGGATGGGCGTGCCACTGATTGCTGCTGATCAGGTCATCGGTGTCATGGCGATTGAAAACTATCGGCTCGAAAATCTGTACACCCAACCGTCGCTCGAATTGTTCTCCACCATCGGGGCGCAAATCGCCAACACCCTGCGCGGGGCGCACCTGCTCCAGGAAACCAACCGGCGAGTGGCCGAGTTATCCACCCTCAACGAAATCAGCCGGGCTTTTGCCGCCACGCTGGAACTGGATAAACTGCTGGAGGCCATTCATGGCCAGGTGAGCCGCATCTTTGATACAACCAATTTCTTTATCGCCACGTATGAAGAAGGCAGCGATGAGTGGACGATGGCGTTCCAGACAGAAGAGGGTCAGCGCCAGCCACCCTCGCGCCGCAAATTGGGCGTTGGCCTCAGCAGCTATATCATTCGCAATCGCTGTCCGCTCCTCTTGCGCAACCTCCAAGAAAACGACGCCTTTTTCGAAAAGCACCACATGCAACATTTGGGCACGCAGGCTAAATCGTGGATGGGTGTCCCGCTCATAGCGGCCGGCCGGGTGGTGGGCGTCATGGCGATTCAAAGTTACGAGCAAGAAAATCTCTACACCGAACACGACCTGGCGCTCTTTTCGACCATTGCCGCGCAGGCCGCGACTGCCATTCAAAACGCACGGCTGTTTGCCGAAACCCAGCAGCGCGTCACCGAGCTATCTATCCTGAACGAGATCGGGCGGGCTTTTGCGGCCTCATTGAATCTGGACGAGCTGCTGGAAACCATCCACCGCCAGGTGGGGCGCGTCTTTGATGCCAGCAGCTTTTTCATCACCACCTACGAAGAAGGCCGTCAGGAATGGAACATGGTCTTTTACCGCGAACGCGGCCGGCCGGGCGCGCTCGGCCCGCGCCCGCTGGGAGGCGGCCTGACCAGCCACATCATTCGCACGGGCCAGCCCATCCTGCTCAACACTACCGACAGCCTTTTGGCGTTCCACGCAGAGCGCGGCATCCAGGTCCTCGGCGACATTGCCAAATCGTGGATGGGCGTGCCGCAGATCATCGGCGGCAAGGTGGTGGGGACGATGACGATTCAAAGCTATGAGCAAGAAAATCTCTATACGCAACAAGACCTGGAACTCTTTTCCACCATTGCCGCCCAGGCGGCCATTGCCATTCAAAACACCCGCCTCTTTGAAGAAACGCGCCGGCGCGTGGCCGAACTGGCTACCCTGAACGAGATCGGGCAGACGTTTTCTTCGGCCTTGCGGTTGGAAGAATTGCCCGAAGTGATTTATAACCAGGTCGGCCGGCTTTTCAAGGCCGATAGCTTTTACGTCGCTTTCTATGATCCCACTGACGATAGCTGGACCACTGCGTTCGACATCGTGCGCGGCGAGCGCCAGCCGCCTATGCAGCTCAAGAGCGAAGCCGGTCTGACCGGTTATATCATCCACACGCGCCAGCCGTTGCTGTTGAGCACGGCCGAGGAGAGTCTGGCCTTCCATCAGGCGCATGGCATCGAGATGGTGGGAGAAAATTCTCAATCGTGGATGGGCGTCCCGCTCATCAGCGCCGACCAGATCGTGGGCGTCATGGCGATTGAAAGTTATGAACACGAGCATCTCTATAGGCCCCAAGACCTGGCGCTGTTTTCGACCGTTGCCGCGCAGGCGGCGATTGCCGTTCACAACGCCCGTCTGTTTGAAGAGACCCGGCGGCGCATCGAGCAAACCCAACTGTTGCTGCGCGTGAGTGAAATGGCGGCCACCACCCTTGATACCACCGAGGTCTTGCGTCGCCTGGCGCGTGAAGCCGCCCGCGCGCTCGGCGCGGATATGGCCGGCGCTTACCTGCCCGACGAGACCGGCGAGCGACTCAAGCCGGTGGCCGGTTACCATGTGCCGCCCGAATTACTGGAAGCGTTCCTGCAATATCATCCCTCGCTGACAGGCAATCGCTTCACAGAGGAGGCGTACAAACACCGACAAACCGTCTTTTCCAGCGATGTCGCCAACGATCCGCGTCTGGACGAGACCACGCGCCGGCTGCTGGCTGCCCAGTCCGTGTTGTTGACCCCCATGTTTCTCAAAGAGACCGTCATCGGTGGGCTGTGGCTGGTATGGTGGAAAGAGGCTCATCGCTTTACTCAGGAAGAAATCCGGCTGGTCGAAGGCATTACGCGGCAGGCCACCATTGCCATCGAGAATGCGCGCCTGTTCGGCGAAGCGCAGACGCGCGCCGGGCAGATGGCCGCCCTGGCCGAAATGGCCGTTCAAATCACCGGCCCCCAGTTTGACCTGACCGAATTGCTCCATCTGATTATCCAGCGCGCCCGCGCCTTGCTGGCGGCGGATGAAGCCGCCATCTGGTTGCCGGCCGGCCCCGACGAGCTGGTCCTGAAAATCACGACCCAGACCGATTGGATGGGACGGCGTTTGAAAAAGGGCGAGGGCTTGTCCGGACGCGTCTTTGCTACCGGCGCGCCGCTGCGGATAGACGATTATATGGCCTGGAGCGAACAGGTCCAGACTTTTGCCGATGGCTCCATCCATGCCGCGCTCTCGGTGCCCTTGATCTGGAAAGACCAGACCGTTGGCGTGCTGGCCCTCACGCGCGCTCAAACGGGCCGCCCCTTTACGGCCGACGAGGAACGCCTGGCGATGTTGTTGGCCGCGCAGGCCGCCGCCGCCATCGAAAACACCCGGCTGTTCGATGAACAGCAACGGGCGCGGGCACAACTCGGCCTTCGCGTCAAAGAACTGGACTGCCTGAATGATATGGGCCGCAAGATCAACGAGACGCCTTCCATTCCCGACTTTTTGGAGTGGGCCGCCGGCCGTATCCCCCAGGCTCTCCAGTATCCCGAGTTGTGTCGGGTGGCCATCGAATTCGAGGGAAGGGTCTATGGTGACGCGGAAGCTATGACCCTCCCGTGTCAAATGGTCAGCAGCATGCAAATCGGCTCAGAGATCGCCGGTCACATCTATATCGCTTACACCCAGGCGCGTGAGTTTCTCAACGAAGAAAGCGCACTGTTGGGCGACATCGGCCGGCGCATCTGCGGTTATATCGAAAACCGCCTTTTGGTCGAACAGACCCAGACCGCCCTGGCCGAAGTCGAAGCCACGCACCGCCGTTATCTGCGCGAACAATGGGAAACCTATCTGGCCGGCCGTGAAGAAGGAGTGGTCGGGTATGTAGATGGACCGGCGGGCCTGATACCGCTCTCGGAGGCGGGCTTGTCCGGCCCGGTTCCATCGGAGCCGGTGGCCGGGGCGTCTGATATTCTGTCTGTGCCGCTTCGGGTGCGAGGTCAGGTGATCGGCACGCTGGAATTTTACGATGAAACCGCGCCGCGTGTCTGGAGCGATGAGGAGCGCGCGCTGGTCGAGGCGCTGGCCGAACAGGCCGCGCTGGCGCTGGAAAATGTGCGCCTGTTCGAGGAAACGCAATCCCGCGCCCGCCGCGAACAACTCATCAACGAAATCACCGCCCGCCTCCGCGCCTCGATGGATATGGAAACCATTTTGCGCACCACCACCGAAGAACTGGCCAGGGCGTTGAATCTATCGCGCGCGCGCATCCGCCTGAGCCCCGGCCGTGAAAGATGATGATTTAGGGAGGATAACATGAAACGCTCATGGGGTTACCTTATTCTTATGGTCGCCTTCATCATGGCTGCCTGCAATCCGCCCACGCCGCAAACGATCAAGATTGGCGGCATCTTTGACCTGACCGGGGCGACCAGCGATGTGGGTATGCCGTATGCAGACGGTATCCGCGATTGCATTGCGTATTTTAACGCCAGGGGCGGCATCAACAACCGTCCCATCGAACTGATTTACGAAGACTATGCCTACAACATCCCGCGGGCCGAAGAGATTTATAACCGTCTGGTCAAGGAGGAGCGCGTTGTTGCCATTTTGGGCTGGGGCACGGGCGATACCGAAGCCCTGCGCCCCAAGGTCGCTGCCGACAAGATTCCTTTCATGTCGGCCTCTTATGCCGAAAGTTTAGCCGATGTCAGTCAGGCGCCCTATAACTTTCTCATCAGTGTCACCTACTCGGACCAGATGCGGATTGCGCTGCGTTACATTATCGAACAATGGACCGATTCCAGCCGCAAACCACGGGTGGCGTTTTTCTATAGCGACACAGCGTTCGGTAAATCGCCCATCCAGGCCGGCAAGGACTATGCCGCCGCGCATGGCCTCGAGGTAATAGATGTGCCCTTCGTGCCCTTGACCGTGCAGGATGCCACGTCTCAGCTCCAGGTCGCGGCGGCCGGCGGCGCCGATTACGGCATCATCAACCAAACTGCCAATGCCACCGCGACCATCGTGCGTGACGCACGCCGGCTTGGCCTCAAGCTGCAATTCATCGCCTTGAACTGGGGGACGGATGAAAAAGTGCTCGCGCTGGCCGGCCCGGCCGGCGAAGGGCTGCTGGGGACCAGCCCCTTTGCCTTCCCCTACGAGGACATCCCGGCCATGGCCGAGATACGCGCCGCGTTGCAAACGCTGGGGAAAGAGGCCGAACTCGACATCCGCTATATCCAGGGCTGGACCACGGCGCGGGTATTGCTGGCCGGCGTCGAGCAGGCCGGCGCCAATCCGACGGGCGAAAGCGTGCGACGCGCCCTCGAAACGCTGACCGCCTACGACACGGGCGGCGTCACTGCCCCCTTGACCTTCAGCCCAACACGGCATAAAGGCACTGTGGCACTAAAAATCTATCAGATTAGAAACGGACGTTGGGAACCCATTACCGATTATATCGAAGCAACGCGATAAAGGGGGGCGTATTAGAACTCTCGGAAATAAGGGTTCTCAGCGTTCTCTGTGCCTCTGCGGTGAATTTTCAAGATGCGTTTGGTATAGATGAGTAGAAGCGGAGCATGAGGATGAATATTTTTCGGGGGGTTATCAGTCGTCAATTGGTCGCCAGCATGATTGTCCTGGCCGCGCTGGGGATATTTATGGGGCTTGTGGCTTACGCCCAGGTGCAGGGGATCCAGGCCATCATCACCCAAACCCTGGCCGGCGCCGATGCGCGCTATAACCGCACACGCATCCACGCCGAAAGCATCTTGCTTTCGGACGTGACCCGCGAGTACCTCCAGGCCAACCCGGAAGAAAGACCGCGCAGCCGAATCCTGGTCAACGAATCGGCGCAACGCCTGAGATTTTTGCTCGAACAAGCCATCCAAAACGCTGCCCCAGAAGACCGCCCGGTGCTCGAACGCCTCGACGCGGATATCAAAGCCTATGCCGCTCACGCCAAAACCTTGATGGAAACATTCGACCTCGAAGGCGGCTATGGCCCCCGCAGCCAGGAGGCCATGGCCACCTTGTTATCTCACCGCGCGGCCATGCTCGATACCATTATCGCTCTGGAAAATGCTGAAACCAACCGGCTGGACCAGGCTCAGGCTCAGGCGCGCCAGACGGCCCAGACGGCCCTGCGCTGGATTGTGGGCGCCAGCGTGTTCATCTTTATCCTGGCGCTCCTGGTCAGCCTGGCCAATGTACGCAATATCCTGCTGCCCTTGACCAACATTCAGCGCGGCGTCGAGGTGATTGCCGGCGGGCAGTTGGACCATGTCCTCGAAATCCGGCGGCGGGACGAGTTCGGTTGGCTGGCGCAGGCTTTTAATAAAATGACCGGTGAACTGCGTCAGTTATACAGCGGCCTGGAGCAGCAGGCGGCCGCGCGCACGGCGCAATTGCGCGCCGGGGCCCAGGTGGCGCGCGCCGCCTCTTCCATCCTCGACCCGCAACAGTTGATGCAACAAGTGGTAGACCTGATTTGCGACGAGTTCGGCTACTACTATGCGGCGATTTTCCTGGTTGATGAACCAGCCGCGCCGGGCGAAATGCCTTATGCTCGCCTGCGCGCCGGGCGCGGCGAACCGGGCCAGATTATGCTGGCGCGCGACCACAAGTTCGAACGCGGCGTGGGCATGGTCGGCTGGGTATGGGCGCATCAAAAAGCGCGCATCGCGTTGGATGTGGGTCAGGACGCCGTGCGCTTTGCTAACCCGCTGCTGCCCAACACGCACTCGGAAATCGCCCTGCCCCTCCAGGTTGGCGATCGGCTTCTGGGCGTGCTGGATGTGCAGAGCGAGCGGGCGGCCGCCTTCGATGAAAACGACATCGCCGTCTTGCAAGGCATGGCCGACCAGATTGCGGTGGCGCTGGAAAATGCGCGCCTCTTTGCCCAGGCGCAGGCTTCGCTGGCTCAAAACGAACAGCTCATCGCGCAAATCCAGACCAGCTTGCAAGAAACCACGGCCCTGTACGCCGCCGGCCAATCCATTGCGCTGGCCCAAAACACGGCCACCGTCTTTCAGGTCATTGTGGAAAATGTGCTCAAGCCCAATATAGACCTGTGCATGCTGGTGTTGTTCGACCCCTACGAGACTGCCGAGCCGCAACAACTGGAAATCACCCAGGCGTGGTGGAAGGAAACCGGGCAAACGGCGGACCAGGCCGCGCTGGTCGGAATGCGCTTTGAATTTGCCCGGTTCCCGTTGCGCGCTGGATTGACCGCCGACCGGCCCCGCCTCCTTCACCGCCGTGAACAACCACTCGACCCGGTCGCGCAACACATGTGGGACACCCTGGCCGTGAGCACGGTCGTCAGTGTGCCCTTAACCGTCGGCGCACGTTGGATCGGCGCGCTTGTCCTGGGCGCGGCCGGGGAAGACGCGTTCGACGAAGCGGAACTCAGACCTTATCAGGCCATCGCCACTCAGGCCGCGACCGCCATCGAAAACCAGCGCCTGTTTGAACGCACGCAGGCCAGCCTGCGCGAGCTGGATACTTTGTATCGCTCTTATATGCGCGAAGCCTGGACAGCCGCGCTTCAGGCCCGACCAACCCTGACCGGTTATGATTATGTCCGACGGACCGACATCAGCGAGGCCATGCCTCAAACCGTCTTGCAGGTCCCGCTGACCCTGCGCGGCGAAGAAATCGGCCTCCTGGAGCTGGAAGGTGGCCGGCGGGCCTGGTCCGACCAGGAACGGCTGCTCGTCGAAGCCATTGCCGCTCAGACGGCCCTGGCGCTGGATAGCGCGCGTTTGTTCGACCAGACCCAACGCCTGGCCGGACGCGAACGGTTGATCAACGAAATCACCGCCCGCATCCGCGCCTCGACCGGCGTTTCGGACATTTTGCAAACCGCCGCCCGCGAGCTGGCTCTGGCCTTGAACGTGCCACACGCCGTTGCCCGGCTTCGAGTGGGAGAAGAATTACAGACCGAGAACGCAGAACGGGCAGCAGGGAGTGTAGAACGTGAAGCGTAGAGTGGAGGGACGTATGAAGATACTTAGAGGGGTGCTCATTCGCTGGCTGACGTTGAGTATCGTCGGGCTGGCGCTGCTGGCTGTCGCTGCTATCGTCGGCGCCATTGTCCTGGCGCAAACCGTTGGACAGGCTTCGGCTCAGGCCGCCGCCCGGACGGCAACGGCCATGTTGAGCGCAAATATCAGGGCCGAAAGCCTGATCCTGACCGACCTGGTGCAGCGCCATGTCTTTCCCTTCCAGCCGCGCCTCGAACAGCGCGTTACTCTCGAAGAGCAAATCGCCGCCCAACAACAGTCCCTCGCCACGCTCATCCGCCAATTGCGCGACCAGGCCGATCCGGCCGACCGGACCGAACTGACGCAAATCGAACAGGTCGAGCTCAAGCTGACCGGCTATATCTCTCAGACGCGCTATGTGATGGCAACCTACAAATCCGAAGGCGCCTACGGTCCCCGCACGTATCACGAGGCCGGCATTCTGATCAGCGACTACCAGCTGCCGCTGATCAATGCGCTGCGTGTCCTGGAAGAGCACGAGACCGGCCGCGCCCTGAGCGCGCAAGCCCGCGTCCAACAATCCATCAACACCGCCACCGCCGGCCTGCTGGTTATCGGCCTCATCGTGCTGAGTGCGACACTGCTCATGGTCTGGCAGGCTCTCAGACGCATCGCCATGCCACTGGCGACGTTGCACGCCGGCGTCGAGCAGTTGCGGCTGGGGCAGCTCGACCAGCCGGTGCGCGTGCCCTGGCGCGATGAGTTGGGCGCGCTGGCCGATGCGCTCAATACGATGGCGGCGCAATTGCAACAGCGCGTCCAGTCCGAACGGGCCGCGCGGCAGGCGTTGGAAACGCTCAACGTGGAACTGGAACAGCGCGTGGCCGAACGCACCCGCGAATTGGAAACCTCCCATCGTGAACTGGAAACGTATGGACAAAACTTGGCGCAAGCCAACGCCGAACTCCAACAAGCCATCGCCCAAAGCGAACGACGTTCTCGATTATTGACTGCCTCTGTCCAGGTCGCCCACGCCGCAACACTGGTCCGCGACCCGCAGACCTTGCTGACGCAGGTGACGCACAATATCAGCGAGCACTTTGGCTTCTACCATGCCGGCGTGTTCCTGCTGGACGAGGCGGGCGAATGGGCCGTTTTGCGGGCCGCCAACAGCGAAGGCGGACGGGAAATGCTGGCGCGCGGCCACAAATTAAAGGTGGGCGTGCAGGGCATCGTCGGCTGGACGGCGCACACCGGCCAGCCCCGCATCGCGCTGGATGTCGGCGCCGACGCCGTTCACTTTGATAATCCATTCCTGCCCCACACCCGCTCCGAAATGGCCCTGCCGCTCAAACTGGGCGAGCGCATCCTGGGCGTGCTGGATGTGCAAAGCACCCAGGAAGCTGCCTTTAGCGAGGAAGATGTGACGGTGTTGCAGGCGATGGCCGACCAGTTAGCTGTGGCCATTGAAAATGCGCGCCTGTTCGAGCAAACCCAGGCCGCTCTGGAAGAAGCGCAGGCCGCTTACCGGCGTTACGTCCTGGGCGAATGGAGCGGCTATTTGCAAGCCCGCGGCCTGCTGACCCAGGAATATGCCCTTCATCCCGATCTAAAGATCGGCGAGAAACCCTTGCCCGAAGCCGACCTGGTCTTTCAACAAAAACAAACGCTGGCCCTGCCCCAGTTGCCCGGCGGCGATGGAGGAACAGCCCAGGCGGCCCTCGTGGCGCCCATCAAATTACGCGATCAGGTTATCGGTGTGTTGGACCTGCGAGAAACGGAACAGGCGCGGCAATGGACCGAAGACGAAATCGCGCTGGCCGATGCGGTCGCCAATCAGGTCGCGCTGGCGGTGGAAAACGCTCGCCTGTTCGAAGAGGCCACCACCCGCGCTCAGGAGCTGGCCGTGCTGAACGAGCTGGCCCAGACGCTCACCAGCCGCATCTTGAACGTGGAAGAAGTGTTGACCGAAGCCTATCGGGGCACGTCACGCCTGCTGGATACCCGCGACTTTTACATCTCGCTCTATGACGCGCAGAAAAACCTGGTCACCTTCCCCATCGAAGTCATCAACGGCGAATTTACCATGCCCTATAACACGCAGCCGGCCGACCAGGGGCTGACCGGTTATCTCATCCGCACCGGCGCGCCCTTGCTCTTGCGCCAGACCAGTGCCGAGCGAGTGGCCGAATTGGGCATCGGAGAATACATACCTTTTGGAGGCCGGCCCTCCTCACAGTGCTGGCTGGGCGCGCCGCTGGTAGCCGGCCAGCAGGTGTTGGGGACGATGGCGGTCATCAGTTACACCGATTCTAACGCCTTTAGCGAACACGACCTGAGCCTGCTCACCGCCATTGCCAACCAGACGGCCATTGCGTTGCAAAATGCCTACCTGTTCGAGCAGACGCGCCAGCAAATCCAGGACCTGGAAACCATCAACCGCATTGCCCAGATCGTCACCTCGGCTTTGAACCTGGAACAACTGCTGTCGGCTCTGTACGAGCAGGTCAGCGCGCTCTGCGCCACTCAGGAATTCTACATAGCCCTGCTCAGCCCCGACCGAAGCGAGATCTGGTTCCCGGCCTACTATGAACGGGGACGCGCCGTTGAGGTCAATCCGCTGCCGGCCGGCAGCGGCCTGAGCGGCCATGTGATTCAGTCAGGCCAACCGCTGCTTTTGCGCACCCGCGCCGAACTGGAGGCCTCAAAGATCGCTTACGTGGGAACGCCCTGCTGTTCGTATCTGGGCGTGCCGCTGCGCGCCGGCGAACGGCTGGCGGGCGTGCTGGCCGTCCAGGATTACGAGCGCGAGCATGTCTTTACCGAACGCCACCTGCGGCTGCTCTCGACGCTGGCGCCGCAAATTGCGACCGCGATCGAAAACACGCGCCTGTTCGAGGAGGCGCACCATCGCGCCCTGCAACTGGCCACCGCCGCCGAAACAGGTAAAGCCGCTTCTTCCCTGCTGGATTTGGAACAATTGTTGAGCAACGTGGTCGAACTCATCCGCATCCGCTTTGGTTATTACCACGCCTCGGTGTTTTTGATGGATGAGGCGGGCGAATATGCCGTCTTGCGAGAGTCCACCGGCGAGGTGGGCCGGCAACTCAAGGAGCAAGGTCACAAGCTGGCCGTCGGGAGCAAATCGCTGGTGGGCTGGGTGACCAGCACCGGCCGCTCGCGCGTGGCCACCGATACGCGCACCGACGATATTCACTTCAAGAACCCGCTGCTGCCGCTCACCCGCTCCGAACTGGTCATCCCGCTCAAACGCGGCGAGCGCGTCATTGGCGCGCTCGATGTGCAAAGCACCGAGCCCAATGCTTTTTCACCTGACGATGTGGCCATCCTGGAAGTGCTGGCCGACCAGATTGCCATTGCGATTGAAAATGCACGCATGTATCAGGCCGAACAACGCCGCGCCGCGCGCCAGGCCGCCTTGTATCAGGTCGGCCGCCAGATGACCGGCACGCTCGATCCGCAGGCCCTGATGAGGCTTGTCGTCGAGGCCGTCCAGTGCGACCTGGGCTTTGAGCGCGTGTTGGTTCTGCTGGTAGATGAACCGGCCGGCGAGGTCTATGCGGCGGCTTCTTCCACCAATTTCGCCGACCTGATCCCGCCTGGTTACCGTCAGGCCCTCGGCCAGGGCATGATCGGCGTTGCGGCCCAAAGCGGCCAGACGCAATGGTCCAACGACACCCAAACCGCCCCCCATTATTATCCGTTGGGGCAATGGAATCCGCGCTCCGAACTGTGTGTGCCGCTCAAAGTCGGGATGCGCGTGATCGGAGTGCTCGACGTGGAAAGCGATGCGCCCAACGCCTTTACCGAAGAAGACGTCCGCACGCTGGAAAGCCTGGCCGACCAGCTCGCCGTAGCGATGGAAAATGCCCGCCTGTACGTGGCCGAGCAGCAGCGTCGCCGCGAAACCACCGCCATGTTGGAAGTGGCGCGCATTGTTGGCCAGACCATCGAATTCAACAAGGTCGTGATGGAGGTCGCGCTCAAAGTCGCCCAGGCGGTCAACGTGGACCGTTGCACGATCTTTATGCTCGACGAAACGCGCACGCTCTTGCGCCCGACCGCTTCCCAGTTCGCCTCGGGCGAGATAGACCAGCGGTTGTGGGACAAATTCAAGGCTCTCAAGGTCGAGCGGGTCGAAGATGTGCCGCTCTGTCAGCAGACCATCCGCACCGGCCGGCCGGTCGTCTTTGATCGGAAGGTCAACCCTACCTCGCTGCCGTCCCAATGGTACGAACCGTTCGACATTCAAAGCGCGCTGGCCGTCACCCTGGTCAGCAAGGGCGCCCCGATTGGTATCATCGTCATGGATTATTGCCGGCCGCGCGAAACCTACCAGTTCACTCCAGAGCAAATCGCGCTGGCGACAGCCATGGCCGCCCAGGCCGCCATGGTCATTGACAATGCGCGTATGTACGAAGAACTCAGTCAAACGGCGGACCGGTTGCGCGAGATGGACCGGCTCAAGAGCCAGTTCCTGGCCAACATGTCGCACGAACTGCGCACGCCGCTCAACTCGATCATCGGCTTCTCGCGTGTCATCCTCAAAGGCATTGACGGCCCGCTGACCGATATGCAACGTCAAGACCTGGAGGCCATTCACGGCAGCGGTCAGCACCTCTTGGGGTTGATCAACGACATTCTGGATATTTCCAAGATCGAAGCCGGCAAGATGGAACTGGCGTTTGAAGAGGTGGATTTGCGTGCTATCATCAAGGGCGTGATGTCTACGGCCATCGGTCTGGTCAAGGGCCGACCGATTGACCTGGTTCAAAAGGTGTCGGACGACCTGCCGACCGTGTGGGCCGACCCGGTGCGCTCGCGGCAGATTTTGTTGAACCTGGTATCGAACGCGAGCAAGTTTACCGAAAAAGGCTCGATCACCGTCGAAGCGGTCGCGGATGCGCGCTTTGTCCGCGTGAGCGTGCGCGATACCGGCATCGGTATTCCTCAAGAAAAGCTGGATACGATTTTCGAGGCTTTTACGCAGGTAGATGCCTCCACCACGCGCAAGTACGGCGGCACCGGGCTGGGGCTGGCGATTGCCCGCCGTTTTGTCGAATTGCACGGCGGCGAAATCTGGGTCGAAAGCGAGGTCGGCGTCGGCACCACGTTCAGTTTCACCCTGCCGCGCGCCAAACCGCTCCCGGTGCCTGAACCCACCGCCGCCCCAGAAGTCGGCACCGGTAAAAAGATTGTCATTGCCATTGATGATGACCCCGGCGTCATCACCCTGTACCGGCGTTACCTCGAACAGCACGGCTATCACATCATCGGCGTCTCTAATAGCGAACAGGCCGTCGAACAGGTCCGCCGCTTCAAACCGCACGCCATCACGCTGGATATCTTGATGCCGCAAAAAGACGGCTGGATGGTCTTGCAAGAACTCAAACAAAACCCCGAAACCCGCGAAATACCGGTGGTTGTCTGCTCGATTCTCAGCGAACAAGGGCGTGGCTTTAGCCTGGGGGCGGCCGATTACCTGGTCAAACCCATCATGCAAGATGACCTGATTGCCGCGCTCAAGCGACTGGATGGCCGCACCGAGACCCGCGTGCTGGTGATTGACGACCGGCCCGAAGATATTACGCTTATCCGGCGCATGCTCGAAACTCAGCCGCAGTTTATCATCACAGAAGCGCACAGCGGCGCCGAGGGCATCGAGGCCGTCCACCGCGACCCGCCCGACCTGATCTTGCTCGACCTGATGATGCCGGGCATAGACGGCTTTCAAGTCCTGGAAACCTTGAAGGGAGACCCGGGCACACGCAGCATCCCAATCGTCATCGTCACCGCCAAGACCCTGACCCAGGAAGACCTGGACCGGTTGGATGACCACATTCAAGCCATTCTCTCCAAGGGCCACTTTACCGAAAAGGACTTGTTGAACGATGTGGCCAATGCCCTGGCGCGTCTGACCGGGCCGAGGGAATGAAAGACGACCGACGACCGACGACCGACCACCGACCACCGACCACCGACCATCGACGACCGACCACCGACCACCGACCACTGACGACCGACCACTGACAACCGACGAATGACCAATACGCATTACGCATCACGCATCACGCATTACATCAGGAATGACCTATGAACCCAATCACACTCGAATGTCCGGCTTGCGGTTACACCACACCCTACCTGCAACCGTTACCGGCCTGCCCCCAGTGCGGCCGCGAATGGCTGGAAGCGCGTTATGACTATGACCGGTCGCGCGACGACCTGCTGGCTCGTCTGAGCGCGCGCCCGTTTACCATGTGGCGTTACCGCGAGTTGCTGCCGTTGCGCGTGGATTCCAACATTGTGACTATGGGCGAAGGCGGCACGCCTTTGTTGCATGCCGATAATCTGTCGCTGATGATGGGCTGTCCACATCTCTACGTCAAAGATGAACGCCAGGGCCCGACCGGTTCATTCAAGGACCGGCAGGCCAGTCTGGCCGTCTCGGTCATGAAAGAAACCGGCGTCAGCGAAGTCGTGCTGGCTTCTACCGGCAACGTTGCCATCTCGTATAGCGCCTACTGCGCGCGGGTGGGCATTCGGGTCTGGGCGTTTCTCAATAGCCTGGTGCCGCCGGCCAAGATGCGCGAGGTTGCCCTATACGGCGCCCAGGTGATCAAAGTCACCGGCACGTACGATCAGGCCAAAGAACTGGCGGCGACCTTTGCCCAACGCAAAGGCCTGCACCTCGACCGGGGCATCCGCAGCTTTGCCCAACGGGAGAGCATGAAAGTCATCGCCTTTGAACTGGCCGAACAACTGGGCGCCTTGTTGGGGCCCGAAGTGCCGGGGACGCCTGTTCCTTTTCGCGCGCCGGATTGGTACGTGCAGGCCATCAGCGGCGGCCTGGGCCCGGTCGGCGTGTGGAAAGGGTTTGCCGAATTGAAACGCATGGGCTTGATTACTAAAATGCCGCGCATGGCCAGCATCCAGGTCGAAGGCTGCGCGCCCATCGTCAACTCGTTCCGCGCCGGCCTGGAAAAAGCCGAACCGGTGCCCGTGCCGCAAACGCGCATCATCACCCTCGCCACCGGCTATCCCGGCGCGGCTTATCCGGCCCTGCGCCAGATCACGTTAGAGTCCAACGGGGCGATGGAGACCGTCAGCGACGAAGAGGGCTTTCGCGCCATGCACGTCATGGCCAAGTTGGACGGCATCTCGATGGAAGCTGCGGCCGGGGTGGCCTTTGCCGGATTGTTCAAACTCATCTCACAACGCATCATCCACCCGCAAGAGGTGGTCGTGGTCAACTGCTCCGGTCACACCGTCCCGGTCGAGGCCGAACTGCTCGGCGACGCCTGGGCGCGCAGCGTCGAAGCGCCCTCGGCCGCCCAACCGGTGCCCCTGGTCCAGGAAGAAGGGTTGGTCGCCGCCCTGGAGCGATTGGACGAGCGGGTGAAATCTATTGTGATTATAGACGACAATCCCAATGCGGTGCGCCTGCTCAAACGCATCTTGCAGGCGCGGGGCAAGTACATCATTCACGAAGCCTATGGCGGGCGCGAAGGATTATCCATCATCCGCAGCGAACACCCCGACCTGATTTTGCTGGATTTGATGATGCCGGAACTGGATGGCTTTGGCGTCCTGGAGGCCATGAAGGCAGACGAATCGCTCCGAAACATCCCGGTCATTGTCGTCTCGGCGTTGTCGCCGCAAGAATTATCGCCCGGCGAACGCAAACAACTGGCCGGCCAGGTCGAAGTGATGCTGCGCAAAGGCGCCTACACCGACCTGGACCTGCTGGAAGCCATCATCAAAGAAGTATTGGATTAATGTGTTATATAATGGCTGCATGATATACCAAACGTATCCTGGACATTCACCGTGGAGGCACAGAGAACGCTGAGAACCCTCAATCTCTGCGAACCCGGCGTCTCGGCGGTGGGAATGAGAATTGTTGCGTGCGGTTAGTATAAGAATCACAGGAAGAATCACCCATGCCTCGAATCATGTATGTCGAAGATGATCCCAGTGCCAGTTTACTGGTCCATCGTATCCTGGCGGCGGAAGGCTACGAAGTCATGGAAGTGGATGACGGTCTGGCCGCGATCGAACTGGCGCGCCGCGCCCATCCAGATTTGATCCTGATGGACATCAATCTGCCGGGGATAGACGGCTATGCCATCAGCACAAAACTCAAAAGCCTGCCCGAAACACGGCATATCCCCATCGTGGCGTTGACGGCCAATGTCATCGAAGGGGATCGTGACCGCGCCCTGGCGGCCGGCTGCGATGGCTACATCCCCAAACCGGTGGACGTGGACACTTTTCCGCACGAGATCGCGGCCTTTTTGAGCGGCAAACGCGAGCAAATCGCCGAAACCGCCCTCCTCGAAAAACTGGAGGAGCATACCCGCCGGCTGGTCAACCGTCTGGAAGCCACCATCACCGAACTGCGCAATGCCAATGCCGAGTTGCGCCGCATAGACAAGGTCAAATCCGATTTCATCGTGCTGGCCAGCCACGAGTTACGCACGCCGCTCACCATGATTTACGGCTATACCCATCTGTTGCGGGCTGAAATCACCGCGCTCAATCTATCTCCCGACATTAACCTCATGGTCGAAAAACTGGGCACCGCCGCCGAACGCTTGAGCCGCGTGGTAGATGATATTGTCAATGTGTCCCTGATTGACGCCGACCAGCTCGACCTGGAGTTTGTGCCGCTGGACCTGGGGGCGCTGGTCCACTCGATCGTCGAAGAATACCAGTCGGCCATCTATGAGCGTCAGCAAATTCTCCAGGTCGAACCCATGGACCATCTCCCCAGGATTCAGGCCGACCAGAAATATCTGCGCCGCGCCATTGCCAATGTGCTGAGCAATGCCATCAAGTACACGCCCGACCATGGCCTGATTAAAATCGAGTGCGTCCAGACCGGCGAGGCGCTGGACCTGATGGTCCAGGATAGCGGGATTGGAATCAACCCGGATGAACGCGACCGCATCTTTGAGAAATTTTACGTGCTGGAAAACACCGATTTTCACAGCAGCAGCCCTTCTCGCTTCCGGGGCGGCGGGATGGGATTGGGGTTATCGGTCGTGCGCGGCGTGGTCGAGGCGCACGGCGGCCAGGTGTGGGTCGAAAGCGAAGGGTATGACGAGGTGCGCTGTCCGGGCAGCACCTTCCATCTGGTCCTGCCCATCCAGCCCCCGCTTCCAGAGGACCTCAAGCGGCATGATGAATGTGAAATGTGAAACGTGAGGCGTGAAACGTGAGGTGTGAAACGTGAGGCGTGAAACGTGAGGCGTGAAACGTGAGATGTACACGCGCCATGCCCTCACGTTACGCCAGTGTATCTGGACTGGGGTGGTTCAATTCTTCCTCACGTGAAATCAAAATGACGCTGAGGACAATCAACCCGCCGCCCATCCATTGCCATACGCTCATGCGCTCGCCCAGCACCAGATAAGCCACCAGCAGCGTGACAAAGAGTTCCGCCAATCCCAACAAGGCGGTTTGCACACCGCCGAGTTTGCGCAACCCGGCGAACATCAACAGACGCGAAAGCACTGTCACCAGCGCCAGCAAGGTGATGGCCTGCCAGCCGGCCAGACTGATCGGCTGAATCAGTTCTCCCCCCAGCGCACGCGCCAACCCAACGGTGATCGCCATAGCGGTCAGGACATACAAGGTGGCCGTGCGCGCCTGCACATCCACCAGAACCCATTGCCCCAACACCAGATGCCAGCCATAAGCCGCCGCGCTGGCCAGCATCAACATCACGCCCAGGCTATCCGGTCGCCCGGCCCCGATGCCGGTCAATAACACCAGGCCGGCCAGGGCCACCCCCAGACGTGCGATTGCCAGGCGCGAGATTTCCTGCCCTGAGGCGGATAGAAACACAAACACCCAAATCGGATACATCGCCCATAGCAATCCCACCAGCGAAGCGTCTATCCGTTGCAGGCCGGTATAGTAGCAGAGCGAGCCGACCCCATTAACGAACCCCATCCCCAGACAACCGGGCAAATCGCGCCAGGCAATCGGAATGAGATGACGCCAGCGCACGACATAAAACAACCACAGCAAGCCGGCCGCCAGCACCGTGCGCCAGGCCGCCAGCGTGAACGGGTCCACCCCAGCCTGATAGGCCATCTTGCCCAAAATGGGCGCCCAGCCCACCAGACCGGTGGAAAGCAGCGCAAAGACCACACCCGAGGAAGGGTGGCCCAGGATAGTGGCCAGTTGACGGCGAGCAGGTTGGACCATGTCGTTCATCGTCATTCAAACAAGCGCGCAATCTCATCCCGCTCAAAACGCGGCACAGGACTATAGGGCTGTTCAGGCCTGCGATATTGAACGCCGTGTACGGCTTCGACGACTCGACCGATCACAGCGGCGTGAATCCCCTCGCGTTCCAGAACCCGGACGATGTTCTGGGCGTCGGCCGCCTCCACCGCCAGCAACAAGGCGCCGGAAGCAATCAAGCCCCATGCCTGCAACCCGGTCGCCTGGCATAATTGAGAGGTTTCCGCAAACACCGGCACCTGATCGGCCTCGATCAACATCCCTACCCCGGCCGCTTCGGCCATTTCATACAAAGCGGTGGCCAGCCCGCCCTCGGTCGGGTCGTGCATCGCATGGACGCGCCCGGCCTGCACCGCCATTCGCGCATCCCGGACCACACTGATACCGGGGTCCAGCAGAAACGCTTGAGCGCGCTCAAACACCTGCGGGGCAACAGCCTGCGCCACGGCGGGTTTTTCACGGGCAATAATGGCCGTCCCCTCAATGGCGATGCCCTTGGTGAGGATAAGCGCATCGCCGGGACGCGCCCCGGCCGCTGTGACCAGCCGTTCGCGTTCGACCTCGCCCAACATGGCCCCTATGACGATGGGCCGTTCCAGCCCATAGGTGATTTCGGTGTGGCCGCCGATCAAGGTGAGGCCCAATTCACGGCACGCCTCACCGATTTGGGTAAAAATCGTCTCGGCCAGGGCGGCGTTATTCTCGGCCTCGGGCAACAAGATGGTCGCCATAAACCAATGGGGCGTGGCGCCGGTCGTGGCTATATCATTGGCGCACACCTGCACCGCATACCACCCAATGGCAGCGGTGGCAAAGGTGATCGGATCGGTCTTGGCCACCAGGCAACGCCGGTCATCGAGCGCCACGACCGCCGCATCCAGCCCGATACCGGGTCCCACCAGCAGGCGCGGGTCATCGCGCGGGATACGCGCCAGCCAGCGCGCCAGCACCCTGGAAGGAAGTTTGCCGGTCGGAAATCGCATATCCCTTTTCAACCTGTCAACGAATGGGCCCCGAAACAAAAGGCCGCTCTGATGAGAGCGGCCCCTTGTTGCGCCGTAGCATCTATCCGATGACGGAAGGTGATGCTACGGCGCCCGGTTGGTAACTAGTACACATTGGCATCACCTCCCCTTTCTAAAGAATGGCCTGGGCGGCTCAGCCGCCCCAAATAACATTGCTATTATCGTCCGAAACGTCCAATTGTCAAATCAACAAGATAACTGCCCCCGATGGTACTATGGCTCTTGCCGGTCTCTGACCGAGCAAGAGCGTCGAGAGACCAGCTTTAGCTTGAGAATAACTAGGCCCCCGATGATTCAGTCGCTACCTCGGGCGCTGGTGCCCCGGCCTCCGGCGGCAGGCTTTTCAAGAATTTGAACATCTTGGTACCACACACCGGGCACACTCCCTGCGCCGCCGGGCGACCGTTCCTGGTCGTGACGAACTGAACATCCTTGACGATCTGGGCTGTCTTGCACTTCATACAATAAGCAGTGATTGGCTCCATCAAAAAATCCTTTCTTCGAGATTCGCCTCCAGGGGTCAACCCTGTCAGACGGAGAATTATCTTACCACATAATGCCGGTTTACGCCATCCCTCTTTCCGGGGCCTCTCTCCTTGAGGTGGTCTCCTCCTTGAGCGTCGGTGACAAAATTCACCGCAAAGACGCCGGGTTCGCAGATTTTTATACAGGCTCAGCGTTCTCTGTCTCTGGAGTGCGAAAACAGCCGGCCAGCATGACGTTCGTAGTGACCGCTTTAGCCGTCAGCAAACCGCCCGGCCGGTTCACGGCCTGGCAAAATAAGCCAGAGCCAGACGGAGTCGCTCCTCAACAGGCATCTCCTGGTCACGCGGCAATGTGGCCAGGGCCGATTGCGCTTCCACCACGCTGTAACCCAGCGAAGTAAGCGCGGCCATGACTTCGACTTCGGCATCGGTCAGGTAGGCGGTGCGCATGGCCGCCGGGGTCAGGCCGGAACCGACCTTGTCCTTCAAATGGAGAACAATGGCTTTCGCCGTCTTGGGGCCGACCCCCGGCACGCGCAACAGCTCCACCTGCTCATTGGCGATCGCGGCGCGCAGCGTGTCAGGGGGCGCGGCCGCCAGGACCGCCAGAGCCGCTTTGGGACCAACGCCCGATACGCCCAGGAGCAGTTCGAACAACTCCAGTTCCTGCTCGCTGGCAAACCCATACAGAGTCCACTCATTTTCGCGCACGTGCAAATGGGTGTACAACTCGACCGGTCGCCCCAGCCCCTCCAACGCCTGACGCGCTGTGGCTGAAGTCACCACGTGGAATCCAACCCCGCCGACCATGACCACAATGGTCTCTTTGTTAATCGCCTCGACTGTTCCGCGTAATCGCGCAATCATACCGCCCTCGTCACGCTACACGCGCTCCTCTTTTCCGATCCCGTGGCTCAGGTCGCCACGCTCAACCTGGCCCATCGCCTCGAATGGGTATGACAAATCGCCACCGCCAGCGCATCGGCAGCGTCATCGGGTTGAGGCACAGTCTCTAATCCCAAAAGGAGACGCACCATTTCCTGAATCTGGGCTTTACCGGCTCGCCCGTAACCCGACAGGGCTTGTTTGACTTGCAGAGGGGTGTACTCAAAAACAGGTATGCCGGCCTCCGCCAAGACCAAAAGCGCCACGCCACGGGCATGGCCAACCGCCAATGCCGTGCGCGCATTACGGCTGAAAAACAATTGCTCCACGGCGCCGGCTTCGGGCCGATACTGTCTGACCAGATGCCCCAGGTCGTGATAAATGTGTTGCAGTCGGTGAGGCAACGCCATGTCCGCCGGGGTGGTGATGACGCCATAAGTCAAAGGCATCAACCGGTCGCCCTCTTCCTGAAGCAGACCATAGCCGGTCATGGCAGTGCCGGGGTCCAGGCCCAAGACAATCATAATGGCTTACGTGGGGCGCAGCGCCAGTCGCTCTCCAGACGCCACGCGCTACGCTGCTGCCGCGTACTCGGCCACGACCTCGTCCGAAATATCGAGATTGGAGTAGACCTGTTGCACGTCGTCCAGTTCTTCCAATGCGTCTACCAGGCCCATCACGGACAGAGTATCCTTGGGCGGCAGGCTGACCAGGGTCTTGGGCTTCATGGTCAATTCGATGGTGGTCGGGGTAACGCCGGCTTCCTGCAAAGCTCGGCTGACCGCGTGTAACTGGTCCGGCGCGGTATAGACTTCAATATCTTCCGCGCCCATTTCCACATCCTCGGCGCCGGCATTGAGGACCAATTCAAAGATTTCATCGTCGCTCTGGTCGTTTCTGGGGAAGACGATATAACCACGCTGTTCAAAACCCCATGCCACCGCGCCGGATTCGGCCAGATTGCCGCCGTGCCGTGAAAAGACCCGACGCACTTCGGCGACGGCCCGATTGCGGTTATCGGTCAGCACTTTGACCAGCATGGCCACTCCGTGAGCGCCATAGCCTTCGTACATGACCTCTTCAAAGGCGGCGGCTTCCTTGTCGAGGCCGGCCCCGCGGCGAATCGCCCGCTCGATATTTTCTTTGGGCATGTTATTCGCTTTGGCTTTGTCTATGACCAACCGCAATTTGAAATTGGCCTCCGGGTCCGGGCCTCCCTCGCGCGCGGCGATGGCGATTTCCCTGCCCAGCCGGGTGAACAGCGCCCCGCGCCGGGCATCCTGAAGCCCTTTCTTCCTTTTAATCGTGGCCCATTTGCTGTGACCGCTCATAGCACCTCCTTGATCAAGTGTGGGGAATTGATGATAACGATTATACTATAAAGTTCTGATGCAAGCCACTAGCTGCCTGTCGAAGAACCCCGCTCCCCCGTGGACGGGGCATTGAGCCATAAGCGTCAAGCTAAGGTCAAGGTTGCCATTTTCGCCGGCCGTGTGTGCTGGCCCGAAGCTAAACCTTCGGGCTGAAAGCGCAAGTC
>FWPV01003067.1_pt1 | contig 38610 bp, 34 predicted proteins | sample 2228371 | NCBI WGS metagenome assembly FWPV01 (sample SAMEA103939776, study PRJEB20133) | metagenome
ACCCCCACCTTGCCGCCCACCCGCACGCCGCGGCCTTCACCTGCTCCCACACTCGAACCAGGCGGATAACCTGAGAAAGAAGTTTTTAGACGTATGCCCAATAAAAAAATCTTCCACATTGTTTCGCTGGGTTGCGCCAAAAACACCGTCGACTCAGACTCGATGGCCCAATTGCTTTTAGCCGATGGATACGAACTAAGCGACAACCCCAAAAAAGCCGGTGTGCTGATCGTCAACACCTGCGGGTTCATTGGACCCGCCAAAGAGGAATCGCTCAACACCCTGCGCAGCCTGGCCGCGCATAAGAAAAATGGACAAATTCTCATTGCAGCGGGGTGTCTTACACAGCGTTATGGCGTAGAAGTGGCGCGCCAGGTGCCAGGCATTGATGGCATTTTAGGCACGCGCCGCTGGATGGACATTGTGCAGGTTGTCAATCAACTGCGCCAAAGCCTGCATCCACAGCCCATTTATCACCTGCCCGATGCCGCCACCGTAGGCGCCGACGAACAAGGCGCCATGCGGGTTAGCCTGGCTGGGGCCAGCGCCTACCTCAAAGTAGCCGATGGCTGCCGCCGCCCGTGCGCGTTTTGCGCCATTCCGCTCATCAAGGGCACGGCCGTTTCGCGCCCGCTGGAAAAAATTGTGGACGAAGCCAAAGCCCTGCGCGACCAGGGCATCCGCGAGTTGATTCTGATCGCGCAAGATACCACCGACTACGGACACGACCTGGGCATGAAAGACGGTCTGTCCGCCCTGTTAGAAGCCCTGACCAAAAACGTACCCGACCTGGACTGGATTCGCATCATGTACGCTTACCCCGGTTATGTCACCGACCGCCTGATTGACGTGATGGCATCCAGCCGCCAGATTGTGCCCTACCTGGATATGCCCCTGCAGCACGCGCACCCTAAAACGCTCTACCGCATGCGGCGGCCATCCAACATTGATTGGGTTTACCGCACCCTGGAAAAGATGCGCGCCGCCTTTGCGCACAAAGAAAATCCCCTATCCATTCGCACCACGTTCATTGTGGGCTACCCGGGTGAAACCGATGAAGAATTTGAAGCCCTGCTCAAGTTCATTCAGGAAATCCGCTTTGACCGGGTTGGCGCATTCGAGTTCTCGTTTGAGCCAGGCACGGCCAGCGAAGCGCTTGGCGACCCGATTCCGGCCGAAGTGAAGCGGGCCCGTTGGGAGCAAGTGATGGAAACCCAGCAAAACATCGCGCTGCAAATCAATCAATCGTTTGTGGGCAAAACGCTCGATGTGCTGGTAGAAGGATATGACAAAGGGCTGGTCATTGGGCGCTCATACCGAGACGCGCCGGAGATTGACGGGCTGGTAATTGCCGAAGGCAAAGCCCGCCCCGGCGAGATGGTAAAAGTAAAAGTCACCGGCGCGATGGCCTACGACCTGCACGGGGTACTGCTGCCACAAGACAACCTGATCAGTTTATAACCGGACAAAAAAAGAGCGGCGCAACCGCTCTTTTTTCTTAACGTGGATTCGGAATAGGCTTTTCAACGTCCCGAAGGCTTTCCTTTGCACAAAAAAGTCCATGCTCAGCGGCAATGAAACATGACGCTTACAACACCTGCATGGTTGCCGTAACAGCCAGGATGAGCAGCGCCATGCCCAGGCTCACGCGCATCAGCCGCGCCTCGCGCCGGCGCAGCGCCAACACCTCAGACGGGTCGCCGCTTTTTTTGTAGCGTATCACCGCCCGCCGAATTTCGGGCAACAGCCCCCACGACATCCATACGCTAAACAGGCCCATGACAATAACCAGCAGGTGCTTGGTCAACATCGCCGCCGACCAGGGGTTTTGCGTAGAGATAAGCCCCGTAAAGTTGGCATCGCCGCTCATTTGAAACATGCCGGTTGCTACCAGCAAGGCCATGCTGCCCCAACTGAGCGTTTCCAAACGCGGCTGAACGGCGTTGATAAGCGCAACCTGCGCATCGGCGTCCAGCACGCGCGTTGCAGCAGGCAGCACCAGCAAGGCCAGCGCCGAAAGGCTGCCCAGCCACACAACTGTGGCCAGCATGTGCAGCCAATAGGTGAGGGCCAAAGCCCAGGCAGGCATCGCGTCTAACATGGCGGGATTATGGCGTGGGCGTTTCGGTGGGCAGTTCGGGCGTGGGGGTATCCACCACAGGCGGCGTGGCCGTAAAGGGCAGCGTGGGGGTGGCGGTTGGGTCGGGCGGATAGCATTTGTTATAGGCATCATTGGCGCGGTCGAGCACGGCCTGCTCAACCGGGAAGTTTTGAGCAATGGTGTATTGCGCAAACGCATCACACCACTGCTCGGCCGCGTAATACTGGTCGGCGCGGGCAATCGTCGCCAACCGATAGCGCTCGGCCGCCGTCATGCCAGAGCCATCGCGCATGTTGGGCATAAAGGGGTAAACCTGCTCCATGTAAAACTGCACCTGCGCCCAGTCCAGTTCCCAAAAACTTGCGCCGGTAATGTAGGCGCGCGCAAAATTGCGAAAGCCCTGGGCCTGTCCATCCAACGGGCCAAAACGCTCGGCCAGGGCCAGGTCGTAAATGCCGGCTTCCAGGTTGGGATTTTGAGCATAGGGACCCGACCCCAAAATCTTTTGCACGCCGCGGTTGCGCAAGGCAACGTAGTACATGCCGTCCACCTCCACCGCGCGGAAGTTGATGTTCTTCTGGCGCAGGGCATCCAGGGCTTGGATGGCGCCGTCCCAATCGCTGGCGGCAAGTTTGGCTTTGGCGTCATCGAAGATGGCCTGTTCGCCGCGCAGGTCGGGCGTGGGGGTAGCCGCTGGGGTAGGCGTGACGGTAGGGGTCAACATGAGGGCTTGTTTGACCAGCACCTCGGCCAGCAGGTCGGCTGCGCCGGGGTAATTCGGGTCGTAGCGCAAAATGCCATCTTGCAAGCGCTGGCGGGCAATTTCGAAGCGCCCGGCGGCGAGATCCTGTTGCGCCAGGCGGAACTGTTCATCCAGCGATTGAAATGCCAGAGTGGCTTCAGCATTCTTTCGGTCGGTGATGCCGGCCTGGTAGCCGCCAAACGACCCCAGCGCGATGAAGGCCAGCAAAATGAGCAGGCCAATCCAAAACGCGCCGCGAAACTTTTTGCGTGAAATTTGCGTGGGTTGTGTATCGTTCATAGACATGCGCGCAATTATACCGCAGCCTTACAGGCGGAAGAGTTGCCGCACCTCACGCCAGATGAGCGGGAACGCCAACCCAAAACCGATCAGCCCGCCCAACAGCGCGGATTGATACCCCGGCAGCGGCAAGATGACAGCCAGCCCATAAGCCGCCGCCCCGCCAACCCCAGCCGCAAGCAGCCCCCACAGCCAGGCCGCGCCAGCGCGCAGACGGTCATCCAGGCGGCGATTCATCATCCACCACAGAAAAAGGGCTTCGACCATCAACGAGATTTCGGCCAGGGCAATGAGCGGCGCGCCCACCTGCGGCATGACCCACACAGCAAACACGCCAATAAGCAAATAAACCACCAGGCGCAAAATGATGCTAATGAGGGGCACGAGCGGCTCTTTGCGGGCATAAAACGCGCGCGAGAGCGTCTCTTGCAGGGCATAGCCCGTGAGCGTGATGAGATAGACCCGCGTGGTCAGGGTGAGCAAATCCACGCCTGCCGGGCCCAGCCCGCCAAATGCCAGCGCCGCCAGCGGCTTAAGCCCGGCCGCAATCACTGCCCCGCTGAGCAGGGTGAGCACAATCAGAATGCGCAGCGCCTTTTGCAGGGTGATTCGAAACGTTTGCAGGTCTTTCTGCGCAGCAAACTCGGCAAGCGAAGGCAGCAGGGCGGTGGCAATTGCCGTGCCCAGCAGGGTTTCGGGCACTTGCATAATCATCCAGCCATACGTCAGCACCGAAATAGCCCCCTCTTGCGGCAGGCGCGAGGCCAGGTTATCGCGCATCAAAAACATGGATTGCACGCCCAAAATGGTGAACAGGCGCGGGGCCATCAGCGCCAGGGCTGCCAGCAACCCCGAATTGCGGATGTCGAGCGCGGGCGTCCAGCGAAAGCCATAATAGACCAGGCCAGGAATCTGAATTGCCAGGTGCAGGGCCGCGCCCAAAATGGCGCCATACACCAACCCGTGAATCCCAAGCCCCAGGGTAGGCAACGTGAGCGCGCCCAGGGTAATGGGCTGCAGCGGCGCAAAGACCAGCGCGCCAATTAACTGCCCCACATTGTAAAAAAACGGCGCCAGGGCGGGCAACAGAAAATGTTGATTAGCCTGCAGCCCGCCCATCACCAGCCCGCTGATGGAAAAAATCATCAACGAAATCAGGTTAAGGCGCATCAGGTCCGCAATCAGATGCCGTTGCTGCGGGCCAAAACCGGGCGCAATGCCCACCTCGGCGCTGACAATGGGCTCGGCAAACAGCGCCACCACCGCCGCCACCAGCCCGGTTGCCAGGAACATGACGTTGGCCACCCGCGAGAACAGGTCCCAGGCCTGGGCGCGCCCGCGCAGGGTGAGGGTTTCGCGCAGCAGGGGAATGAACGCCATCGAAAACGCCCCGCCAGAAATGAGCGCAAAGAGCAGGTCGGGCAGGTTATTGGCCGCATTGAAGGCATCTTGCAAGGGGAGCGTGAACGTTTGCGAGACGATGTAAAGCCGCGCAAACGCCAGCACCTTATCCAGCCCAAACAGCACAATCAGCAGCAAAGCCGACCGGCTGAGGTGCGACAGTTTGATGCGAGAAAAAAAGGACATGGGCTAAGCGGCGTCAGCCTCGTCCGAAGCGTCAGCCGCTGCCATGCCCGGCAATCTGGACGCCAGCGTATGCGGCTTGTGAATGAGCGCGGGCAGGCACTGCGGGCAAATGTGCCATTGGCGCCCCTGAAAGTTAAGCGCCAGCAACGGCGCTTCTTGCTCAGAGCGGTTACAGTTAAAACAAACGTGCATAAAAAATCCTCCTGAAACAGCATCAGACACGAACGACGAAATACGCGCTATGCACAGGATATGGCGTGTTAGGGCGTGGCGAAACCCTGGGCTGGCACATAAGTCTATTGCTTCTTTTGCAGGGCAAACGCTAGCGTTTGCCCTACCTGTTGATATCAATAGACTCAATGCAGGGTTTATGATACCCCTTGGTTTATCCACTCCCGCGTATTACGTCTTACGTTTTACTAAAGCGTGCCCTTATACATGCCACCATCCACCGTAAGCATCACGCCGGTAATGTACCCTGCAGCCGGGCTAAGCAAAAACACTGCAGCGTTGGCAAATTCTTCGGGCTTGCCCATGCGCCCCAGCGGCGACTCGCGGCTTTGTTTGGCAATTTCTTCTTCGATGGTCGTACCGTTGGCGCGCGCGCGGGCCGACATCAACTCGGTAACGCGTTCGGTCTCCGTCCAGCCCGGCAAAATCGAGTTGAAGCGAATGCCATCTCGGCCCAATTCCAACGCCAGCGACTTGGTCAGCCCCACCGTGGCCGCGCGCACGCTGTTGGAAAGCACCAGGTTAGGGATGGGCTGCTTGACCGAGTAGGAAGTCACCGTCAGCACGCTGGGCGCATCCGACTGGCGCAGATACGGCAGCGCCGCGCGAATCAGGCGCACCTGGCTCATCAGCGCCAGGTCTACCGCCTTTTGCCAGGTTGCATCGTCAAAAGACTCAAACGGCCCCGGCGGCGGCCCGCCCGCATTGCACACCAGCAAATCCAGGCCGCCCAGCGCCTCCACGCAATCGGCGACCAGGGCTTCGGCAGCGCCTGGCAAGGTCACATCGGCGGCCAGGGGCACAACCTGCGCCCCGGTTTGGGGCGCAATCCGTTCGGCGGCGGCGGCGATCTTTTCATCGCTTCGGCTGTTGATGGCCACCGCACAACCCTCGCGCGCCAGCCCCAGAGCGGTGGCAAACCCCAGCCCGCGTGATGCCCCTGTCACCAGGGCGCGTTTTCCTTGCAAGCCTAAATCCATCGTATCCTCCTAAAGAATTTCGATTTTTATCTCAACCACATCCCCATCCGGCCAGTTGCCCTGCACCCAGCGCGCCACCGCCTGCAGCGCCGATTCGAGATGCGCGCGCTCATTGGCAATCATTGCACAGCCAATGACAGCCTCGCGCCAGGCATCCTGCGCTGCCAGCTCGGCCACCGACAGGTTGAATATGCGGCGCAAACGATTCATTAGCGGCCTAATCAACCCGCGCTTTTCTTTCAGTGACCCACAACTGGGGATGTACAGATGGATGATGAGTATGCCAAGCATAGGAAAAAGTTGCGTTTTACGTTTTACGCATTACGTTTTAGAATCACCGCATGACTACCGAAACCCGATACAACGCCGCGCTCGACTACCTCTACAGTTTTGTAGATTATAGCCTCAAACACGCCTCCGAACTCGCCAAAGCCGACTTCAATCTGGATCGCATGTCCGCGCTCATGGCGCGCCTGGGCAACCCGCAAAACGAATACAAAATCATCCATGTGGCGGGCACCAAAGGCAAAGGCTCTACCAGCGCGCTCATTGCCAGCGCCCTGCAAGCCGCCGGTTACCGCACCGGGCTATACACCTCGCCGCATTTGCAGGACTACGCCGAACGCATTCAGGTCAACGGGCAGCCTATCCCGCATGCCACGCTGGCCGACCTGGTAGATGAAATTCGGCCCGCCGTCGCCGCCGTGCCCTACCTGACCACCTTCGAAATCACCACCGCGTTGGGCTTTCTCTACTTTGCCCGCGCAGGCTGCGATGCAGCCGTGGTCGAAGTGGGGTTGGGCGGGCGGCTGGACGCCACCAACATCATCACCCCACTGGTCTCGGTCATTACGTCCATCTCCTACGACCATACCGCCGTGCTGGGCAACACGCTCACGCTCATAGCCAAAGAAAAGGCCGGAATCATCAAGCCCGGCATCCCGGTAGTGGTTGCCCCCCAGGTAGAAGAAGCCCGCCTGGTCTTCGAGCACATCGCGGCCGAACGCCACAGCCCGCTCACCCTGGTCGAGCGCGAAATATCCCACGCAACCCGGCAACAATCGTTGGATGGACAAGAAATCACGTTCAACGCATCACGTTTCGGCATCCAAAATTTCGAGGCGAAGATTCCCCTGCTGGGCGCGCACCAGCGCGAAAACGCCGCCGCCGCCCTGGCCGCCCTGCGCGTAGCAGACCAGAGCGGGCTACCCGTAAGCCTGGATGCCGTCAAACAGGGCTTTGCCGCCGCCCGGTGGCCGTGCCGCTTCGAGGTGGCCCGCCGCGAGCCGCCGCTCATCTTCGATTCAGCCCACAACGCCGACTCTTTCCAAAAACTGGATGCCACCCTTGAAGACTTTTTCCCCCAGCGCCCGGTCATTCTCATTTTGGGCGTTTCCGAAGACAAACACCTGGCCGATATGCTGACGGCCATCCGCTCGCGCCTGCGGCTGCTGATAGCCACCCGCGCCGACCACCCGCGCGCCCTCAGCGCCGAGTCGGTTGCCGAAACGGCGGCCCGGCTAGGGGTGGCAAGCGAAGTAGTAACCCCCGTCAGCGCGGCGCTGGCCCGCGCGCTGGAAATATCCGCAAAAGATGGTAGTATTATCCTATCCGCCGGGAGCATGTTCGTTACTGCCGAAGTCAAAACCGCATGGCAGCAACTGCGCCCCGGCGCATCCTCATAAACCGATTGGCAGATATGAATCACGACGACTGGATTGACGACGACGAAATAGAAAATTTCAACATGGCGCTCTCGCAGCGCACCGAGGAACTCTACCGCGTTCCCGATGCCGAGCAAGACGAACACGGCATGTTCGAGGCCTATGTGCTGCCCCTGCGCGATCTAATTGTGTTCCCGCACATGGTTTCGCCTGTGTTTGTCGCCCGCGAAGCCTCGCTGCTTGCTATTCAGAAAGCCCAGGCAAATAACCAGACCGTCATTGGGCTAACCCAAAAAGACCCCGAAGTTGAAAACCCCGGACAAGACGACTTCTTGCCCATAGGCGTAGAAATGGCCGTAGGGCGCTTGCTCAGCATGCCAGATGGCTCGTCTTCAGCGCTGGTACAGGGACGCCGCCGCGTAGAAATAGTCAGAATCTTTCAAAGCGGGGCAGCCATTCGGGCGCGCGTGCGCGTAATAGACGAAAACATCAAGCCCGACCGCCAAACCCGCGCCCTGATGCGCTCGGTGCTCGACCTGTTCGAGCGCTGCGTACAACTCGACCGCACCATCCCCGAAGAAGCGCACTTGTTTGCGCTCAACATATCCGAACCGGGCTGGCTGGCCGACATGGTGGCCACGGCGGTTTCACTGCCGTTTGCCGAAAAGCAAACCCTGCTGCTAATGAAAAACCCCACCGAGCGCCTGCGGCAGGTCAACAAACTGCTTGCCCAGGAAGTAGACGTGCTGGAACTGGAAGATGAAATTCACACCCGCGTCCAAAGCGAAGTAGATAAAAGCCAGCGCGAGTTTTACCTGCGCGAGCAAATGCGCCAGATACAAAACGAACTGGGCGAAGGCGACGTGTTCACCCGTGACGTGAACGAACTGCGCGAAAAAGTCAACAACGCCAACCTGCCCGAAGAAGCCCGCGCCGCCGCCTTGAAAGAAGTGGAGCGCCTGACCCAAATGCCCCCCATGGCCCCAGAGGTGGGCATCATCCGCGCTTACCTGGACTGGATTCTAGAACTGCCCTGGAACACCGCCACCGAAGACAACCTGGATGTAAAACACGCGGCCATGATTTTAGACCGCGACCACTACGGCTTGAAAAAAGCCAAAGAGCGCATTCTGGAATACATTGCCGTGCGCTCGCTTAAGCCGCGTAAAGAACGCCAGCCCATTCTGTGCTTTGTGGGCCCGCCCGGCACAGGCAAAACCTCGCTGGGGCGCTCCATTGCCGACGCCCTGGGACGCAAGTTCGTGCGCGTTTCGCTGGGCGGGGTGCGCGACGAAGCCGAAATTCGCGGCCACCGCCGCACCTACATTGGCGCCCTGCCGGGCCGCATCATTCAGACCATGCGGCGGGCCGGCACGCTTAACCCGGTCTTCATGCTGGATGAAATTGACAAACTCGGCAACGACTTTCGCGGCGATCCATCTTCGGCGCTGCTCGAAGTGCTAGACCCCGAACAAAACAACGCCTTTAGCGACCACTACCTGGAATTAGCCTTCGACCTCTCGAAGGTCATGTTCATCACCACCGCCAACACGCTCATGACCATTCCCCCCGCCCTGCTCGACCGCATGGAAGTCATCGAATTCACCGGCTACATCGAAGAAGAAAAAATGTCCATCGCCGACCGCTACCTCATCCCGCGCCAGTTAGAAGAAAACGGATTGGAAGACGTGGGGCTGCGCTTTGCCGCCGACGCCATGAAAAAACTGATTCGTGAATACACCTACGAAGCCGGGGTGCGCAACCTGGAACGCGAAATTGGACAGGTTTGCCGCAAAGTAGCCCGCCTGAAAGCCGAAGGACGCCAATATCCCGCGCTCATCACCGCGCCAATGATTGAAAAATTCCTCGGGCCGCCGCAATACTTCCAAACCGAAGCCGAACGTCAGGACGAAGTCGGCGTAGCCGCAGGCATGGCCTGGACCGAAAACGGCGGCGAAATCATGTTCGTAGAAATTGCCGTGCTGGAAGGCAAAGGCAACCTGCAAATCACCGGTCAGGTTGGCGATGTAATGCAAGAAAGCGCCCAGGCCGCCATGACCTACCTGAAAAGCCGCGCCCAAACGCTCAACATTGACCCCGACGTATTCGAGCGCATGGACGTACACATGCACCTGCCCGAAACCGCCGTCCCCAAAGACGGCCCCAGCGCCGGAATCACCATGACCACCGCGCTCATCTCCGCCTTTACCGGGCGGCCAGTGTACCGGCATGTGGCCATGACCGGAGAAATAACCCTGCGCGGGCGTGTGTTGCCGGTGGGCGGCATAAAAGAAAAAGTGCTGGCGGCCTACCGGGCGGGCATGAAGGCAGTGCTCATCCCCGAACGCAACCTGAAAGACCTGGTAGATGTGCCCAAAAAAGTGCTGCACGACCTCAAAATCATCCCGGTCACCCACATGGACCAGGTGCTGGAACTGGCCGTCTCGCCCGAAGTGGTTATCGAACCACCGCGCCCGCGCCGCCGCCCGCAAAGCGACGAGCAAAACAGCGACTCTGGCGAAGAATACGACGAATGACCCCCTCCCTCCCGGCCCGTGCGCCGGGAGTTTTTTTGAACAGATGGCGTGCCAAAAAACAAAAAATATGGGAAAATGTAAATAACGAATCGCTTACATGCAAGTCATCACTGTGCCAATTCGGAGGGTCGCATGTCTCAGTCGTTGAACGGGCAGGTTGTGCTCATCACAGGCGCATCGTCAGGTTTTGGGGCCGATGCCGCACGCCTGTTTGCCAAAGAAGGCTGTGCGGTGGTGCTGGCCGCCCGGCGCATAGACCGCCTGCAAGACCTGGCAGAGAAAATTCAAAGCGAAGGCGGGTCGGCCCTGGCGGTGCCCGTAGACGTTGCCGAACGCCGCTCCATCTATGGCATGCTTGAAACCGTATTTGAAATTTACGACCATGTAGATATTCTGGTCAACAACGCCGGTTTTGGACGCCTGAACTGGCTGGAAAACCTCACCCCCCCGCGCGACATTCAAACCCAGGTAGCCGTCAACCTGCTCGGCCCCATTGAAGTCACCCGCACCGTGCTGCCGCACATGCTCAGGCGCGGCAAAGGACACATCATCAACATGTCCTCCATTGCCGGGTACATTGGCGCGCCCACTTATGCCGTTTATTCTGCCACCAAATTTGGCCTGCGCGGATTTACCGAATCGCTGCGCCGCGAGGTAGGCCCACGCGGCATCAAAGTCTCTGGCATTTACCCCGGGCCGGCCGCCACCGAATTTGGCAAAACCACCGCTGCCGAAAAACAAAACCCCACCTACGGGCGCATCTTGCCCACCTGGTTCACCCTCAAATCAGAATACGTTGCCGCGCAAGTCGTCAAAGTAGCCAAACACCCGCGCCGCAGCGTCATCATTCCCTGGTGGCTGGGTCCAATCGTCTGGGCAAACGACACCTTCCCAGCCCTCACCGATTGGCTCATCAACACCCTGTTCACCCACCGCTACCAACCTGCCCCACCGCCGCCTGCCCCCGACGAACAAAAGACCATCGTCTGAACCCATCTGCATTACAATAGGCCTGACACCTGTCAGGTCTATTTTTGCTGGAGAAACCATGAACACCCACCGCCTGGAAAAACTCTACACCGCGCTACAAACCGCCGGGCTGCACGCCGCTGCCCTCAACCCCGGACCCACGCTCACCTACCTCACCGGGCTGCACTTTCACCTGATGGAACGGCCGGTCGTCCTGCTGGCTGCCCCTGGTCAAGACCCTGTGCTCATCTTGCCCGAACTGGAAAAACCCAAACTCGACCTGCTGCCCTACCCCGCCCAGGCTTTTGCCTACGGCGAAAACCCGGCCCAATGGGTAGAAACCTTCAGGCAGGCCGTACAACACCTGAATCTGGATGGTAAAAAAATCGGCGTCGAACCACGCGCTCTGCGCTTGCTGGAATACAACTACCTGCGGGCCGCAGCGCCCACCGCCGAATACCCCGATGCCTCTGCCGCGCTGGCTTCGCTGCGGGTGCGCAAAGACGCCGAAGAAATCGCCCGCATGCGCCAGGCCGTGCAAATTGCCCAAAACGCGCTGGAAGCCACCCTGCCGCTCATTAAAATCGGCATGACCGAAAAAGAACTGGCCGCCGAACTGGTCATGCAACTGCTGCGCCACGGCTCGCAGCCCGAAATGCCCTTCAGCCCCATCGTCTCTGCCGGGCCCAACAGCGCCAACCCGCACGCCTCGCCCACCGGGCGCCCCCTGCAGCCCGGCGACCTGCTGGTCATTGACTGGGGCGCGGCCTACGAGGGCTACATTTCTGACCTTACCCGCACTTTCGCCGTCGGAGATGTGGATGCTGAATATCGCAAAATCCACGAGATTGTGCAACAGGCCAACGCCGCCGGGCGGGCCGCCGGTAAACCAGGCGTCCCTTGCGCCACAGTAGATGTTGCCGCCCGCAGCGTGATCGAAGCCGCCGGGTATGGGCTCTATTTCACGCACCGCACCGGGCATGGCATTGGCATGGAAGGGCATGAAGACCCCTACATGCGCGGCGACAACCAGCAATTGCTGGAAGCAGGCATGACCTACACCGTCGAGCCGGGCATCTACCTGCCCAATCGCAACGGCGTGCGCATCGAAGACAACATGGTCGTCACCCTTGCAGGCAGCGAAAGCCTGAGCGACATGCCGCGCGAAATTCGGGTGGTAGGTTAAACAGGGCAACGGATAAACAGATGCCTGGTCCCCAACCCTTTTCCCACGAAGAACGCCTGGCCCGCGCCCACGCCATCGCCGAGCGCTTTCGCCAAAAATTCGGCGCAGATGTGCTGTCCATTGGGTTGTACGGCTCGCTGGCGCGCGGCGCAGATGGCCCCTTCAGCGACATCGAGATGATGTGCGTGGTACGCGGCGAAGGCATTGATCACGACTACGAATGGTCAGAAGGCGGCTGGAAAGCCGAAGTAAACCTCTACAGCCCAGACACCCTGCTGGCCTTTGCCGCCGAACTGGACGAATTTTGGCCGCTCTCACACAGCGCCCTGGTCAATATGCAGCCGCTCTACGACCCCGCAGGCTTTTTAGAAACGCTTAAAGCGCCGGTCTTTGACCACAGCGCAGACGACTTTGCCGAGCAAATCACCGCCACGATAGTGGGCGAGTTGTACGAATTCATTGGCAAAATCCGCAATGCCACGGTCAGCGGACACACCAGCCACCTGTCCGTTTGGGCAGTAGAGATGGCCCAATTTACCGCGCTGGTCATTGGGCTGGCCAACCGCCACCTTTACACCACCTCGGCAAACATGCTGCCCGAAAGCCTGCAGCTGCCAGAGCGGCCCGCCGGGTGTGAGTCGCTATATGAACTGGTCATCAGCGGCAGGTTGAACGACCCGGCCCGCATTGCCCACGCCGCCGACGCCCTGTGGGAAGGGCTGGAAGCCTGGGCCGCCGCCCATGGCTGGGAAATTCACACCACGCTGGACGACCTGCTCGCCTGATCCCTCACGCTTCACTTTTCACCCCTCACGCTTCACACTTTGCCGCCATGATTATCCCAACCGCCGAACCTTTCTTCTTCCCTGGAAAAAAAGACGCCCCTGGCGTACTGCTCACCCACGGCTTCACCGGCGCCCCCAAAGAAATGCGCTGGATGGGCGAGTACCTCAACCAAAAGCACGGATTCACCTGCCTGGGCGTGCGCCTGACCGGACACGCCACCCGCCCCGAAGACATGATCCGCGCGCGCTACACCGACTGGCTTGCCAGCGTTGAAGACGGCTACCACATGCTGGCTGGCGCTGCGCCGCGCGTGTACCTGGCCGGGCTTTCGATGGGCGGCGTGATCTCGCTGTTGGCTGCTTCATACCTGCCCGTAAGCGGCGTAATCGCCATGGCCACCCCCTACAACCTGCCAGACGACTGGCGCGTACGCCACACCCACTGGCTGAGCAAAATTCAGCCCTACATGCCCAAATCCAAAGAACCGCCCGGCGCAGGCTGGTTTGACCAGGATGCCTGGAAAGACCACATCTCCTACCCGCAAAACCCGGTGCGCGCCATTGGCGAACTGAAAAAACTGCTGGATGAAATGCGGGCCGCCCTGCCCAAAGTGACTGCGCCCGTGCTGCTGGTGTATTCCAGCAACGACCACTACCTGCCGCTGGGCAGCCTGAACAGCATGAATTACATCTACGAGCATGTGGCAACCACCGACCGACAAAAAATTGTCGTAGAAAAATCGGGGCATGTGCTCACCCGTGATGCCGAACGCGAAAAAGTCTTTCGGGCGGCAGCCGATTTCATTGACCGCATAGAGATGTTACACAAATGAACAGCAACCTGGGCTTTTTGTTTGCAGCCCTGACCTTGTGGGGCATTGGCGAGGGCATGTTCTTCTATTTTCAGCCGCTCTACCTGCAACAACTGGGCGCGAACCCGCTCACCATTGGGGCCATCCTGGGCGGCTTCGGGTTGATGATGACCCTGGCGCACATCCCGGCCGGGTTTGTAGCCGACCGAATTGGTCGGCGGCCGGTGCTGCGCGCAGCCTGGCTGACAGGCACGCTGGCCGCCTGGGTAATGGCGCTGGCGTCTGACATCAACGTGTTCATTGTGGGCTTACTGCTCTACGGGCTGACGGCTTTCGTCTCTGCGCCGCTCACCAGTTACGTTACGGCGGCGCGCGGCAACCTGAGCGTTGGGCGCGCCCTGACGCTGATGAGCGCCACATTCAACATGGGCATGGTTATTGGGCCCCTGCTGGGCGGGCTAATCAGCCAAAGGCTGGGATTACAAACCATTTACCTGTTTGCCGCCGGGCTGTTCGTCATTTCCACCCTGGCGCTGTTCTTCCTGCGCCCACAGCCGCGCGACCAGCACGACCCGCACGACCCGCCGCCAGCCCTGCTTACCAACGGGCGCTATTGGGGCTTTGTGGCGCTCTCGTTTACCGTCATATTTGGGCTGTACATGGCGCAACCGCTCACGCCCAATTTTCTACAAAACGAGCGCAACATTTCATTTGCCACCCTGGGGCTTATTGGCGCATTAGGCGGGCTGGGCAACGCGATTTTACTCTTTAGGCTGGGCAATCTCACGCCGCGCACAGGCTACCTGAGTGCGCAGGTGCTGGTGGCAATGTTTGCCTTGCTTATCTGGCGGGGCAACGCCCCCTGGATGTATGCCCTGGCCTACTTTTGGCTGGGCGGGTTTCGGGTAGCGCGCGTGCTTAGCAGCGCGCAGGCTCGCATGCTGGTCCATCCTTCGCAAATGGGGCTGGCCTTTGGCATACTGGAGACCATCAACGCCCTGCCGACCATTCTGGCCCCGCCGCTGGCCGGGTTTCTCTATGAGCGCGACCCGGCGCTCATCTATCCACTCACCATCGCGGTTATCGGCGTAACCATCACGCTCACGGCCCTGTTTGCCCCGCGTCAGGCGGCACCCCATGCAGAAATGCCCCCTCAGGAGGTGCTTCATGCTTGAGATTGTAACCTTCACACTTGGCCCGGCCCAAACCAACGCCTACCTGGTAGCCGACCCGGACACGAAAGAAGCAGTGGTGATTGACCCCTCCTGGGACGGGCACATCATCCTGTCCGAGGCGCAACGCCGCGGCTGGCGCATTGGTCACCTGTGGTACACCCACGCGCACTTCGATCACATCGGCGGCGCAGGCGCGATTGCCGATGCGCTCAACCCCCTGCCGCTGGTGGCCCTGCACCCCGCCGACCATGTGCTGTGGCGGGCCGAGGGCGGCGCGCCGTTGTTTGGGCTAAAAATTGACCCCGGTCCCGAACCGACCATTGACTTTGTGCACGGCATGACCATGCGCCTGGGCAGCAACACCTTCGAGGTGCGCCACACGCCGGGGCATACACGCGGGCATGTGGTGCTCTACTGCCCGCAAGCGGAGGTGTGCTTTTGCGGCGATGTCATCTTTGCTGGTTCTGTCGGGCGCACCGACCTGCCCGGCGGCGACTGGGCCGCGCTGGAGCGCAGCATCCGCGAGCAAATCTATACCCTGCCCGATACAACCCGCCTGCTCAGCGGGCACGGCCCGGCCACAACAGTGGGCGACGAAAAACGCACCAACCCATTTGTTCAGGAATTTTAGGCATGAAACATGCAGTAAGCATTAGCCTGGGCAGCTCTCAGCGCAATAAGCGTGTACCACCACCGATGAAAAGTGAACCCGCACAAACAAAAACAAAACCGGTAGCCATTGCGGCGCACCGGTTTTGTTTTTTGCGTTTATCTCGCGCCTGTTTATTTGGCGTAATCTACGGCGCGGGTTTCGCGAATGACGGTCACCTTAATCTGACCCGGATATTGCATGGTTTCCTCAATCTTCTTGGCAATATCGCGGGCCAGGCGGGTGCTTTCCAGGTCATCAATTTCTTCTGGGCGGACGATGATGCGCACCTCGCGCCCGGCCTGGATGGCAAAAGCCTGCTGCACCCCCTTGAAGGACATGGCCATCTCTTCCAGGGTGCGAATCCGTTTGATGTAGGCTTCCAGATCTTCGCGGCGGGCGCCCGGCCGTGCGCCCGAAATGGCATCGGCTGCTTCGGCAATCACTGCTTCTACGCTTTCCTGCTCTACTTCGTGATGGTGTGAGGCAATGATGTTGACCACCATGGGGTGCACGCCATAGCGCTTGCAAAACTCTGCGCCCAGCATGGCATGCGTGCCTTCCTGGTTGTGGTCCATGGCTTTGCCAATATCGTGCAGAAAAGCGCCGGTTTTGGCCATTTGCACATTCGCGCCCAGCTCGGCAGCCAGAATGCCAGCCAGTTTGGCGACCTCGACCGCATGGGCTAACTGGTTTTGCCCGTAGGAGGTGCGGAACTTCAGGCGGCCCATCATGCGCAGTACTTCGGGGTGCAAGCCGGTTACACCAGCATCGAAGGCAGCCTGTTCACCAGCCTCGCTGATGATTTTCTCGACTGCTTTGGTTTCATCCTGCACCACTTTTTCGATGTGCGCCGGATGAATGCGTCCATCTACCGTCAGGCGGGTAAGGGCGCGGCGGGCAATTTCACGCCGCACCGAGTCGAAACATGAAATGGTAACAGCCTCTGGGGTATCATCCACAATCACATCTACACCGGCCGCCTGCTCAAAGGCGCGAATATTGCGCCCATTGCGGCCAACGATGCGCCCTTTCATCTCTTCATTGGGTAACACCACAACCGAACTGGTTACCTCGGCAACATGTTCTGAAGCCACGCGCTGAATGGCGTCAGCGATCAATTTGCGGGCGCGTTTTTCGCCTTCTTCGCGCGCTTCGGCTTCAATTTGACGAATGATGCGGGCCATATCGCTGCGAGCCTCTTTTTCAACCTCGTCCAGCAAAATCTTTTGTGCATCTTCGCGGGTCATTTCAGCAATTTGCTGCAGTTTTTCCATTTGCTGGTCATAGATTTTTTCGATCTCGTTGGCGCGCCGGTCTATGGCCGATTGACGCTTGTTGAGCGCCTGCTCGCGCTGGTCAATTTTCTCAAAACGGCGGTCTACTTCTTCGCGGCGTTTTTGAATACGCTCTTCTTCGCGGTTAAGTTCATTGCGGCGGCGGGTTAGTTCGCCTTCGGCGTCTTTGACAATTTTGAGAGCAGTATCACGCGCTTCAATTTCCAGTTTGCGGGCTTTTTCCTGTGCTTCTTCGATGATGGCATCGGCTCTGATTTGTTTTTCACGGCGATCTTTCTCTTGCAAATAGCGGGCTATGTAATAGCCAATGGCTGCGCCCACAGCCAGCATGAGCAGCGCAATCAAAACGGTAGTCAGAATTGGAATCATGGCATTTCCTCATTTTCGCAGGTATTGTCAGTATGTTGTGTGTGCAGTGTTTGCCAAACGGTGCGAACCACAGGCGCAATAACTGCATAAGAAAACCCCCGGCGGGCTAAAAAGGCACTTAACTTTTGGCGAAACTGCGGCCAGTCACAGGCTGCTAGTTTGCGGGCCTGCTTTTGGGCAGCCTGCAACGCCAGGGGCTCCTCATCATCTATTTGCGCCAGCGCCGATTCGATGACATCCTGGGCAATACCCTTCTGACGCAGTTCCAGGCGCAAGGCGCGCTTACTGCGCGGGCGAAACGTGCTGCGGTTTTCGACCCAGGCACGAGCAAACGCATCATCGCTTACCCACCCTAGTTCACGCAGACGCGTCAGGGTATGTTCAATCGTTTCGGCAGGAACAGCGTGTTTTTCAAGGTTTTTGCGAATTTCCTCTTCGGAACGTGGGCGATGGCCTAAAAAACGGCAGGCACGCTGAAAAGCAACCTCGCGTGCGTCTTCGGCTTGCAATGAAGCGATTTTCTCTTCGCTGAGATATTGCCCCACGCTCAACCAGGCAGCCACCATGCGCGATAATCCAAAGGCAAACTGGTCATCGAGATAAATATTGACCCGACCCGGATTACGCTTTTGTGCTTCGATGGCTGTAATTTTCCGCATCGTTTGTCCTATAAAAACACACACAGCCACCAACCTGTGGTACAGGTCATGGCTGTGCAGGTGTGCAAGGAAAAGCCTTTCGGCTAGACTCCACCCTTCGGGATAAACATCTCACTTTGGGTGGCTATGGGCTCACCCCGGCCGCATCTTACGCCGACGCCGGGCAGCAAATCAATTGACGAAGTCATTTTTTTTAGAAATTCATCCTGAATTGCTAGCAAGACATTCAAATTCAGGAGCAATTGACTTCAGGCAATGCCTGTAAAGAATTTCCTGGGTTCCATTTGCAAGCCATGACCGCCACACACAGGCGGCAACTTGATTAGTCAAGTCTGGGTTAATTATACTTGCTTTTATCAGATTGATGTCAGCACACCTGGTGAAATTTCTTTCAAAGAAGTGACAAAATCAACTACTCTTAATAAACAACCTGTGACATAATGGGTTATCTCTAATCTTTTTGAGGAGGAACTCAATGGCAAAAGTGACTGTCACGCGTGAAGACGCCCTGGAATATCACCGTCTCAAAGGCAAGCCCGGAAAAGTGGCCATCGTGCCAACCAAGCCAATGGATACGCAGCGCGATTTGAGCCTGGCCTATTCGCCAGGGGTGGCGCATCCGGTGCTTGAAATTGAAAAAGACTCTAACCTGGCCTATGAATACACCTCGAAAGGCAACCTGGTGGCGGTCGTCTCGAATGGTACGGCGATTTTAGGCTTAGGAGACCGAGGCGCACTTGCCAGCAAGCCCGTGATGGAAGGCAAGGGGGTATTGTTCAAGAAATTTGCAGATGTGGACGTATTCGACATCGAAGTAAACAGCCACGACCCCGATGAAATTATCAAAGTCGTGGCGGCTATTTCGCCTACCTTTGGCGGCATCAACCTGGAAGATATCAAAGCCCCTGAGTGCTTCTACATTGAAGAGACCCTCAAAAAGATGCTCGATATTCCGGTCTTTCACGATGACCAGCACGGCACAGCCATCATCTCTGCGGCAGCCTTAGCCAATGCGCTGGAAATTGTGGGCAAGAAGCACGAAGACATCCGCATTGTTATCTCTGGCGCAGGGGCTTCGGCCATTTCGTGTGCCGAGCTGGCCATCCGGTGGGGGGTAAAGCGCGAAAACATCATGCTGGTAGATACGCGCGGTGTGGTCTATAAAGGCCGCAGTGAAGGTATGAACCCTTACAAAGAGCGCCTGGCGGTCGAAGACAAAGGTCACCGCACCCTGGCCGATGCCGTACGCGGGGCCGATGTATTCTATGGGCTCTCGGTTGCCAACGTGCTGACGCCCGAAATGGTCAAAAGTATGGCAGAGCGGCCCATCATCTTTGCCATGGCCAACCCTGACCCGGAAATTAAGTATGAGCTGGCAAAAGAAGCGGCCCCCCATTCGATTGTCGCTACGGGACGATCAGACTACCCCAACCAGGTCAACAACGTGCTGGGCTTTCCGTTCATCTTCCGCGGTGCGTTGGATGTCCGCGCCCGGGCCATCAACGAGGAAATGAAGTTCGCCGCCTCGAAGGCGCTGGCGGCGCTGGCAAAGGAAGACGTGCCCGACTCGGTGTTGCGCGCCTACGGGGTAGAGAGCATGAAACTGGGCGAAGAATACATCATCCCCAAACCGCTCGACCCGCGCGTGCTGCTGTGGGAAGCGCCCGCTGTTGCACAGGCCGCCATGGAAACCGGCGTAGCCCGCAAACAGATTGACATTGATGAATACCGCGAACAACTGGCCTACCGCCTGGGGCGCGGCGAACAGGTGCGCTACTTTATCATGAACAAAGCGCGCGCCACTAAAGCACAAAAGCGCGTGGTCTTTGGCGAAGGCGAAGAGAACAAAATCATCCGCGCTGCCGCCCTGGTATTAGAAGAAGGGATTGCTACGCCCATTCTGCTGGGCCGCCAGGACGTGATCGAAGAGAAAATCAAACTGCTCAACCTTAATTTCAAACCTGTTGTTGTAGACCCCAACCGTTTCGAGCGGATTGACCGCTACGCCGCCGCGTATTACGACATGCGCGCGCGCAAAGGCGTAACCATGCAACACGCCATCAAACGCGTGCGCGAGCCGAACATTTTTGGGCCGATGATGGTCAAAATGGGCGATGCAGATGCATTTGTCTCTGGACTAACGTATGAGTACCCGGATGTCATCCGCCCGGCGCTGCAAATTCACCACACCGCCAAAGGCGTTACGCGCGCCGCCGGGCTCTACATTATGGTCATTGGCGACAAAACGTACTTCTTCACCGATGCCACCGTCAACATTGACCCCAGCGCCGAAGACCTGGCCGAAATTGCCTGCCTGGCAGCCAACTTTGCGCGCCAAATGGAAATTGAACCGCGCGTGGCTTTCCTCTCCTTCTCAAATTTTGGTTCGACGCCGCACCCACTCTCAGAAAAAGTGGCCAAAGCAGTGGCGCTTACCAAAGCCCGCGGCGATTTTGTGGTAGATGGCGAAATGCAGGCTGATACAGCCGTTGTACCAGAAATTATTGACACGCGCTTCCCCTTCAGTGCGGTCAAAGACGCCAATGTGCTGGTCTTCCCCTCGCTGGAAAGCGCTAACATCGCCTACAAACTGCTCGACCGCCTGGGCGGCGCAAAGGCAATTGGGCCCATTTTGCTGGGCATGGGCGCACCCATCCATGTCATTCAAACAGGCGATGAAGTCAACGATATTGTTGAAATTGCCGCCGTAGCAGTCATGGATGCCGTCAGCCGCAAGTAGCGTAAGTGTTTAGCCCAAAACGAGACGTTCTGGTGCGAACGTCTCGTTTTGATTCATGCTACAATAACGGTGCTATGGAAAATAAAACCCCTACACCTCAGAAACCGCCTCTGCCAAAACCAGTACATGCCAGTTACCAGCAACACCGCAAAGACGTAATGCGGAAGATTGTCTTGCCGTTCGCCGCAGCAACGGTGCTGGTGATTGTCATTTGCGTGCTGATTGCCATTCATGCGTTTCGCGGCGGACAAGGCGATGTGGCGCTTTGGGCGGCTATTTCCACCATCTGGATTATTATTCCGCTCATGGTCATGGCCCTGGTAGTGGCCGTTTTGCTGTTTGGGCTGGTTTATTTGCTGGCGCGCTTGCTGGGCGTCACCCCGCACTACACGGGGCTGGCGCAACACTACATGCTATGGTTCAATGCGCAGTTGCGCCTGCTTGCCGATAAAATTAGCGATCCGGTCATTGGCATAAAAGCCTGGAGCGGGATTTTGCTGCGCAAAAAGAAATAACTGGAGGCTACTTTCCTATGAACAAAGATAAAGATATTGTGGTGCGCAAACCCAAACAGAGCAACACCCTGCTGGCAGGAGCGCTGGTGGGCGCCGGCGCGGGCATTATTGCGGCCATGCTTATCCAAAAACGCGCCGAGCGCCGCGAGCGGGATAGCGCGCTGACTGTAACGGAGGGCATCAAAATTGGGCTGCTGGTATTTGGTCTGTTGCGGGCAATTGCAGCACTTGGAGATGACGATTAGCCCTTGAAAGCCATGATTTTTTGATTAGCCTGAAAAATAAAAAAAAACTGGCGTCGCAATACGCCAGTTTTTTCATCCATAAACCAGGCAGGCAACGTGTTACTTTTTGGGCCAAATAGCCAGTTCAATGGCCATGCGATCAAAGTAACTGCCCTGGGGCAGTGGGCCCTGCCCATATTGCATGTCCACAATTTGAGCAACCATTTGCAGCGTGGCTGTTTCCAGCACAACCTGCGCACCAGGCTCTACCAGGCACAACTCGCCTTTAGATTCCAGTTTGGCGCGTGTGGACGGGTCACTAAAGGCGTGGGCGCTCATCAGCACTTTGGTTACAGTCTGAATATCGTTCTTATCGAACATCCAGACTTCAAAGGCGGTCACCTTCTTGGGATCGCCAACGCCTATCGTCTCTGAAATACCCACGCCGCATTCGCCCAAAAATTCACCCGAAGGCGCATCAATGCTGAATGAGTCATCGAAGAGGTCATCGCCCAGCACATAGGTAGCCACGTATTGGGCCAGGGGCGGCTCTTCGCCGATGGCGGCGAAATCCGTTTTTTCCACCGAACGCGAAAATTCCAGCGCTTGTTGGGCAGGCGTGCGGTCGCCTGAGGTGCTGCGGCGGAACAGCCGGAATAAAAAGAACCCAGCCGCAACCACAACGAGCAGCAAGACCACCACCACGCCAAAGATGAGCAACCCGCTCCCTGAACCTGTATCGGAGGGTGTGACAGGCGGTTGGGTTTCGGCAAGTTCTACCAGTTTGAGGATGGCCGCGGTGCTCTGGGCGCCGGGGTCGTTGACAATCTCGCCCAGCCGAAGCGGGGCATCTGCACCCAGGGCGCGGTAACGGGCCATGAGCATAACCTCATCCTGCGTCTGGGCATAAGAATCAAGCGCCAGGCGTAAATAATCCCGTTGAAAATCCTGGCGCAAGTGCGACGGATCGGCATCCACCCATTCTACTGGAGCCACATAATATCCCCAAAACAGTCCTAGCAAAATGCCTAACAACCCGGCCAGCAAGGCAACGAGGCCAGGTTTTTTGAGTTGTTCCGAAAAGTTCATGGTGCAATGCTCCTTTCAGGGAAGCCGATATGTGTGCGTAATCGCATTGTTATTATACAGAAAAGATTAAAAATTAGCCAATTATCCAGCACGAATTGAACAGGGCTTTCTTAAAATCTGGAATCATGTCACTGCAAGGCGTTCAGTCTTCCGTTAAACGGGCATTATCGGGGCCCAGGGAGATTGCTTCGGCGCACAAACCGCGCCTCGCAATGACAGTTCACCACTTTAAGAAAGCCCTGACGAATTGAAAATTTCATATCGGCGCGGGGGTTGTCGAGATTATGAGCAATTGCAAACGACAAATAACCCGCCTGCTTAGGAAAAAGTAAAAAGTGGATAAGGCGCGGGGTTTTGTCTTTTTTTGGCGTTGATAAAGGAAGTTTTATTCGTAACGCAAGGCTTCAACAACGTTCATTTGGGCAGCCTGACGGGCTGGGATTGCAGCAGCAAACACACCAAAGGACAACCCAACCACCACCGCAACAAGAATACCCGCCGCAGGGAAAGTATAGCCTAGCGGGAAGATAGATTCCATGCCAATGACAAACACATAGCCCAGGTACAACCCGCCCAAAATGCCAAAGGCTGTGCCAATAGCAGCCAGCAGTAACGCTTCTACAACAACCATGCGGCGTACCTGCTGACGCGTGCCGCCCACAGCGCGAATCATGCCGATTTCGCGGGTGCGCTCGATCACGCCAATGGTGAGAGTGTTAATCATGGCGATAAGCGAGGGAATGGCCAACAGCGCAAACAGCACATACATCGCCGCAAACGCTGCGTTCATTTGCGCCAGCATGGTTTCGTAATATTCACGCCCAGAAATAACCCTGAAGGTAGGATAGTTTGCAGCCAGGGCCTTTATGGCAGAATCGGCCGCAGCAGGGTTGGCATCTGGTTTGAGGTTGAGTTGAATAAAAACGTCTTGGGTAACGCCGAAGTCTTTTTCCATAGCGGCATGGGAAATGTAGCCGGTGGTCACTTTGGCATTGAGCAAGTCGTTGGCTACTGCCACAATGCGATATTCAAGCAGTCCATCGGGGGTGGTAAGTTGCACGGTGTCGCCAACTTGTTTACCCAGCGCTGCCAGCAGTGCGCCGTTGACAATCATATTGCGCCCAGCGTTAAGAGAGGCATAGGTGGCTTCTTCATTGGCGTAGAGAGACTTTTGAAAGAGCAGCGCCGATACTTGCGGAAATGTGGTCGGATCGATTCCCAGGAGTGAAACAGGTTGATCTTCTGATAACGCCCCAGCATAACGCAACGAGCTGAGCGCCTCTACGTCATCCAGCGCGGCAAGTTGACGGGCAAAATCGGGTTTGGCGCCCACGTTACTGCCCCACAAGGCAATAGAAGGCGGCACAAACAGGTAGTCGCTGCCCAGGCTCTGACGAACGAGATCATTGAGCAGGATGGTGAGGCTGGAGACCATGCCCCCGGCCGCGACAATGATAGACATGGCCAGCATGCTGGTGCTGGCGGTCACCGCGACCCGATACGGTTGGCGGACGAGGTTGCCCTGAGCCAGGTGGCTGACGCCCTGACGCGCATAGATGAACCCTAATGCGCGCCCAAAAACAAGCGCAAGTGGACGCACCAGGGCAGGAGCAACAAGCACCAACCCCAACAAGAAGAAAAATCCACCGGGCAAAATAAGTGCAGGGTTGCCAGTGAGAATGGCCAGCACGGTAAAGACAAGAATAATGACCCCGGCAACCAGGCTTATGCCAGCCCGCTTGCTAAATTGGGTTTCGGACATAGCGGGGCGTAGGGCTTCGAGGGGCGTCACTTTGCTGGCGGTAAGGGCGGGGTAAAGCCCGGCCAGCACGGTGACGCCAATGCCCAGCCCAGCAGACACAATAAGCAGCGCCGGAGAAACAACCGGCGCCCCCAGGGTCAGGTTGATAAATTGACTCATGATGGGCGACGCCAGGCGGATAACGCCAGCGCCCATAAGGTACCCTAAAGCGATGCCTGCTGCTGTGCCCAAAGTGCCTTGCAGCAGGCTTTCGGTCAGAATAATGCCAACGACGGTGCGGCGGTTTGCCCCCAGAGCGCGCAACATGCCAATATCGCGGCGGCGCTCGGCCACAATGGTGCGAAAAGTGTTGAAGATGATAAAACCGCCCATAAAGAGCGCGAGCGCACCCATCACGTTGAACATCACCTGCCCAAGTTGAAACGAAGCGAACATTTGCGTATCGGCTGCGAGTTGGCTGCCCAACACGTAGTTGCTGCCCAGGGTGCGGGCGATACTTTGTTGGATTTCGGCGCGGCGTTCTTCGGCAGCAAGGGCTTCTATGACGATGTCAATGGTGTTAATTTTGCCAGGTATGCCCAAAATGGTTTGGGCAAAAGGCAGGTTTATCAGCACTTCTTCATTGCCAGGCAGAGTACGCGACGGCAAAATGCCTACTACCTGTAGTTCGGTTGTGCCATCCACGCTTGGGATGCGAAACGTATCACCCACACCCACCTGCAAGGTATCGGCCAGGGTGCGCGAGATAACTGCGCCGTTGGTATCGGTGTCGTCAAGGTAACGGCCTTCCACAATTGGGTAGGCGCGCACAGCGCGGGCCGCCTGGGGCTGTACGCCCACCAGGCTAAGGGCAGAGAGGGCGTCGGGGTGGGCGGGGTCGGCGTCCAGGAAGTCGGGCGGTATGTTGATGGTTCGGACCAGGGCGGGAGAATAGGCGCGAATGCCCTCCACGCCATCCAGTCGGTTGGCCACGCTAAAGGGAAACGGTTCGCCCGAAGCGTGAGTAGCGCTGAAATCTACCAGTCCGCTGGCGCCCATGACGTTGGCATTGAGGGCTTCGATCATGGTTGGCAAAACGATGTTCATGCCAAAGATAACCAGCACGCCAAAAACCACTGCCAGGGTGGTAAGCAGGGTGCGCAGTTTGCGCCCGCTAAGGTAACGGTAGGCCAGGGTAAGTTGTATGCCCATGTCAGTCACCAAGTTCTCTGACCTTTTCGGCAAGCATTTGCGCGTTTTTATGGTTTTTGCGTTCAAGTATTGTTTCGTCTATCATCTTTCCGTCTTTCAGGAAGATGATTCGGTCAGCATAGGCAGCAATGCGCGGGTCGTGGGTGACCATGACGACTGTGCGTGCGTATTTTTGCGAAACTTCGCGCAACAGGCTGGCAATTTCATCGCTGGCGCGGGTATCGAGGTTACCGGTGGGTTCGTCGGCTAAAATCAGGTCGGGGTCGGTCACCAGGGCGCGGGCAATGGCAACTCGTTGTTGCTGCCCGCCAGAGAGTTGATCGGGGCGGCTGTGCAGGCGTTCGCCCAGGCCAAAGCGGGTAAGCCATTCGGCGGCTTTGGCTTTGGCCTGGGCTGGTTTTGCGCCATCCAGGGTGACGGGCAGGGCGGTGTTTTCTACTGCAGTGAGCACGGGAATAAGGTTGAAGAACTGGAAAACGAAACCAATTTTTCGGCGGCGCAGCGCGGTCAGTTTGTCGTCGTCCAGGTCCACCAGGTTGTGCCCGGCAACCAGCACATCGCCTGAGGTGGGCTTATCTAACCCGCCGAGCAAGTGCAGCAGTGTGCTTTTACCACAGCCGCTGGGTCCCATGATGGCCACAAATTCGCCAGGATGGATAGTAAGGTTGACATGGTCGAGCGCCGTAACTGCGGTGTGACCAACGCCGTAAATTTTGGTTAGCCCAATTGCTTGAATAGTGGACATGTTGTATTCCTTGTAAAGCCCTGGCTGGTGACAGGACAACCAGCGTTGAACAAACCAGTTCGAAGCAGGCTAAATGTACAGGTCGCGTTTGTTGTAGGTAATGTAGGCAGCAGCCACAAACACGATGACGATGACGGCGGAAAGGAACAGGTAGGTGCTGTCCAGATGTCCGTTGCGATATAGTGCGCCTGCATCGAAATATCGGAAGGGTGTCAGGTATTTGAGGAAGTCGAGATTTTCCTGTATGGATGCGATGATTGACATGAAGTAAGTGATCAAAATGACGCCGACCGCTGTTGAACCCGCCAGTTTGTATTGCTTCATGGCGCAGCCCAGTAATAGCCCCAGGGCAAGGAAAATCAGTTCGATGCCCAGCATGCCCTGCATTTCGAGCGCTAGAAAGTCGAAGTAGGCCTGGTCTGGGTTATAGGGGCGTACCGCAACCAATGAGAGTCCCCAGGTAACCAGAACAAACGCAATGCAGTTGACGAGGGCTGCCAGCGCCTTGGCAGTGATGACCTGGCTGCGTGAAACCGGCAACACCAGCGAAAACTCGACCGTTTTGTCGCGTTCTTCTTTGGAGATGATGTCGCTGCCCCACATGGCAGCAGCAATAGCGCCCATAAGCCCAAAGTAGATGAACATGATGCCGTAGAACCCTGTGAGGGTTGTAAGGTTAAAGGCGTTCATGTTCATGGCTTCCATTACCGCCGGGGGCATAGAGTCCAGGATTTTCAACATTTCGGGGTCGTCGGCAAACGCGGCGTATTTTGCTGTGCCGATCATAATAAGCAGGGCCATGATTCCGCTCCAAATGAGGAGCGATTTCAGGTTTGCTTTGAGTTCGCGCATAAAGATATTCATTGCTTGCCTCCTTTCAGGATACGGCCGGTATGTCGCGGCGGAGATACAACCAGTAACTTGCTGCCAGCGCAATGAGCGTGATTGAAATGTTGAGCAGCACCAGGGGCATGTTATATGCGCCGGTTTTGACAATGGCGGCTGCATCGAGGTGCTTGAAAGGGGTCAGATATTCCAGGGTGACATCACCAAAAATGCCGCTGAAGGCGCTTAGCACGTACGAGCCAAACCCCAAACCAAGCGAATAAGGCGTTACGCTGCGCACCCGCTTGACAAGCAAGGAAATGACCAGCCCAACACTCAAAAAGAAGAGTTGAAAGATCACTATGCTGAGCAAAATGAGCAGCAGCGTACCGGCATCATATTCGTAACCGCTGCTAAAGGCAGCCAGGGTGATAAAACTGGCAATCCATGTCACGGCATTTGTCATGGTCAGGCCGGTAAAAGCCGCCAGCAATTTGCTATTTAGCACCTGGGTGCGGCTAACTGGTTTGGTGAGTAAGAAATCGGCGGTGAGTTCGCTTTCTTCAACGGAGACCAGCCCAAAACCATAGTTGCCCGCCTGAATAGCAAGGCATAACTGGACAAACAGGAATATAAAGGCATAGTAGCCCAGCACAGTGGTCAGATCCACTTTGTCCAGACCAAAAGCAGCGCTCATTTCCGGCGGGAATCTTTCCATCATTTCCTTCATCAGGGCTGCCTGGTCGGCGAAGATCGAAAAGAATGAGCCGTAGATAATCAGCAGCGCAGCAATGGAAAGCGACCAGATGAGAACGGACTTAAGCCGAATGCGCAATTCATGTAAGTAGATGGTTACGCTCATAGGTGCACCTATTCGTAGTAGTGCATAAAGATTTCTTCGAGAGTCGGTTCTTCGATGGTCACATCGGCGACTTGCAGGCTGCTCAATTTGCGCAGTACGGCGTTGATATCGCCCTTGAAAAAGAAGTGCAGCGTGCCATCTTCAGATTGCACATTAGAGACGCCAGGGATGTCGAAATCAGCCGCAGTCAGTCCATCAGCCGTCACATGCACCTTTTTGTAGTTGTTTTTCTGCAGTGAGCGAATGTCCGAAATTTCAACGATCCGTCCTTCGCGGATGATGCCCACCCGGCTGCACAGGCGTTGTACCTCGCTCAGAATATGAGACGAGAAGAAAACGGTAACGCCGCGTCGGTTTTCGGCGCGAATGAGGTCGAAGAATTTGCGCTGCATGAGCGGGTCGAGCCCGGCCGTTGGTTCGTCCAAAAAGAGCAGTTTGGGTCCGTGCAGCAAGCCCTGCACAATGCCCACCTTCTTTTTGTTGCCATACGAAAGGTCACTGATGCGGCGCGTCAGGTCCAGTTCCATAATTTCGGCCAGTTCATTCATGCGCCTGGTGTGGTCGCCAGGATAAAAACTGGCCGAATACTTGAGCAGGTCAATCACTTTCATGCCTTCGTAGTAATACACTTCTGAAGGCAGGTAGCCAATATCGCGGCGAATTTCCGGACCATGCCGGGTGACATCTTTGCCAAACACGCTGGCGCTGCCGCTGGTGGGGTGGATGAGTGACAAAAGCAGGCGAATGGTGGTGGATTTACCTGCACCGTTAGGGCCAATGAAGCCGAATATCTCGCCTTCCTGCACGCTAAACGAGACATCCACGATGCCGCGCGACTTTCCGTAGTATTTGGTCAGGTTGGTTACTTCGATAATGCTCATGGGGTTGCTCCTTTTAGGAAAAAATAGCAGCGATGCCTTACAGAAAAACGGCATCAACAAATTTCGGCCTGCGCGCGCTCCTTTTTGGGTCTGCCGCGCGGCCGAATTTCTGGTTGCGGTAAGGGTTGGTCTTTAATTGCCTCCAGGCGTACTTCCACCATGTCTAACCAGCGCAGGTCGGCTTCCAGGTGCATGATGGTCTTATCAATCAGCATAATTTGGGCCATTTCGGTATGGGGATCAAGGTGGTCACGGCGCGTGGTGGCGTCGTGCAATTGCTGGTATAACGCCGCACGTTGCGTTTGTATAAGCCGCGATGGATCGGCCCGGTGCGAAACAAGCGCAATCATGATTTTGACGAAAAATTCGTCACGCTGATGCTCAACAGGCACACTCTGGCTAAACCACTGATTGAGCGCCAGCGCACCTTCCGGCGTCAACGCATAGATGCGCCGCGAAGGCTCATCACCCTCCCCCAGGTCCGATTCGCGCGTGACCAGACCGGCTTCCTCTAAGCGGTCGAGCGTGGTGTATATTTGGGCAGGCTTTACATCCCAAACAGCGTCGCCTACAACCGCTTCGAAAGCAGCGCGCAGTTCGTACCCGTGACGGGGTTTTTGTGCCAACAAACCAAGCAGTGCGTTTCGGACAGACATAAAATAGAAACTTGTTTATTATTTATAGATTGGCGAAAATAATAAACCTGTTTCTATTTTACGTCAAGGCAGAATGCATTAGACACACAGCCTTCTCAAAGCCAGAGAATGACCCTCGCAGCCTGCCTTTCTCACGCTGAGAGCGGGATGGCGAGGTGAAAAAATGCATAACTCTCATCATCTGTCTTTATGGGCGCACATGGGCAAAATTCAACAATACAGATGCAAGGGGCAGATTGGAATTTATGAGATAATGAATACCGACAATAATGCGAAAACCATCTTGTAGCGCGCCGAATGTTCTACAGTCTTTTTACGCGAACAAACCGGGCTTTCAAAAAAGGATTGCTATGGTCAAAATTTTGCTAATTGAAGACATCCCCGATACTGTCAATCTGGTTCGCAGAGCGCTTTCTTCTGTTGGGTATGAATTATTCCACGCCGCAGACGCAGAAACCGGGCTGCAAGTGGCGCTTGAGCAACACCCTGACCTGATTTTGCTCGACCTGGGATTGCCCGATTATGACGGACAAACGCTGGCCGGTTGGCTGCGCGCCGAACCAGCGCTGGAAAAGACCCCCATCATTGCCTTCACTGCCTGGCCGCAAGAGACCGCCCACCAAATGGTGGCAAGTTATGGCTGCAATGGGTATATTGCCAAACCAATTACCAGCGTAAAAGCGTTCATAGACCAGATAAACGCATACCTGAACAGACCCTGAAACGATAAGCGCGCTGGCGCGAAATTGCCCGAAAATAAGCCGCTGCCTTCTCAAAAAAAATTCAGCCTTAAATCATCCACGCGGTTGCAATCCACCACAAGGCATATCCTGAAGCATGACGATTCAACTTGTCCCAACAAGCCAGTTCACAATCGAGGCGCTTGCTGCAATTTACAACCAGACACGCATTGACTACATTGTACCAATGCCCATGAACGCCGCGCGCCTGCAAGAGTATATTACCGCCTATGATGTTGACCTGCACCACTCGCTGGTGGCCATGCAAGATGACCAGTTGTTGGGCGTCGCCATGTTGGGGGTACGCCGCCAGCGCGCCTGGATTACACGCCTGGGTGTATTGCCAGATATTCGGCGCGGCGGGGTGGGACAAGCCCTGATGAATGGGCTGCTGGATAACGCCGCAAAACTGGGCATTTCGTTTGTCATGCTCGAAGTAATCAAAAACAACATACCAGCGCATCGCCTTTTTACCAAACTTGGTTTTAGAGAAGTAAGTGAACTGCTCGTCATGCGCCGCTCGCCCATTATCCCCCCACCCGACCCTATCGTCGCCGACGCCCAACGCCTGGATGCTGACGAAGCGCGCATCCGCATACGCCGCAGCCGGGGCATTGCCCCCTGGACAAATCAACCAGAAACGTTTCACAATATTACAGATGCAGGGGGAATAAGCGTCACATTGCCAGATGACAGCCGCGGCTGGTTGATATATCAACGCCAAAAGTTTACCCTCACACGGTTTGCTTTCCAAACCGAAATGGGCAACCCGCGTCAGGTTGCCTATGCTTTCCTTTCGCATCTTCACCACCAATATCCCCGGCTCGATACACAAATCGAAAACATAAAAACAACCGACCCACACTTGCCCGCATTTTACGAAATGGGATACATCGAGTCCTTTCGGCGAATCGAAATGTGGTTGGGCGCCCCCCCGCAAGATTTATGAACTGCGCCTGCCAAAACGACAGGGCTTTCTTAGAGTGGTGAACTGTCATTGCGAGGAGCGGTTTGCGCGCCGAAGCAATCTCCCTGGGCCCTTATAATGCCCGTCTAACAGAAGATTGCTTAGGCAAAGAACGCCTCGCAGTGACATGATGCCGGACTTTAAGAAGGCCCTGGCCAAGACGACTTCAAAACTTGCAAGCCTGTGTCAAACCGATAAAAATAAACTGGTCTTAAGTTAAAATGGGTTGACTATTTTCAACGAGAAAACGCCATTCAACCACAAAGGAAACAAAGAAGCCCAAAGGAAAAAGCGGTTCTCTGTAATTCGTCATAAAAACCCGTACACAATTATGAACGAAATCGCATGGAAAGGGCATTCTTAGAAGCAATTTTCGTGTTTTCCGCGTTTGCCGCGTCCTGGCAGCAAAAAAATTAAGACATCGCAAACATAAGCAATCACAGCCCGCAAGGAAGGACAGATGACAATGCAAGACCAGGAAAATACGCACCTGATGCACACCCGCCTAGAAAAACAATTGCATGAGACGCGCACGCTCTCTAAAATTCAGCGCGCGCTAAGCGAAGGGGAAAAAATTGGTCTTGAAAATCTGCTTCAGCTGATTGTCAACGCTGCCGGAGAATTGATACCCAACGCAAATCGGGTCGTTTTGCACCTGCTCGACGAAGAGAATCAGGTGCTCATCCCCCGCGCCCTGACCGGCACAGGCATTACCACACCCGCCAGCCTGAAAATCCCGTGGGGGCAAGGCATCGCTGGGCACGCCATTGCCGAGGGACGCACCATATCTGTGCCCGATATCCAATCTGAGGCAGGGTTTATTGCCTCGCCTAATCCAACCACCTCCCGCGCAATCATTGCGGTGCCCATTACAAACAGTGAAAACCGCCCCATTGGCGTTATCAGCATCACCAGCGACCAGCCAGGCGCCTTCACCCCAGATGACGAACGCCTGCTGCATACGCTCAGCCTGCACGCGGCGATTGCCCTGGAAAACGCCCGATTGCTGGAAACCACCCGCCAGGACTTAAAAGAAATTAGCGCGCTTTACCACATCAGCCGCAGCCTGGTAAACAGCCTGGACCTGGACGAACTGCTCCGCGACGTTACCCAGGGATTGCACCAAATTTTTGGCTTTTATTATGTCCAAGTCCTGATTCGCGACTTCGAAACAGACGATTTGGTTTTACGTCATGCCAGCGGCGAACCAGCCCAAGAAATGATGAAGCAGGGCAACCGCACACTGGCGGGTTCAGGCATTATCGGCTATGTGGCCGAGTTTGGCGAACCGGTTTTTACCAACGATGTAGACGCAGTCGTCTTTTTTCTAAGAAACCCCCTGCTGCCCGATACGAAATCTGAACTGACCGTGCCAATAAAAGTGAACGGCAAAGTACTGGGCGTGCTCGATATTCAGGAAAAGCCGCCGCGACAATTTACCAGGCGGCAAGAAAAACTGATGTCGGCTGTTGCCGAGCAACTCTCGGTTGCCGTTCAAAAAGCGCTGCTTTACCGCGACCTGCAAAACGCCCTGGAACAGGAAAAAGAAACGCGCGCGCAATTACTCCAAAGCCAACGCCTGTCCGAAACCGGACGCTTACTGGCATCTATCTCACACGAACTGAATAACCCGCTGCAATCCATCCAAAACGCGCTCTTTCTCATCAAACAAGACCCCCAACTCTCCGAGCAAAGCAAACAAGACCTGGAAATCATCCTTTCAGAAACCGAACGGATGTCCACCCTCCTTGGCCGCCTGCGCGCCACATACCACGTTGCACAAAAAGACGAATTTCAGCCCACCTCAATCCACACGCTGATCGAAGACGTGCTCGCCCTCACCAACACCTACATGCGGCACCGCAACATTCGGTTCGAGTTCTACCCCGACCCATACCTGCCAATTTTCCCTGCCATTCCAGACAAAATACGCCAGGTCATGCTTAATCTATTCATGAACGCCATCGAAGCAATGGAAGAAAACGGCGTGCTTACCGTGCGTACCGCATACAACGAAACGGAAGAACGCATCTACATCACCGTCAGCGACACCGGGCCAGGCATCTCTCCGGCCCTCCTGCCGCGCATCTTTGAACCATTTGTAACCAGCAAAGCCAAAGGCACCGGTTTGGGATTAACCATCTGCTACGATATCATCCAGCAGCATCACGGCCAAATCAGCGCCGAAAACAACCCCAACGGCGGCGCTACCTTCAAAATATGGCTTCCCGTTAACCTTATGACATGAACACGTCTGCATCAGGGCATGTGCTCATCATAGATGACGAACCGACATTACGGCATACACTGGCGCGTATTCTGCAAGGGGTCAACCTGCAGGTGACCACCGCTGCCAATGGCGCCGATGCCCTGGCGCTGGTGAGGCAACAATCCTTCGACCTCGTTTACCTGGATCTGCGCATGCCCGACCTGAATGGGCTCGAAGTGCTCAAACAAATTCACGCCCTTGCGCCCGAAACCCCCGTCGTGCTATTCACCGCCCAGCCCGACCTGCATTCTGCCCTGGAAGCCATGCGGCAAGGCGCAACAGATTACCTGCTCAAACCGCTTCAACCAGAAGACATCGTTCAACGCACCCAAAAAATTCTGGAAAAGCAATGGCGCGAACGCCGCAAGCGCGAAATCCGCGCGCAAATTGCCAGCCTGCAAGCCGAACTAAAGCGCCTGGAAGAAGACGACACCAACCCCACCCCGCCCGCCCCCCTCACCCAGTCCGAACCTGACCGCTTCTTCGCGCGCGGTCAATTTTCTTTAGATTTACACGCACGCCGTCTGACCCTTAACGGACAGCACATCGCGTTGCCGCCCGCAGCATTTGACTACCTGCACGTGCTGATGCGCCACGCCCCCAACGTAGTGGATTATCAAACTCTGGTCACCGAAGCACAGGGATACCAGGTTGGCGTTCGCGAAGCGCAAGAACTGGCCAAATGGCACATTCACCAGATAAGACAAGCCATCGAGCCAGATGAGCGCACGCCGCGTTATCTGATTAACGTCCGCGGCGCAGGGTATCGCCTGGTCATCTAGCCCGTGCAACTTTACACCCTTGCCCGCCAAACCCCGCCTGACAAAACGGAAAACTCTTACCAACCTGCGCCAACCTTTTTTCGCCTGTTGCAAACTGCGCATTGCAAAAATTTCATGCAAAATAGAAGCATGACAACTACACCTCTTTCCAGCAACACCCTCCGAAAAGCATGCGTCCTGGTAGTAGATGACCACCCCACAACAGCGGTGACCCTGGCGCGCGCCCTGTCGAAGATGGATCCCACCATGGAGGTCATTTCCGCCAACAGCGGGCACGACGCCCTGCGGCAGGTGCGCAACAAATCGGTAGATGTCCTCATCACCGACATGATGATGGTCGGCATGAACGGGCTGGAACTGATTGAGGAACTGCGCAAACAGGCAAACGCCGCCCCCCTCTACACCATTCTGATCACCGCCTACGACGTGCCGGGGCTAAAAGAAAGCGCCCGGCGCATGAACGTAGACCAAATACTGATTAAGCCCGTTCACCCTGAACAAATCTGCCAGGTAGTTCAAACTGCGCTATCTCAGGCGCGCGCAAAAGCGGCCGCCTCGGCCCAACCCCACGCAGAAGCCCACCCGACCTTTCGGCTGCTTGTTGCCGATGACAACACCAGCAACCTGACCTTACTGGCACGCTACCTGGAATATGAGGGCTTCAACCTCATCGTTGCCACAGATGGCCAAGAAGCGCTCAGCAAAGCCCGCGCCGAATTACCAGACCTGTTGCTTCTTGATGTAAACATGCCTTACATGGACGGGTTTCAGGTACTCAAAGAACTGCGCGCCGACCCGCTCACCGAGCATATCCCGGTCATCATCCTCACCGCGGCCCGCCTCTCACCAGCCGATATGCAGCATGGCTTCAACCTGGGCGCCGATGACTACGTCCTGAAACCGTTCGACCGCCGCGAACTGCTGGCCCGCATTCGCAGCCGCCTGCGCGTTAAGGAAGCCGAAGACCGCCTGCGCCGCCGCAACCGCGAACTGAACTTGCTGCCCGAAATTGCCCGCACGCTCAGCATGCCCTACAACCTGAACGACCTGGCAGAAACCATCATCCGGCGCACCACCGAAACAATCGGTGCGTTTGCCGGTCGTCTAATCATCCTGGAAGACGGGCACATCATCCACAAAACGCATACCCTCAACGCCAGCGTGCAAGCAGCCCCTCCGCAATTGCAGCCCGATGTCTCTCCCCTGCTCGCAAATCTGCGCGAAACCCAACAAGGATTTGTGATTAGCGACACCCAAACCGATACGCACTGGGGGGCGTTTTACCCCAACACAGCCCGCGCCGCAGTCATTGCCCCCATTTTAGGTCACCACGACCTGATAGGCGCGCTCATTTTAGTCCACGAACAGCCCAATCATTTTACGCAAGAGCATTTACTCCTCGTACAGGCCATTGCCAGCCAGGCAGCCATTGCCATCGAAAACCTGCGCTTGCAGGCCAAACAAACGCTGCCCACCCCAACAGGCGAAGAAGAACAGATTGCCCGTGCGCTGAAGACATACCAACAAATTAAAATGCTGGTAGAAAACGCCCGACAACCCCACAAAAACCAGGCTCAGGTGATTATAGATTGGGAGGGTGAAAAGTATCACGCCAGCGCCACATACAACCCGGCTAAACATGGTTTTACAATCGAATTACAGTCCGTACACACAAAGATAGTCAGCGAAAGTTCTCCGTCGGATGCACCCACCCTGCCCTAACCCCTAAAAGCCAAACCAGAAGGAGCAATACCATGAAAAATCTTGGGTTCTTTTTCCTCTCCATTTTTGCCGCGGCTATCCTGCTCACTGCTTGCGGCAATGCTTCCCAATCGCCTTATCAACGCGTGAGCGAAAGCACACTGCAACCAGGCGCGCCCATCCCCGCTCCCACTGGCGAAGTCATCCTCACCATCAGCGGCAAAATCGGCATTACAAACAACGGCAACCAGTTGCTGCTGGACATGGAAACGCTAGAAAAATTTGGGCTGGTGCAATACGAACTAAACGACCCCTGGCTCAAAGCAAAAAACACCTACACGGGTGTACTCATGAGCGACCTGCTCAAATTCATCCAGGCTGCGCCCGAAGCAGAAAGCGTACATTTCGTTGCCCTGGATGACTATACAGTGGATATCACCGTGCGTGAAATTGAAAAATGGCCCATTTTGCTGGCCACCCGTACCAACGGACAATACATACCCGTTAGCGAAAACGGCCCAACGCGCATCATCTTCCCGTTCGATCAATTTCCAGAAATTGACCAGTCCATTTACCGCGACCTGATGATTTGGAACATCGCTTCGATGGAGGTTCGATGAACGCTTCTCAGCCAGCCGCCTGGCGGCCAACGCGCCTTCAAACGGGCATCATCATCACCCTGCTTATTGCCAGCCTGGGGTTTGTAGTGTTTACCGCCCAAGATTACCTGCGCATTCGCGGGTCTTTTCAAGTCTTCAATGATCAATTAGATACATTGACCACCCTCAGCAACTTGCAACGGCACACTGCCCTGCTTTTTGCCAGCACCAACGATTGGTTGAACAACCCCGGCACAGGCAAAGGTGAAATTGAAAAACAACGCATCTTCCTGGCTTCACAATTGCGCGTTGTGCAGCCTTTGCTCACCCCAGGCAGCGACGTCGCCCACAACATACAGGAATTTCGGGCGGCGCTAAGTGAATTCGATGCGCTTTTAGAGTCGCTGGGAGAAAATCCATCTGCAGCATCCCGCCAGTCTGCTCGCACCCAATTAGCAGCATTGCTGACCAAAATGGATGGGCTGATCAAACGCGCATACGACGCGCAGGAACGGTTGTTTGTACTTTCCTTCAGCGCGCTATTACGGCAACAAGAAACTTCGCGGGTTGCACTGGCAGGCGCCAGCGTGCTATCCCTGCTGCTGGTAGCAGGCAGCAGCGTGATTTACCTGAACGGCGAGCGCCGCGCCTTCCTCTTGCGCCAGCAGCAGCAACAGGAACTGCAAACCGCGCTCGATAACCGCACCCGCGCCCTGCAACTGGCCGCCGAAGTCAGCCGCAAAATTTCATCCCTGCGCAGCCGCGAAGATGTGGTTTTACAGGTGGTCGAGCAACTCAAATCCGCTTTCAATTACTACCACGCCCACATTTACCTGTTCGATGAAAGCGGCGAAAACCTGCTCATGGTCGGCGGCACGGGCGAAGTGGGCAAAACCCTGCTGGAGCGGGGGCACAGCATCCCGCGCGGGCGCGGCCTGGTCGGTCGCGCCGCCGAAACCGGGCAGGTGGTGCTGGTCCCCGATACCGCCGCCGAGCCAGCCTGGCTGCCCAACCCCCTGCTGCCCGAAACCCGCGCCGAAATTGCCGTGCCCATTTTGCTGGGCAAACAGGCGCTGGGCGTGCTGGACGTACAGAACAACCAGATAGGCAGCCTGACCGAACTGGACGCCCTGCTTATCTCCACCGTTGCCGACCAGGTGGCCATCGCGCTGGATAATCTGCGCGTTAATGAAGAGGCGCGCCAGCTGCTCGCCGATTATCAGGCATTGATTGATAATTCCCCGGCAGCCATCGCGATTCTGGATGCCCAAGACGGCGCATTCGTGCAAGCCAACCCGCAAATGCTGGCACTCTTTGAACTTTCGCCCGAAGAAATGGAGCAAACCGGTCCCATTCAGCTCAGCCCACCCACCCAGCCGGATGGACGTCCCTCCGACGTGGTTGCCCGCGAGCGCATTCAACAGGCCCTGGAGCAAGGCGTTGCCGTATTCGACTGGATGCACCACAGCAAGAGCGGGCGTGTGTTCCGCGCGGAAATCCGCCTGACTCCTGCTCCCAGCCGTGCCGGACGCCCCATGCTCAATGCCATCATCACCGATGTCACCGCCCGCTACGAAGCCGAGCAAGCCCTGCAGCGCCGCGCCGCCCGCGAAGCCGCCCTCAACCGCATCAGCCAGTCCATTCAGAGCGCCCCGACGGTGGAAGAGGCGCTAAAAATCACCGCCCGCGAGTTGGGGCATGCCCTGGGCAGGAAGCCCACCCTGGTGTCAATCGAACCATCCGCGCTGACAACAAGCCATCCACAAGAGCAATAAGAACCATAAAAGGCGAAGGAGACGTTCCATGTCGAATGAAAATCTCGGAGAAGAAAAAAGCGCCAACAAACGCAAGACCAGTGTTGCTATTAAATTGATAGCCGCGGTTGTAGTCACCTTGATTATTGTGGCGGGAATTGAAGCCTTTTATAATTACCAAACCACACAACAAACCCTGCAAAACGAAGCCCAGCAAGCGCTGCATGGCCACATCCAATCCTATCTCACAAAAATAAAAACCGA
>FWPV01003102.1_pt1 | contig 38594 bp, 36 predicted proteins | sample 2228371 | NCBI WGS metagenome assembly FWPV01 (sample SAMEA103939776, study PRJEB20133) | metagenome
AAAATCAAAAACCAGTTTTGGTAGCTGATAATTTTGAAGTGAATAACCGTTATCCTGCAGGCAACAATGTCAATCGAGGTATCAGAGAGGCAATGTTTCAGTTTCTTAGCAAATATGCCAAAGAATGTGGCATAGAAAAGGTAGGTTTGGGTAAGGTTGGTACCAATGAGGTGGAAACCTCAGATTTAAAAACAATCCCTTTACCTAGCATCGAAAAGCTTGGAGGATATTTTAATGACCGGGAATATTATCTGGAGACTTTAGGGCGACACGAATTATGGGATATACAAAGAGAAATTGCGGAAAGCGAGAAAAGATAAAATGTCCAGATTGCAGAGAATTTAAGCGAGGATGACTTAAAACAAATACTTGAGATCGAGAGAGCAAGTTTTCCTGAAGAGATGCAATCGGATTTAGAGGATTTGAGAGAGACTTTAGAAAATAAAAAGGGAATTCAGGTTATCTCTAGAGACGAGAAGAATAAAATTGTTTCCTATCTTTCTTCCAAACCATTGGAAGATGCTCACAGAGAGTTAAAAAATTATGACCTAAAATTAAAACCAGAAAAGGATGTTTTGTATATAGAATCTATCGCCACAATACCGGAAGCCAGAGATATTAAGATATTTTTGCGAACCATCAATGTGATAAAAAATGAAGCAAAAAAGAGGGGATTTAAGAAAATAACCGCCCATGTTAGAATTGAAAATGGTCTTTCAGATTTATTACAGAAAATGGGCGCCAGAAAATTGAGAACTATCGAAAACTGGCACGACTTTGGAGAACCATTTGATTATTTAGAGATAGAGATTTGAAATTTTTCTTTCCCGGCAATCATTAAAAAAATAAAGAAGTGGAAGGAAAAATGATTTGACATTTTTTTAAATTAATGCTATCCTCCTTTTAAGGAGGTGAGAGATGTTTTTAAAACTCATTGATTTTTTGAACGAAGATCACAACGAAGAAGAAAAAATAGAGATGGTAAATACTGTGGGTGCGGTGGTGATTCCGCTGCTCGTTCTTGGGCTATTATTTTTCGTTGCAATTATTCTTGGCCTCATTCATTTGTGATGGGGCCGTTCTATTAAAATACTTGACAGATGATTTTTTTTAAGTAAAATTAAAATTACTATTAGTTATCATTAGAAATTAACTTTATTGCCATGTGATTTCAATAGACAATTTGGGTACTTTTAAAACAGAGTTTAAATTTTTGAAAATGGTTCAGAAATTTGAACTCTGTTTTAAATTCAGTTCTTTAAAAATTATTTGTGCAAGCTAAAATCAAATCTTTTATTGTTGTCCTGATTAATAGAAGCGGATATACGCGGATAGCAACGCGGATAAGCGCGGAATTTTCTGTATAAATCTGCGTTTAAATCTGCGTTAATCTGTATTTATTTATTGAGAGTTTGATCCTAGCTCAGGACGAACGCTGGCGGCGTGGATAAGGCATGCAAGTCGAACGAGTCCGACGCAAGTCGGGCTAGTGGCGAACGAGTTAGTAACACGTAGGTACTTACCCCTAACACGGACATAACTTTGCGAAAGCGAAGCTAATTTCCGACGGTCCCGAAAGGGTAAAGGTTCGGTGAAAGCCGAGCCGGTTAGGGAGAGGCCTGCGGCCTATCAGCTAGTTGGTGAGGTAATGGCTCACCAAGGCAATGACGGGTAGGGGGCGTGAGAGCGTGTTCCCCAACGAAGGCACTGAGACACGGGCCTTACTCCTACGGGAGGCAGCAGTCGAGAATCTTCGGCAATGGGCGAAAGCCTGACCGAGCGACGCCGCGTGCATGAAGAAGCCCTTCGGGGTGTAAAGTGCTTTTCTATCCGAGGAACTTCGACTTAAGGATAGGAATAAGGAGCTGCTAAACTCGTGCCAGCAGCAGCGGTAATACGAGTGCTCCAAGCGTTGTCCGGAATTACTGGGCGTAAAGGGTCTGTAGGGGTCTCGGAAGGTTCTTCGTTAAATCTTAATGCTCAACATTAGGGCTGCGAAGAAAACCATCGAGATTGAGGATGCGAGAGGTTGATGGAACTCAGAGAGTAGGGGTGAAATCCGTTGATACTCTAAGGAACACCAAAGGCGAAGGCATTCAACTGGCGCATTCCTGACCCTGAGGGACGAAAGCGTGGGGAGCGAACGGGATTAGATACCCCGGTAGTCCACGCCCTAAACGATGGGTACTAGCCGTTTGAAGTATCGACCCTTCAGGTGGCGAAGCTAACGCGTTAAGTACCCCGCCTGGGAAGTACGGTCGCAAGACTAAAACTCAAAGGAATAGACGGGAGCTTGCACAAGCGGTGGAGCGTCTGGTTTAATTCGACGACAAGCGAAGAACCTTACCAGGGCTTGAAATCCTAGTGAAATCCTGCGGAAACGCGGGGCTTCTACAAGGACACTAGGACAGGTGCTGCATGGTTGTCGTCAGCTTGTGGCGTGAGTTGCTCCGTTAAGTCGGGTAACAAGCGCAACCCCCGTCCTGTGTTACAAGTGTCACGGGAGACTGCCAAGTTTTTCTTGGAGGAAGGTGGGGATGACGCCAAATCAGCATGGCCCTTTGATGCCCTGGGCAACACAGGCGCTACAATGGCCGGTACAATGGGTCGCCAAGTCGTAAGACGGAGCCAATCCCATTCAAAGCCGGTCCCAGTTCAGATTGAGGTCTGCAATTCGACCTCATGAAGCCGGAATCGCTAGTAATCGCGGATCAGCTACGCCGCGGTGAATACGTTCTCAAGCTTTGTACTCACCGCCTGTCACGCCAGAGGAGCCGGGAGCACCCGAAATCCCCGATGTAGTTCGGGGTCTAAGGTGAATTCGGTGACTAGGGCGAAGTCATAACAAGGCATCCGTAGGGGAACCTGTGGATGGAAATTATTTTTACTTAATACTCTAATTTATATTGGAGTATAGTGGTCGATGTTCCGTTTATCGGAACGGGTGTTGGTCTTTGTACCCAAAAGAAAGACTTATTAAATTCTGCTTTCATACTCCTGTCGAAAGCAGAAAAAATCAGGACAACAATAAAGGATTTGATTTTTAAAGACATAAAAACCCTGTTTCCTAAGGCAGGGTTTTTATGTTATACTAATAGTATTTAATTCCTATTGAAATTTTTATATAATTTTTTATATAATTAAATCTTATAATTTGTAATTAAAAAATAATAATTAACTTCTGGTTTAGGGTTAAATCAGAATAAAATATATGGCAGAAGAAAAAATTGTTGCTTTTTGCGTTAAGTGCCGTGAAAAAAGAGAAATGAAAGATGCCAAAGAAATTCAGATGAAAGGTAAGGGTGGTCCAAGGAAGGCAATGAAAGGTGTTTGCGCGGTTTGCGGCACTGGAATGTTTAAAATTTTAGGCAAGGCATAATTGCAATTAAAAGGGGCGACTAGCTCAAGTGATTAGAGCGCAGGTTTAATTTACTTTCCGTGGCTTCGTCAAATGCGCGTGTAGCTCAGATGGTTAGAGCGCAGTCCTGATAAGACTGAGGTCCCTGGTTCGATCCCAGGCACGCGCACTCGTTAAGACGAGGTCAGTGCGTTAAAACTGAATTTATTGGTTTTTGTCCGTCATGGTTACGCGCAGGCGTTACGGTCGGACAGCCCAATGTCGCCCACTTTTAATTTCGGGCCCGTAGTTCAGTTGGTCAGAACGCCGCATTTGCAATGCGGAGCTCAGCGGTTCGAATCCGCTCGGGTCCACCAAAGACGATTAGCCGCCTCGCTCGGGGCTTCGCCCCTCGCTTCGGCGGGCAGGCAACATTAAGGCGATTGCCTCTTTTTTATTTTATTTTTTTGCTATAATTCAATTAGGGTTAGAATTAATAATTAAAATTCAATTAAAACATATGGTTGAAATATTATTCGATGCATTACAAACGGTTTGGTCGAGCGTAGTCGACTTCTTGCCAACATTTTTAGCTGCATTAATTGTTTTTATTGTTGGTTGGTTAATTGCCGTATTTTTGGGAAGGGTGGTGAATAAATTGATAAAGTTGTCAAAATTAGATGAATTTTTGTCACGTTTAGGAGTAGCAAAAACATTAGAAAGGGCCAAGTTAAGACTAGATTCGGGAAAGTTTTTTGAAGAGGTAGTAAAATGGTTTTTAATCGTTGTTTTCTTGATGGCTGCAAGCGATATTTTGGGGTTAACGCAGGTGACTTTGTTTTTAAACACCATTATCTTTTACATTCCGAATGTTGTTGTCGCAGCAGTGGTTATTTTAGTAGCAGCAATTATTGCGAAATTTATGTATCGATTAGTTAAGGCGAGCGCCAATGCAGCGGGTTTGTCTTTTTCTTCTGCAGCAGCCTCGATTGTAAGGTGGGCAATTTGGATTTTTGGTTTTATTATTGCCTTGAGCCAATTGGGAATTGCTGCAAATTTAATGCAGACATTGTGGATTGGTATTGTAGCAATGATTGCTTTGGCTGGCGGATTGGCTTTTGGTTTGGGCGGGAAGGAGGTAGCAGCAAAAATTTTAGAGAAAATAAGAGAGGAATTAAGCGAAAAATAACATTAATATTTTAAGACTTGACAGAGGATTTTTTTCTTACTATACTCTGAGATAGATTTATTTATGAGAAAAAATCGAAAAAAATTTATTAAGAAAAGCGGTTGAGAAACCAGGTGTTTAATTACCTAAAAGGTAAAACCGCTTTTCGGCGGTTTTTTCTTACTCTCGCACCTTGAAAATTTAAAACTCAATCCAATTACGTCTTATTGGGTTGATTAATTAGTGTCTATAAATTGTCAGTTAATAAACAGGTTACTCATAAGGGTGTATGGTGGATGCCTTGGGATATTGAGGCGAGGAAGGACGTGGCGTAACTGCGATAAGCCTCGGGGAGGTGTGTAGCAACCTTTGATCCGGGGATTTCCGAATGGGGAAACCCAATGTGGCAAAACCACATTACCGCGCTGTTTTAATTGCAGCGTGGAGCGAACTCGGCGAAGTGAAACATCTCAGTAGCCGGAGGAAAAGAGAAAGATTTTTATTCCCTTAGTAGCGGCGAGCGAAAAGGGAAGAGCCTAAACTTTTAAAAATTTTCGCAAGAAAATTTTTAAAGGGGTTGTAAGATAGTGACGTCGGAGTAATCCGGGGAGTAAAAAGTTAAGACTTCCTTAGTTGAAGGAGGCTGGAAAGCCCCACCAAAGAGGGTAATAGTCCCGTAAGCGAAAAGGGTCTTATACTCCTAGTCATTAATCTTGAGTACGGCGAGAAACGATAACCTCGTCGGAAGCAGGCAGAACTATTCTGCCAAGGCTAAATACTCAATATCACCGATAGTGAACTAGTACCGTGAGGGAAAGGTGAAAAGCAGCCCGATGAGGGCGGTGAAATAGTACCTGAAACCATATACCTACAAAGAGTGGGAGGTCCGACGTAACGTCGGACTGACCGCGTGCTTTTTGCAGAACGACCCAACGAGTTTTTGCGTTTTCTTTGTCTAAGTCCGACAGGACGGAGGCAGAGGGAAACCGAGTGTGAATAGCGCGCTTATAAGAGAACGCAAAAGACCCGAAGCCAAGCGAGCTACCCATGGTCAGGATGAACCCAGATGAATAATCTGGGGGAGGTCCGAACCCACGAGCCGAGCAATACTCGGGGACGAACTGTGGGTAGTAGTGAAAAGCTAATCGAGCTTGGTAATAGCTGGTTCTCCTCGAAATAGCTTTAGGGCTAGCCTCTTATGTTCCTCTCGGGGGTAGAGCACTGAATGAGTTAAGGTGGCGCAAGCCTACTTACTCAATCAAACTCCGAATACCGAGAGTTAAAATAAGGGAGTAAGACTACGGGGGCTAAGCTTCGTAGTCAAAAGGGAAACAGCCCAGATCGTCATCTAAGGTCCCTAAACTAAGTTAAGTGTGAAAAGAAGTGTTTTGTCTTTGACAGATGGGATGTTCGCTTAGAAGTAGCTATCATTTAAAGAGTGTGTAACAACTCACCATTCTATGTTCAACTATGACAAAACGCGCTGAAAATGTATCGGGGCTAAAACTTAGTACCGAAGATACGGATCGTTCGTGTCTCACTAACGTTCGACACAAAATCAATTCAAAAATTAAAAATAAAAATGCAAAATTTAGGTATACGCTCTGCGTATAATTATAAAAAATTAATTGCGAAGCAACATATTAATTTTGAGATTTACATTTTGATATTTGAATTTGAGTGTTGAGCGATAGCGAGGCACGAATGGTGGTAGAGGAGCATTTCTTGCGCAGTGAAGTTTTGCCGTAAGGCAAGGTGGAGCGCAGGGAAGAGAGAATGTTGGGATGAGTAACCGCAAGTCCGATGAAAAATCGGACCACCGAAAACCCAAGGTTTCCTTGGCAATGGAAATCAGCCAAGGGTTAGGCGGGCCTAAGGCAATCCCGAAAGGGGCAGCCGATGGGCAGGGCGTTAATATTCGTCCCCTTCCTCATTTTGCGAAGGAATGACGAAATCTGTAAGTTTGAGCGCGTTACTGGCTTCGCGTTCCTGGTTCAAGAATCTTTGCTAGGCAAATCCGGCAAGAAAGGTTCAAGAGCTGGTAAAAGTTTCGGTTTCGGCCGGGACAATTCAAATAAGCAGATTTCCGAGAAAAGTTTCTAGCTCGCCGCAAGGCGAAAAAAATGAGGAATCCGTACCGCAAACCGACACAGGTGGGTAAGGCGAGAAGCCTAAGGTGAACGGGTGAAACCTCGTTAAGGAACTCGGCAAAAAAGCGGCCGTAAGTTCGCGATAAGGCCTTCCTGATGAATAATCGGGACGCAGCTAAAGATCCCTAGCGACTGTTTACTAAAAACACAGGTCCCTGCTAACTCGTAAGAGGATGTATAGGGGCTGACGCTTGACCAGTGCTAGAAGGTTAACGGTGGGGGTGAAGCCGGCGCAAGTCGGTGGAGCTCACTGCCCAAAGCCCTAGTGAACGTCGGCGATAACTATAATCGTCCTAAGGTACCGAAATTCCTTGGCATGTAAGTTATGTCCTGCAGGAAAAGCGTAACGACTGGGGAACTGTCTCAACGAGGAGCCCGGTGAAAATGCAGTGGGGGTGAAGATGCCCCCTACCTGCGGTAAGACGGAAAGACCCCGGGAGCTTTACTATAAGTTCTTATTGGCTTATCGTTTTGGATGCGTAGCATAGTGGGGAGACTTTGAAGCCCTGACTTCGGTTGGGGTGGAGTCGTCAATGAAATACCCATCTTCCAAAATGATAAATCTAACCTCTCTGATTTAAATCAGAGGGGGACAGTGAGTGCTGGGTAGTTTAAGTGGGGCGCTTGCCTCCCAAAAGGTAACGGAGGCGTTTATCAAGGTCAGCTAGCTCCGGATGGAAATCGGAGCGGTCGTGCAAAGGCATAAGCTGGCTTTACTGCAAGACGGACATGTCGCGCAGTTGCGAAAGCAGAACTTAGTGAACCGACTCTAGATTATAGAATCGGAGGAGACATCGGACAAAAGCTACCCCGGGGATAACAGGCTGGTAGGTGCTGAGAGCCCACATCGACGCACCTGTTCGGCACCTCGATGTCGGCTCATCCTATCCTGGGGCTGGAGAAGGTCCCAAGGGTTTGGCTGTTCGCCAATTAAAAGGGTACGTGAGCTGGGTTTAAACCGTCGTGAGACAGGTTGGACCCTATCTACCGTAGGCGCAGATACTTGAGAGACGTCGTCCCTAGTACGAGAGGACCGGGATGAACGAACCTCTGGTGTACCAGCTGTCCTGCCAGGGGCACTGCTGGGTAGCTATGTTCGGCAGAGATAAGCGCTGAAAGCATCTAAGCGCGAAGCTCTTCTCAAGATTAGGTATCATAGATTGGTCGAAGACTACGACCTCGATAGGCTTCAGGTGTAAGCCCGGTAACGGGTTGAGCCGAGAAGTACTAATAAATCGTTTTGACCTGTTTATTGACTGACAGTTTTTAGACATTAATAAATTCGTAAGTTATGCGCTTTTGTGGCAACTATACCGGGCTTGTCCCACCTGATCCCATTCCGAACTCAGAAGTGAAATAGCCCAGGGCCGATGGTAGTGCGCAAGCGCAAGAGTAGGTAGTTGCCACAAAAGCGCATAAAGGTTAAAAATGTCTCGATTTTTTTCGGGGCATTTTTAAATTTTTAAATCTTTGTGATAGAATAAAATTATGAATAAATATTTTAGAAAACAGATAATTATTCTTTCGGTTTATTTTTTGATTGTCTTGGTGGTTACGGCGGTTGTTTATTTTGTTAGTCGTCCCAGACCCGAAGCTACCTGCTTTGACGGAATAAGAAATCAAGGAGAAGAAAAAATAGATTGTGGAGGGCCGTGTCCGCCCTGCGAAAAAGAAAGAGAAGCAATCGCCGTGGTTTCTCAAAAACTTATCCCGGTAAGTGAAAATAATTTTGACTTTGTGGCTGAGGTTAGTAATCCTAATAATCTTTGGGGAGCAAGAACAGTGGGTTATCTTATTAATGTTTTTGATGAGAATAATAAAAATATTTTTTCTAAAACCGGAACTTTTTATATCCTTCCCCAAGAAAACAAATATATTGTGGAGTCGAAAATCTATTTACAAGAAGCGGCCAGCCAAGTTGATTTTAGAATCACTTCTACTGATTGGCAAAGATTGAGCGGTTTCCGCGATTTAGCATTGCGAATTAGAGATAAGAGAATATACGAAGAAGGAGAGTATACAAAAATTTCCGGTATTGTTTTTAATAATAGTAATTACGATTTTGACAGAGTTGATTTGGTGGGTTTAATTTTTGATGAAAACAAAGAAATTATTGCCGCAGGAAAAACTGAGGTTCGCACCCTCTTAAGAGGAGAGAACAGGTATTTTGAAATAAGGTGGCCGAAAGTTTGGAATTTCGAAACCGTTTCTTTTGAAATTAAGGCCTACACAAATATATTTTCCCCAGAGAATTTAATGGACGTTAAAAAGCAACAAGGACTTTAAAGTTTATACAAAATGTTTTTCTATTTTATTAAAAATCTTGATTGGGTGATGATTTTTAGTATACTCATGCTTTGTCTGATTGGGCTTTTGTCGCTTTATCCTGTTCTCTACGGAGAGGGTAAAATTATTTTTTATCGACAGTCGGCCTTTGTTATTGGGGGCTTTTTTTTAATGTTTGTCTTTGCTATTTTGGATTACCGAATTTTTAAAAACCATCCGTTTTTTCTTTTGTTTCTTTATTTTTTAAGTATTATTCTTTTGGTTTGCGTTTTGGTTTTTGGAAGACAAATTCGCGGAGCAACGAGCTGGTTTCATTTTGGTCTTTTTGCATTTGAACCAGTAGAGCTTGCAAAGTTAATCATTATTTTGATTTTGGCAGAATATTTTTCTTTAAGACACATTGAACTTTATCGTATTCGTCACATAGTTGTTTCGGGCATTTATATGTTAATTCCAGTTGCATTGGTTTTTCTTCAGCCGGATATGGGTTCAGCATTGGTTTTGGTTTTTTTGTGGCTGGGAGTAATGATAATTGCCGGGATTAAATTAAGACAACTTTTAATTTTATTTTTAATCGGCGCGATTCTTTTCGGCGTCTCTTGGTTGTTTTTACTTAAACCCTACCAAAAACAAAGAATATTGAGTTTTTTAAATCCCTATTTAGATCCCTTGGGTTACGGATATCACCGGATGCAATCGGTAATCGCCGTCGGTTCGGGCGGAATTTTAGGAAGGGGGCTGGGCCAGGGTTCTCAAAGTCAATTGAAGTTTTTACCCGACCGCTACACCGACTTTATTTTTGCTTCTATTGCCGAAGAAATGGGATTTGTTGGAGTTTCTTTAATTTTTATTTTCTATTTTTTGATTTTTATAAGGATAATTAAGATAGCTATTAAAGCCTCCAATAATTTTGCCCGTCTTTTCTGTGTGGGGGTGATAATTTTTTTTCTTGTGCATATTGTTATAAATATTGGGATGAATTTAGGAATAGTTCCTATTGCGGGAATCCCTTTGCCGTTTATAAGCGCAGGGGGCAGTAATCTTTTTATTAGTTTTATGGCAACGGGAATCATCCAAAGCATTTATTTAAGAAATAAATAAATTTATTAATTTATGCGGTTAGTTTTTAAAATAAAAAAAGCAGAGAACAATCTTTCGCCGATTGAAATTATGTTAATTAAAAATAAAACCAACGGTAGTAAGAAGGGAGGGGAATTGAATCTTATTAAGAACTCCCAAATTGTTAAAAATACAGACGAATTGCTTAACGTACTTGACAAGCTATTAAAAAAGAATAAAATAAAATTAGAATCCTTAAAGGATGTTAAAGTAGAGATTGAAAATGGGGCAGGGCTAACATCTACGCGCATTGTTTTGGCAATTGCAAAGGCCCTTAGCTTTGATCTCGAATAAACCAAACAAAAATGTGAATAAAAGAAGCTCTAAAAAGCTATTTTTAGAGTATCTTTCTTTTTCTTTTTTTATTCTTAAAAATTGATAAATTAAATTTAAATGCCGAGGATTAAATATTTTTCTAATTATCCTAAAAATCTACTCCCCCTCCCAAATTTAGTAGAGGTTCAAATCAATAGCTATAATCAATTTTTAAAAAGGGGCTTGCGGGATTTGTTTGATGAAATTTCTCCAATTCGCGATTACGGCGGAAAGGATTTGGTTTTGTATTTTGAAGATTATTATCTAGATGAACCAAAATACGATGAATTAAGGGCTAAAAAAGACGGGCTTTCCTATGAAGCTCCTTTGCGTGTAAATTTGAGGTTGGTAAACAAAAAGACCAACGAAACAAAAAATCAGGAAGTTTTTTTGACCGACATGCCAATAATTACTCCACGCGGAACTTTTATTTTAAATGGCGTGGAACGTGTAGTTATCTCCCAGCTGATAAGATCAGCGGGAGTATTTTTTACTACTAATTATTTTAAAGGAAGAAAGTTTCACGGAGCAAAAATCATTCCCAATCGCGGCGCGTGGTTAGAGTTTGAAACCGAATCAACCGGTTGTATTGTGGTAAGAATTGATCGTAAAAGAAAAATTCCGGCCACTGCATTATTAAGAATTTTTAATCTTGTAAAAAACGAAGACATTATCAAAGAATTCAAAGATGTAGATAGTGGCGAAATTAAATATATTAAGGAAACAATTGACAGAGACCCCTCCAAGAATCAAGAAGATGCGTGGATAGAAATTTATAAAAGGATTCGACCGGGAGACCTTGCTGCTGTAGATAATGCAAGGCAGCTTTTAGAAAATATGTTTATGAATTTTGAAAGGTATGATCTCTCTGAAGTGGGAAGATATAAACTGAATCAAAGACTGGGAATAAAAACCCCCTTAACTAAAGAATATAGAATTTTAAGAAAAGAGGATTTAGTTTTGGTGATTAAAGAAATAATAAAATTAAACAATGATCCGGAAAACCCCGGAGACGATATTGATCATTTGGGAAACAGAAGAGTAAGGGCGCTGGGAGAGCTTTTAGAGGGTAGGTTTAGAGTGGGTTTAGCGAGAATGGAAAGAATAGTGAGGGACAGAATGAGTACTTTAGATATCTATAATTTGGTTCCTGCTCAACTAATTAACTCCAGACCACTAATGGCAACCGTCAAGGAATTTTTTATTTCTTCGCAACTTTCCCAGTTTATGAACCAGATTAATCCCTTATCAGAGTTGGAACATAAAAGAAGATTATCCGCAATGGGGCCGGGAGGACTTACCAAAGAAAGAGCAGGTTTTGAAGTTCGTGATGTGCACCCCAGCCATTACGGAAGAATTTGTCCTATTGAAACACCCGAAGGTCCGAATATTGGTCTGGTTGGACATCTTGCTTCTTATGCCAGAATTAACCCCTATGGTTTCATTGAAACTCCTTATCGCAAAGTAAAAAACGGTATGGTTACCAACGAAATAGTTTATTTAGATGCTTTCGAAGAAGAAAAATACAACATTGCTCACGCTGGCGTGCCTTTGGATCAAGATAGAAGGATAAAAGTTAAAAAAGTTGAAGCAAGAAGCCACGGAGAGCCGGCAATTATTGATCGAGAAAAGATAGACTTCATAGATGTTTCTCCTTATCAATCTATTAGTATTGCCACCGCTCTCATTCCTTTTGTAGAACATGACGATTCTAATCGTGCGCTTATGGGTTCAAACATGCAACGTCAAGCAGTGCCGTTGGTTATACCGGAAGCTCCGTTAGTGGGAACGGGAATTGAAGCAAAAGCAGCGAAAGATTCCGGGCAAGTTATTATTGCGCCTTTTGATGGCACAGTTAAAGAAGTAGATGCTTCCCATATTATTGTTTCCGGCGGAGGGAAAAGTGTTAATATTCCGCTTCACAACTTTTTAAGGTCTAATGATTATACTTGCATTACTCAGAGACCCATTGTATTAAAGGGACAAAAAGTAAAGAAAGGAGATGTTTTGGCTGATAGTTCTTCTACTGATAACGGAGAGTTAGCATTGGGGCAGAATGTTTTGGTAGCATTTATGTCGTGGCAGGGTTTAAATTTCGAAGACGCGATTATTATTTCTGAAAGATTGGTTAAAAATGATTTCTTTTCCTCCGTGCATATAGAAGAATTTATTTGCGAAGTAAGAGATACAAAACTCGGTCCGGAAATGACCACCGCCGATATTCCCAATGTGGGTGAGAATCGTTTAAAAGACCTTGATGAGGAGGGGATTGTAAGAATTGGCGCCGAGGTTATTCAAGATGATATTTTGGTTGGCAAAATTTCTCCCAAAGGTGAAACGGATTTGACTGCTGAAGAGAGATTATTAAGGGCAATTTTTGGCGATAAGGCCCGTGACATAAAAGACACTTCTTTAAGGTTACCGCACGGAAAAAGAGGAAGGGTGGTGGGGGTTAAAATATTTTCCCGAGATAGGGGAGATAAATTAAATGCCGGCGTTATTAAAGCAATTCAGGTAGAGGTTGCGCAATTTAGAAAAGTTGCCGTAGGAGATAAATTAGCGGGCAGGCACGGCAATAAAGGTGTTATTTCTAAAATTGTTCCCGAAGAAGATATGCCGCACTTAGCAGACGGAACGCCCGTGGATATCATTTTAAATCCTTTAGGCGTTGCCTCTCGTATGAATATTGGTCAGATTCTCGAGACGCATCTTGGTTGGGCAGCAAAGAAATTAAATTATCGCACTTACAGTCCGCCGTTTTCCGGAGTAACCGAAGATGAAATAAGGGAAGAGTTGGAAAAAGCTGGTTTGCCGAAAAGCGGAAAAGTTGAACTTTATGATGGAAGAACGGGCGAGAAATTCATTCAGCCAGTGACGGTCGGTTATATTTATATGATGAAACTTAATCACTTGGTAGAAGATAAAATCCATATGCGTTCTATTGGTCCTTATTCGCTAATTACTCAACAACCGTTGGGAGGCAAGGCTCAGTTTGGCGGTCAGAGATTTGGAGAAATGGAAGTTTGGGCCCTGGAAGGCTTCGGCGCTGCCCATACGCTTCAGGAAATGTTAACCATAAAGTCGGATGATGTTATAGGAAGAGCTAATGCTTATGATGCAATTATTAAAGGTAAACCGATTCATAACCCCAATATTCCTTCTTCTTTTAATGTTTTGATGAGCGAAATAAAATCATTGGGTCTTTCCATTACTCCTATTAAGTTAAAAAAAGAAAAGGGGGATAATTAATAAAGAAAAAAACACCGATAATTCAAAGGTTAAAAATAAATAATTTTATGTTTGAAGACGTTAAAAAACCAGAAGAATTTGATGCTTTGCAATTAAAGATTGCTAGTCCGGAAGAAATTCTTTCTTGGTCTTATGGCGAAGTTACGAAGCCCGAGACGATAAATTATCGTACCCAAAGAGCAGAAAAAGACGGTCTTTTCTCCGAAGTGATTTTTGGTCCGGAAAAGGATTGGGAGTGTTATTGCGGTAAATATCGTCGTATTCGTTATAAGGGCGTGATTTGCGATCGTTGTGGCGTAGAAGTGACGCGCTCCATTGTTCGTCGGGAAAGAATGGGTCATATTAAATTAGCCGTACCCGTTGCACATATTTGGTTTTTAAGGGGAGTGCCTTCGCGAATCGGATTAATGCTGAATATGTCAGTTCAGAAACTTGAGAAGGTTATTTATTTTGCCGCTTACATTATTACGCGAGTAGACGAGGCAGCAAAAGAAAAGGCTTTTAATGAAATTGAGAAAGAATACCGAAATAAACTTAAAACAATTAAAGGAAGGGAGCAAAGGAAAGAATTAAAATTAGCAAGAGACAGAGCAAAAGAAGAGCTTTCAAGAATTAAAAAACTGGAAATTATTTCCGAGACAACTTTTCAAAGATTGTCTCAAAAATATAGCGAAGTTTTTTCTGCGAGTATCGGTGCAGAGGCGATACGTGAAATTTTAAAAGATATTAATTTAGATAAACTGGCCGCAGAACTGGAGGAAGAATTAAAGAGAACTCCAACCGGACAAAAGAAAAAAGTATTAGCAAGACTGAGGTTGGTTAAGGGTCTTAATAAGGCAAAGATCAGGCCGGAGTGGATGCTTTTAACGGTTTTGCCGGTCATGCCTCCTGACTTAAGGCCAATGGTACAGCTGGACGGGGGAAGATATGCCACATCAGATGTAAATGATTTGTATCGCAGAGTAATCAATCGTAATAATCGTTTAAAACGATTGATGGAATTAAATGCACCGGAAGTAATTTGTCGCAATGAAAAAAGAATGCTCCAAGAAGCAGTTGATGCTTTGATTGATAATACTGCCCGCAGAGGTCAAAAAGCAGTTATGGCAACAACCGGACAACGTCGACAGCTTAAATCTTTAGCAGATATACTGAGGGGAAAACAGGGTCGTTTTCGCCAAAATTTATTGGGCAAAAGAGTTGATTATTCGGGGCGTTCGGTAATTGTGGTAGGACCAGAATTAAAACTTCATCAGTGCGGAATTCCCAAGACCATGGCTTTAGAGTTGTTTAAGCCGTTTGTTATTAACAAACTTATTGAAAGGGAATTGGTTTACAATATCCGCGGAGCCAGAAGATTAATTGAAGAAGGTGTTGACGAAGTATGGGCAATTCTGGAAGAGATTACCGAAAAATATAATGTTTTATTAAATCGCGCACCAACACTTCATCGTTTAGGCGTACAAGCTTTCAAGCCGGTTTTAATTGAGGGGATGGCTATTAGAATTCATCCGATGGTTTGTAAGGCCTTTAATGCTGACTTTGACGGAGATCAAATGGCCGTACATCTGCCGCTTTCTGATAGGGCTCAAGCCGAAAGTAGAGAAATTATGCTTTCTTCAATTAATCTTTTTAAACCGGCAACAGGAGAAGCAATTGTTGTGCCTACCCAAGATATGGTTTTGGGCTGTTATTTTATGACCAGAATCGTTGATGGTCTTAAGGGTGAAGGTAAGATTTTTTCCGACGCCAAAGAAGCAATTTTGGCTTATAATTTAAGAATCATTGATCTTCAGGCAAGAATTAAAGTTGCCAAAGACAATGAGCTAATTGAAACTTCTGCCGGTAGATTGATATTTAATTCGGTTCTTCCGAGCGGAATGGAAATGGTAAATAAAGAAATGAACGGGAAGCAACTAAGAATTTTAACCGAGGAAATAATTGCACGAGTAGGCTTAGAGCAGGCCCAAGAGCATTTAGATAAGATTAAAAAACTCGGCTTTGATTACGCTACAAAATCAGGAATCAGTTGGGGTTTGGACGATTTAAGTATTCCGGAAAAAAAGAAAGAAATCATTGAAGAAGCAGTAAAAGAGGTAGATGAGATTAGGAAGCAATATCAACAAGGCTTGCTTACCAAAGCAGAAAGACGTGCAAAATCAATTGAAATTTGGGCAAAGGCAAAAAATAAGATTGCGGAGCTTGTTCCCGCTGCTTTAACAAAAAATGGTCCTGTAGACATTATTTTTTCGTCTGGAGCAAGGGGTTCTTGGAGTCAGGCGGTTCAGATGGTGGGCATGAAAGGATTGGTTATTAATCCTGCTTCAGAAGTGATTGAGTTACCGGTGATTAGCAGCTTTAAAGAGGGATTTAATGTTTTGGAGTATTTTATTTCTACTCATGGCGGAAGAAAGGGTTTAGCTGATACTGCTTTAAAAACTGCCAGTGCCGGTTATTTAACCAGACGTTTGGTAGATGTTGCTCAAGATTTGATTGTTAGAGAATACGATTGCGGAGATAAAGAGGGCCTATACGTTTACAGAAGAGATTTAGAAGATATAGGAATTTCTTTTTCGGAGAGAATCCTGGGAAGGGTAAGCCTGGAAACTGTTATTGACCCAAAAACAAAAAAAATAATTGTAAAGAAAAATGAAATAATTGATAAAGAAAAAGCTCAGAAGATTGAAGCATCGGGTTTAGATAAATTATTGGTAAGATCTCCTATTTCTTGTAAAACAAGATTCGGGGTTTGCCAAATGTGCTATGGTTACGATTTGGGAAGAAATAGATTAATTGAGCCCGGCGAGGCGGTAGGTATAGTTGCCGCTCAAGCAATCGGCGAGCCCGGAACTCAGCTGACCTTACGAACTTTTCATACCGGAGGTATTGCCGGAGGTTCGGATATTACCCAGGGCCTTCCTCGCGTAGAAGAAATATTTGAAGCACGTATTCCTAAAGGCAAGGCAGTTATCTCAGAATTAAAAGGCAAAGTAATAAGCATAAAGGAAAAAGGAGGACAAAGAATTGTAAGAATTGAGGGTTGGATAGAGAGTAAGGAAAGAAAAAGCGGTAGAAGAAAAGCGGCAAGAGAATATATTATTCCCCAACAGACCGGAATATGGGTGAGAAGTGGTGATGAAGTTGAAAGAGGTCAGCAAATTTGTGAGGGTCCGGTTGATCTAAAGGAGATGTTCAAATTAGCCGGTAAATCGGCAGTTCAGCGTTATATTATTAAAGAGGTTCAAAAAATTTACAGCACCCAAGGAGGGGGTTTAAATGACAAACATATCGAGATTATTATTCGTCAGATGTTTTCTAGAGTAAGAATAAAAGATGGGGGAGATACCGGTCTTTTACCGGGAGCAGTTGTTGAGAAAGATATTTTTCTTGAAGAGAACGATAAAATGAAGAAAGAAAAAAAGAGACCGGCAGTTGCTCAGCCATTAATTTTAGGAGTAACTAAAGTAGCGTTGAGCACAGAAAGTTTTCTTTCCGCCGCTTCTTTTCAGGAAACCGTAAGGGTTTTGATTAAGGCTGCAAGCGAAGGAAGAGTTGATAGGTTAAGAGGATTAAAAGAAAACGTTATTTTGGGTAAGTTAATTCCTGCGGGAACCGGATTTAGAGAAAAGGAAAAAGAATCTAAAGACTTATCCTTAAATCCGGATAAAAAAGATGATAAAGTTGATTAACCAAAAGTTGATTTTTAAAAACTAAAAAGCGGGAGTCGTAGCTCCCGCTTTTAGTAATCTTTGTTTTTATGGTATAATATTTAATTATGAAAAAGAAAAAAACTAAACGTTTGGAGAATACCAGAAAAGACGGTTTAATCAGAAAAAGACCCCGTCTTAATATTTATCCGGAAACCAAAAGGAGCATAGTGGCGATTATTCTTTTTACTTTTTCTATTATTTTTATCTTGAGCTTTAATAAGACGGGAGGGGTTTTGGGCGAATTACTTTTAAAATTATCGGAATTTGTTTTTGGAAAATGCTTTTGGATTATTCCTTTAGGATTTTTTATCGGCGGAGTAATAATCCTAAAAGATATTCACCGAAACGTTTATTTTTCCACTCTTTTGGGAATTTTTCTTTTTATTTTCAGTTTTTTGGCGATTGTTCAGATAGTTTTTCCCAACGGAGGAGAACATAAAACTGCGGGATGGTTGGGCTATATTGTTAGTTGGCCGTTTTTGAAAATTTTAGGCTTTTGGGCAACTTTGGTTGTTTTTATTGCGTTTATTCTAATTTCTATTTTGATTGCCGTTAATATTCCTTTAAAATCGAGAAAGAAAGAAGAAGAGGTGGTCGGCGAAAAATTAACCCAAGAAATAAAAGGAATTGGTTTTGATTCTTCCGAGAAGAGAGTTGCTACATTTGTTAAAAATATCTTTTCAAAGCCGAAAATTGAAGTAAGTGATATTGGATCGGAAAAAGTTGTCGAAAAAGATAAAGCAAGAAAAAAGAAAGAAGAAGGGGAGGAAGAATTAATTCCCGCTGCTGGTTTAACTATAAAGGATTATACTTTTCCGCCGTTGGAATTACTGGAAGCTGATAAGGGCCAACCTTTAAGCGGAGACATCAAGACAAATATTGTTATTATTCAAAAAACCCTTGAAAATTTCGGGATTCCGGTAGAAATGGGAGAAGTAAACGTTGGACCAACGGTTACACAATACACTTTGCGACCAGCCAGCGGGGTTAAGCTTTCTAAAATTACGGCACTCCATCGTGATTTGTCATTGGCTTTAGCAGCTCATCCGATAAGAATTGAAGCGCCGATTCCGGGTCGTTCTTTGGTAGGCATAGAAATTCCCAACAAAACCAAGACACTTGTAAGGTTGAGAGATTTATTAATGAACTATGATTATAGACAAGACGGTCGTAATCTAAATATTGTTCTTGGCAGAGATGTTTCGGGAAATCCCTGCTGGGCAAATCTGGTAAAAATGCCCCATTTGCTTATTGCCGGAGCAACGGGAAGTGGAAAAAGTATTTGCATCCATAGCATTATTACTAGTCTGCTTTACCAGAAATCTCCTTGGGAACTAAAATTTATTCTAATTGATCCTAAAAGGGTTGAATTGCCGTTTTATAACGGGATTCCCCATCTATTAACTCCAGTGATCGTAGATCTGAACAAGGTGCTTAATGCCTTTAAGTGGGCGATTAAAGAAATGGAAGAAAGATATAAGAAGCTTGCTGGGGTTGGCGCAAAAGATCTTGCTTCTTACAATGAAAAAATTGTCAAAAAGGATCCTCAAGAAATGATGCCCTATATTATAATTGTTGTTGATGAGCTTGCAGATATTATGGCTGCTTACGGAAAGGAGGTTGAGTGGGCAATTGTTCGTTTGGCCCAAATGTCAAGGGCAATTGGTATCCATTTGGTTGTCTCTACTCAAAGACCTTCGGTAGAGGTGATTACCGGATTAATTAAGGCAAATATAACCTCGCGCATTGCCTTACAGGTTGCTTCCCAGGTTGATTCTAGAACAATTTTAGATATGACCGGAGCCGAAAGATTATTAGGTAATGGAGATATGTTATTTTTGGCAGGCGATGTGGGAAAACCGAAAAGAATTCAGGGAGCATACGTTTCAGAAAAAGAAGTTGCCGGGGTAGTTAAATTTATTCGTAAACAGGTGGGTGAGGTAGAATATGAAGAAATTATTCCTGAACCCAGCGAGGGCAGCGGGTTTGAAGAAGGGGCTCTAAATTTTGATGACCCCCTTTTAGAAGAGGCAAAAGAATTGGTAATGCGTACAGGCAAGGCCTCTGCCTCATTTTTCCAAAGAAGATTTAGAATTGGTTATGCTCGTGCGGCAAGCTTATTGGATATGCTTGAACAATTAGATATAGTCGGTCCTGCCGATGGTTCAAAGCCGCGAGAAGTTCTGGTCAGATCCAAAAAACCATCTGAATTTGATGACACCACAGAAGAAGTTGATATTGATGAGATCCCCGTTCCTCCTTCAAAAAAAGAAGAATGGGAAAATGAAGAAGATAGCAGCGATGAGGGAAAAGATGAGGAAAACGCAGAAATTGATAAAGACGAAGAAGAAATAGAAGAATCCAGAGAAGACGAAGAAGAAATTGATTTTTAATTTTATGCAAAAGATTAATCTGGAACTAAAAGATAAACCCCTTGAGCCCCTACTTAATAAAAAGTCTCTTATTTTTACCCCCAGAAAAATTGCCTTGTTTTTGTTTTTAATTTTTTTAGCTTTTACGGTTTTTTATTTCTGGAGAGAGATTTGTTTTTTAATAAAGCCGCCGATTCTTGAGGTAATTCAGCCGCCCGCAGATATTGTTTTAACTCAAAGCAATTTTGAAATTATTGGAAAGACCGTACCCTTTGCCGTTGTAACCATTAATAGTGATGAGGTTTATGTAGATGAAGAGGGAAATTTTAAAAAAAGCGTAAACTTAGTCAGCGGTTTAAATATCTTTAAAATAGAAGCAAAGAATCGTTTCGGCAAAGCTAACACCATTATTAGAAGAATTAATTTTAATCAATAAGCATTAAGGTATTAAACTTTTAAAAATATGAGTAAATTTAAAAAATCTTCTACACAAAAACAAAAAGAATTTGATAAAAGCAAAATATTGGAAGAAACCGTTTCCGAGCTAAAAGAAAGATTTGGCGAGGGAACCATTATGAAGTTAGGAGAAGCAAAGAAGGTTGATGTTGATGTTATACCCACTGGTTCTTTTTCTTTGGACCTTGCTTTGGGCGTCGGTGGTTTGCCAAGAGGAAGAATTGTAGAAATTTTTGGCGCTGAAAGTTCTGGCAAAACCACCCTTGCTTTACATATTGCCGCACAGGCGCAGAAAAAGGGAGGGGTAGCGGCTTTTATTGATGCCGAACACGCACTTGATCCAGAGTACGCAAAGAGAATCGGGGTAAAGGTTAATGATTTATTAATTTCTCAGCCAGACAGTGGAGAACAGGCCTTGCAAATTGTTGAAACCTTAGTTAAATCGGGTACCGTAGATGTGATAGTTGTTGACTCTGTGGCAGCTTTAACCCCGCAGGCAGAAATTGAAGGAGAAATCGGTGATCAATTTATCGGCCTTCAAGCGAGATTAATGTCTCAGGCTCTAAGGAAGTTAAGCGCGCAGATTGCTAAAACCAATTGTATTGTTATTTTTATTAATCAGATTAGAATGAAGATCGGAATTATGTTTGGCAATCCAGAAACTACGCCCGGCGGTAAAGCATTAAAATTTTATTCTTCGGTAAGAATAGAGCTCAAAAGGACGGCACAAATTAAAAAGGGAGAGGAGGTGATAGGTAATAGAGTAAAAGCAAAAGTGGTCAAAAATAAAGTTGCCGCACCCTTTCAGTCCGCAGAATTCGACATTATGTTTAACGAAGGCATCTCTTATGAAGGCGAAATAATCAACGTTGCTTTAAGATACGGTGTGATAAAGAAATCTGCAGCGTCTTATCTTTACGGAAAAGAAAAGCTCGGTGCGGGGTTTGAAAAAGCTAAAGAGTTTCTTAGGCAAAACCCTTCAATTATCAAACAGATTGCCGCTGAAATTGTTAAAACAATTAATGAAAAAAAATAATAAAAACCGCTTCTTGAAACTAATCAATTAGCGGCTTTCCGCACAAGAAGATTATTGGTTTATTGTTTAGGGAACAAACGGTAAAAGTCCGGCAATGCGGGCTTTTTTAATTGTTTTTGCTAATTTTCGTTGGTGTTTTGCGCAAGTTCCAGATTGTCGTGGTGGCTTAATTCTATTTAGGGAATCTAAAAATTTAGATAACAAATCCGTATCTTTATAGTCAATTTCTTTTATATTTCTTTTGCAAAAATAACATTCTTTTCTCATAATTGAAAATTGAAAATTAAAAATTGAAAACTCTAGAACGGTATATCCTCGGTCTTAATTTCTTCTTCCGGTGCTTCTTCGATCTGAATCTCTTCAATCGTCTCCGTTGTTTGTTCCGATTTATCCGTTGCTTTTTCCGATTTTTGTCCGGCTGTCGATTTTGGTCCCATTTGTAATCTTTCGGCAATAATTTCTGTTCGGTACTTTGTTTCTCCGTTTTGGTCTTGCCAGTTTCTGGTTTGAATTCTTCCCTCAACGAGAACAAGACTTCCTTTATTTAAATATTGATTACAGATTTCTGCCAGTTTTCCGAATGCCACAATGTTATGGTATTCTGTTTGTTCTTGCTTTTCTTGGTTTTCGGGATTAATCCAAACCCTATTTGTTGCTAATCCGAAAGCAGAAACCGCCTGTCCGCTGGGTAGCGTTCTTGATTCGGGGTCTCTTGTTAATCTGCCTATTAAAAATACCTTATTGAGATTCATATGCTCATACAACACGTAACACGCAGCATGTAACAATTAATATGTGTTACATGTTATGTGTTACATGAAGTTAAATTTCTCCAATTATTTCTTCTAATTTTTTATCAATCTCCTCTAATGTTTTTTCCGGAGCAATTTTTTCTTTTGACCTTTTTATTTTTTCCGTTGGTTTTTGAGTTATTTTTCTTGGAGCGGAAATTTCTTTTCCCGAACCAGCTTCTGATTCTAATTTGGTGATTAGGTGCCTAAGAATTTGTTTTTTTGTTTTAAATTCTTGAGAAAGTTTAATTAATTTTTCCGGATTTATTGAAATTCTGCTGGTCAAATAAAGCCCTTGTTTTTCCTTATTAATGGGATAAGCAAGCATTCGTTTTGTTAATTCTTTAAAACTTATAGTTCCTTCAAGGGACTGAATGATGTTAGAAATTTCGTTTTTTATTTTATCTAAATCACCCTCTTCCAAGGAGGTGGGAAAGATTAAAAGCAGTTCATAGTTTTTCATTGATTCTTCCATAGAAATTCCATATTAACAAAATATATTAATCTTGGCAAGCGTTTTAAATCTTAAATTCTAAGATATCTCCATCCTTTAATAGATAATCTTTCCCTTCGGTTCTTATTAATCCCCTTGCTTTTGCATTGTGCCAAGAACCGGCGGAAATTAGATCTACATAATTTATTACTTCTGCCCGAATAAATTTTTTTTCAAAGTCCGTGTGAACTACCCCTCCTGCTTTAGGGGCGGTTGTTCCCTGTTTCGCGGTCCAGGCGCGAGTTTCTTCTCCGCCTTTGACGGTGTAAAAAGTAATTAAATTCAAAATTTTATAGCAGGTTTTAATCAAAACCTCTATTCTTGGTTTAATTTTTAATTCCCTCAATTCTTCGGCGCTGAGCTCAGACAGCTCTAGTTCCAGCTTTAAATCTAATGGCAAAGTATTTGTAGGAAGATTTTTTATTAGTGCGAGTTCTTTTTCCGTTCCCCTGCTATTAATTACATAAATTACCGGTTTGACGGTTAGAAAATTTAAATGTTTAATTATTTCAATTTCTTGGAAATCGAGGTCCATTTGAGAAATTAATTTCCCTTCGTTAAGCTGATTTTTAATTTTATTAAGGACATTTAGTTCTTTTTGAGTATCTTTGTTTTCTATATTTCTTGCTTCTTTGGCTAATTTTTCAAGATGTTTTTCTAATGTTTCTAGGTCTTTCATGATTAATTCCGTGTTGACTATACCGATATCTCTTTCTACGTCCAGGGTGTTTTCTACGTGTTTTATATCTGCTGCCTCAAAAGAACGTACCACGTGAAGGATGGCGTCTACCTCTCTAATATGAGATAAAAATTGATTACCGAGCCCCTCGCCTTTATGCGCTCCCTTAACCAGTCCAGCAATATCCACGAATTCAATAATGGTAGGGGTAATTTTTTGCGGTTTAACAATTTCTGCGATTTTTTCCAATCTTTCATCCGGCACTTGAACAATTCCTACATTTGGTTTGATGGTGCAGAAAGGATAATTAGAAATATTTACCTCTTGTTGGGTAAGGGCTTTAAATAGCGTTGATTTGCCGACATTCGGCAGGCCAATAATACCGACAGAGAAGTTCATATCTTTTCTTTTAATTATACCATATTCTTGTTATAATAATATCTATGGACACACTAGACAAGATTTTCAAAGCCTATGATATTCGAGGAATTTATCCCACAGAAATTAATGAAGATATTGCCTATAAAATTGGTAGGGGAGTGGCGAAGTTTTTAAAGGCGAAGAAAATTGTTATTGCCAGAGATAATCGTATTTCTTCAGAGGGTTTGTTTGGGGCGATTTGTGAAGGGGTTCAAGATGAGGGTGTTGATATTTTAGATATCGGAATTACCATTACTCCGATTTTTTATTTAATAGTGACAAAGTATGAATACGATGGAGGAATAATGATTTCTGCCTCACACAATCCCAAGGAATATAACGGTTTCAAAGTAGTTCGCGCCGGCTCGGTACCGGTTGGTGAAGATTCTGGCCTTTTAAAAATAAAAAAAATAGTTAGACAACTAAAGCCGATTGTTGCGAAGGATAAAATTAAAAGGGGAAAATTAGAAAAAAGAGATCCGCTTCCTTATTACTTAAAAAATATTCTTAGATTTATAGATATTGAATCAATTAAACCGTTAAAGGTTATTGTTGACACGGCGAATGGCGCTGCTGGTCCGGTAATTAAAGAACTGGACAAGAGATTACCGATTTCAATTACTCATCTTTTTTCTGAACTAGACGGTTCTTTTCCCAATCATCAACCGAACCCGATGCATCCAGGAGCAACGCTTGTTCTTCAAGAAAAGATTTTGAAACAAAAAGCCGATTTCGGAGTTGCTTTTGACGGCGATGGCGATAGAATTCTTTTTATTGACGAGAAGGGAGAAAGGATAAACCCCAATCATCTTGCTGCTCTTATCGTTAACCGATTTTTTAAAGGAAAAAGAGGAAGAATTTCTTTTGATACGCCGAGTAGTTGGGTTTTGCGCGAAGAAATAAAAAAGAGCGGGAACATCCCGATCTGTACAAAAGTTGGCCACGTTTATCTTAAGGAAAGAATATTGCGCCAAAAAGCAATTTTTGGTGCTGAATCGTCGGGTCATTATTACCTGTTGGATGATTATTCTGTTGAGTCGCCATTCTTTATGTTTTTTAAAATTTTAGAATTGATCTCTAAAGAAGGAAAAACTTTATCCGAGTTAATTAAGCCGTTCAAAAAATATTTTATTGCCAGTGCCATATTCAGTGCCGAAAAAGCAGGTGAGAAAATAAAAAAGATTGCAAAACATTTTAAAGACGCTCCAAAGCTTTCTTTGTATGATGGTTTAAGTGCAGAGTATCCAAGTTGGCATTTTGTTTTGCGTCCGTCGCATACCGAGCCCGTTTTGCGTTTAATGGTGGAGGCAAAAACCCAGAAGTTACTTGATGCAAAAACGAAGCAGATAAAAAAATTAATTGAGGGAAAGCGTTAAAAAAAATCAAGCATAAACAAAAACATTTCTTAATTAAGAAATGTTTTTTAAATCCTATTTATTAAATTTGTTACACTCCCATTTTTCTTTTTACCTCTTTCATTGTTTGTTGAGCAATTTTTTCTGCTCGTTTTGCTCCTTCGGAAAGTATTTTTTTGACAGCCCGTGGATTTTTTTCTAATTCTTTACGTTTTTTCTGGAAGGCGGTTAATTTATTGATAATTGTTTCTGCTAAATCTTTTTTAAATTCGATATATCCTTTACCTTCGTATTTTCTCTCTAATTCGGAGACGGGAATATTAGAAAAAAGATGAAAGATTATCAAAAGGTTAGAAATTGCCGGTTTATTGATTTCGTCGTATTTTATTTCTCGGCCAGAATCAGTGACTGCGGCCTTTATTTTTTCTCTGATTTTTTGTGGAGTATCGGTTAGGGCAATATAGCTTTGGGGCCCCAGAGATTTGCTCATTTTTTGGGCAGGATCATTTAATGCCATAATTCTTTTTCCGAATTTCGGTAAAAGCGCGATTGGTTCTGGAAAGGTTTTTCCGAACCTGTTATTAAATTTTCTTGCCAATATTCTGCTTAATTCCACGTGTTGCTGTTGGTCTTCTCCAACCGGAACGGTGTCTGCCTTATATAAAAGAATATCAGCTGCCATTAAAACCGGATAACAAAAAAGTCCGGCATTAATATTCTCTTTATGCTGTTTTGCTTTTTCTTTAAATTGGGTCATCCTCTCTAATTCTCCCAGCGGGGCAAGGGTTTCTAGAATCCAGGCAAGTTCAGCATGTTCTTTAACGTGGGATTGGACAAAAATGATACACTTTTTGGGATTTAATCCTGCTGCCAGATAATCCATCGCCGCACTGAGAATATTTTTTTGCATTTCTTTGGGATTATAAAGTACGGTAATTGCGTGCAGATCAACAATTGAGAAAATGCAGCTTGCCTCTTTTTGCAGCTCTAACCATTGTTTTATTGCTCCTAAATAATTTCCTATATGGAGCGTTCCGGTTGGTTGTATTCCCGAAAATATTTTCATCTTATTTTGCTTCCGTTCGGAACGTTTTTGTCCGGATGGATTAAGGTTGCTTTTTCATTGATGTCTACGGCTAAAATCATTCCGTTGCTTTCAATGCCGCGGAATTTTTTTGGTTCAAGATTAGCTAAAATCGGAATTTGTTTTCCTGCGATTTCTTGGGGTTGATAATCCTGGGCAATTCCGGCAACAAGAATTCTTGTTTCTTCGCCCAAATCGATTTTTAATTTTAGAAGTTTATCCGTTCCTTCCACCCTTTCTGCTTCAAGAATTGTTCCGATGCGGATGTCTAATTTGTTGAAATCTTCGTAATTAATCATACTTTTATTTAATTATACAATAAATTTAAAAGATAATAAAAGGCCCCGAGAAGAAGCCAACACAGTATATAACAAATAACAGACAATTTTCTCGGGGCAGAAAGGAGGGGAGAGATCTTGAAGATCTCAAACAAAGAACCATCTCAAACAAAGAACTAAAAGAACTAGATATATTATCTATTTAGAAAAAAATTACTTGTCAATAGCAGTGGGTAGGGCGGGATTTGAACCCGCAAGCCTTACGGCATACGGCCCTGAACCGTACGTGTTTGCCAATTTCACCACCTACCCTTATTTCCACTCGTGGTTTTGGGGAGCAATAAGAAATTCCAGTTTGGTCAGGTTATTCACCAAACTGTAAATTGGCTTTCCGGTTTCAATTTTGAAATCATAAAGATTGTTGGGCTCTTTGAATTTTATTTCGGGAATAGTCGAATAATTTTCATTTTTTACCCACCTTATTGCCAACGGAGAAGACTGGTCTTTTATTGCATAATAAGAGAATCCGTGTCTTAGTTTAAATGGTTTGTAAATATTTGAACCGAAGCTGCGGCAAATCCAATTACAAGTTTTAAGGTTTTTATTAGCCGGATTGATTATTAGGTGCTCATAATTTGGCGGAATTATCAATTTGTCTCCGGGCTTTGCCTTTATTGCGTAAACATCTTTAATAACATCATCAACAGAGTCTTGTAGAAGAAATATTGCTTCACCCTCTAAAACTTCATAAAGTTCGGGATAGGTGATTGCGGTTCCGGGCACTATCGGATGGTCGTGTCCGATAGTTTTATTAAATTCTTTGCCGAGCATTTTCGGAAAAATCACCGTAATATCATATCTTAAATTGTTGGCAAAAATTTTTTCGTAATCTTCTTCGTTTTCGGCTAAGTCGCGGTACATATAATAAAGTTCAAAATTCTCGGCAGTTTTAAGCCATTCTTTATCAAAAATAACATCTTCTATATCTTTTAATTCTCGGATATCGGGGTTTAACTTTTCTAAATTCATAATACTTATATCATAAACCCAAATAGACAATAAATAAAGGGCGGATTTCCGCCCTTTATTTATTGTTCTTTTTTAACCCGTTGAGTTTTTATGTACCATTTATCAATTTCAATAAAACGTTTTGAGGGAAGGGGAATATTTTGGACAGTTATGCCCTTAATTTTTTTATTGGCAATATAAAGTTGGTAGGGACTGTATAAAAACACTGCTGCCGCATCATCAATTACTAGTTGTTGAAATTGTTCATATTTTTGTTTTCTTAATTCGTTGTTGTTAACTATTTGTCTGGCCTCTTTTAGGAGTGTATCAACTTTGGGATTGTCGTATAGGGCGAGATTTAAACCCGGGTCCCTTTTTTGAGAAGAGTGCCAAAAACTGTATGGATCGGGATCCATGTTGAGTACCTCTCCCAAGATTAGAGCCTGGTATTCCCTGGGACGGATATATTTCTGTTGAATTTCTCCTATATCTAAAATGTTAACATTTAATTTTACTCCTATTTTTTGCCACTGCTCTTTTAATATCTCTGCGGTTTTTTGGAGCTGGTTTAAATTGGTGGTTACCAAATCTACTTCTAATTTATCTTCACCTTTTTCTCTGATTCCGTCTCCATCAACATCTTTCCATCCCGCATTTTCAAGTATTGTCATTGCTTTTTGGGAATCAAATTCATAAATTTTAATTTTTTCACTTTGCCCCCAAAAACCGAAAGGAATAGGGGAATCTACTATTTTTCCTTCTCCGTTTAAAGCAATATCAATAATTTCCCGTTTATTGGTTGCGTGATTGAGCGCGGTCCTAACATTTTTATCTGAAAGCGCCTTACTTTTACTTTGGTTAAAAAACACTGCAAAATATCTGGGAAGAGTTAGGCGGTAAATTTTTGATTTTATCCCCAAGCCCTTAAGAAGATTTTTATTTTGATTTGAGATAAGCGCAAGATTGTCAATTTTTCCGTAATTGTAATTTTTTATCAGGTCCTCTTCACTGGGATAAAAGAAAATTTTAATTTTTTCAATAAATGGTCGGTTTTCTCCGTATTCTCCGAAGGCTTCAAACTCTATTGAAATTATAAATCCATCCTTATCTTTTTCCATTTTTTTGATTTTATATGGACCGGTGCCGACGGGATTTAAGTTTTCGGGGCTAAGAAAAAAGTTTTCTACCGGTATTTTACCCCAAGTGTGATAGGGGGCAATACCGACCGTGGTGTTGCTGAGAAAGGCGGCGTAAGGATTCTTGAGTTTAAATTTTATTGTCCAGTCATCAACTTTTTCTATTTCTACATCTTGCCAATTTACTTTTATCGGGCTGCGGTAGTCAGGGTTTTGGATGGCTTTGATAGTGAAAACAACATCGTCTGCATTAAATTGAACATTATCGTGCCATTTAATATTTTTTTTCAAATGGAATATGTAAGTTTTATCGTCAAGAATCTCGTAATTTTCTGCAAGGTCCGGCACCAATTCTCCTTTGGAATTGTATTTCATGAGGCCGGAAAATATTAATTCCCCAATATCTCTGTCTACATCATTTGCTTGATTTAGTATAGGATTGAGATATTGGGGATTTCCCACAATTCCTTCGCTAAAACTCCCTCCGTAGCTTGGCACAGCAACGGTGTTTTTTAAATTGTAAAGGACCATCCAGGAAAACAAAGAAATTATTGCTAAAATTGATAGTCCCAGTATAAAATAGCGTTCTTTTTTATTAAGAACACTTGGAAGTTTTTGCCATTGATGCCAGGAGGGAAATTTGTTAATCAGAGAAAGAAAAATTTGTTTAATTTTTTTCATTAAGCAATTACCATTCTTAAAACTGCGCCTATAATAAATAAGACGCCGAGAACGATGGTGGCAATGTAAAGAATTTTTTCCATTCCTCTTTTCTTAAAATATGTTCCGCCTTCTCCGCCAAAGACGCTTGATAAACCTTCTCCTCTTTGCTGAAGGAGAATCGCGCTTATCAGCAGCACGGAAATAATTATTTGAGTTATGCTTAATATTTTTTCCATAAAAGTTAATCTTTTTCTTCTACTTTTTTGTAGGTTTTTGTAAAAATTAGATTAAGGACCGTCATGATTAGCGTAGCCCAGACATATCCCAAAAGCGTTTTAATGGTTAATGCCTCTACAAACCAGTCGACTGCAAAAATAATTAAGCCATTTATAACTAAAGTAAACAAACCCATGGTAATAAAAATAAGCGGAGCGGAAATAATCTTTAAAATTGGTTTAATAATTAGATTTGCTATCGCCAAAATAGCACTAACAATTAGATAATCCAGCCAGTCACCGTTAAATTTTATATCTTTAATAAAATATGCGGCAAGGAAGATTGCCAGTGAATTTACCGCAATATGAAGTACAAACTTTGCAATTAATCTCATTTTTTCTTTTTTAATTCTTTTAATTGAAATACTCTTTTTCCGGAAATTAGCATTTTTTTCTGTCTCTTTTTTCCTCGTTGAGCAATTTTCGCTTTTATGCTTTCGGTAAGTTCGGGATAATCTATTTCGCTCAAGTTTGCCATATATTTTATAATAAGCCCCTTTTTATGATTTTGCAAGTCAAGTTTTTGATAAAAAGAATGGTATAATATTTATATGCAAATGAATTTTTTGGAAAAATCAATTTTAGCTACCGTTTGTTATTACGATATTTTTGAATATCCACTGACTCCATTAGAGGTTTTTAAATATTTAGTTAATCCTCTTTATATTATTGGTCAGACAGAAAAGATAGAAACGCTTAAGATTGAACCACTGAAAAACATTTCTCTTTTTCAGATTTTAGATACGTTGGAAAGCAAAAGAATTAAACGCTTTATTTCGCAAAAGAATGGATTTTATTTTCTTAAGGGTGGGTCCCGTTTTGTGGAGACAAGGATTGAGCGTCAAAAAATCGCAGCGGGGAGATGGAAAAAAATAAACAAAGTTTTAAAATATCTTCAAGCCGTCCCTTTTGTTAAAATGATTGCGGTGTGCAACAGTCTCGCTATCGATAATTCAAAAGAAGAAGCAGATATTGATTTTTTTCTCATTACCCGCAGAAAAAGAATTTGGCTTGTTCGTTTTTTGGTCACCTTGACCATTTGGTTGATGGGGGAGTGGCGCCATAAAAATAAAATTTCCGGAAGAATCTGTTTAAGTTTTTATATTGCCGATGACCTTTTGAATCTTAAGGGAATTACCATTCAACCCTTTGATACTTATTTGGCTCATTGGATTTGTGAATTAAGGCCGATTTTGTGCGAAGGTAAAATTTACGAAGATTTTATTCTTGCTAATCAATGGGTAAGGGATTATTTATTGAACTTTGGTCAAATTGAAAATGTTTATCACCCGCCGTTTAAGAGAAATAAATTTCTTTCTTTTTGTAAAAAAATACTAGAAAAACTACTTGATGGCTGGGTGGGCGACATTAAAGAATTGGTTTTTAAATTTTTTCAAAAGATTAAAATTTCTCGAAGCCTTCACCCCCACGAGGTTTCAACGGCAGTAATTATTTCTGATAAAACATTAAAATTTCACGAAAATGATAGAAGGAGATGTTTTCAGGAAGAATTTTTAAAAAGAATAAACAAAGCATTATCTGTTGACAAAACTTAATATAAATGTTAATATTATAAACTAGTTCTTTTGAGATATATAATTTTGAAAGGAGGTGCAAAATGCCGAGATTGCCTTGGTTTGTTCAATACCAAAGTCACAGAAAAAGGTCTTTTGGTAGGCTACATTCGTTTTCAGCGCAAAAAGTTCATAATATTTTTTGCGAATCAAGGGGAAGATATAACGAAAGAATGGTGCTGGAAATACTTGAAAAGGTAAAGAGTGATTTATTAGAAGAAATTGATTTTCTTGCTGAATTAACGGTACCGTTTTCTGGAGAAGATAGAGAAGGTAAAGATATTAAAATCACTTTTTTAAATCCGGAAAGTATACGGGGAAGGATGCTGTATCTTCAGGTCAAGAGTTCTCCCCAAGGAGCAAAGATTTTTCGGGAAAGACATAATGGTGGAATTCACGTGGTGGTGGTGGGGAAAAACAAAGATCCTCAAAGGGATATGGAAAGAATAAAAAGATTTCTTGCCGGAGTAATCCGGCAGGAATTAAGAAAATAAAAAACGAGGGGAAGCTAAATAGCTTTCCCCTTTTTAATTCTTGACAAATTTTAATTTTTTACCCTAAAATAGAATTTAGCACTCAGCGGTCGAGGGTGCTAGTTAAATTAATTAATTAACCCCAAAAATAAAAAATATGAATATAAAACCATTAGATGACAGGGTTCTTATTGAACCAATTTCGCAGGAAGAAAAAACAAAATCCGGAATTGTTCTTCCTGACACCGCAGATAAAGAAAAACCCGAACAGGGTAAAGTTATTGCTGTTGGGCCGGGAAGGATAGATTCCAATGGGAAGCGAATTCCCATGAGCGTAAAGGTCGGAGATATGGTGCTGTTTACCAAATACGGACCGAATGAGGTAAAGATTGATAAAAAAGAATACCTAATTGCTAAAGAAGAAGACATACTGGCAATCTTGGATTAGTTTAAGTCATTTTATAATTATAATTATTAATTTTAAAAACATATGGCTAAGCAATTTAAATTTAATGAAGATGCTCGTCAGACATTAAAAAGAGGAGTAGACAAGCTTGCCAATGCCGTGCGCGTAACTTTGGGACCGCGCGGAAGAAATGTTGTTTTAGACAAGGGTTTTGGCACACCCACAATTACCAATGACGGCGTAACCATTGCCAAAGAAGTGGAATTAGAAGATAAATTTGAGAATATGGGCGCAGAATTGATTAAAGAGGTTGCCGAGAAAACCAATGATTTTGCCGGCGACGGAACAACTACAGCAGTTGTATTGGCCCAGGCAATGGTTGAAGAAGGATTGAAAAACGTCACTGCAGGAAGCGATCCTTTAGAAATTAAAAGGGGAATTGACAAAGCGGTAAGGGCAACAATTGAAGTCCTTAATAAAATTAAAAAGCCGATTAAGACCAAGAATGAGGTAGCTCAAGTGGCCACTATTTCCAGCGAAGATAAAGAAGTGGGGGAAATGATTGCTGATGTAATGGAAGAGGTTGGAAAAGATGGAGTGGTTACCGTAGAAGAATCTCAAACTTTCGGACTTTCTAAAGAATTGGTAGAGGGAATGCAGTTTGATAACGGTTATATTTCCCCGTATATGGTAACGAATGCCGAAAGAATGGAAGCAGAATATAAAGATCCATATATTTTGATTACCGACCAAAAAATTTCCAGCATCAACGACATTCTGCCGATTCTAGAAAAAATGAGCCAGGAAGGGAAGAAGACTTTGGTGATTATTGCCGATGATATTGAAGGAGAGGCTTTGGCAACGTTAATTTTAAACAAACTGCGAGGAACATTTAATTCCTTAGCAGTTAAGGCTCCTGGATTTGGGGATAGAAAAAAAGAAATTTTACAGGATATTGCCATTGTTACTGGTGGCAGGGTTATTTCTGAAGAAGTTGGCTTAAAGCTTGAAAATGCAGAAGTAGAAATGCTTGGCCAGGCAGCAAAAATTATTGCCACAAAAGAAAACACCACCATTGTTGGCGGCAAGGGCAATAAAGAAGATATTCAGAAAAGAATTAAGCAAATTAAGGTTCAGTTAGAAAAAACCGATTCGGAGTTCGATAAAGAAAAATTACAAGAAAGGTTAGCAAAACTTGCCGGCGGAGTTGCGGTTATTAAAGTAGGTGCAGCAACGGAAGCAGAAATGAAATATAAAAAATTCAAAATCGAAGATGCTCTAAATGCCACCCGTGCGGCTATTGAAGAAGGGATTGTTCCCGGCGGCGGGGTAGCATTAATCCGAGCTGCGCAGAGCTTAAATGAACACCTTGATAGCGACAAACTGGAAGAGGGAGAGAAAATCGGGTTTAAGATTGTGATAAAGGCGCTCGAATCTCCATTAAGGCAAATTGCCGAAAATGCCGGAGTGAAAGATATTTCCATTATTGTTGATGATATTCATAAGGAAGAAAATATTGGTTATGATTTTGGTAAAATTGATCCGCGGGACATTAAAAAATCTCGCGTGAATATGCTCGATGCGGGAATTGTTGATCCATTAAAGGTAACCAGAAGCGCATTGCAAAACGCTGCTTCTATGGCTTCTGTGTTTTTAACCACCGAAGCTGTAATTACCGATAAGCCAGAAGAAAAGAAAGACAGCCCCGCTATGCCGCCGATGGACTACTAAAATAATCGGCAGTATAATAAAAATATAATTAATTAACCATTGAAATTTTATGACAATTCTTTATGTCATTATTGTAGTTGTTGTCATTGTCTTGCTTTGGGCAATAGCCATTTTTAACGGTTTAATTAAATTGAAAAATCGAACCGATGAAGCTTGGTCAGATATTGATGTACAACTTAAGAGAAGATATGATTTAATTCCGAATTTAATTGAGACCGTAAAGGGTTATGCAGCGCACGAAAAACAGGCATTTGAAAGCGTAACCAATGCCAGGACAAAAGCAATGAGTGCACAGGGAATGGCGGAAAAGGCAAAGGCAGAAGATGCTTTATCTAACACCTTAAAGACCCTTTTTGCGGTTGCCGAAGCTTATCCCGAATTAAAGGCTAATGCCAATTTTTTGGAGTTACAGCGAGAATTATCGGATACGGAAAACAAGATTCAGGCAGCGCGTAGGTTCTATAACGGCAATGTGAGAGATTTAAATATTAGGATTGAAACATTCCCCTCAAGGATTATTGCCGGCATGCTCGGATTCAAGAAACGCGAGTTTTTTGAAATTGAAAGCGCAGCAGAAAGAGAGGTTCCTCAGGTCAAGTTTTAAAGTTTTGTTTGTTAGGAAGCCTCGAAATCGCCTTTCGGCAATTTCGAGGCTTTTAATTTTTGAAATTTTTTGCTACGATTGAGGTATTACGAATCATGACACTTTATACGCACATTGACGAAAATATTCGTAAAACCTGGATACTTTTCGGGGTGTTTTTCCTTATTGTCATCGGTTTAGGATGGTTTTTAAGTTATTATTTTGAAGACCAGACCATTCTTTTTGTTGCTGTGTTTTTTAGTATTTTTATGAGCTTTTTCAGTTACTGGTATTCGGATAAAATTGTTTTGTCGATTTCAAGGGCAAGATTATTGTCTCGAGAAGAAAATCTTGAACTTTACCGCCTTGTTGAAAATCTTTGTATTACGGCCGGTTTACCCGTGCCAAAAATTTATATTATTGATGATCCGTCTCCAAATGCTTTTGCAACCGGCAGAGACGCGCAGCATGCAGTTGTTGCGGTTACCAGCGGGTTGCTGGAAATTTTGGATAGGACCGAATTAGAAGGTGTAATTGCGCATGAATTAAGCCACATCGGCAATAAAGATATGTTATTACAAACCGTTGTAGTGGTGTTGGTGGGGACGATTACTATGGTTGCAGATATTTTTATTCGCGGAAGAATTTTTAGCGGAAAAAAAAGTAATAAGGGCGGTCAGGCAGGAGCAATATTAATGCTAATTGGCTTGGTCTTTATAATTTTGTCTCCTATTTTTGCAAAACTAATTCAATTGGCAATTTCTCGCAAAAGAGAATTTTTAGCCGATGCATCGGGTGCATTATTAACTCGTTATCCCGAAGGTTTGGCGCGGGCCTTAGAAAAAATTTCTCAATATCCGTCTCCTCTGCGCTCGGCAAATCAAGCAACGGCGCATCTTTATATTTCAAATCCCCTTAAGGACAGGGGCGTGAGTAAATTATTTATGACCCATCCTCCGATTGAGGAACGGGTGAAAAGATTAAGAGAAATGTCGTTCTAAAGTAAAAATTAAACTTATGGGAATTATTGAATATATTTTTGGCACAGATTCGGGTAGAAAAATTTATCGTAAAGAATTTGAGTCAGCAATAAAAAGCCTGCCGAATATTGATGACCGCGAAAGAGAATATTTGCGCGGAATTTTTGCCGCAGCTTTAAAGGACGGCATTGCGCAGAAAGAATTAATGGGAAGGATTAAAATGTTGCAGCATAATCAAAACGATATTCTTGATGCACGGGAAGTGGAATCAGTAAAAAGGAAACTTTTAGGAGAATTAGAGGACAATAAATAAGGAGAGGTGCCGGAGCGGTCTAACGGAACGGCCTGGAGCGCCGTGCCCCGTAAGGGGCTCGTGGGTTCGAATCCCACCCTCTCCGCCAGTTGGTAAATGTTGTGAGGCTGGCCCGCCCTCTGCGAGGGCTCGCCAGCTGAATTTAAGCGCAAAATTGAATTTTTTGTCTTTATTTTGCGAAGCAAAACGCCAGAAGCGGGCTTTTCTTATTTTTCTTGATTGATTTCATATTTTTTAGTAATATGATAATAGATGTAAAATTATCATTTACTATTATACTACCAAAACTTTATTAGTATGACAAGTGGAAAAGTTATTAGCGAAAACATAAAAAAATTGAGAGCAAAGCTTGGCTTAACCCAAGACGATTTGGCCAAGAAAGCAGATATTAAATACACTACTCTTATGAAAGTCGAAAGTGGAGCAGTTAATCGTCCAAGTGTTCAAACAATGGCAAAAATCGCCAAAGCGCTCGGTGTCAAAATCGAAGATTTAATAAAATAATAAGTTCAATATGATTAAATTCAACAACAATTTAGTACAAGTATTGGAAGACTTTTGGCCCAGAAACAAAGCCAAGGGTTTATTGGCGCAAACCGTATTTATACAGGAAGTAAAAAACGGAAATTTTGGAGAAGAAGCTCATAAGAAACTTTTACCGGGTTGCTGGTTGCTCGCGCCAAAAAGTCCTGATTTTTATAAATTTAGATTTTGTTTCTTTGTTCACCCTCAAGTTGTTCCAAATGGGAAAATAGAAAATTTTACTGCCGAAGAACTGTTGGGTGATTACTATCGTCCATTTCATGCGGTGGCAGAATTCATGACTAATGCTGGGGTTGGCGTGATCTATGTTATTCCGCTTACTGAAAGTGGTGTGCTTCCTTTTGCGGAATTGCGGAGGCGTGATTTTCAAAATATAAAGTGGCAGTTTTACAAATTCACCAACAGCAAATTTATTCCGGAAAATGCGATTGAATTTTTTGAGAAGTGGGAAGGTACGAGAGGACGACCGAGTTATGGGGGAAACTGGGACCCGGAGGTAAAGAAAAAGATAGAGAAATTAAACCCTGAAGTACTCACCGGTCTTTTGCTTAACGAACTGTTCTATACAGGTTTTCTGAAAGGAACACTCAGAAAGCCATTGAATGATCCGTATGACGTGGATTCATTCTTAATGAGCATCTCGCAGAAATTTATTCTCCCCATGGAAATAAAGGAAAAGTTTCCCGGTCAAAGTGGCAATGATCAATTCTTTGGTATAGATGCAGGACGAGTAATGATGTTATTGCGGCTTTGTGTGCCTAACGATGCCAATGCAATTTACTTAATTAGAGAACTGGATGAACGGGGAAATTTTATTAAGTGGAAGTATATCACGCTGAGCGATATTATCATGACCTCAAGTTGGAATTTGCAAGCTGGCGGGCCCGGCATGGGTGGTCAAAGTACACAAACCATACGCCTGCCCTATTCGCTGTTTCGGGAATTTAACAGCAGGCAAATTTCTGAAGATAATCTGGGAGAAATTGGAAGCCTTCCACGAGATGTAAAAGGTATCGCCAAGTATTTTAGTGATTCCATAGAGAAAAGATTTCAAATCTAAACATGGACAAAAAAAAGTTAAAATTTATTGATCTTTTTGCGGGAATAGGAGGAATAAGGCTTGGTTTTGAAAAAGCTGGGGCCGAGTGCATTTGGGCAAATGATTATGATAAATTTTGTGGGATAACCTATAAAGAAAATTTTGGCGATGAAGAGTTATTTATTGGAGATATAAGAGAAATTGATTCTGCTGAAATACCAGATTTTAATATTTTGTGTGCTGGTTTTCCGTGTCAGCCTTTTTCAATTGCAGGTGTCTCAAAAAAACTTAGTCTTGGCATGCCCCATGGATTTGAAGATAAAACACAAGGTACACTTTTTCATGAAATTGTTAGAATAATAAAGGACAAAACACCAGACGCTATTTTTCTAGAGAATGTTAAGAACCTTGAGAGGCATGATAAGGGAAGAACTTTTGCCGTGATAAAGGGATCTATTGAAGAGCTTGGTTACTCCTTTTACCACCGAGTGATAGATGCAAGAGCAGTTGTTCCACAACATCGTGAAAGAATTTTTATGGTAGGCTTTCGTGACAAAGAATTAGATTTTAACTTTCCGGAATTGCCAAATCTTAATCTAAGAGTAAAGGATATTTTGGAAAAAGATGTTGCCGATAAATATACACTTACAGATCATCTCTGGAATTATTTACAAAAATATGCAGAGAAACACCGTCAGAAAGGCAATGGTTTTGGTTTTGGACTTGTTGATTTAAACGGTTATACAAGAACTCTTTCTGCTAGATACCATAAAGATGGAAGTGAAATTCTTATACCTCAAAGTGGAAAGAACCCAAGAAGACTGACTCCGCGCGAGTGCGCGCGTCTCCAAGGATTTCCGGACTCTTTCAAAATTCCGGTTTCAGACACTCAGGCTTACAGACAATTTGGAAATGCCGTAGTTGTTCCAGTAGTGGAAATAATTGCAAGAGAAATTATTTGGACACTAACAAAAAAGCCGAAAAGGAAAATACCATATTCTATCCAACAAAAAATATCTTTTGTTTAATTAAATGACTGATGTTCACACAAAACAACAACGTTCAAAAAACATGGCGGCTATACGAAGCAGGGGGAACAAATCCACTGAAGTTGCTTTTTTATCTCTCTTAAAAGAAAGTAGGATAAAAGGTTGGCGACGGCACTATAACATAGAAGGATATCCTGATCTTGCTTTTCCTAAACAAAAAGTGGCTATTTTTCTTGACGGTTGTTTTTGGCACGGTTGTAAAAAATGTATGGTTAAACCAAAATCAAATATCGAGTTTTGGGAGAAAAAAATACAACAAAATAAAAAAAGAGACAGCGAGGTGAATAAAATATTAAAAGGAATTGGTTGGAAAGTAATAAGGATTTGGGAACATGAACTACTAGAGAAAAGGGATAAAATTGTATCAAAAGTGGTTGCTTTTCTGAAGGAAAAGCATAGATTAAAAAGAATTTGCTGCCAAAGATATGAACAAAATTAAAAAGGACCAAATTTTAATTGCCGTTTCGGTAATGATGTTGCTATTTACCGCTTTGATAAATTGGACTATTTATTCGTGGTTAAT
>FWPV01003103.1_pt1 | contig 38583 bp, 26 predicted proteins | sample 2228371 | NCBI WGS metagenome assembly FWPV01 (sample SAMEA103939776, study PRJEB20133) | metagenome
TCCAGCCGCACCGCCACCAGGCGCCCTTCCGCCGCATCCGGCTCGAGCATCGGCAGAGGCAGGATGGCCACGGCCTGCTCAATGCGCAGCGCCTCTTTCATGCTCTGGATGTTGTCGAACCGCAGCGGCACCTGCACGCGCACCCCGTGCTCGCGCAGGAACCGCTCGATCTCGCGGCTGATCGGCAGGTCTTCGTCGAATCCGATCAGCGTCTCGCCCGACAGCTCGGCCACGGAAACGCTCCTGCGGCGCGCAAGCCGGTGGCCCGGATTGCAGGCCACAACCATGGGCTCCTCGCGCCACGGAGACGCCGAAACCTCGCGCGTGGAGCATGGATAGCTCACCAGCCCCAGGTCCACCCGGTCCTCCGCCACCGCCTGGTATACCTTCTCCGGCCTCAGGTAGCTGACCTCGATCCGCACGCCCGGCATGCGCCGCCGGAACTCTTCCTCAAGCCGGGCCATCTCGCTCAGTCCCACAGAATAGATCGCCGCCACGCGCACGACGCTGTTGCGCTCGGTCTTCAGCTCTTCGAGTTGCGCCAGCAGATCCTGGCGCCGGCGCAGCACGTCGCGCGCGAAATCGTACAGCAGCTGCCCCGCCGGCAGCACGTTCAGCGGACGGCGCGAGCGGTCCAGAAGCTGCACGCCCAGCCGCCGTTCCATTTCCTGCACCGCCTGGCTCGCGGCCGATTGCGTCAGCCGGTTCATCGCCGCCCCCCGGCTGATGCTGCGCGTCTGTGCGATGTCCCTGAAAAGCTGGAGCTGGTCGAGATCCATGCCTCCTCGATTTCTAACATAAGCAGATCCGATGAAGCAAGCTGAGAATTTCACCTTGACTAATGGACTGGGCGCCCCTATACTGAAGTTTCTCCCCGATCGAGACCGGTGATGGCACCCATGTATCCAGACGCTGACTCCCGCTGTATTCCCTCGCTGCCTTCAGCGCAGGGGCTCTACGATCCCCGCAACGAGCACGACGCCTGCGGCATCGGGTTCGTGGTCAACACGTCGGGCGCGCGCTCGCACGACATCATCCTCAAAGGCATCCAGATCCTGCTGAACCTGACGCACCGCGGCGCATGCGGCTGCGATCCGGAGACGGGCGACGGCGCGGGCGTGATGATTCAGGTGCCGCACGAGTTCTTCCAGCGCGAGTGCGACCGGCTGGGCTTCGCCCTGCCCGCCCGCGGCGAGTACGGCGCAGGACTCGTGTTCCTCCCGGTGGAGCCGCACCCGCGGTTGATCTGCGAAGGCATCTTCGAGCGGATCATCCGCGAGGAAGGGCTGCACCTGCTGGGCTGGCGCGACACGCCGGTCGACATCGAAGCCATCGGGCGCGTGGCGCGCGCCTCGCAGCCCTACATCGAGCAGATTTTCGTCGGGCGTCCTGCCGGCATGGATCAGGATGCCTTCGAGCGCAAGCTGTACGTCGTGCGCCGGCGCGTCGAGCGCGAAGTGGCCGCCTCGCACGATCTCGATCCGCGCGACAAGGCGTTCTTCTACGTCCCCTCGCTGTCCTCGCGCACGATCGTCTACAAAGGCCTGCTGCTGGCGCCGCAGATCCCGCGCTTTTTCGGCGATCTGGCCGATCCGGACTGCCTGAGCGCGTTCTGCATGGTGCATCAGCGCTTTTCGACCAACACGTTCCCGACCTGGCAGCTGGCGCATCCGTTCCGCTACATCTGCCACAACGGCGAGATCAATACGGTCCGCGGCAACGCGGCGTGGATGGCGGCGCGGCAGCCGATTCTCGAGTCGCCGCTGTTCGGCCCCGACATCAAGAAGCTGTTTCCGATCATCGGCCCCGGCCTGTCGGACTCGGCCACGCTGGATGCCGTGGTGGAGCTTCTGACTCTGTCAGGCCGTTCGCTGCCGCACGTGATGGCGATGCTGATCCCGGAGGCGTGGGACGCGGATCCCACGATGAGCCCGGAAAAGCGGGCCTTCTACGAATACCACGCCTCGCTGATGGAGCCCTGGGACGGCCCGGCGGCCGTGGCCTTCTGCGACGGCCGCATGATCGGCGCCACGCTGGACCGCAACGGCCTGCGCCCCGCGCGCTACCTGGTGACCCGGGACGGCCTGCTGATCATGGCCTCGGAAACCGGCGTGCTGCAGATCCCTCCCGAGGATGTCGCCTATAAGGGAAGGCTTCAGCCCGGCCGCATGCTGCTGGTCGACATCGAACAGGGCCGCATCGTGCCCGATGAAGAGATCAAGAGCGCGCTGGCCTCGCGGCGGCCGTACGCGAAATGGATCGAAGAGCAGCAGATCAAGCTGGAGAATCTGCCCGAGCCGCCGCGCATCCATCTCGCCGACCACGACACCGTGCTGTTGCGGCAGCGCTGCTTCGGCTACACCGAAGAGGATCTGACGCGCATCCTCGTGCCGATGGCCGAGAAGGGCGAAGAGCCCGTCGGCTCGATGGGCACCGACACTCCTCTGGCTTGCCTCTCGGACCGCCCGCAGCCGCTGTTCCACTACTTCAAGCAGCTCTTCGCGCAGGTCACCAACCCGCCGATCGACCCGATCCGCGAAGAGCTGGTCATGTCGCTCACGTCTTATCTCGGCACGGAGCGCAACATCCTCGACGAAACCCCGCAGCACGCGCACACGCTGAAACTGGAGCAGCCGATCCTGACCAACCGGGACCTGGAAAAGCTGCGCCGCGTGTCGATGGGCGATTTCCTCGCCACCACGCTGCATATGCTCTACCGCGTGGAAGGCGGCGCGAAGGAGCTGGAGCGGTCGCTCGACGGCCTCTGCCGGCGCGCGTCGCTCGCCATCAAGCAGGGCTACACGGTGCTGATTCTCTCCGACCGCGGCATCGACGAGGAGCTGGCCCCGATTCCGTCGCTGCTGGCGCTGTCGGCGGTGCACAATCATCTGGTGCGCGAAGGCACGCGCACGCAGGTCTGTCTGATCATCGAGTCCGGCGAGCCGCGCGAGGTGATGCATTTCTGCCTGCTCATCGGCTACGGCGCTTCGGCCATCAACCCCTACCTCGCGATTGAAACGCTCGAGAACCTCGCCGAGCGCGGACTGCTGCCCGAAGGCCTCACCTTCGAGCAGGCTCTGCGCAACTACAAGCAGTCCGTCAAGAAGGGCCTGCTGAAGGTCTTCTCCAAGATGGGCATCTCGACGCTGCAGTCCTACCGCGGCGCGCAGATCTTCGAGGCCATCGGCCTCAGCAGCGCGCTCGTCGAGAAGTACTTCACCGGCACGCCGTCGCGGATCGAGGGCATCGGCATGGACGTCATCGCGGAAGAGGTGCGGCGCAAGCACGCCTTCGCGTTCTCTCCCGTGACCGATTCCGAAACCGAGCTGGATGTCGGCGGCCAGTATCATTACCGCGCGCGCGGCGAGTATCATCTGCTGAATCCGCATACGATCTCGAAAGTCCAGCACGCCATCCGCCTCAACAGTTGGGAGACGTATCAGGAGTTCGCCGAGCACATCAACAACCAGAACCGGCACCTCTGCACGCTGCGCGGGCTGATGGAGTTCAGGTGGGCGGACAAGCCGCTCGACCTGAGCGAAGTCGAGCCTGCCAGCGAGATCGTCAAGCGCTTCGCCACCGGCGCCATGAGCTTCGGCTCCATCTCGAAGGAAGCGCACGAAACGCTGGCCATCGCCATGAACCGCATCGGCGGCAAGTCGAACACGGGCGAGGGCGGCGAGGACGAGGCGCGCTACATTCCGCTGCCCAACGGCGACAGCCTTCGCTCGGCCATCAAGCAGGTGGCCAGCGGGCGCTTCGGCGTCACCACCAACTATCTCGTCAACGCCGACGAGATCCAGATCAAGATCGCGCAGGGCGCCAAGCCGGGCGAAGGCGGACAGCTGCCCGGACACAAGGTGGACGAAGTGATCGCGCGCGTGCGTCACTCGACGCCCGGCGTCGGGCTCATCTCTCCCCCGCCCCACCACGACATCTACTCGATCGAGGATCTGGCGCAGCTGATCTACGACCTCAAGAACGTCAACCCGCAGGCGCGCATCTCGGTCAAGCTGGTGAGCGAGGTGGGCGTCGGCACGGTGGCGGCGGGCGTGGCCAAGGCGCACGCCGACATGGTGCTGATCTCGGGCGATTCCGGCGGCACGGGCGCGTCTCCGCTGACCTCGATCAAGCACGCGGGCACGCCGTGGGAGCTGGGGCTGGCCGAGACGCAGCAGGTGCTCGTGATGAACGACCTGCGCTCGCGCATCCGCGTGCAGACCGACGGCAAGCTCCAGACCGGGCGCGACGTCGCCATCGCCGCGCTGCTCGGCGCCGAGGAGTTCGGCTTCTCCACCATGCCGCTGATCGCCATGGGCTGCATCATGATGCGCAAATGCCATCTGAACACCTGCCCCGTCGGCATCGCAGGACCCCGAGCTGCGCAAGAAGTTCCACGGCAAGCCGGAAGACGTGATCCGCTATTTCTTCTTCGTGGCTGAAGAGCTGCGGCAGATCATGGCGAAGCTCGGCTTCCGCACCGTGGACGAGATGGTCGGCCGCGTCGACCGGCTCGAAATGAAGCCCGCCATCGACCACTGGAAGGCCCGCGGCATCGACCTGTCGCAGATCCTCTACAACCCGCCTGCGCCTTCGCGCGTGGCCCGCCGCTGCGTCATCGCGCAGGATCACGGCCTCGAACAGGCGCTCGATCACCGCATCCTCGACCAGGTCCGCCCGTCGATCGAGAGCGGGCAGCCCGTGGACCTGCATTTCACGATCAGAAACGTGCACCGCACGGTAGGTGCGATGCTGTCGGGCGAAATCGCGCGGCGGCACGGTTCGCAGGGTCTGCCGGACGACACGATCAGGCTGCGCTTCACGGGCAGCGCGGGCCAGTCGTTCGGCGCGTTCCTCGCCAAAGGCGTGACGCTTGTGCTGGAAGGCGACGCCAACGATTACGTCGGCAAGGGCCTGTCAGGCGGGAAAGTGGTCGTGTTTCCGCCGCGCGGCTCGACGTTCGTTCCGGAAGACAACATCATCGTCGGCAACGTGGTGCTGTACGGCGCCACCAGCGGCCATCTGTTCGTCAACGGCATGGCGGGCGAGCGCTTCGCGGTCCGCAACTCCGGCGCCACCGCCGTGGTGGAGGGCGTTGGCGATCACGGCTGCGAGTACATGACCAAGGGCCTCGTCGTCGTGCTCGGGCGCACGGGCAAGAACTTCGCCGCAGGCATGAGCGGCGGCATCGCCTACGTGCTCGATGAAACCGGAGACTTCCGCCGCGTGCTGTGCAACCGCGCGAGCGTCGATCTCGACCCGATGATCGACCCGAAGGATGTCGACCTCGTGCGGGGGCTGATCGAGCAGCACCTCAAGGAAACGGGCAGCCCGCGCGCCGCCTGGGTGCTGCAGAACTGGTACGCCATGCTGCCCTATTTCGTGAAGGTGTTCCCGCACGAATACAAGCGCGTGCTGGGCGTGCCGCGGGCTTCCGAGACGCCGCGCATTACCCTGACGCGGCCGGTGACTCAACAGGAGGCGGTGCTGCGGTGAGGAGTGTTTCTGTGAAGTGCATTGGCCAGGAGGTTCAGCGTGGGTAAGCCGACGGGCTTCATGGAGTATCAGCGCGAATCATTCGGGCGCCGCCCGGTCGAGGAGCGCGTCCGCGACTGGTTTGAAGTGTACGTGCCGCTGCCGGAGGACCGCGTGCGCAAACAGGGCGCGCGGTGCATGGACTGCGGCGTGCCCTTCTGCCACACGGGTTGTCCGCTGACGAATCTGATTCCGGACTGGAACGATCTCGTCTACAAAGGCCGCTGGCGCGAAGCGATCCGCGAACTGCACGCGACGAACAACTTCCCCGAGTTCACGTCGCGCATCTGCCCCGCTCCGTGCGAGTCGGCGTGCGTGCTGGGCATCAACGAACCTCCCGTGTCGATCAAGGCGATCGAACGGGCGATCATCGACCGCGCCTGGGCCGAAGGCTGGATCCAGCCCGAGCCGCCGCTGGAGCGCACCGGCAAGCGCGTGGCCGTCGTCGGCTCCGGACCGGCTGGCCTGGCTGCAGCGCAGCAGCTGGCGCGCAAGGGCCATCTGGTGACCGTGTTCGAGAAAGCCGACCGCATCGGCGGGCTGCTGCGCTACGGCATCCCGGACTTCAAGATGGAAAAGCATCACATCGACCGCCGCATGGCGCAGATGGAGGCGGAAGGCGTCACGTTCCGCACGCGCTGCCATGTGGGCGTGGATGTGACGGTTGAAGAGTTGCGCAAACAGTTCCACGCCATCGTGCTGGCGGGAGGCGCGGAGCAGCCGCGCGACCTGCGCGTGCCGGGGCGGGAACTGAAGGGAATCCATTTCGCGATGGAGTTCCTGCCGCTCAATAACAGGCGCAACGCGGGCGATGAGATTCCCGCGGGCGAGTGGATCTCCGCTGCGGGCAAGAACGTGATCATCATCGGCGGCGGCGATACGGGCGCCGACTGCCTGGGCACTTCGATCCGGCACGGCGCGAAGTCGATCCGGCAGTTCGAGATCATGCCCATGCCCCCCAGCGAGCGCAGTCCGCAGACGCCCTGGCCGCTGTGGCCCTACCAGCTGCGCAGCGAGACGTCGCATGAAGAAGGCGGCGAGCGGATCTGGAGCATTTCGACGCTCGAGTTTCTCGGCGACGAAAACGGCCATGTGCGGGCGCTGCGCACCACGCGCGTGGGACCGCCGCCGAAGTTCGAGCCGCTGCCCGGCACGGAGGAAGTCTACGAAGCCGAGCTGGTGCTTCTGGCGATGGGCTTCACGGGACCGGTGAAGAACGGGCTGCTCGAGCAGCTGGGCGTTGAATTCGACGCCCGGGGCAACGTGAAGGCGGACGAGAACTTCATGACCTCGGTGCCGGGCGTGTTCGCCGCCGGCGACGTGCGCCGCGGCCAGTCGCTGGTGGTGTGGGCCATCGCCGAAGGCCGCAAGGCGGCCGAAGGCGTGCACGAGTGGCTGATGAGCCAGCCGGTGCCGGAGGTGTGAGCGGAACGCGCGGCAGGATGCTCAGCTCTTGCCACGCGCGGCGCCAGCGCGCCGTTTGACCGCAGCGGCGGCTGGTTGTGGAGCCCGACGCACGGGCTTCTTCGGTTTGGCGGCTGCGGCCGGGGCCTGTTTGCTGAGAAGAGACTTCAGCCTCGTCCAGTTCTGCCGCGCCGCGTCCGGGTCCGTCTTCAGCCGGATCAGATCGCTGCTGCTCTTGTCAGGAAGAACACCCTTCTCCCACCGTTTCACGCTGGCCACGCCGACACCCAGATATTCGGCGAATTCACGTTGTGAAAGGCCGAGGCGGCGGCGCGATTCGCGGATTTCTTCCTTTGTGAGAATTCCGGCGAGGCGCCGGTAAGTAGCATCGACCAGGCGGCCATGCTCCCTGAGACGGTCCCAGGGGATCGTAATGAAGCCGCAGACGTCGCAAACGTGAACCTTATCTTCCACTTCAAAAGAGACTCCGCGGATTTCATGGGGCACAGGGGTAAGCTTCCTGCGCATCCGCCCTTTGCCGCAGTCGACACATTTCATGCGCGGTCCTTCCATCGGTAATCGGCCGGGTGGAGCGAATACAGGACCACGTTGGGCCTCTTTCCTTCCAGCCTGAACTTGAGATACATCCTGCGTCGGAAGCGGTTTGAGTTCCACACAAAGGCATGTCCGGGCGGATCAAACGCATCTTTGACCGGGGCAACGTCGCCCGGAGTGATTTCACGGGAAGCAATCATGATCGCGTCCGGCAGATCTTCCAGTCTCAGGCCGATCTCTCCCAGCCGGTCCATCACTCTCGGATGTGGCTCGACCCGGCAGTCCTCCGCGGCTTCTTTGAAGTGCTGGAAGGCGCGCACCGAATCGTAAGCATCCGGGTGCCTTTTGGGAGGGCGGTTCACACGCCGCTCCCCCTAGGATCATTTGATACCACAACGCCTGACCTGTCAATCCCTTTGCGCATCTTCGTCAGATCGGCGCGGCGGATTCGGCAGGAAAATGCGAAGCGCCGCACGCGCGAACCCTCCATGACCTAAAGTGGACTGGCGGCCGCTTCGCTCTCACGCAAATCGCCTGCTCATCCTTGACTGAGAGGCTCAGGGGGACTCGGTCCCGGGCCGCCTGAGTGGGAAAACGCTGAGGCTGAGAGCAGACGAGACGTGCCTTCCGGCGCCTGTAGAAACGGAAGCGGGGCAGCTACTCCAGCAGATGCGGATACGCAGCCATCACCCGGTCAATCTCTTCCAGCTGGCCGGGAGACAGGCCTTCATGCGGATCCAGGCACGCCCGCGAGGCCATGCGGCCCTGCCGCACCAGCACCTCATGAATTCCTGCAATGCAGCCGCGGAAGCCGTTGGCGGCGTCAAACAGCGCGGCGTTCAGATCCGTGAGCTGCGCGCCCAGAGCAAGCAGCAGCGACGGGTGCTCGCCCTGATGCACGCGGCGCAGCAGCGACACGGCGCTGCGCGTGCCCACCGCCCACTGCCCGAGCAGCCCGCCGCGGATGCGCAGCACGGCGCCGCCGAACTGGAACGGCGTGAGCAGGTCGGCCACGATGTTGTCGTCGTTTCCCGTGTACAGCGCAATCTCGCGCGCGCGGCTGGACTCGGCCACGGCGCGCGCCACATAGATTGTCTGATAGCGGTTGAAGGGCGCGATCTTGATCGCCGCAAGGCAATCGAGCTCCGCCACGCGCCGCCAGAAACCGTAAGGCAACACGCGGCCGCCAACCGCAGGCTGCAGATAGAAACCGAAGACAGGGAGCACGCGGCCCACTTCTGCGATATGCGCCGCCAGCGTGTCGATGTCCGCGTCCTTCAGAGCGGACAACGACACCAGTCCGCAATGATAGCCGAGTGAACGTGCCAGCTCCGCCTCGCGCAACGCCTGCCGCGTTTCTCCGCAGACGCCCGCAACCAGCACGGCTTCGCTCCCGCGGGCCTCTTCCGCCGCGGCGCGCAGAACGGGCTCCAGCAGGTTGTGCTCCGGCGCTCGGATGGCGAACTGCGTCGTGTGCACGCCCACGGCGAGGCCGCCGGCGCCAGACTCCAGGTAGTAGCGCGTCAGCGCGCGCTGTCGCTCTTCATCAAACTTGCGCCCGGCGGTGAGACAGAGGGGATGCGCAGGGATCACAAGCCCCTGACGCAGCCGGTCCAGCCATGACACCATTCAGAATTTCCCTTCGCGCATTTCAAAGTGAGTGGGCTTGCCATGCACGGGGCCGCCTCGCAGGATCCACGCCGCGGTGAGGTCGATCAGGTCCTGCGCCTTCAGCGACGGCAGGCCGAACAGGCGGTGGCAGAGAGAAGCGTTGTTGAGCAGCGCCGTCGGATGCTCCGCCCCCACGAAACGCGGCTCCACGCCGAAGCGCCTGCCAAACTCGCGGGCGATGTCCCGCACGCGCAGCGTCTCGGGACCGGTGAGGTTCAGAACAAAGGGCGGCGATTCCGCGCGGTGCAGGCATCGCAGCGCCACCGAGTTGGCGTCCCCCTGCCAGATGACGTTGACGTGGCCCATGTTGAGATCGACAGGCTGCTTATCGCGCACCTTGAGGGCGATGTCGACGAGCACGCCGTAGCGCAGCTCGACGGCGTAATTCAGACGCAGAAGCGCCACGGGCGTGCCGTAGTTGCGCGAGACGTAATCGAACATCCGCTCCCGCCCGAGGACAGACTGCGCGTACTCGCCAACCGGGTCCGGTGGCGTCTGTTCCGTGGCGCCGCCGCTGGACACGGGCACGAGCGGATACACGTTGCCGGAAGAGAACGCCACGATGCGGGACTCGCGCCAGCGGTGGGCCGCGAGCCCCGGAAGATACGTATTGATGGCCCACGTCAGGGACGGATTGCCGGTGGAGCCGAACTTGCGCGCGGCCATGAAAATGATATTCGGCGCATCAGGCAGCTTCTCCAGCGCGCCGGGTTCCAGGAGGTCGCACTCGATGGTCTGGATGTTCCAGCTCTCCAGTTGGGCGCGCACATCCGGACTGGAAAAGCGGCTGACAGCGATGACGGGAGCGTTGTTGCCCGCTGCGTCCAGAGCGCGGCGCGCGCGATGCGCCAGCGAGGGGCCCATCTTGCCCGCGGCGCCGAGAATCAGCAGCGGCCCTTCAAGCGAACCGAGAGCGTCGATATCGCCCGCCGAGGGGGCCGAGAGCACGCTTTCCAGTTCCGCGACAGTCGAGATCATGCCAGCCCGATGCTGAAAGTATACGTCCCGCGCGGGGGCGGAGCCTCGAGACGCAGCCGGATGCGGCGCACCACAGGCCCCCAGATGGATTTGAGGCGCGCATCGTCCGGCTTGTATTCGTCCACATGCATCCGCAGAGCAGGGTCGAACGCGAGAACAAAGCGGGAATCCAGCACGGCGCGGCCCGCGCCATCCTCCTTCGGCGTGCGGTTCGTGATGAAGTTCCACTCCACTGACTCGCGCCTCGCGAGTTCAAAGCCGTCCCGCAGCGTGACGCGGTTGGCGCTGCGGTCGAGAGTCAGTTCCCGCAGCCACCTTGTGCAGCCCGCATCCGCAGGATAGGCCGCCTGGATCTCCATGCTGACGCTGCCGGATTGCGCGCGGAAGTTCCGCGCTTCGAATTCGCGGCCCGGCGCCTGCATCGCGCCGTTGATCGTCGGGCAGTTATGCCAGGCCGACTGCATGGTCCAGATCTCGTAGCGCTGGGCGGAGAATGTTTTTGCCGAATACGCCTCGACGCCGACGTCGATGAAGACGGGTTCGCCATCGCAGAAGACGATGAAATTGCCGACGTCGTTGTGGTTGTGGCTTTCCGCGTTGTGGCCTCCCTGCGCCGCCAGATAAAAGCCGCGGTCCGAGCCCTCCGCGATCCGCGCGGCGAACACCTGCGTGCCCGGCAGGATCACATCGGCCACCAGCGGCGGGCGCGCAGCCTGCGAAGCCGCTTTGATGTCCTCGTAGTGAAAGACGGACTGCAGCGAGCGCCACATGGACTCGTGCACCGCCAGAAGCCGCGGCTCCTGTTCGAGGGAAGCGAGCCACGCCCCGAACGCCTGCATGCGCTCGTCCCGCACGCGCTGTCCGTACCGCCAGACAAGCACTGCGTCCGGACGCACCTTCGCCGACGCATCCGCGAAGTTCAGATACCACGGCCCCGCAATGTGGGCGCGGTAGATGTAGGCGCCAATCTCGCGGACAAGCGGCATGTCATACACGTCGATGGCGCCTCCGGAGGCGGAACGCAGCAGTTCCAGCGCATCGAAAAGCGATGCGCCGGCGCGCCCCCAGTACACGGGGCCTTCGTCGCAGCCGCCGTCCTCGTGATAGACGTCCAGAAACGCGTCGAGCGAGCGGACGATCCTGTGCAATGCCGCCGCGCGGCGCTCCGGATCCGTTTCGATGAGCAGCACGGAGCTGAGCCAGTTCGAGTTGATCCACGGATTCCAGTTGTTCACCGCGCGCGTTCCGGTGAAGCCCAGCCACCAGAAATCGTCCCGCGAGAGCATCGGGTCGAGAATCCGCCGGCGGATCTCCGAATGAATGCGCGGCCGGATCAGCTTCGACACGCCGTCCAGCTGCGGCGCCAGCAGGTAATCGATCCAGGCCAGCGTGGCGGAGGTCTCGGCGGCGAACAGGTCGACAATCGGCTCGCTGATGTCCGGCAGCGTATTGCCTGCCTTCTGCACGCGAATGTGCGCGGGCAGCCCCCAGAACGATTCCTCGCAGGTCAGCCAGACGCCGTCGAGCACTTCATCCAGAAAACGTCCGCGTCCGTCGATGCACTCGGCAAGCGCGGCCAGCGTCAGTCTGTCGCGGCGCGCGCGGTACGCCCTCTCGTAGTTGGCGCGGATTCCGTTGCGCGCATAGTCGAGGAACAGGCTGGCGGTCAGCGAGCCCCACGGCTGCCGGAGCTGCTCCTCGGCGGCGGTGACCACGGAAGTCTTCAGCTCGAGAGGCAGGGACTGCCAGGCCGTACGGTCTGCGGCTACCGGCCAGGGACGCCACTCGGCCCGCGGGCGGATCGAGCGCCGCAGAAGATCGGCGGAGATGCGCGACTGGAGACGCTTCTTCTCCGGCGGCGCGGGGCTGGTCTGAGCAAAGGCCAGCGCGGGAGCGATGAAGAAGGCGCGGCGGCTCACATCACTCATGCCGGGAATCTATCGCATTTCCTGCGTCCGGGCCAAGCGGGGATACTGAAACAGGATGAAGCTGGTGCTGATGGTGGGCCTCCCGGGGTCCGGCAAGACCACATGGCTGGAAAAGCAGGGAATTCAGGCGCTCTCGAGCGACCGGATGCGGGCGCTGATCACCGGTGACGAGTCGAACCAGAACGTGAACCGGCTGGTCTTCCGGCTGCTGCGCGAGATCGTGCGCATGCGCGCGGCGGCCGGCGTGGCTGAAACGTGGATCGACGCCACGTCGATCACACGGCGGGAGAGGCGGGCGTGGATCCGGCTCGCCGAGCTGCTCGATTGCGAGATCGAAGCGGTCTACATGGACGTGCCGCTGGAAGAGTGCCGCCGCCGCAACCGGCTGCGGAAGCGCATCGTCCCGGAAGAAGCGATGGACCGCATGGCGGCGCGGCTCGAGCCGCCGCGGGTGGAAGAGGGACTGAGCCGCGTGCTCGTGATCAGAGAACCGCAGGCGAGCCCCGGCAATCCGGGCTAGGCGGACGCCCCGCTGCGGCGCAGCGACAGGCTCCAGAGGATTGCGGGAATCAGGCCCATGAGACCCGAGTATACGGCCAGCGTGCGTACGGGAAATCCCAGATCAACCAGCTCGCCCGCGGCGAAGCTGACAGCGCTCATCGTCAGGAAGAGACCGGCGAAGTCGGCCGAAAAGACGCGCCCGCGGAACTCGTCATCGGTCATCTTGTGCAGCAGCGTGGTGGAGAAGACCCAGGCCATCGACGACCCGGCATGCCCGATGGCCACGTACACGCAGGCGAGCCAGAGCGTGGGCGCGAAGCCCAGCGCGGCGTAAGCGGCTGCCGTGATCAGAAAAGCGAACGTGATGCCCGAGCGCATCTTGCGCTCGTCGTTCTTCGCCCAATAACCCGAGGCGAACGAGCCGACAAACGCACCCACGCCGCGGGCGCTGAACAGCAGGCTCATGCTGAGCGCGCCGCTGCCTTCGATGGGGAAGATGCGCTCGCCGAAGACCGGCAGCAGCACCCAGTGCGCGCCCGTCAGGCCCATGCCGGCCTTCACGAGCAGCGTGGAGAGCCGCGCCGCATGCCCGCGCACATACTGGATGCCGTCCCAGATGGGCTTGAAGTCGAACAGATCCCGCAGGCGGAAGGGCGGCAGGTCGTCGGCATGCGTCTCGCGCACGCGCATCGCCGCCAGCAGCAGCGCGGAGATGCCGAAGGAGACGGCGTTGATGACGAACACCGACGTGCGGCCGAACTTCCACAGCACCAGCCCTCCGATGCCGCTGCCCAGCGCGAGGTTGATCGCCCAGGTGGAAGAAGACAGCGCATTGGCCACCAGCAGCTTGTCCTTCGAGGTGACAATGTTGGGGATCAGCGCCGTCCGTCCGGGTTCGAACAGCGCCCACATCACGGTCTCCAGAAACAGCAGGATCCAGACGAGCCACACCATCTCCGCCGAAGTCACCAGCATCATGCCCAGCACGATGAACAGCCGCGCGATATCGGCGGCAATCATGATGGCGCGGCGGTTCAGGCGGTCGTTCAGCACGCCCGCCGTGGGCGCCACCAGCACCTGCGGGAGCAGCTGCAGCACGACGGCGATGCCCACGCTTTCCGCTTTGCCCGTCAGCTGCAGCAGCAGCGAGTAGACGGCGACGGCGTAGAGCCAGTCGCCCAGCTCGCTGACGACCTGCGCGGACCACAGCAGGCGGAAGTCGCGGTTCTCGCCCAGCAGGCGCACATACGAGGCGAACGAGAAGGAGGGCGCGCCCGCGGCTTCCATGCGCGGCTAGTCCGTGTAGATGCCCATGCGCTCTTTCACGAGGCGCACCGTCGAATTGGCCACGGGCGAGACGCGCGCGGCGGACTCGTGCAGAATGCGCTTGAGGTATCCGGGCTCTTCCATGATTTCGCGGTAACGCCGCTGGATCGGCTCGAGTCCCGCCACCACCGTCTCGGCCACCGTCTTTTTCAGATCGCCGTACCGCATGCCCGCGAAGTGCGCGCGCATCTGATCGTCCGTCCAGCCGGTGAACGCCTGATGGATGGTGAGCAGGTTGGCGACTCCGGGGCCAAGGTTGTCGAAATCAACCCCGGGCATCGAGTCCGTCGTGGCGCGCATGATCTTCTTGCGGATCAGCTCCGGCGGGTCGAGCAGGCCCACGGCGTGATACGCGTTCGACTCGGACTTGCTCATTTTCTTCGTGGGATCGTCGAGCCCCATGATGCGCGCGCCCACCGAGGGCAGCTTCGTTTCCGGCATGACGAACGTCTCGCCATACAGCGAATTGAAGCGCTGCGCGATGTCGCGCGTGAGCTCGAGGTGCTGCGTCTGATCCTCGCCCACGGGCACGACGTTGGCCTGATAGAGCAGAATGTCGGCGGCCATCAGCACTGGATACTGCAGCAGGCCATCGCCGACGGACTCCTGCTTGGCAGCCTTGTCCTTGAACTGCGTCATCCGCTCCAGCCATCCAAGGGGCGTGACGCAGGTGAGCAGCCAGCACAGCTCGGCGTGCGCGGGCACGGTGGACTGGATCACGATCGAGCTGATCTCCGGATCGATGCCGGCGGCGAGAAACAGCGCCGCGGTCTGTTCGATCTTCGAGCGCAGCTCCGCCGGCTCCTGATACACCGTGATGGCGTGCAGGTCGACGATGCAGAAGACGCACTCGTAGTCATGCTGGAGGCGCACCCAGTTCTTGAGCGCCCCCAGGTAGTTGCCGATGTGGAGATTTCCGGTCGGCTGAATGCCGGACAGAACTCTGGGTTTCATGCTGAAGTGAAAATGAAGGGCTCCTATTATCGTAAAGGACGCGCATGGACGAAGTAAAAATCGAGAAGTGGGTCTACGGCGGCGCGGGACTGGCGCGCACGGCGGAGGGCGTGACGCTGGTTCCGTTCGTGATGCCCGGCGAGAGGGTGAAGCTGGAGGGCGCGCGGCGGCGCGCGGGAGTAATGGAAGCGCGGGCGGCCGAAATCGTGGAAAAGAGCCCGGACCGGATCGAGCCCGCCTGCGCCGTATTCGGCCGCTGCGGAGGCTGCCACTATCAGATGGCCCCGTACGGCTTCCAGATCGATGCCAAGCTCGCCATCCTGCGCGAGGTGCTCGAGCGCGTGGGCAGGCTGAAAGCGCCGGAAGAGATCCGCGTGGTGCAGGGCGAGCCGTGGGGCTACCGCAACCGCAGCCAGTTTCACTTCGGGCATCACACGCTGGGCTACAGGATGGCGGGGTCGGAAAAAGTCGTGGACGTCGCGGAGTGCCCGATCTCGGCGCCCGCGGTGAACGCGGCGCTCAAGGCGCTCCGGGCGGCGCGGCGCGACCGCCGCTTCCCGCGCTTCCTGAAGCAGGTGGAGCTGTTCACCAACGGCGAGCGCACGATGGTGAACGTCCTGGACACGGAGCAGGGCCGCGGCGTGTCGAAAGGGTTCTTCGCGTGGCTCGCGGAGCGGATTCCGGGCGCAGCCGACGGCGAGATTTTCTATCAGGCGTGCGGGGAGAGATTCCGCGTCAGCCACCGGTCGTTCTTCCAGGTGAACCGCTTCCTGATCGGACCGCTGGTGGAGTGCGCGCTGGAGGGAGCGGAGGGAGAAGAGGCGCTGGATCTGTACGCGGGCGTGGGGCTCTTCACGGTCCCGCTGGCCCGGCGCATCGCCCGCGTGACGGGCGTGGAAAGCGACGGCTCGGCTGCGCGGGACCTCGAGTTCAACCTCGCGGCCGCAGGCGTGACAGCCGAAGCGCGGCGCATGCAGGCCGAGCAATACCTGGAGAGTCTGACAAAACGACCGGATTTTGTTCTGGCCGATCCGCCGCGCGCCGGCCTGGGCAAGCGCGTGGTGAAAGAATTGATCCGGCTGCGGCCGCCTCGGATGAACATCGTGAGCTGCGATCCGGCGACGCTCGCCCGCGACCTGGCGGCGTTGTGCGCTGCGGGTTACGGAATGGAGGGACTCGCGCTGATCGACCTGTTCCCGCAGACGTATCACATGGAAACAGTGGCGCGCCTGCGGCTGAGCTGACGCGTCAGGCCGCTCCGTTCTGATGATTCCTGACGGGCTGCGGTTCGAGGGCCTCGATGAGGGCCGGGGCCAGGCCCGGATCGAGTTCGAGCGCCTGCTTCCACGCGGCCTGCGCCTCCGTCATGCGCTCGAGCGAGGCAAGAGTGCTGCCGTAGTTGAACAGCAGCACCGGATCATCGCCCCGCACGGACAGCGCCAGGCGGTACAGGTCCGCGGCGCGGGCGAATTCGCCCCGGTTCTGCAGCAGGGCGGCTGCAGCCGCCTGCAGCTCCGCCACGTCGGGATCTTTCTCTGAAACCCCGCTCTGCTGCGCCCTTTCCAGCGCAAGCAGAGCCTCCTCCAGCTGCCCGTTTTCAGCCCGCAGCAGTCCCACGCGCAGCCAGACGGCCGCGGGAACATCGCGGGACTCGCCGATCGGCTCGAGCGCCGCCAGAGCCTCGCCCGGCTGGCCGGCGCGGTGCAGCGACTCGGCCAGCGCCAGCCGCGACTCGATGTGCCGGCTGTCGATCTGCAGCGCAGACTGGAAGGCCTCTGCGGCTTCTGCATACCGGCCCAGCCGGAACAGGCAGACGCCCGTGTGATACCACGGCTCCAGGAACGCCGGCGCCAAGGCGCTCAGCTCGCGGAACCCGCCCAGCGCGTCCTCCCACTTCTGTTCGGAGAGATCCGCGTGCGCCAGCGCCTCTTTCGCCGGCAGGGATCCGGGCGAGACGGCCGCAACCCGCAGGGCCAGGCGCCGCACCTGCTGCCAGTCGCCCGCATCCAGCGCCGCCCCGAGCGCGTTCATCAGGATCTCCTCCCGCTCTGGCGCGGCTTCCACCAGCGGCAGGTAGAGCGCGAGCGCCTCGGCCGGCTTGCCCTGCAGCTGCAGCGCGGCCGCTTTTCCGCAGATGGCCGGGACGTAGCCGGAACGCAGGCTGAGACACTGGCCGAAGGCCGAAGCCGCTTCCGCATACCGGTCCAGGTGCAGGAGCGAAGCGCCGAGCAGATGCCATGCCTCGGCATGCGACGGAGTCAGCACGACGGCGCGTTGCAACGCCTCGGCGGCCGCCTGCCACTGCTTCAGGCGCAACTGGCACAGTCCTTCGTTGAATGCGGCATAGGGGTGGTCCGGGACGCACTCCGCGAGCCGGTGATAGAGAGAGGCGGCGCGGGCCAGGTCCCCCGTCTCGAAGCTCAGCTGCGCTCCCAGCAGCAGCGCGTCGGCATCCTCGCGGGCCAGCGCCGGCTCGAGAGCGGACAGCGCGGCCTGCGGCTCGGCGCGCAGCCAGTGGCGGACGGCGGCCACCAGAGCCGGTTCGGCGGCCGCCCTCGCCGCCAGACCGGAATGGCCCGGCGCGACGGCGAACAGAGTCCTGACCAGTTCGTCATCCAGAATCCAGAGCCAGGAATCAGAGGGCAGCGGAATCATTTCAGGTCATCCTTTTTGGCGGCGGGTTCTGCGGCAGCGGAGGGAGGAAAGCCAACGGGTTGCGCCTCGGCCGGCGGCTCCGCGCCCGCCCTGGAAGAGGGGGGAGCAGCCCAGGCGTACACCGGCCGGACGGGAGTCGTCACCGGGCGGGGCAAATACAGCGTGGTGACAAAGGAGAATCTGCCGGGCGGCGGGCTGGAAGTTCTGCTGATGTCCCCGATCCGCACTGTCCGCAACCGCAGCGGACGCAGCGGCATGCGATGGAGCCGGAACGGCTGCGTGGCCATCGCCTGCTGATCCCACGGCTCGCTGAAACCGGCGGGAGCGAATCTCCTTCCGCCAGAAGCAAGACTCGGCAGGCGATCCGGCAGGGGAACCGGAAGCATGCCTCCCCTGGTCCGGCGCAGCCCCGCCGCAAACTGCGGCCAGCAGGCCGGCGTTTCCGCCAGAGCAAACAGCACCGGAACAGGCACCTCCTGCGAAGCCTGGCGCAGCCACTGGACCGGGCGCCTCCCCGGACGCGCGCCTCCCGCCGCCTGTCCCTCCATGAACGAGAAGACCACAACGGGCTCCGGTTCGGAGGACCGCTCCTGCTGCGCCCCGGGAATGACGGGCAGCACGCTCTTCGACCGGGGCGGAGACGCAGCCGGCGCCGGCCACGCCACGATCGCGCTGCCCGTCAGCCGTAGACCCGCCCGGCGGCGGACACGATGCGAAGGCACGATCACCCGGCGTCTTGGGCGCAGGGCGTGCGCGGTGGATCGAACCGCCGGAGCCACGGGCACGGGCGTTGCCGGAAGGGCGAAGAGCGTGTCCTGCATCTCCGGTCCATCCGCCGCACCGGTCACCGGAAGCCCGCATTCCAGGGTCGTCTCCGCAGCCGGGTCTTCCGCAAGGAACGCGGGCGGCTCGAACGGAATCTCCTCTGGGGCAGGCGGTGCGGCTTCTGCGCTGAGCGGCTCCGGAACCGGCGCCAGTCCGAACGGGAGCGGCGCCAGCTCGCCCTGCGCTGGGGCGGCGGGAGCAGATTCCCGCCCGTCATTGACGATGGCGGCATCCGTCTCTGCATCCCGTCCAGCCGCCGGATGCTCGGGATTGAGCGCCCCCTGCACGCCGGGGAGCGCGGCGCCTTTCAGCAGCGCCTGATGCAGGCTGGCGCATTCCTTCGAGCAATACCGGACCCTTCCGATGACGCGATGCAGCCAGGGAAGCCGGCAGCCGCAGTTGGCGCACCTTTGCATCCGGTTTCTGGACTCCTTTTCACTCTCCTATCGGCAGGTTCAGGGAAAACCTTGATGGCGGCCCCAGGCGAACCTGAGATGCGGGCGCCGCATGGCGCCGGAACGTCCGGCACTAATGAAAGCACGCGGCCGCGCCGATGGATGAAGAGGATCACGATGACCCCTCTGGAGAGGCTCAGGGAAATCGCGAGCGTCTTCGGGCTGGCCGGCGGCAACGCGGAGGCCTCCTGGTTCGACGCGTCCAACCCGGTTTGCCGCGATGCGGAAAAACTCCTGCGCGCGGGCCGCGCCGCCGAGGCGGAAGAGATCTTCAGAAAGGTGCTTGAGGAACCCCGCTACGCCTCTCTGGCGAAAAAGCACCTGCCGCGCATCCTCCTCGCGCTGGCCACGGCCCAGCTCCGGCAGAAGAAATGGGAAGCGGCCGACCAGAGCGCGGCGCGCGCCTGGGCCCTGCTCAGCGAGCTGAAATACCGCAGCACGCCGGAATACGCCGAGTGCTGCCGTCTGCGGGCGGAGGCGGCCAAAGGCCGCGGCGCCTGCGAAGACGCCTTGCGGCTGTTCCTTCAGGGATTGGCCGCCGTGGAATCCCAGAAGCACGCCAGGCCTCCCGACATCGTGGAATACCGCGTTCAGATCGCCGGGCTGCTGCGGGAAATGGAGCGCCACGCCGAGGCCGAGCGGATGGCCGCCAGTGCCGTGGAACTGGCCGAGCGGGAGCTGGACGGAAGCCGGCACTACGGCGACGCCTGCCTTGAGTGGGCCCTGTGTCTGGCCGCCTGCGAACGCTACGACGAGGCCCGGAAAGCCGGAGAGAGGGCCGCCGACGTCCACCGGTCCGCCTGCGGCGCCCACTCCGACGAACTGGCTCAGGATTACGAAAAGCTCGGTTCGATTTGCCAGAAACAGGAAGACTACCCCGCCGCTGTCTCCTATCTCGAAAAAGCCCTGGGCATCCGCGAGCGGCAGGTTGGAGGGGACACTTCGGAGATGGCCCTGCTGATGGTCGCTCTGGCGGATCTGTATTCCCTGATCGGCCGGCTGGCCCCGGCGCTGGAATTGCTCCAGCAGGCCGTCGGCAAGCTGGGTCCCGCCAAGGACGGCCATCTGGCGGGAGCGCTCGAAAAGCTTGGCTCGGTCTATGTGCGCACGGGCCGGTACGAAGACGCCGCCGGGTGCTTCCAGCGTGCCTACGATTTCTGGGCTTCGAGCCCCGAGAACTACGCCGACCGGATCCTGGCCAACAGGCAGGCGTACGAAAACCTGCTGCCCTGGTTGCCCGAGCCAGCGGCGCCGCGGCCGAAACCGGAAGCGCCGGATCCCGGCATCTCCGTCCTGAGGGAACCCGGCGGACCCGGCTCTGTTCCGCCGCCCGCCCCAGGCGCCCGCATGGAAGTCCCGGCTCCGCTTCTCCCGGTTCCGAACCTGGCCCCGGCGCCGTCCTTGGCTCCGCCGCAGGCCGGGATCGCGGGTCCGTTACCCGTGGAGCCTGCGCAGGCGGCCATCCTGACGCCGCCCGCCGCCCCCGTTTATCCGCAATCGGCCGCCGGCGCAACCGGCGTCCCGTCCTCCGGGCCCCCGGCGCCAGCGGCTCCCGCGCCTGCCGCCCCGCCCGCATCCACGGCCTCCATGCTGTCGCTCAACGCCGCCCTCCAGGGCAGGCAGGACGCGCAGGGCTTCTGCGGATGGGAGGAGCTGGAATTCGACCGCATCACCGTGCCGGGCCGGTAATTTCCAGAGAGCGCGCTGCAGGCGTCAGGCGTTGCGGCGGACAGCAGCGGCCGAGAGTCCCGCCGTTGTCTTGTGCACTCGAGGACTATGCCGCTTTCAGCGCGCCCGCCGCAGCCGCCGGCATGCCGCGCCGCAGGCGGCGGAGCAGGACTTCCACGAAATTGAGCAGGAGAGCCAGCCCGAGCAGCGCGGGCCACAGCCGCAGGCGCGTCGGCAGCGTCCTGCCGCCTGGATCGAACACCTCGCGCGGCTGCGGCTGGAACCGGCCGCCTGTGAACGCGGCGATCTGCCGGAGCAGTTCCGCATCCTCTCCGTGATCGCTCAGCTCCGGCTCCGGCAGGTACAGCCCGATCTCGGGGAAGGCGCGCGACTCCTCCAGCGGCCGCACGCGGAACAGGCCTCGGCGCGTGCCGATCGGAACCACCGCCTGGAAGAGTCCGGGGGCGAGCTTCTCGGCGCACACGGAGCGCCGGAAGCCGTCCGGACCGAACGCATACAGCACGGGCGCAATATCGGGCAGAGGAATGGCCGCGGATTGCCGGTATTCGGCGATCAGCGCTCCGCGGGCGGGGTCGTAGGAAAGCGCGGCCTGCCCCGGCTGCGCCTGAGGCAGCAGGTCCCGTACGACATTCGACCAGAACCGGTCGAACCCGTTCCAGCCAATCCAGGCCTCGGCCCAGCGCGGCTTGGCGTCCGAGGCGAACACGGCGGCGCGGCCGAGCCCGTACTGCCAGCGCACCAGCAACGGATCGGGCTGCCCGGCGGCCGACGTCTGCGCCGGAACGGCCATCAGCGTCTCGGCGGTCGGCTTGGCGGTGAATCGGACATACCCGCGCAAATCCGGAATCGACTCCGGCTCGATGCCAGAGAGCACTTCCGCCTGGCGCAGCACCCTCGGCCGGAACGGGCGCTCGATCGTGGTGGAGCCGGTATGCTCCATCACGTCCTTGATCAGGATCTGTTCGAGCCCCGCCGGATCGGTGAGGAAATACGATTTTCCCAGGGCGGCTGCCGCTACGCGCTCCAGGAAGGCGCGGTTCACGTCCTGGCCCAGGCCGACGGTCGAGATCGTGATGCGGTTCCGCGCGGCGTCCCGGGCGATGGTCATCGAGTCGCCCTCCTCGCTGATGCCGTCGGTGAGCAGAACGATGTGCTTGTACACGCCCTGCGCAGGCAGCATGCGCTTGTAAGCCTCCGCAAGAGCGGGCGCGATCTGCGTGCCCCCGTCGGCGACGATGCCGGCGATCAGCCGCTTGATCATCGTCTTGTCCTCCGCTTTCCGCAGCGGCACCGCCCACTGATGCGTGTTGTCGAAGATCAGGATGCCCACCTGATCCACGGGCTTGAGGTTTTCCACGACGCCGATGGCCGCCAGCCGCGCCAGCTCCATCTTGCGGCCCTCCATGGACGAGGACTTGTCGACGATCAGGATGACGGAAGAGCCCTCCGGGCTGCGCGGCGGCGCGATGGTGGCGGGCAGAGTCCGGTGCAGGGGATCGGACTCGGGGTTCTTCTTTTCGGCGTAGACATTGCGCTCGCCGCCGATCACCAGCAGCCCGCCTCCCTGCTGCACAAACCGCTCCAGCCTCTGCTTCGCCGTCATGGGCAGCGACTCGTAATCGTAGTTGTTGAGGATGAGCACCTGATAGCCGTCGAGATCCGCGGCCGGCAGCGCGCCCGATACGGTGACGTCGAACTGGCCGGCCGCCAGGGTGGCCGTGAGGCTCCGCTCCATGCCCGCGGGATCCTGCGTGACATACAGGACGCGCGCGCGGCGCACGGAGACCGCCTGCTCGAACACGGTTTCGCCCAGCGCGCCAGCCCGCAGGCGCAGCTGCAGATCCACGGCGCCGGGCGTGGAGACGGAAGCGCGCACGGTGATCTGGTTCTGTCCTTCCTGCAGCTCCACGGGCGCGCTGCCGATGCGCTTGCCTTCCGCCGAAATCTCCAGCTCCGCGCGCGCCGCTTCCGGCGCGGCGACGGTCAGCGCGACGGGGAAACGCTCCCCAGTGAACGCCACGGAAGGCAGCCGGACGGACTCGAGGCGCAGCTTCGGCGCGGGCTTTCCCGGCAGGAGGAACGTGTCCACGGGGATGCCGAGCTCGCGCGCCTGCCAGGCGGCGCGCAGCGCCCAGCCCGTGTTCTCGCGCCCGTCGGAGAGCAGCACGATGCGCGGCAACAGCCCGGGCGGCGTGGACGCGATGGCTTCCCGCAGCGCCGATTCGAGATGCGTGGCGCGCCCCTGCTCGCCGCCCGTGGTCTTCAGCCGCCAGCCGGACGCGGCCTCTTCCGGAGCCGGCAGCCGCACGCTGCGGGCGAAAGGCAGGACGCGCACCAGGTGCCGGCCGCGGGCCGATTCGATCGACCCGGCGATCTGCGAAGCGCGCTCCAGGCTCCCGGCGGGGATGCTCAGGCTGGTGTCCGCCAGAACAGAAACAGCCAGTTTTGTTTCATTCACCGGCAGGCCCGGCTGGAACAGCGCCGCCAGCGCGGCCGCCAGCGCGGCGGCCTTCAGCGCAAACGACACCCGGGAAACGGGCCTCTGGCGGAACAGCAGCCACTCGGCGGCCAGAATGGCGCAGCCGAGAATCACCAGCCACTGCCACAGGTCTTTGGGAGCGGAGACGGCGGCCGGCGCAGCTGCGCCGCGCGCGATTTCGGCAGGCGCTTCCCACCTCGACGGCGCCAGCGCGGGCAGCGACAGCGAATAGACCCACTCCGCGCCGGGAGCGGAGATGCGCAGCATGGCCGGCTCCGGCGCGAAACAGCGCAGCGTGCGGCCTTCCAGCGTGAAGGGCACGGGCTCGCCCGATTCCCCGGAAACGCTGACGCGGCTGCGCGGCCACGCCTCCGGCAGTTCCACCGATAGCGTCCCGGCAGGCGCGGCCAGGATCTCCTGCTGGTCGAGCGCCGCCGGCAGAAGCCAGCGCACGACGCCGGCGAACAGCAGCGGCGCGGCGACGTGGTAGCGTAGCGAGGCGCCTCCGGGATGGAAGCCGAGCGTCACCCGGCGCGGCTGCGTGTCGCTCGCCAGCCCCACCGGTCCCTGCGTCGAGGAAATGAGGACCGTGTCGCCGCGGCCGGGCGTGAGAACGCGGGCCGACTCCAGCCGGATGTCCGCGGAGCGCAGGTTCGCAGTGACCGGGTGCGCCGCATTCCACGCGCTGATCTGCGCTTCCGCCTGGCCCGGATGCAGCAGCAGCGCTGGCCGCAGCGGCAACCGCGAGGGGTGGAACGAATCCAGAATGACGAGATCCGCTTCCACCGCGGGATCGTACTGCGAGACCGGCAGGAAGCGGGCCTCCAGGCGCGGCTCGGAGGCCAGCAGCGGGCGCAGCGGAGCGGGGTCGGACGAGAACACCGCCACGCGCACCACGGGCGGCGCGGGCAGCTCGAGCGTTGCACGGTCGTCAGCCGGGAGCGCATCGCGCGGATCGAGGCGGACCTCCACCCAGCCGGCCACCGGCGCGCGGAACTGAAAGGAAGCCGCCGTCTCTCCGTTGGCGGGAAGCTGCAGGATCCGGCTCTCCACCACGGAGCCCCCGAATCCGGCCAGCAGCGGCACCGCGCGCGGCGCAGTCCCGTAGTTGCGCGCCTGTACCTGCGCTTCGACGCGCGCGGGATCCGTGGCGTTCCTGCGCAGCACGACGCGCGTCAGTCCCGCGTTCGGCGGCGGCGCCGCGGCGGTCAGCAGCCGCAGATTGGCCGGCGGTGCCAGCTGACCGGCGTCGAGCGCATGCAGCGGACCCGCATAGACGATCTCGCCGGGGCGCGCGGCGTGCAGCCGGAGCGCCTGCGTGGCGAGCTCGAATGCCGGAGCCAGGTCCAGCGCGTTGAACGAAGGGCGCGCCTCGCGGATCGCGCGCGCCGCTTCTTCGCGGTTGTCGGTGAACGGCGTCAAAGGCGTGGGCAGCGCATCCGCCTGAACCACCTGCACGCGGTCCTGCGGCGGCAGCGAGCGCAGCCACCGCAGCGCCTGCCTCCTGGCGTCCTGCTCGACCGCCGGAACCTGCATCCAGGAGGACGAGTCCAGCAGCAGCACGTGCCAGAGCCCCGTGTCCGGGCCAGGCCCGAGCCGGGGCTGCGCGATCGCCAGCAGCAGCAGCGCCAGCGCCAGCAGTTGCAGCAGCAGCGAGAGCGGCTGGTCGATGCGCCGCCGCCGTTTCTGCTCGATCGCCCGCTGCGCCTGCTGCCAGAAGCGCAGCGTGGGCACGCGCACGCTCCTGCCGGCGCGGATCAGCAGATACAGCGCCACCGTGACCGCCGAGCCCGCCGCCAGCAGGGAGAGGAATTCAATCAGCGTCAGGTTGACGAAGAACACGGCTCAGGCTCCCCGCGCGGCCCGTTGCAGTTCAGCGCCGGTGAGATCGAGCGCCTCGAAAATGGCTTCGTCCAGCGGAATCGACGAGGAGAACGCGGCGTAGCGGCCGCCCGCGCGCAGCACCAGATGCTCGATCGCCGACGCGTAGCGGTCGAACGCCTCCGTGTAGGCGCGGCACGCCTGATCGTCCAGCGAGAGCTGCAGCGCCGCGCCGGTCTCGGCATCCTCCAGCGTCGTCTCGCCGGAGAGCGAGGGCGCCCGCTCGCTCTCGGCGTAGACATGCACCGCCAGCAGCTCGTGGCCGAAGTCCGCCAGATACTGCAGCGGCTTCAGCACGTCGCCTTCGTCGAGAAAGTCGGTCAGGATCACGAGCAGGCCGGGCTTCGGGTAGTTCGAGATGAATTGCCGCGCCGCCTGGAGAAAATCGGAACGCCCGGCGGGCTTCAGCTCCGCAAGAAAATCATTGACCGGCCCGAACCGGTGCCGCCCGCCGCTGGCCGTGTGCGGATCGCCGAGCTTCTCGTGGAACGGAATCAGGATCACCGTGTCGTGGCGCACCAGCGCGACGTAGGTGAGCGCGGCGGCCAGGCGGCGCGCGTACAGGAACTTGTCCGGATCCCCGGGATCGGGCGAGACGGTCATCGACGCCGAGACGTCCACCAGCATGCGGATGGGCGTGCGCGGCTCGGTCTGAAACATCTTCAGGAAGAGCTTCTCGAGCCGCAGATAGGCGCGCCAGTTCACGGCGCGCAGGTCGTCGCCCTGATGGAAACGGCGGTGGTCGAGAAACTCAAGCCCCGGTCCGGAGTAGCGCGACAGGTTCCGCCCGCCCACCAGCCCGCGGAACGATTTGTGCCAGCGCAGCGTGAGCCGCTCCAGGCGTTCCAGCAGGCGGCGGTCGAGGAGCGGTTCAGCCATGATCAACGCGGGGGCGCGGTGGCGGCGATGATTTCGGTCAGCAGCGTCTCCGGCGTGTGGCCGTCGGCATGCGCGTCAAAGTTCAGGATGATGCGGTGGCGCAGGACGGCATGCGCCACGGCGCGGACATCTTCGGTGGAAAGATGCGCGTTGCCGCGCATGAAAGCGTGCACCCGCCCGCACTCCACCAGCGCCTGCGCGCCGCGCGGAGACGAGCCGTAGCGGATGTACTTGTCCGCCAGCGGATGCGCGTCGCGCGTGCCCGGCTGCGTGGCCAGCACCAGCGACACCGCGTATTCGCGCACGTGCGGCGCGACCACCACTTCGCGGCACGCGCGCCGGATCGCAAGGATCTCGTCGCGGTCCATCACCTGCCGCAGATCGGGCTCCTCCCGCTGGATGGTGCGCTCGACGATGACGTTCATCTCCTCGCGCGAGGGGTAGTCGACGAGGATCTTCATCAGGAAACGGTCCAGCTGCGCCTCGGGCAGCGGGTACGTGCCTTCCATCTCGATGGGATTCTGCGTGGCCATCACGAGGAAGGGCGTCTCCAGTTCATGCGTGGTGGAGCCGGATGTCACCGTGCGCTCCTGCATCGCCTCGAGCAGCGCCGACTGCGTCTTCGGCGTAGCGCGGTTGATCTCGTCAGCCAGCACCAGATTGGCGAAGATCGGTCCCGGCTGGAACTTCAGCGCCTTCGCTCCGCCCTCCAGCGTCTCCATGATCATGCTGCCAACGATATCGGCGGGCATCAGGTCCGGCGTGAACTGGATGCGCGAGTACTTCAGGTGCAGCACGCGCGCCAGCGTCCTCAGCAGTGTCGTCTTTCCGAGTCCCGGCACGCCCTCGAGCAGCACATGCCCGCCCGCAAGCAGGCAGATCAGCACGCCGTCGACCACCTGCTGCTGGCCGACGATCACCTTGCCGATTTCCGAGCGGACTTCGTCGAGCCGGGCGACGGCTTCGGGCAGGGACTCAAGCGCTGGCACGCTTTCATTGTAGGCCACGGGCAGAGGCGCTCCCGCAGACTCCGCCCGGCTCAGACATTGCCCGCGGCGGCCAGAGGCCGCGCCGCCGCCGCGCGCAGATCGCGCACATCGCGCCCCGGCGGCCGCCCGAACAGGCGGCTGTACTCGCGCGTGAACTGGCTGACGCTTTCATAGCCCGCTTCAAAGGCGGCGCTCGCGACGTCCAGACCCTCGGACAGCATGCGGTCCCGCGCCGCCTGCAGGCGCAGCTTCTTCTGATATTGGAGCGGGCTCATGTTGGTGAGCGCGCGGAAGTGGCGGTGGAAAGTGGACAGGCCCATGTTGGCCATGGCGGCGAGATCGGCGATGCGGAGCGGCTCGCGGAAATTGCGGCGAATCCATTCCACCGCGCGGCCCACGCGCTGGCTCTCCTCTCCCATCACCGCGATCTGCCGCAGGCGCGCGCCGGCGGGGCTCCGCAGGATTCGATACGTGATCTCGCGCCGCACGAGCGGGCTCAGCACCGGAAGATCCTCTGGAGAGTCGAGCAGCGAGACCAGCCGGTGCAGCGCGCCGAGCAGTTCCACGGTCACCGGGCCGGTGGCCATCGCCGGGCCGCGCGCAGCCAGCTCCTGCGGCCCCGGCTCGATCCGCGCCGCCAGCTCGCGCACGACGGGCATTTCGAGTTTCAGCGCCAGGCAGACATACGGCCTCCGCGGGCTGGCTTCCGTGACGCGGCTCATCACCGGCAGGTCGAGCGACGTCAGCAGAAAGCGCGAAGGATCGTAAACGATGGTCGCGCCGCCCAGCTCGATCTGCTTGCGTCCCTGCACGACGACGGCAAGGCTCGGCTCATAGGTGACGGCGAGAGGACCGGTGGGATGCGTCCTCTGGATCAGCTTCAGGCCGTCGATGGCCGTGTCCATCACGGCGTCGGGACGGGTGCGGGCCAGGATCTGACGGGCCAGCGCGTCCCGCAGGGATTCCAGCGTTCCGGTTTGCGGATTGAACGGGGCGTGCATGCGTGTGCGGCTCCACTTTCGATCATAGGGAGCAGGCCGCGGCGCGCCAAGAGAATTCTGCCCGGACTGAGAGGATCAGGCAAGAGATCGGGAGAATCGGGATACCGCCGCGATCGCCGCGGCGCGTACTCTGGGGCTGAGGTGAATTTCCGCATGAAGCAACGCGAATTGGGCAGGAGCGGGCTGAACGTTTCCGCCATCGGTCTCGGCTGCATGAGCATGAGCTTCGGCTATGGACGCCCGCCGGATCGCGCGGAGATGCTGGCTCTGCTGCGGAAAGCCGTCGAGCTCGGCGTCACGTTCTTCGACACGGCGGAGGTCTATGGACCCTACGCGAACGAGGAACTCGTGGGCGAAGCTCTGGAGCCTTTCAAAGGACAGGTCGTGATCGCCACGAAGTTCGGCTTCCGCCTGCGCGATGACGGGCAGCCCGGTTTTCTGGGCCTGGATAGCAGGCCGGAGAGAATCCGGCAAGCCGTCGAAGGATCGCTGAATCGGCTGCGGGTGGAGGCGATCGACCTGCTGTATCAGCACCGCGTGGATCCGGAGGTTCCCATCGAGGACGTGGCGGGAACCGTGGCGGACCTGATCCGCGAGGGCAAGGTGAAGCGCTTCGGCATGAGCGAAGCCGCCGCGTCGACCATCCGGCGCGCGCACGCCGTGCAGCCCGTGACGGCGGTGCAGAGCGAGTACTCGCTCTGGCACCGGCGCCCGGAAGAAGAAGTGTTGCCAACATGCGAAGAGCTGGGCATTGGCTTCGTTCCATACAGCCCCCTGGGCAAGGGTTTTCTGACGGGCAGAATCGACGGGCAGATGGAATTTGAAAGCACGGATCTGCGGTCGCGCATCCCGCGCTTCTCTCCGGAGGCGCGGCAGCGCAACCGCGCTTTGGTGGAACTGCTCGAAACCTTCGGTAAACGGCGGAATGCCACGCCGGCGCAGGTGGCCATCGCGTGGCTGCTCGAGCAGAAGCCGTGGATCGTGCCGATTCCCGGAACGACGAAACTGGCGCGGCTCGAAGAGAACCTCGGAGCGGCGGAGATCGAGTTCACGGCCGAAGAGCTGCGGGAGCTCGACGAAGCGGCATCGCGGATTCCGATCGAAGGCGCGCGCTATCCGGAAGAGATCGAGCGGATGTCCTATCTTTGAAGCGGCTGCTTCAAAGAAGCGGCGTTGACGGAACAAAGACAGGAGGCAAGGATGCACCCCTCGGTTTTCATCCTGCTGATCATCACTGGCGCGGCTCTGATCGGAATGGCCGCCGGCGGCGGGGAGCTTGCAGCGCAGCCCGAGCGCATCCGCATCTCGAAAGCGGCAGAGCGGGAAGCGCTCCCCGCGCCAGAGGAATACTTCACGGGGCGGGCGCAGGTGGAGATGCTGTTCGGCGCGGAAGCGCCCGCGCGCGCCTCGTGCGGACGAGTCACGTTCCAGCCGGGCGCGCGCACGGCATGGCACACGCACCCGCTGGGGCAGACGCTCATCGTCACCGACGGCGTGGGCCGCGTGCAGGAATGGGGCGGACCCGTGCGGGAGATCCGCACGGGCGACGTGGTACGCATCGCGCCGGGGGTGAAGCACTGGCACGGGGCGGCGCCGGATTCCGCGATGACGCATCTCGCCATTCAGGAAGCGCTGGACGGCCGCACGGTCGAGTGGATGGAGAAGGTGAGCGATGAACAGTACGGGAAATGACAACCGGAGAGCTGCACGGGTCGGCATTCCGTGTGCGGCCGTTGTTCTCGCTGCACTGATGTTCACGGCAGCGGTTCCCGGGCAGACCCGGCGCATCACGCCGTTCACCGGCGAGTGGCAGTATGACGCCGCCCGTTCGAAATTCGATCCCGGTCCGCCGTTCCGCAGTTTCACGCTCACGTTCACCGAAGACGGCTCCCGCCATCTGGATCTGACCTTCGCGAACGGGCAGCGACTGCGGGCGGAGTTGCCGTGGTCGAATGGAAAAGAAGTGGCGGTGCGCGTCATCGAGGGCTCGATGGGAGACGTGCGGGCCGTTTCAAAGATCCGCGGGCGGACGTTCGAGGACACGTGGATGGAGGGCGGCAGGGCGATCGAGCATGTCCGCGGCATGCTAAGCCGCGATGGGAAGACACTCACGGTGGACGTGCGCGGGCCGCTGCCCGGTGGCGGCGAGTTCCGCAACCGTGTTGTGTTCGTGCGGCGGCAGGACCGCTGATCCCCCGGCGCCTCGCCCGGCCGATTGGCCCGAATCACAGCAGGATCGTACTCAATACGCGGGCAAGTGCATTGCAGAGTCCATCCTGCACAAGAAACAGTTCATAATCGACGACATTTGCCCGTGCCGGGTCATACTCTCTTCGCCGGTGCGCGGAGAAGTGTCTTGAGATCAGTCATCTTCAGCCACGGCCTTCGGCGGTGCAGCATGCGATGGCAGTTCGAGCACACTAAGGCGATATCAGAAACAGAGGTTTTCGATGCCTCATCGAGTTGGCTCACAGGAACTGTGTGATGTGCCTCGATAAAATCCCGTCCCAATTCACCATATACTGCCTCGAAGTCAAACCCGCAGACTTCGCAGAATAACTTCCCATATCTGCTGCGGAATCGTGATTTCGCCTTGGAGACAACTGCCGAATTCCTCTCCCGGATCGTATGCATGATGCGAACAGCCCTGCCTTCTGGGAAACCGTCTTCATTGTCTGCCACGGCAGAAGTCCTCCGTCTGGCAAACGATCTCAGGGCTTTGAAGGTGGAAGCATCAATCTCAGTAGCACTTGTTAACCGGTAATTGCGGCTTCTGAATGTTTTCTCGGACACTGCTGGTGATCCCAAAACTGGAAGCACGTTGCTAAGATGTACTTTCCAGCGGAACCACTGTAGTTCTTCCCTGAGCTTTCGAACCATCCCGTCCTCACTTAGGCGCGCCCATTCTCCGCCCAAGCTCCTGTTCGCCTTCAATTCAGCCAGATGCCTAGCTTTGGCTCTCAGTACAGCAGCACTTACTGGCGCGCCATTGGGAACGTATTCTGCATCGAGATAGAAACCGACCAGGTGCCACTGCCCTGGACTGTAAGTCATAAAGGTGATGTGAAACGTGTCGGCGACTTTGGCTTTAGATGGTTGGTGACATGTATATCCGTAAACATACCCATCTATTGCAAGGTCAGTGTTGAAATTCCAATCCTCGAAACCAAATCCATTCGTTCTGACGTATTCCCCCTCGCCAACAGGGCCGAGCCTGCGCGGAGAAGGCCTGGTCCATCCGTAGTCGTTGACAATCACTCGCTGAACGAGGTAGACCATGATGCGACAACTTCTGGGTATGGATGGTATCACGTTAGAATTCCAGCAAAGACTGCGATTGTAGGGATCGGATTGAGTGGATGGGATTGCGTCCGACACGATCCGTGCGTGTCGGACCGCAGGCTTGACGCCGTCAGCCCGCGCGTCCTCCAATTTATGGAGACCGTTTGGCGCCAGCCCCAGACGGAATGCTGACGTGAAGACCCCGGCCGCGCGTTCAGGCGAACCCGCTTTGCCTGACTACTGCTTCAGCCAAAGCAGCCAGTCTTCCTGATCCGGCGCCGTGAAGGCGCCGCTCGCGTCAGCGCGCGCCGGGCGTTTCTCTGAGGGATCGCGGGCGTTCACCCAGAGGGACTGAGCGGCGCGCGGTGCTTTGCTCTCCCACGCGCCGCGCAGGCGGATCGAACCGCCTTCGGGCAAGTAAGCAAGAAGAGCCGCATCGCTTGCGAGCGCGTAGCCCGTGCTCACGAACTCCTGCGCGGGGCGCAGCTCGCTGAACGGAATGCTCTCCATGAAGTCCCAGATCCTGCGCAGAATGGCGTGCCGCGTGGGATGCGCATCGGCAGAATTCAAGGTTCCCGTAAATCCCGTCGACGAGTTGCCGTCGTTGTCGGCGAACACGAGCCCCGCGGCGCTCATCTGAATGACCCACGCGTTCTGGCGGATCTCCTTGTCGGTGTAATCGCGCCTGAGGCTACGCAGATGGTACGTATTGCGCGACCACAGCGTCTCCTGCGCCAGCAGCGGCTTGGCCGGATGATGGCTTTCCAGAAGCCCGCGGCTCAGCGTGGCGAGATCCGGCGTCTTCGGCCCCTGCAGCACTCCGTACGTGGTCCAGTCGCTGTCGCGGAACGGATCGTCGCCGGTTCGGTTGTGCACGCTGATCGGATGCTTCCACGGGTCGAGTGACGCGATCAGCCTGCCGAGCCGCGTCACCTCCTCGTCGCTCATCCACCGCAGCCCCTCGCCCAGATTGGGTTCGGGGCCGGCGACGTTCCAGAGGACATGCCACATGGGCGCCAGGCGCGCCAGCGTGTAGCGGATGTAGAGTTCCTGATCCGCGGGCGCGCGCGGATAGTTGGACTTCTGCCCGAAGAAGCCGGCGAAGCCCCAGACGACGATGCGGCGGCCGGCCAGTTCATTCAGGATCCGTTCCATCTTCGTGTATTCGGCCGCATTCAGCGGCCAGAGCTTCGGCGTGTCCCAGCCGCGTCCGCGCCCCTCTTCATCACGGTTGAGGAAATGGCTGGCGATGGAGAGGAAGTTGTAGCCGTTGGCCTGCACCCAGTCGAGGAAGCGTTTGCGTTCGGCGTCGGGCCAGTTGGCGGCGAAGAAGCGGTCGCCCACATGGAGGCCGCGCACCAGAAACGGCTTGCCGCCCGCGAACCCGAACCAGACAGGGTTGGGCCGGTGCACCGTGATCATGCCGGGAAGGTTGGTGTTCTTCGAGACCCGGAACTCGCCCTTCTGGCGGAGGCTGCCGTCCGACATTTCCGCTTCGTATTTCCAGGCGCCCGGCTGATCGGCGTAGACGCGGAAGCGCCATGTCTGTCCGCCGTCATAAAAGCCCCAGAAAGTCAGCTGCGTGCCGTCCGGCCTCGTGTAACGGACGTTCAGGGTCACGTCGCGGAACGGATCTTCATAGCTCCGGCTGTGCTCCACAGCGCCCTCGAAGAAGCCATAGAGCGGAATCTCGGTCCTGGCACGGTTCTGAGCGAAGGAATGCCCGCAGGCCAGCAGCAGAAGTGGCAGGAAAGCGACGCCCCGGAAGAGGCCCTGCGGAATGAATGGATGAGTTCGCATTGTGCAGCCTTTCTATCACGCGGCTCCAAAACATCGCGGCGGGCATGGCCATCGGCGGATGCGCCGCCTGCCCGCCTGAGACGCTCCATCCGGCGCAGAGGAAACCTTCCGGCGGTTGTCTCCGTGTAAATATATCAGTAGTATATTACTGCCATGCCCGGATATCCAGCCCCGCTGCTTCTCGGCCTTGCGCTGGTCGCCGCCCAGCCGCCTGCGCCGCCCGATCAGATCCACCTGGCCTGGACGCGCGACACGTCCACCACGATGAATGTGGTCTGGAGAACCATGGACACGGCTGTTCCGTCCGCCGTGGAATACCGCAGGCAGGGCGAGACGAAGTGGCGCAGGGCCACGGGGGGCGCGCGGCCCAGCGGCACGGAGGGCCGGCTCCACGAAGTTCTCGTACAGGGGCTGAGACCCGCCACGAGATACGAATACCGGGTGGCCGGCCCGGGGGGCGCGTGGAGCGCCGTTCACTCCTTCACGACGGCGCCCCGGCCAGGCGGGCCGTTCGAGGCGGTCTTTGTTGCTGACACCGGGCTCGACGGGAGGCTGGACGGCCTTTCGACCGGCACCCGCGAAGTGGTGGAAGCCGTGGCGCGACTCGATCCCACGGTCATCCTCTGGGGCGGAGACGCGGCCTACTTCGACACGGACAAACGGTTCGGGACGCTGGACAGGACGATCGACTTCTGGTTCAACATGGTGATGCCGTTCGCCGCGAAGGCACCGTTGATGCCCACCTACGGCAACCACGAAATCTTCCTGAAAGAAGGCTACCTGTTCTGGGCTGACCGCTTCCCCACGCCCGATGGTCTCGACAATCGCCGCTATTACTCGTTCGATGTGGGCGATGCGCACTTCGTGTCCATTCTCGGCGCCGATTCGGAGAAAGGTTCTCTGCCTGAAACCGTCCTGCGCTGGATTGGCGCAGACCTGGAAAAAGCGCGCAGATCAGGAAAGAAATGGCTGGTGCCGTATCTCCACGTGGCGCCGTTCTCTGACGGCTCCAATCACCCTTCAAATCTGGAATACCGCAGCCAGTTGGGACCGCTCTTCGAGAAACACGGCGTGCGGCTTGTGCTGACGTGCCATGACCAGTCTTACGAGCGCACGTATCCTCTGCGCGGCGTGCCGGACCGGCTTGAGATCACCAGCCAGTCCCGGGACTGCTACGGCGGCAAAGACGGAACCGTGTATCTGAAGGTCGGTCCCGGCGGCAAGCAGAGCAACATCAACGGGCGCTTCGCCGATTTCAGGACGAATCCTCCGCCGCCGTACACCGCGTTCCGCGACAACACCGCCCACCACTTCGCCCGGCTGTTTTTCGCGCCTGACCGGGTGCGGGTACAGATCGTCGCCGTCCTGCGCGGCAAGGCGCCCTGGGTGCAGGACGAGTTTACCTACACTCTGGGCGCCTGCCCCGGGCGCTGAACGGCCCGGCTCTTCAGGAGATGAAACCATGATGCCCTCCAGATATTTCGCTGCCATGCCAGTGCTGCTCTCATCGGCAGTCGTCCTTCTGCTTTTCTCGCCGCATGCTGCCACCAGCCAGCCGCCTGCCTGTCTGGTGGACGAGGATTTCACCACCGGGCGCACGGCCGCGCAGCGCCCGCGCGATCCGGGCGAGTTCACCGCGGAAGGCTGGCGGGTGCGCAGCCTCGAGTCGCAACTGAAATACAACCTTGGCAGGCACTACCGCAAAGGGCGCGTCGAGATCGAACTGAAGGGACCGCTCCGGCAAAAAGAGAAGCACACGCTGTTTTCAGCCTGGAACGAAGAAGCCGCCTCCGATGGCGACCGCAAGACGCAGGGGTTCTTCCAGCTCCGGCTCATGGAGAACGGCATGATGCTGCGCCTGACCTACCGGCCGGGCGGGCGCAGTTTCGAAGGAACGGTGGCGCCCATGGAGTGGGAAGACCGGTGGTACCGGATCGAAGGCGCTTGGGACACCGCGGGCGGCGAGTCGATGCTGTGGCGCGATGGCGTGCTCGTCAGGAAAGGCTCGTTCAACGCGCCGTTTGAAGGATTCCGTTGGGTCTTCATCGGCACGGACAACTACCAGGGGTTCGCGTCGATCCCGGGTATGGTGTACAGGAAGCTGAAGGTCTGTGTCACGGATTGACCGCGGGCGTCCCCGCGCGGCTTCACCCAAGTGGAACCGCGCACCGGAAGCCGACTGTCGAGCAGCGGTCCAGACCGGGCCACATGAGCAGGAACTTCATCCCGAAGCGGCAGCTCTGCGGACCGCCGTCCGTATACCAGATCGAGCCCTGCGCCTTGTAGAACGATCCGCCCCGCAGGATGGCGAAGCGGGTCCTGCCGTCGGAGGACTCGCTCTCGGTCCACTCCCAGACATTGCCGCACATATCCCAGCATCCGAACGGCGAACGGCCTTCAGGAAATGCCTTCACCGGAGTTGTGCCGCCGCTCTCGCCGGCGTTGCAGCGCCCCGGCAGCATCTCGTTGCCCCACGGATAGAGCAGGGCTTCCGGCCCTTCTGCCGCGTACTGCCACTCGAGTTCCGTGGGCAGCCGTTTGCCCGCCCAGCGCGCGTACGCGCGGGCGTCGTCGAGATCGACGTAGACGACGGGATGATCCTCTTTGCCCGCAGGTGGAGCGCCGCCCTGCCAGTGTTTGAGGAAGTTCTCGGGATGGCGCGGCCGGTACCCCGAAGCGCGCAGGAAGCGGGCAAACTCGGCGTTTGTCACGGGCGTCAGATCGATCGCATAACGCTCGAGCCGCGCCTTGCGCCGGATGACCATGGGCCGATGGATCCGCTCATGGCCGCGTCCCGGCGTGTAGTCCATCGAGGTCAGTTGCCCGCACTCGCGGATCTGATAGACGCAGTCGCGGTCGAAGTCCACGGGTCCGATGGCCGCCATGCCGTCCGGCGCGGATTTTCTCGCGGCCACGGCGGGCGCGGGGCGCAACGTGGTCTTCCGCGCGGGGAACTCCACGGAGAGCGAAGCCCGCATGCGCAGCGCCGCCTGTGAGTTCAGAAACCCGCGTTCGCCTTCCGGCGCAGGAGCGGACGGACGGGCCAGAAAGCAGCCGATGCCGCGTGGCGGAATGGTCCCTTCCAGCACTGTCTCACTCCCGTCGCGGACTGCTTCCAGCGGCTTCCCGGCGATCAGGTCGAAGAACAGCTCGCCCGTGCGCGCTTCCACTTTCAGCAGCGGCCCAGTCCGGCTCGACTCCGCGCGGTTCACCAGCGTCCAAAGCCGCATTCCCGCGCCTTCCCAGAGGCTCGCGTAGACATCTTCAGCGAGCGTCTCCACCAGCGGCGTCCAGCCCTCGCCGGTAAAGAGCGAAGCGTATCTGCGCTGAATGGGCAGCATGGAACGCAGAATGCTGCGGTCGCGCGCGTTCCAGCCAACCCAGCTTCCGAATACGTTCTCCCACACCATCATCCCGCTGCCGTTCATCCATGCCGTGTGCAGCTCCGCCGTATGGTCGTGATGCCAGCGCCGGATCTGGTGCTGCATATGGCGCCGCTCGAACCACTTGTTGCGAAGGATGCCAGGGACGCGGCTGTCGGAAAACATCTGCGCCCAGGAAAGGTGATGGTCGTGGATGTTGGCCAGCGGCAGCGCGATCTCGCCTTCGAGAACCACGCCCGGCCGCACCTGATCGAGTTTCGTGCGGAACTCGGCGGCGCCGCTTCTCAGGGTGTCGAGGAAGATGCCATCGGCGTCGATCGCCGCAACGAGCTCCACCAGCGCATCGATGTCGCTCTTGCCCTCGCGCCGCGTGCCCGTGTCCCAGGGGTTGTAGTCGATGTAGGCTTTCACGCCGCGCCGGTGCAGATCTCCGATCATCCCGCGCAGTCCCTTCAGTCCGCCGGGCATGTCGCGGTACATGTCGAACTGATTGCGCTCGTCCACGCCGATGCGCGGATAAGCGTGCCAGAGGACCACCGAATCGTATCCGCCGAAATCGCGCTCGCCTTCCTCGAGCCAGGCCTCGACCAGGTATCGCGCCTGCTCATGACTGTAGAACTGCTCGTCGCAGAGCATGACGAACGAGCAGGCGAAAGACTGCGCGGCCCACTGGAGATCCGCCCGCCGGTACAGGCTGTCGTCGTAGTTCAGCTCGGCGCGCTTTCTCCTGCGCCATTCATGCAGTTGCTGGCGGAAGGCGGGCCACTCGCGCTGATGGTCGGGAGCAGGGATCAGGTCGGCCTCGAACATGGATTCTTCCGGCGCCGCCTGCTGCGCTACCAGTGGCCTGACAGCAGCGGCGGACAGGCTTGCCAGAGCCGCGCGGATGAATTCCCTCCGGACCAGCATGGCTCGATCTCCTCAGTAGTCAGCGGCCGCGGCTTTCCATCCAACGGCGCACGTCAAACGCATGCCGCTGCGGACGAAACCGGCGTCCGGCTGGGAATCAATCCCGGCTGCTTCCGTCCCGACCGTTTTGCCCGTCAGCGCTTCTTATCTCCCCGCTGTTTCTCCGCCCATTGTACAGGCGAGCGCCGCCAGACCACGCTCTCCCGGACGTCTCGCAGCCGAACCGGTTCAGGCAGGGGCGGATCGTCGCGTCCTGCACTCCGGCCTGCGCCGCGGTTTCGCGTCGCTGGTGGATCAACGCCGCCGTCGCATTGGCGCGGAACGGCGGGAGCGGAATTTCGGTCGCCAGCCCTGCCTCTGACACAGACGGCCTCCGGCCCGTGATGCGCATCGCATTTCACGGGCAACGCATCGGATTCCGCCATCCAACAATTCCGCATGCGAAGCGACGCCGCACCCCGGCCCATCCGAATCATCTCCGGCCCGTTCGCCTCAGCAGACCTTGGACCCGAATTTTATTCCTGCCGTTTCTGAACTGAAGCCGCCCGTGATCCGCTGCGGCCCGACTGCGGAGATCGCCGGTCCATCGGTTGGACGCGGGGCAGTTGGATGAGCGCCGCCGCTGCAGGCCGCGCCCAGGCAGGACGCCTGCGAAGCTCTGGGGCGCGATTTGCGGAGGAAAAATCGTTTCAGGCCCCTTGTAAGCGCGTACAAATGGAAATAGAATACGCGCATGATCATTCAGCTTCGTTGCGTTCCTGCTCTGGTGCTCGCCCTGCTGTCCGCCGGCTCCCTGCGGGGGGCCGCTTTCACCATGGAAGTGACGGACAAGGGCTATCTCGACACGCAGGGATTCAGCGTCATTCTGTACCACAGCACGTTCAACCGCATGTTCTTCGACCAGAAAAATACGGCGATGGAGATGATCCTCCACGGCCGCCGCATCGCCACCAACGGCGACGTCCGGCTGCTGCCCACGCCCGAGCAGTGGGACGTCATCCCGCAGCTCAAGTCGAAGAACGCCGACAGGCAGAACCGCCGCCTGACCGCGGATGCCGGCTATCCGGAATATGACTTCTCCTATCGTCTGGAAGTAACGGCCGAGCCCGGCGGCGTGCGCGTGGCCGTCATCCTCGACAAGCCCCTCCCGGACAGGCTCGCCGGCCGGGCGGGCTTCAATCTCGAATTCCTGCCGGCCATTTACGCCGGAAAAACCTATATGGTGGACGGAAAAACGCCCGGATTTTTCCCGGTCAGCCCGCGCGACCCCGCGGTCAGTGTTCCGCCGCCTCCGGGCGAGCCGCCGAAGTTCCCGTATCAGGAAGAGTGGGATCGCGAAAAGGGCTACCGCCAACCGCTGCCTTTCGCCACGGGCAACAGCATCACTCTTGGAGTGGACGCGCCGCTGTATCGCGTGAAAGTGGTTTCAGAGTCGGGCCCTCTCTCGCTCTACGACGGCCGCGTGATGGCGCAGAACGGCTGGTTCGTGCTGCGCTCCCTGATT
>FWPV01003104.1_pt1 | contig 38581 bp, 31 predicted proteins | sample 2228371 | NCBI WGS metagenome assembly FWPV01 (sample SAMEA103939776, study PRJEB20133) | metagenome
CGATACGCTTTTTTCGCCGATGAAAGGGAGGGGTGGGTGGGGGGGCGTGGGGAGGGGGGGGGTGGAGTGGGGTGTGCTCCAGGATTCTAGTTGCGCCGCGCGCGGCGCAACCAAGCCCCCTTGATTTTCTTGATTTTTTAGTTTGGATGTTTTGAATCCGGTATGACAAATCTCTTTTTTGTCCTTATCCCCAGGCACACAGACCAGACGCCAGTCGGGGCTGTGTGGGGGCCTGGTCGTGGTGAGCGGCTCAATGTAGGCCAGAGCCAGAAAGCCTGCTTTCCGGCCCTGGCCGATACTTTGCCGGGTATCGCATCTGCGGCCCTACTCGCATTTCTCTAACCCCAAACCTTCCATAATGAAACTGTGTTGCTCTGGCTGAGGGGAGTCATCATTGCCTTGCTGCTTCTAGCATTCTGGGGCTTGAGTATTCCCGTTCAGCCGTTGCGGACGGTGGTCTTGCTTGACCAGAGTCCGTCGGTTCGAGAAGCGGTTTGGAAGGTTGCGCCGCAGCTTGTCCTGCCTGGAGCAAAGTATGTGGCCTTTGCCAGCGGGGCTGTCCAGGTAGCGACCCCTACTGCCCGCCGACTTGATCTGGGTGAGGGCACCCAGCTCGGTGAGGCCCTGCGAAAAGCGCTAGAGCTGCGCCCTGATCAAGTTGTGCTGGTGTCGGATGGTTTGTTTCAGGATCAGGCCGAGGCCAGCGGTGTGCCAATCTATACCCTTTTTCAGCCGCCCAGTCCCAACCTATCGCTGTCGCTGGTAGCTCCGGCGCTTCCGGTTAAAGGCGAGACTATCGAGGTAAGGGCTGTTCTAGAGTCTACAGCCCGCGTCCAGGCACTGCTTACCCTGGATGGCCCGTCGGGCCGGGTTGAGCGCAATCTGCAACTCGAGCCCGGTCGCAGCAGTGTGGGGTACCGTTTCCGTCTGGATGGGCCTGCGCTCGTGACGGCGCGGCTGGAGAGCCCGTTGGGGCCAGAGCAAGCCCGACTGGAGTTGAGCCCCGCCGATACCACCCGAGTGTGGGTGCTGGGAGATGCAGCCCTGGCTCGCTACCTTCAGGCCCAGGGGTTTGTGGTCGAAGAGCGCAACGAAATCACCCTGCCCATCCGTGCCGAGGTGGTGGCCCTGGGGGTGGGTGCGCGGGACTTGTCGGCGGCTGAACTCGATGCACTCAAGAGTTTTTTGAACCAGGGGGGTAGCCTCCTCTGGACGGCGACCCCCAGGGGCTTGTTCTTTGGAGGCTGGGAGCGAACCAGTCTGGCCGATAGTTTGCCGGTGGAACCGGTAGAAGAACCAGGCGGGGTGGGCATTGTGCTGGTACTGGATGTCTCGGGCAGTATGCTCGAGGCCGATAAGCTCGGTCTGGCGGTGGTGGGTTCGCTCGAGTTGATTCGTTCGGCACGGCCACAGGATTACATTGGGGTGGTGGTGTTCTCCGACCGCCCACGCTGGCTGTTCCGCCCACGCCCCATGACTGAGCAGGGGCGCAAGGAAGCCGAAAGCCTGCTGCTCTCTACAGCCGCGGGGGGTGGAACCCGAATAAGCCAGGCCTACCTCGAGGCCTTAGGAGCCCTGGAAAATGTACCCGTCGACTCCAGGCAGGTCATCGTTCTGACCGATGGCCTGGCCTCGGATGTGACCCCCCGCATCTACGACCAGGCCCGCGATACCGTACCCAAAATCAAGACCAGCACGGTGGCTTTGGGAGCCGATGCCGACCAAGGCTTTTTGCGCGAACTGGCCCAGGCCGGGGGGGGCACCTTCTGGGATGTGCCCCGCCCACAGGACCTGCCCCGGTTTTTTCTAGAGGAGGCTCAGCGGGCCTTCCAGCGGGAGGCCCTCGAGGGGAGCTTTCCGGTATCGGTGCGCCCGCACCCCATCACCCGTGCGACCAACCCCCCGGCCCTCTCGGTGATTCTGCCCGCCAAAACAAAACCCTGGGCCCAGACCTTGCTCAGCTCTGGCGAGGGTACCGTGCTGGCGGTAGGGGAGAGCGGACGAGGCCGGGTAGCGGCCCTGGCTACCGACCTCTCGCGCTCCTGGCAGGGCTGGCAGGGAACTTCTGCCCTGATGGCCGAACTCACACGCTGGCTATCGCAGACCCCGGCCCGCCCCCGGGTACAGGCCATACGAGAACCAGAAACCCTGCGGATACTGCTGGAGGGTCAGTTCGAGCGGCCCAGCATTCGTGCTGCAGGCCTCGAGCGGAGCTTTGCCCCCACTGGCCCTCTACGCTACGAAGCCCGACTACCACAGGGTGCCGTGGGCCAGGCGGTGGTGTTCGAGAACGAGCAGCCCCGGCTCCGTCTGCTACTGCCCACCCAGCCCGAGTGGCGCCTGGAGGATGGCCGGGAGAACCTGCGCCGGCTGGCAGAAACCAGTGGGGGCCGCCTTCTGGGGAATCCCTCCGAAGTACAGGCTCTTGCCGGGCGTAAAGCCCTTAGTCTTCAGCTGCCCCTCATCGCCCTGGCCATGGGTTTGTTCTTGCTGGAACGTTACCTCGAGCGCAGGCGTATCCAGCGGATGGAGCGGTGAGCCGTATTGGCTCGGCGGGGCCGTCCCTCCATTGGTCTCCAAAGCCTACGTAACGGCGTGTACTTTTGCAGTTGATAGGGCATTATGTGAAGCCAGAGCATCTAGCTGACCACGGATTGGTTCGTGAACCAGTCGCCAATTTGGTCAAAAAAAACTTGACTTTGGCCTGGCAGGCGCTAGTGTTAGAAGAGATGCGCTTTTACCCTCTTTTTGCGCTGGTCATCCTAACCGGCTGTTCGCAAATGGCCAGGATGCCCGCACCACCCCATTCCATTCCAGGTGAGGTGGTGATGGAGGGCCTCGAGGGTACCCTTTCGCTGCCGGTTGGATCTAATGTGGCCTGGCGAATAGATACCTACAGCGGCTGGCTCACGGTAACCCCACCTAGTGGTGTTGGCCCCAGGGTGGTGCAACTCAAGGCCGATTTCAACGGTGAAATAAGTAGTCAGGCCGAGTACACCACCAGCCTGGGTATTTCCGGGGATGTGGAGACGACCGTGGTGGTGCGCTTGCCCCTGGTCAGGGTGGTCGGTGCGGTGGCCGAGGGGACAATAGGCCAGGCAACCAGCCTTGCCCCGCTCGACTCCAGAGAATTGCACGCCGAGACCGATGTCAGCCAGGCTCCGGCAAAACCGTTGGAAATCCTGGTCAAGTACCGCCGCGACCTGCGCAACGCGGCCCTGCCCCAGGGAAGCCGGGTGCTTTCGCACGACCGGATCAGCCGTTTGACCAAGCTTCAGTCGCCCAACCCCCAGGCCCTCCTGCAGCGGCTGCGCCAGGATCCCGGTGTGGAATGGGCCGAAATTAACGGAACGGTCAGGGCCCAGGGCGAACCCACCGACCAGTTCTACCCCCAGCAGTGGTATCTGCGTAGCACCGGGGCCCGCTTCACCTACCTGCAAACCTACAGCCGCCCCATTACCGTGGCCGTTGTGGATACCGGAGTACGTTACGATCACCCCGACCTGGCGGGCCGGCTGTGGGGGCCCGGCGAGGGGGCCTACGATTTTGTAGGCGACGCTGCACCACCGGATGACCCCAAGAATCCCTACGACCCTTGTGGCAAGCCCCTGCCGGGCAACCCCGGCGACCCTGACCCTACCGACCCCTGCGATTTGAGCTCTCGAGCGAGCGGCAGCCACGGAACCCATGTGACCGGAATTATCGTTGCAGATAGTGGTTCTTTCAGTCCTGCCTGCCCCACCTGTACCGATTCGGGAATTGTTGGTATGGCCTATAACGCTCCCATCAAGGTACTGCCGCTGCGGGTGCTGGACGCTCTGGGCAATGGCTCCTTTGAGGATGTGGCCCTGGCAGTCCGTTATGCAGCCGGTTTCCCGGTGGAAAAAAATGGCCAGCCGCTGCTAAACCCCCAGCCGGCCCAGGTTATCAACCTCTCGCTGGGTTCAACGGTTTTCTCCCATGCGATGTGCGAGGCAGTGGCCGACGCAGTGGCCCAGGGCGTGCTGGTGGTGGCTGCTGCTGGCAATTATCAAGACCGCAACCCCGGTGCGATGCTCTATCCGGCTTCGTGCCCCGGGGCCATCTCGGTCGCGGCCACCGACCGGAATAACCAGGTGGCCTACTACAGCCAGCAAAACAGCGAAGTGGACATTGCCGCTCCGGGGGGCAGTAATGCCCAGCCGGGCGGTGGCATTCTTTCAACTACCTGGAACTATATCGCCAACCAGCCCAACTACACTTTTTATACCGGCACTTCCCAGGCCACGCCGCAGGTTGCAGCATCGCTGGCAATGGTGCTGTCCGCAGGCGCTGCCTCCGATGCCGGGCAAGCCTGGAACCTGATTCGTTCCAGCGTGACCGATCTGGGCCCCCCAGGCCGCGACGACGCCTACGGGCACGGGCTGCTAAACCTGCCAGGAGCCTTTGCCTGGTCGTTGCCCAGAGGCGATTTCCTGTTGAGTTTTAGCGGGCCCAGCCCCCGGCAGGTGCCGGTGGTCGGTGGCGCGTTTGAGACGTACCTGGTACCTGGTCGCTATGCCATCACGGCCTGCCGCGACGATTCGGGCAACGGCCTTTGCGACAGGGGCGAGCCGGCTATACAGCGCGAATTACGGGTTGTGGGCAGAAATACCCTCGACCTGGGCACCATGCTCATAGGCCCGTAGGTTTTATCGCATAAAGTTGGGAGCAATACAGGAGTCGTTTTTTGCCGTCGGAAGTGACCCATCGGTCGGGTTAGTTCGCTGCCGTTCGGCGCCGAACTAATCGAATCTGGTATCGGTTACAGGCAACTTTTTTGAAGGGTACGGTAAGGCGAAGCCCCCATCCGCCGTGCAAAGGTGCTTGGTAGAGGGATTGGAAAAAGTTGGGCGACTTTCCCTCAATCGGCCTGGACAACTTCAAGAGTTGGTATGCTTTGGGTGCATGAAAACCACCCCACTTCACCATGCCCATCTTGCCCAAGGGGCCAGAATGGCGCCTTTTGCAGGCTACGAGATGCCTATCCAGTACACCTCCATTACCTCGGAACACCTGGCGGTGAGAGGAGTAGCGGGTATGTTCGACGTGAGCCACATGGGAGAGTTCTGGATTCGGGGGCCACAGGCGCTCGAGTTCTTGCAGTTTGTTACCCTAAATGATGTTTCCCGGCTCAAAGTGGGCCGTGCCCAGTACTCCATGCTCCCCAACGAGCAAGGCGGGGTAGTTGACGATATTTATGTTTACCGCACCGGCGAGAACGAGTACCTGATGGTCGTGAATGCGGCCAACATCGAGAAGGACTGGCTGCACCTGAATCGCCTGACATCTGGTTTTGAGGTACAGCTCGAGGACGCCTCCGATTTCTTTGCCCTGATTGCCGTACAAGGCCCTCATGCGGCCGCAGTGCTGCAAAAGCTAACCGACACCGACCTGGCCTCGCCCAAAAAGAACGATACCTTCATGGGCAAGCTAGCAAGCAAGTGGGTTCGCTTTGCCCGCACTGGCTACACCGGTGAGGATGGCTACGAGGTATTTGTGGCCCCAGACGAAGCCAGGGCTGTGTGGGATGCGCTTCTGAACGCCGACGTGACCCCCTGCGGGCTTGGCGCGCGGGATACCCTGCGCCTCGAGGCGGGGTTTCCGCTCTACGGCCACGAGCTAACCGATGAGACCAGCCCCCTTTGTACCCCTTTTAGCTGGGTGCTCAAGCCACAGAAGGATTTTTACGGCAAGAAAACTCTGCTGGACAGGCCCTGTGATCGCTTGCTGGTGGGGCTTCTGGTTGAGATGGGCATCCCGCGCGAGGGCTACCGGTTGCTGAGAGACGGGCGCGAAGTGGGAACCCTGACCTCGGGCACGCACTCGCCGGTGCTCAAGAAGGGCATTGGGATGGGCTATGTCGAGGCTGAGTTCAGTGCCCTGGGAACCGGCCTCGAGGTCGAGATTCGCGGCAAGCTGGTTCCGTCCACGGTCGCTCAGATGCCATTTGTCCAGCTTTAGTCCGGCCCAAAGGCTTGCTGCCCCTGTGCTTTGGGGCTGGTTTGGCAATAAACTGACAACCGAGGTGACACAATGAACTATCCTTCCGAACTGAAGTACACCAAAACGCACGAGTGGGTTCGCCTCGAGGGCGAAGTAGCAGTGGTGGGCATCACCGATTTTGCTCAGGATGCCCTGGGGGACGTGGTATTTGTCGATTTGCCACAGGTGGGCAAATCCTATGAGGCTGGTGCGTCGGTGGCAGTGGTGGAGTCGGTTAAGACCGCTTCCGACATTTATGCCCCGGTAGCGGGTGAGATTATTGAGGTAAATACTGCCCTGGCCGATAAACCAGAGCTGCTCAATCAGTCGCCCTATGGAGAGGGCTGGCTTTTCAAAATGAAGGTCGTCTCAGCCGACTTAGGAGGGTTGTTGTCGGCAGCAGAGTACCAGAGTGTGGCAGAGAGCCAGTAATACCGGATTCAAAAAAATAGTCAGTCAACCGAAAACCTCCTTAGGCTATCTTTTTGAATCCCAGAGCACACCCCACCCCACCCCTCCCTACGGTCGGCGAAACAGGCATCTCCCTTTGGTCGGCGAAAAAGGCGTCTCGGCGAAGAAAGCGTATCCCTCCGGTCGGCGAGGGAAGCGTATCCCGTTGGTGGGGTTAGTTCGACATCATTCGGTGTCGAACTAACCGAATCTGGTATGACTTTGCCCTGCTCAAACTGTACAGCCATCACTTTTAGAGCCGGAACCGGTTGGGCTATCATATAGACGTAACTCGGTAGGCTGCTGATGGGAGAGATGGGCCTGTCCCACGCCGAAGGAGCAACCGCCCCGGAATCTCTCAGGCAAAAGAACCACAGCAGCTCAATCTGGAGAGAGGCGTAAACCGCCCGCCGACGGGATAACACTCTCAGGCAAAAGGACAGATGGGGTCAAGTTTCTTCGACTGAAGAGAGGAGACCCCATGAATCAAAAGCCACGCTCCAGCGATTTCTCGAGGCGCCATATCGGCCCTACCACAGAAGATATCGAGCAGATGCTGAAGGCGGTGGGTGCCTCGTCGATGGACGAGCTAATGGCCCAGACCGTACCTGCCTCCATCCGGCAGGCGGCCCCCCTGGATATTGGCGAGGGCTTGAGCGAGATAGAGATGCTGGCCGAGATGAGGCGCATCGCTGCCAGAAACAAGGTTTATACCTCGCTAATTGGCCAGGGCTACTACGGTACGGTTCTGCCTCCTGTGATCCAGCGAAACCTGCTGGAAAACCCCGCCTGGTACACCGCCTACACGCCGTATCAGCCCGAGATCAGCCAGGGGCGGCTGGAGGCCTTGCTTAATTTCCAGACCATGATTGCCGACCTGACCGGTCTGGACATTGCCAACGCCTCTTTGCTCGACGAGAGTACGGCCGCAGCAGAGGCGATGGCCGTAGCGCAGCGCAGTTGCAAGAACCAGCGCACCGCTTTTTTTGCCGATCGAAACCTCCACCCCCAGACCCTGGCGGTCCTGCAAACCCGCGCCGAGCCACTGGGCTGGCAGCTTGTGATAGGTGACCCGAAGACCGACCTGAACCCCGAAACGCTGTTTGGGGCTATTTTTCAGTACCCGGACACCCTGGGAGACATCCACGACCTGCGCCCCTACATCGAGCAAGTCAAGGCTGCGGGGGGGCTGGCGGTGGTGGCAGCCGACCTGTTGGCTCTGACCCTTTTGACCCCACCCGGTGAGCTAGGGGCCGATATCGCCGTGGGCTCTGCCCAGCGGTTTGGGGTGCCTATGGGCTACGGGGGGCCCCATGCTGGCTATATGGCCGTTCGAGATGCCCTGAAGCGGGCCTTGCCGGGGCGGCTGGTCGGTGTCTCGATAGACTCGAGGGGCAATAGGGCCTACCGTCTGACCCTTCAGACCCGCGAGCAGCACATTCGCCGGGAGAAGGCTACCTCCAACATCTGTACCGCCCAGGTGTTGCTGGCGGTTATTGCGTCTATGTATGCCGTTTACCACGGGCCCGATGGTCTGCGGGAGATTGCCCAGGATATTCACCAAAAAACCTCGGTGCTGGCCCTGGGGCTAAAGCAGTTGGGCTTTCAGAGGGTTAACCCGCACTTCTTCGATACCCTGACCCTTCGTGTGCCGGGTCGGGTAGAGGAAATTCTTGAAAGTGCTCGTCGAAATGGCATTAACCTGCGTAAAGTTGACGAGGCCCACCTGGGTATTGCCCTCGACGAAACCACCACGCCCGAGGTCGTCGAGGCGGTCTGGCAGGCTTTCGGGGGCAACTTCAAGTTCGAGGATTTCGAGCCCCAGAACCACCTGCCCCAGGCCTTGCGCCGCACCTCAAAGTATCTCACCCATCCGGTTTTCAACCGCTACCACTCCGAGACCGAACTCATGCGCTACATGCGCAAGCTGGCTGACCGCGACCTTGCGCTGGATCGGGCCATGATTCCGCTGGGCTCCTGCACCATGAAACTCAACGCCGCAGCTGAGATGATGCCCATTAGTTGGCCGGAGTTCGCCCACCTGCACCCTTTTGCCCCTGCCGAGCAGGCCGAGGGTTATCAGGAGCTACTAAAAACACTGGGCCGCTGGCTCTGCGAAATTACCGGCTACGATGCCATCTCGTTCCAGCCCAACTCGGGGGCCCAGGGAGAGTATGCGGGCTTGCTGGCAATCCGGGCTTACCACCAGGCCAGAGGCGAGGGCCAGCGCAACGTTTGCCTGATTCCTTCTTCGGCCCACGGCACCAATCCGGCCTCGGCCCACATGGCCGGCATGGAGGTGGTGGTTGTGGCCTGCGACACGCAGGGTTACGTGGATCTGAAAGACCTCGAGGCCAAAGCCAGGCAGCACACCGACAAACTGGCGGCCGTGATGGTTACCTACCCCTCCACGCACGGAGTCTTCGAGGAGGAAATACGCGAGCTATGCGAGATTGTGCACCGATACGGGGGGCAGGTCTATCTGGATGGGGCCAACCTCAACGCCCAGGTGGGGTTGGCCAGACCCGGTGAGTATGGCGCCGATGTCTCGCACCTCAACCTGCACAAGACTTTCGCTATTCCCCACGGGGGCGGAGGGCCAGGGATGGGTCCCATCGGGGTTAAGTCCCACCTGGCTCCCTTTCTTCCGGGGCACCCGGTGCTGGATGGCGGCACCACACCGGTAGGGCCGGTCTCGGCGGCACCTTACGGTTCTGCCTCCATTTTGCCCATCTCGTTTGCTTACATTCGGATGATGGGTAGCGAAGGGCTCAAGCGGGCTACCGAGGTAGCCATTTTGAACGCTAATTACATTGCTCGGCGGCTCGAGCCCCATTTCCCGGTGCTCTACAAAAATGAACAGGGCCGGGTAGCCCACGAGTGCATTATCGACCCCAGGGCTTTCAAAGCCTACGACATCACGGCCGAAGACATAGCCAAGCGCCTGATTGACTTTGGCTTTCACGCCCCGACCATGAGCTTCCCGGTGCCCGGCACCCTTATGATTGAGCCAACCGAGTCGGAATCCAGGCACGAACTCGATCGCTTTATCGACGCCATGATTGCCATTCGTCAGGAAATTGCCCAGATTGAGCGAGAGGAGCTAACGGCCGCCGAAAGCCCCCTGCGTTATGCTCCCCATACCGTGCTGGACATTGCTGATGAGCACTGGAACCGTAAGTACACCCGTACCCAGGGCTGCTTCCCTGGTGGTCAGTCGGCCATGGACAAGTACTGGAGCCCGGTGGGCCGGGTGGATAACGTTTATGGGGACCGCAACATCGTTTGCTCGTGTCCACCGGTCGAAGACTACGCCGAAGCAACCGATTGACCAGGCCACCGGCTTATCGTATCAGTTGCTGGAGCACCCCCTGGAAAACCTGCGCCCGCCGCTCCACGCTCAGGCTGCCCAGATCACCGCTCACGAAGCTGGCCTTGCCCTTACCGTAGCTGCTTGACTCGGCGACAGGGCGCTGGCCCTGGGTGTTGGAAATAAGCATCAAACGCCCACCTTGTTCTACGTAAGCCCGCAGCATTTTGCGGTGGGGCTCGGGCCAGTTGTCAGTCCAGTTGGTGGGTAGCACCCAGATAACCACGGCAAACCCCCTTATCTTGTCGGGGCCTGGACGCTGATCCGGCCTGACCTGCATCACCTCGGTACGGAAGCCCAGACCATCGAGGGCTCGTTTGGCTCCCTCTGCGCTCGAGGTCTCGATAACCAGCAGGGCCCTATCCCCTGCTTGCAGGTTGTTCCCTTGCGAAGGCGGCTGGGGTGGGTTGGCTTGGGCTGGCGGAGCGGGTTGGGCGGGAGGTGGAGCAGGCTGGCTGGCCTGGGCATTATCAGGCTGCTTCGGACGCAACAGGGCAAAGGCTTCACTCAGGCGAATAATTCCACGGCCACTGCCTGTAGCCTGAATGCTCTGGGCTGAGCCGAGTAGCGCCTGCCGTACCTGCTCGGCCTTGAAACCACCCGACATCAGCAGGGCCGCACTGCCTGCCGCAATTGCAGTGCTCACCGAGGTTCCGCTCATGGCCATGTAGCGCCCCCCTGGAATGGTCGAGAGCACATCTACGCCGGGGGCGACCAGGTCTGGTTTGCTAAGCACCAGGTTGTAAGGGGCTCCCCAGCGCACCTCGCCCCGGCTGCTGAAGCTCGCGATCTGGTCTGCCTGGTTGCTAGCGCCGATGCCCAGCACGTCCGGCATATTGCCGGGAGAGGCGGTGGTGCTGCCAGAGTTGCCAATGGCAAAGACGGGCAGTACCCCCATATGCTTCATGCGCTCGATGACGGCTGCAAACTCCGCCCAGGTGCCCTCCAACCCCAGCGACATCGAGACTACCTGCACGTTTTGCTCTAAAACCCAGTCCAGCCCACCCAGTACCTGGGCCAGAGTTCCGTAGCCGTCGGGCAACACCAGTGCAGAGACCAGGCGGGCTTCGGGGGCTACACCGACATTGTTACCAACCAGCAACCCGGCGGTATGGGTTCCGTGCAGCGAGGAATCGTAGGGCTCGCCAGGCCGGGGGGTGCCATCGCTGCTGACCACAGCAAATGCCGCAATTTTGCTGCGCAAGTCGGGGTGTGATGCATCCACGCCGGTGTCCAGGTGACCGATGCGGATACCCTGGCCACGCAGCCCGCTGGCCCACAGACCCGGTGCACCGATGTGTTCTAAGGCCCAGTTGCTACCACTGTTTACCGGAACCGAAAGGGCCGCAGCCACCGGCTGGGCCATGCGAACAGGACGATTGTAATGAATTCGTTTTACACCCGGTATCTGGAGCAACTGCCCAACCTGGGTCTCGGGCAAACGTACTAGAAAGCTCTGGCTGGCCCAAAATCCTCCCGCTGCTTTGATTTTGAGTTTTCCCTGCGCCTGGCCCAGATGAGCTTTGAGCTGACGCATCAGTTCATGCCTGGACTGCCCGCCGGAGAGCCGGGGCCCCTCCAGCTCCACAATCACTTCCACTACGCGCGATTGCGCCAGCGAAAAAGGTACCAGCGGCATGAGCAATAACAAGACGAGTAGAAAACGAAGCATCATGGCTTTAGGCTAGGCTGCGATTTGGGTTCCAGCTTGAGCTAAACCTAAAGAAACCTTGGGATTGGGATTGAGCAATACTTTAAGTAAAGCATGAGACACTGAGCAGAGAGCCAGGGATACTCGAGCAGAAACGTTTTTTTAGTACACCTGCTTTTTTACCAAGCTAAACCCAGTTGGTGAACTGAGCATCTGGTTTGTAAAGAATTGTTCTAGGCGGGCAGCAAAAACGTTCCCTGTGGTGCGAACTGCACTTTGACCTTCTCGCCGCGCCCTGGAAGCTCGGGGGCATCGCCCGCGACCACGCCCTCGAGCCTTCCAACTGCAGTATCCACACTAAACTCGGTGGAGGACCCCAGGAAAGAGACCATATGAATGATGCCGTCCAGTCCGTCACCACTGGGGTATACCCGCAGGGCCTCGGGGCGCACCATAACGGTCACTTTGCCCGAAATGCCCTCTTGCTGATAGGGCTGATGGTAGCCCGCCACCTGGATTAATCCGCCGCTGTAATGCCCTTCGAAGAAGTTGGCTCGCCCGATAAAATCGGCGGCAAAGCGGCTTGCGGGTTTGGTGTACAGGGTACGGGGGTCTCCTTGCTGCTCGATGACCCCCTTGTTCATGAGCACCACCAGGTCGGAGATGGCCATAGCTTCTTCCTGGTCGTGGGTGACGTAGAGGGAGGTGATGCCAAGCTCTTGCTGAAGTTCACGAATTTCTTCCCGAACACGCTTGCGAAGTTTGGCGTCCAGGTTGGATAGCGGCTCATCGAAAAGCATGACCCGGGGCTGCATGACCAGGGAGCGGGCCAGGGCCACGCGCTGCTGCTGGCCACCTGAGAGAGCCGCAACCGGGCGCTCCTCGAGGCCCGTCAGGCCCACCTGATGCACCACCTCGGCCACCCGCTCGCGGATTTCCTGCTTGGGCCGGCGGGTTACCTCGAGGCCATAGGCGATGTTTTGGTAGACGTTCATGTGGGGGAAAAGGGCGTAGCTCTGGAACATCATGGTGATGTCCCGCAGATAGGCCGGTAGCCTGGTTACGTCTTCCCCGCCAAAGAGTATCCGGCCTTCGGTGGGGCGCTCGAGGCCGGCTACCATCCGCAGGATGGTGGTTTTGCCACAACCCGATGGGCCCAGCAGGGTCACAAGTTTTCCTGCGGGTAGCTCGAGGTCTACCTTTTCCACGGCGGTGACCCGGCCGAATTTTTTGACGATGCCCTCGAGCTTGACCGATACCGCCTGCTTTGTTTGGTTTGCCGATAGCACTTGCATGATTACCTCACACCGCGGCTTCCAGCGAGGCGCCGCGTCCTAACCGCCGCGAGACGGCAAACAGAATCAGTATGACCGTGAGCAGCCCGAAAATCATCACCGTGGCCATAGCCGCGCCCCGGCCCAGGTCGCCCTGCTCGATCCAGCGAAGCATTAGCACGGTGGCCAGGGCATTTCCAGGGCTAATCAGGAAGATGACCTGGCTAATGGCGGTCATGCCGCGAACAAAAGCGAAGACCAGACCGGCCAGAAGCTGCGGAATCAGCAGCGGCAGGAGCACCCTGCGCAAGGTGGTGCTGGAGGGGGCCCGCAGCAGGGTAGAGGCCTCCTCGAGGCTTTTGTCAATCTGTGAAAGACCCGAGATGACCCCGCGTAAGGCTGCGGGCATGTTGCGGAAGACCAGGGCCAGTACGATGATGATGCCGGTACCGGTGAGCAGCCAGGGGCCGGTGTTGAACGCCAGGATGTAGGCTACCCCCATCACTGTGCCGGGGGTGGCGAAGGAGAGCATCGAACCCACTTCTAAAAGTCCCCGCCCCCAGAATTGCTGCCTCGAGACCAGGTAGGCAATCAGGAAACCGACCAGGGTGGCGATAATGGCACTGATGAAGGCCAGCTGGGCGGTTTTGAATAGTACCGGCAGGCCCAGATTGGTCAGGTCGATGTAGTGCTTGAAGGTGAAGCTGTTGTTGATACCCCAGATTTGCACGAAAGAACCATAAAAGATGGAGAAGTACAGCAACACCACGGCCAGCCCCCACAAGGCCAGGATGCTTTGCAGGGTGCGCTCGAGCCACACCGGCAAGGGCGAGAAATTACCGCCCGCTGGCTTCCCGGTTACGGTGACGAACGAAGTATTGCCCAACCAGAGCCTTTGTAAGCCAAAAATGGCCAGCACCAGACACAACAGCACCGCACCGTAGACAGCGGCCTCGTTGGGGTCGTAGCGCCCGGTCAGGGCCAGAAAGACCTCGGTAGCCAGGAAGTTGCGGTCGCCGCCCAGGAGCATGGGGTTGCCGAAGTCGGCCAGCGACTCGATGATGGTGAGCAAAAAAGCAGCCGCCAAGCCGGGCCGCAGCAGGGGCCAGGTGATGTCGCGGAAGGTGTGCCAGGGGTGGGCCCGCAGGGTGGCCGAGGCCTCCTCGAGGGCTGCGTTGAGCCCCTGTACCGAGCCGCGCAAAATCAGGAAAGCCACGGGGGTAAACGCGAAAACCTGGGCGATAGCGACCCCGTTAATTCCAAAGAGAAAGCTGGTTTTGAGGCCCAGCAGGTCGGCGGTGATGATGCCGCTTCGTCCTAGCCAGTAGATAAGGGCAAAGGCAAATACAAACGGGGGGGTAATCAGGGGCAGCAGGCTGACCACGGCAAGACTACGGCGCACCCAGGCGGCCCTCGAGCGCTGCTCCAGTAGCGCAAACACCAGCCCCAATGCGGTGGTGATGGGAGCCACGATCAGGGCTAGGTAGAGGCTCGTGGGGAGGGCTCCACCACCGAAAATACCGGCCCCGACAATCCAACCGATCACCAGGCCCACCACCAACCCGCCAAAGACTCGAGGCCAGCGCAAACCACCCCGCGCCGCCAGGCCAGCCCCAAGCAGTCCAATTGCCAGGGTGGTCAGGTTCACCAGCCATTGCTCGAAGTGTTCGGTATAGGGGTTTTCGATGCTGATGAACAGGGGAGAGGTCAGGACACTCTGGATTTTGCTCAGGGTGAAGGCCCCTTTGACCATTACCGATTCGCGCAAAACGGTAAAGAGCGGATACAGGATGAACAGCAGCACGAACAGCGAACATACCAGGATGCTGCTGGTCACAAAGGGGTCGTTTTGTATGATGCCCGACTCGCTCAAGCCGATACCCACCATGACTACCAGCGCGGTCAGCACGATCAGAGCCCCTATGCCAAAAGGCACCGAGGTTGCAATCAGCCAGCCGACCCCGGCCAGAAACCCTGCGCTCCCCAGCCCCACCAGGGCATAGCCACGCTGTACCAGAGGCAGATGCAGCAGGCTTGAAAGCGCCAGCACCACCACCACTGCAAGCAGCACACCGCCCAGCAGGGGGGCCTGGTTTAGCACCAGCAGCTTATTATCGAACTCGAGCAGGCTACGGTCGGTACGGCTCCATGGCAACACCAGCAAGCCCACCAAGGCCGTCAATCCAGCAATCCAGGCGGGCGACCGACCGCTAGCGTGGCTACTGGTGATTGAATCTTTCAGCACCGCCATGCAGACTCCTTGCGAACAAACTCGAGCCGACTTATCCAGAAATCGGCTCGAGTTCATCATTCATTGCTTTTCAGGCTTATCTTTGTGTTTGCGCCAACACCACTCAACCCGGCGTGTGCTCTAAGAGGTCACTTCTGGTTTAGCGGCGAGGCAGGGGGAAGACTTCTCGAGTCCACCGGGTAATCAAGCGGGTACGAAGCTCAGGGTCGCCGTACTTTTTGGCATCGTAGTTGATCAACTTGAAATTCTTGGGGTCGGGGATGCCTTCTACCAAAGGAGTTTTGCTGTTGGAAGGCAAGGAGAAGATACCTGCCCGTAGCCCGACGGTCTGACCGGCAGGCGAAGTAGCCCAGTCCATGAACGCTTGAGCGTTGGCTTTGTTTTTGGCGCCGCGAACCAGGCTCAGGCCTCCAATCTCGTAGCCGGTTCCCTCACAAGGGGCTACGATCTCGATGGGAAAGCCCTGTTTTTGGAACTCCACCAGGTCGTGAATGAATTGAATCCCAATCCCAATCTCGCCACGCCCCAGGGCGATGCGCGGGGCTACACCGGAGCGGGTGTATTCCGATACATTTCGGTGGTAGCTTTTCATCAGATTATAGGCCTCTTCCTCGCCAAATAGCTGCACCAGCGTGGCTATCTGCGTATAGGCAGTGCCCGAGGTGTTGGGATTAGAGACCTGGATTAGCCCACGGTAGGCCTGGTTGGGCAAATCCTTCCAGCACTTCGGAGCCGGAGCCCCCCTGTCTTGAAGTACCTTGGGGTTGATGCCGAAGCCCAGGATGCCCATGTATAGCGGGGTGTAGGTGGTGCCAATGGCTGCTTTCATGAAGGGGTACAGGTCGTTGTAGTTTTTGACCCTGTACCACTCGGTGATGGCGTCTTTGAAGGCTTCGTAGTGAGGGTCGCCGGTTCCGCCAAACCACACGTCGAAAGTGGGGTTGGCCCGTTCGGCACGCAAGCGGGCCAGGGCCTCGTTGGTCGAAACGCTGACGATGCGCACATCGATGCCGGTAGCCTGCTTGAAGGCCGGCCCCAGGGCCTCACACCAGTTTTGGGTTACGCTGCAGATGACATTGACCACCCGCTGCTGGGCAAAGCCCGTGCTCATCGCCAGGAGTGCTGCTGCAAGAACCCACCAGCGGACATTCCGCTTCAACATAGTCATTTTTTAGCCTCCTCGGGTGAATCATACGGCTTGTCAGAAAAATGTCAAGATTCAACTGCCCCACACGACAGAAAATATTCATCGAACGCCGTACTAGTAGAACAGGGGCCGCAGGTTCGAAAGAGGGGTTTGGGATTTGTGTTGATTTTTGGCTTTTCAACGGTTGAATTTGCTGGACTTTAGCCGGTGTTGGGCCTATACTTCCAGCAGATTGAATGGTCAGGGGAAAGTCAAGTGTTAGAAGCCTTGGGTGGTCTGGCGTTGCTGGTGAAGGGGCTTTCCTTCCTATCCCAGGCCCTGGCGGTGGTGGTAGGTGGGCCGGCCCGGCGTGTCCTGACCTGGGCTAAAGCTCGCTCGAGGCGGGCCTGGCTGGCCGGAACCCTGGTGGGGGCGCTAACCCTCAATAGCTCGGCGCTGGGCCTGACCGCCATCGGGCTGGCCGAGTCGGGCATTGCCAGCTTTGGTTCAGCGCTGGTGCTGGGCCTGGCGGCCAAAGGAGGAGCCGCCGTTGCCCTATTGCTGGCTGCTACGCCAATCAGCGCCATGGCCCTGTCCATTGTGGGCATGGGCTTTGTGCTATCCCTGTTCAGGCGCATTCAGGTCTGGGGTGAGGGCGTCCTGGGGCTGGGGATGCTGCTGCTGGGGATTTCTCTGATGGTGCAGGGGCTTTTGCCCATGACCAGCTCTGAACTGTTTGTTCTGATTCGCGAAAACCTCGAGGCTTCGCCATTTGGCTTGTGGCTGCTGGGTTTTGCCCTGGCCTCGATGCTGGGTTCGGCCAATGCAGTCGCAGCTCTGGCACTGGCCCTGGCGGCCTCGAGCGCCTTCAGCCTGCCGGCTGCCCTGGTGCTGACCCTGGGAGGTGGGGCCGGGTCGGGGATGATTTTACTGTTGACGACCTGGAATAGCTCGCCCATGGCCCGGCGAATTGCTGCGGCCCACCTGGGCTGGAAAATTCTGCTTTCGGTTCCGTTTGTACTGCTGTTGCCCGCCTATGCCCGCATCAGTAGCGAGCTGGCTCAGCAGGTCGGGCTAGGCCCTTCGGCGGCGGTAGCCCAGGGGCATCTGCTCTACCACGTGCTGGCCTCGCTGCTGGTGTTGCCGCTGGTGCGTACCCTCGAGGGTCTCATGCGCCGGATGATGCCCGACTCCGAGTACCGCATCAGCCCCAAGTACATCTCCCAGGAAGCGCTTGCGTCGCACGAGTTGGCTTCCAGCCTGGCCCTGCGCGAGGTGGGCCGCATTGGCGACCAGCTTGCAGAAATGCTTACCGAGACGGTCAAAATCCTGGCCCGTGGCAGCGGCGACGCCGCCGAAGTAGCCAGGCGGGAGGAGAAGGTAGACCAGCTTGCCCGCGCGATTGTGCTTTACCTGAGCGAACTCTCGGCCCGCCATCCCGGCGACTCACCCCTGGTGCTCATGATGGCGGCCAGCGAGATTGAGCACATGGGCGATCAGGTGCGGCGGATGCTGCGCAAGCAGGACAAGCTCTACGCCCAGAACCTCGAGTTCTCCGAGGAGGGCCGCACCGAGCTGGCCGATGCTGCCGAGAAAGTGCTCCAGCGGCTCAGGCTCTCGCTGGCGGCGCTGGCCACCCGCAACGAGGCCCTGGCCGAACAGGTGATGGCCGAGCGGCCCCACCTTGAAAGCAATTTGCTCGAGCTGCGTCGCTCACACCTGCGCCGACTGGAAGAAGGCCGTATCGAAAGCCGTGCGACCACCCTGGCCCACCTCGACCTGCTGATTGTGCTGGATGAGCTAGACCAGAGCATCGCCCGCCTGGCCTCCCTCTCCCTGGACCTTCGCCGCCCACTGATGCGTGCCTAGCCCAAGCAAACCACGATTCAGAGCCCTTCTTCTGGCATAAGGCCACAGGCTGCGCTAGAGTAGGCGCCATGTCTGGCTACGATGTGCTGATTGTGGGGGCAGGGATTGTCGGGGCGGCCTGTGCCTACCGCCTGGCCGAACGGGGGTTGCGGGTGGGGGTGCTCGAGCGGGCCCCGGCTCCGGCCATGGGCTCCACCGGCAAGAGCGCCGCGGGGGTGCGGGTGCAGTTTACCGAGGCCACCAATATTCTTCTGTCCTGGCACTCCATTCAGGAGTACCGGCAGATGCCCGAGGCGGCCTACCGGCCCATTGGCTACTTGTTTTTGGTGCCCGATGGCCAGTGGGCCGCGCACCTGGAGGGCGTGGCGCTGCAACAGCAACTGGGCGTGCCGGTAGAGGTGCGCGACCTCGAGGCGGCCCAGGAGTGGTTCGACTTTTTACCGCTGGCAAAGGGCTTAGAGCCCATCCTGGGTGCGACTTACGGCCCTGCCGACGGCATCGTAGACCCCTACGGCATCTGCCTGGCGTACCTGGGCCGGGCGCGGGCGCTTGGGGCCGAACTCTATACCGAGACCGAGTTTCTGGCTGCCGAACCCGATGGCGGTGGTTGGCGGGTGCAGACCTCGAGGGGAGTTTTTACAGCCCGCTACGTGCTGAATGCCGCGGGGGCCTGGGCCGGCGAGGTGGGCCGGCGGGCGGGGCTTTCAATTCCGGTAGAGCCGGCCCGGCGGATGGTCTTCTGCACCGCACCGGTGCCACACCCTTACTGGCATCCCCTGACCATCGACCTTTCCAGCGGCTTCTGGTTTCGCTCCGAGCACGACCGCCTGATTTTTGGCCGCAGCAACCCCGCCGACCTGGGTTTCCAGGAGGGCATGGACTGGGCCTGGCTCGAGCCCACCCTGGAGGTGGGCCTGGCCCGCTTCCCCTGGCTCGAGCGCTTTCAGCTCGACCAAAGGGCCAGCTGGTGGGGCTACTACGAGGTCACCCCCGACCACAATCCCATCCTGGGCCATATGCCGGGCGTGGAAGGCTGGGTGAACGCCTGCGGCTTCTCCGGCCACGGGGTGCAGCAGGCCGCCATGGTGGGCCGCCTGATGGCCGAGGAAATTGGGGAGGGTCGGGCGCACAGCCTGAAGCTAGATGCGCTGCGCCTCGAACGTTTTTCTCAGATAAGAAGCATAGCGGAAAAAAACATTGTTTGAACTGCAACCTAGCTCTGCATACTTGCATATTGGTACGGCCAGCGCGTACACTTAGGTCCGGTAGGTGACCCATGATCGACCCCATTGTCATCCGTATGGCCAGGTTTCGCGCCTGAACACGAACCCCCCACCCGACCCGCATTCACGACGCTTTGTGCGTTTTTTCGGCGGCCTTCGGGCCGCCGATTTTTTGGAGATGCAATGGTTTCACTCCCACCAACGACGGATGCCCTCACGGTTCAGAGCCCCCAGACTGATTCGAGACAGGATCAACTATGCTGACCCTTGACCTCACTAAAACCAAACTTGCCATCGAGGTCGCCGATCTCAAAAAGGTCTTTCGCAAACGCGATGGATTGCGTGCCCCCATCAAGGAAGAATGGGCCCTCAAAGGGGTTTCGTTTTATGTACAGGAGGGCGAGACCTACGGCCTGCTGGGCCCCAACGGCTCGGGTAAGTCCACCCTGATCCGCATCCTTTCCACCCTCCTGACCGCTGATGGTGGCTCGGTGCGGATGCTGGGCCACAAGCTACCCGAAGGAGAGCGTGAACTGCGTCGAAAAATGGGCCGGGTCAGCGTGGATGCGGCTTTTTACAAGAAGCTCTCACCCCGCGAGAACCTCCTTTATGCCGCGCAGCTTTACGGCCTCGAGCCCCGCCGGGCAGAAAAAAGGGCCATGCAGATTCTCGAGCAACTCGGCCTCGAGTCGCGTCGCTTCAGCGACCCCATCGAGGAGATGAGCCGTGGTATGCAGCAGAAAATCGCCATCGCCCGCGCTTTGCTCATCAACCCCCCCTTGCTTTTGCTGGACGAGCCCACCACCGGCCTTGACCCCAAGAGCCGCCGCGACGTGCAGGCTTTCCTGGAAGACCTTCGTACCCGCGAGGGTACCACCATCCTGCTGACCACCCACGATATGGCCGAGGCCGAACGTCTTTCGCACCGCATCGGCTTCCTTGCCCATGGTCGTCTGGTAGCAGAAGGCACCGCCAGCGAGCTGAAGCAGCAGGCAGGCACTCACGATCTGGAGGAGGCTTTCATCGCCCTTACGGGGGAAGAACTGGTAGAGGAAACCGACCAGCCATAGCGTGCAACCGGTTGCGGCGCTATATGTGGAGGCCGCACGATCCAAGGAGCAATATGCTTGAACGATATATCCGCCCCATGTGGGCCTTTGTCTTCCGCGACTGGCACCTCACCCGCCGTTACTTGAGCTGGGTGGCAGTCTTCGTGTTCTATGCCATCGTCAACTCAGCTACCATTGCTTTGATTGGTAAGGCCCAGGACGATTTTCGCCTGACCCTTACGCTCTTGCTGGGCGTGTTGCTGTGGTCGTTCTTGTCGGCCATGTACAACGAGATTGCCAACTCCATCTCCTATGAGCGGTGGGAAGGAACCCTCGAGTACACCTTTATGGCCCCGGTCTCGAGGCTCGTTCACCTTTCGGGGGTCTCACTTTTTGCCATCATATTCAGCGTGTTCCGCACCATCGTAATTCTGGTGGGCCTGGTGCTCTTTATTCAGGTCTCGGTGAATGGAGCTAACTTGCTGGGGGTGCTGGCGGTGCTTCTGGTTGCCAGCCTGGCCTTTATGGGTCTGGGCCTGATGGCGGCCATCTTGCCGGTGATGTCGCCGGAAAACGGCGCGCAGGCCACCAACATCTTTCAGGGCATTCTGCTGCTGGTCTCGGGCATCTATTATCCTGTGAGTGTGCTGCCCTCCTGGGTGCAGCCGCTGGCCTACCTGAGCCCGGCCACCTACGCCCTCGAGGCCTGCCGCAAGCTGATGGGCATCAACCACCCCGAGTCCACCCCCGAAAAGCTGGTGGGAGCGCCGCTCTCCTCGGTATTGCCGGAGCTGGGTATCCTGCTGCTGATGGGTGTGGTCTTGATTCCAATGGGTCTCCTGGTCTTCCACAGCGCCGAAATGTGGGCCAAGCGCACCGGCAAGCTGAAGCGGACGGGTTGAGGGCTGGGCTTGATCGCCTGCTTCCGTGCGCACCGGGCAATCGAGTGCGGCAGCGGCACCTGCCACACAGACTGCGCAAACAGGGGAGAAGGAGTAGGGCAATGGTTGATGTGCAAAGCATTAAGAAGTCGTACAGGGCATTTCAGGCTGTGAAAGGGGTCTCGTTCAGGGTGCAGCCTGGTGAGGTTTACGGGCTGCTGGGGCCCAATGGGGCGGGCAAAACCACCACCCTGCGCATCCTGGCTACGCTCCTCAAACCCACCGCAGGAAGTGCCAGGGTTGCGGACTTCGACGTGGAGCGGCAATCGCTGGAGGTGCGTCGCAACCTGGGTATTGTCAACGGCGGTATGAAGGTCTACGACAAGCTAACCGGGCTTGAAGTACTCGACTTCTTCGGTAGTTTCTACGACCTGTGGGGCTCCAGGCTCAAAGAACGCATAGACTGGGCCGCCGAACTCTTGCGTATCGAAAAGGCGGTACTCAATAAGCAGGTTAAAGACATGTCGACCGGAATGCAGCAAAAAATCGTGATTGCCAGGGCAATCCTGCACCAGCCACAGGTTTTGCTGCTGGATGAGGCCACGGCGGGTCTGGATGTATTTGCTCGTCGGGCTTTGCTGGATTTCGTTCGGCAGTATGCCGGGCTGGGTAAAACCCTGGTCTACTCCACCCACGTGATGAGCGAAGCCGAGGAAGTCTGCGACCGGGTGGGATTCATAGATAAAGGCCTTTTGGTGTATGAGGGCAGCTTGAAAGAGGCTCTGGAGCTTGGGGCGGGCAACCTCGAGAAGGCTTTTATTCGCAGGTTGGAGGAAGCGGCTTGAAGCCTTGGGGTGCTGAGATGAACGAAATCCTGATTATTTCGCGCAAAGAACTCCTGAGCGTGATCCGTGAACGTCGGGTGCTCTTCACCACCCTGATCCTGCCCATTCTGATCATGCCGCTTTTGATGTTTGGCCCGATTCTGTTGTTCGGCAATGCCGCACAACAAACTCAGCAGAGCGTGCAGAAAGTAGGGGTGGTGGGGGTTCCGGCAGAGGTGCTGGACGAACTGAAAAAAGCCAGGGTGGAACCTGTCGAGATGACCAATCCCCAGGAGGCCGTACAAAGGCGGGAGGTTGAAGCCGCACTGGTCTTTGAAAATGGCAACTATACCCTCTTTGGCAGGCTTTCGGGCGGAGCTACCCAGAGTGCTCTGGTGGTCGAAAAAGTGCAGGGTGCACTGCGTACCTACAAAGACCGGCTGGTGGCCCAGGAGCTACAAGCCAGGGGGATAGGCACGGATGTTCTGGAACCCTTCAAACTAAAGACCATGGATGCCTCCCGCGAGGAGGAGCGGGCCGCCGGTTTGTTCGCGTTCCTGATCCCTTATTTTTTGGTTCTGTTCATTCAAATGGGCGGAATGCCGGTGGCGGTCGATGCCACCGCCGGGGAGAAGGAGAAAGGCACCCTCGAGGCCCTCCTGGCTGCTCCCGTACCGCTGATACAGATTCTGCTGGGCAAGGGCCTGGCAGTGTTCGTAATGTCGCTGCTCTCGACCCTTGCAGCCATTACCGGACTTTTACTGGGTGGGGGGGTGTTTCGCAACCTTTTTGCCGCGCAGCTTCAAGCAGTCCAGAGTGGAGAGAACTCGGCCCAGCTTGGTGGTGCCCTGGCCCTCGACCCACTGGGCTATCTGTCCATCGTGGTCACGGCCATTTTGTTTGCCCTGCTCATTATCGCCCTCATGATTTCACTGGGTCTGTATGCCCGCACCTTCAAAGAAGCTCAGAGCTACATGAGCCCTTTGATGCTGGTGATGATTATTCCCATCTTGTTCCTTCAGTTTTCAGATTTTCTCAAACTGCAAGACTGGTACTTCGCCCTGCCTTTTGTGGGCGTTGTGCTGGCCCTGGACTCGATCGTGAAGGGCTCGTCCACGGCATTACAGCTGGGCATTACCTGGCTTTCCACCCTGGTTTTTGCCGGACTGGCCCTGTGGCTGGCCTACCGAAATTTTCAGCGCGAGGATGTGGTGTTCAGAAACTAAGCCAGCGGCAGGGCTTCCGGCGGTTTCTCATTCAGGATGGCATCCACATCCGGGTACTGCTTGATGTTGTAGAAAGGGTCTCGCTCGGCGGGGGTAAAGCCCGCATCGGCGATGTGGCGCACAATCTGCCGCACGGTGGCGTGGGTTCGGTTGTGGCCCGCTGCCACACTGACCACGTTTTCTTCCAGCATGGTGGAGCCGAAGTCGTTGGCGCCGTAGTAGAGCGCGGCCTGGGCTACCTTGAAGCCCATGCTGGGCCAACTGGCTTGCAGGTTGGGAATATTGTCCAGGGCAATGCGGGCAATGGCCAGCTGCTGCAGGTACTCGTGGGCTGTGGCCCCCGGGGCCTTTCCCTTCAGGCGGGTATGCTCAGTTTGCAGCGTCCACATAGCAAAAGCAGCGAAGCCATGCCCGTACTCACGCAGGGCTTTTTCCTGCTGCTCACGAATCTTGAGCAGGTGGGCGATGCGCTGCTCGTAGGTCTCGCCAAAACCAATGACCATGGTGGCAATGGTGTACAACCCGAGGCTCTGGGCGGTATCGAGGATGCGGAACCAGTCGTTGCTCTTAATGCGGGCCGGAGCCGCCTTAGCCCGTACCTCATCCACCAGAATCTCGCCACCTGCACCCGGCAAGCCGTCCAGACCGGCTTCCTTTAGCTCGCTCAGCAGTTCGCGGCACTTGCGTCCAGTAATCTTTTCCAGCCCCAGGATTTCCTCGGGGCTAAAGGCATCAATGCGCACCTCGGGGTAGTGCTGCTTAAGGTAGCGGAGAAGGTCCAGATACCATTCAAAGGGAAGGTCGGGGTTCACCCCCCCTTGCATCAGAATTCGCCGGCCTCCGATTTGCATGAGCTCTTCGATTTTATGTCCGATTTGCGGGAATGAAAGCACATAGGCGTCTTTTTGTTTCCCGGTGCGGTAAAATGCGCAAAAATTGCAGGCCACATTGCAGATGTTTGTGTAGTTGATGTTGCGGTCAATTAGGTAGGTTACAACCGTGGGGTTGCTGCGTTTCAGGCGCAGTTCGTTGGCAACGGCTGCCACTTCGGGCAGGGGCAGGTCGTAAAGCTGGCGTATTTCATCGGCAGAAAGTCGCTCGCCTGCTGCAGCACGGCTCAAAACATCCATAAACGTATTCTAACCAGAGGCATCTGGCGCAATAGTAGGACAAATAACCCCTTGAATGGGTTTTGTGTCAAAGGTCTAAGGTCGAAAGCCAAAGGCCTCCAGGCATAACTTCTGACGTTCGACTTTTGACGACTTCAGTGGCAGATAGATTCGAAAAATCTAGCTGGCTCAATGCTACTCGTCTTCTTCGTCTAAATCCTCGTCCTCTTCGTCCCAATCCTCGTCGCCGCTATCGATGTCGTCAATGTAATAGTCTTCAATGGCGCTTGCATCGGCCACAGTTTTTCCATTGCTTATGAAGCGGATGCCGCCCTGGTCAATTTGCAGGCTGAGATCGTCCAGATCGGTGTTGTCGGGAACATGAACCTGCATCATTACTGCTACTTCGATTCGCATATACACCTCCGGTCCTGTGAATCTATGCGGTTGATGTCAGGAAAACTTAGGCTCGAGTCTTGCCTGAAAAACGATAGCGCAGTATATCGGCGTACATTCGGAGGCGCATCCCCAGCCCTTTCCAGAAACCACGCTTCTGCTCTTTCATGATCTGTCCAGCGCCGGGCAGTTCAATGTAAGCCCAGCGGGCCTTGCTGCGGGTCAGATGGTCGGTGATGGCGGGCTCCGGCCAGCGTTCCTGGGTAAGATTGGGAACACCCTTGAGCCAGTCTGTCTTACAGGCACGCTGACCCGACAAAAAAGGCGTGGCGCGATTGCCAAAGTCGGTCATCAGCCCCCCCGACTTGAAAACGCCAATGGCCATATCCAGCTTCCCCGCGCGAACGGGCTCGAGCATTTCCAGCAAGTGTTTTGCTTTTAGTCCGACCAGGTCGGCATCGAGCATCACCAGATAGGGTGTCTGGACGTGAGCTAGACCATAGGCCAGGGCACTGCTCTTGCCCCGGTTCTCGAGCAGTCTCAGCACCCTGGCTCCAGACCTTTCAGCCACTTCGGCGGTTCGGTCGGTAGAGCCATCGTCCACTACCAGAACAGGTAAGCCCGCGTCCAGTGCAACTTTGACCACGGCAGCGATATGGGCTTCTTCGTTGAAGGCCGGAATCAATACCGTGGTGTCCACCCCGCCATTTTACCCACCGACCAGGTTGCGTATATCGTTAATAGTTACGAGCACAATCAGAAGTATTAAGAACACGAAGCCGCCATAGGAAAGCCGGGCTTCGGTATCGGGTTTGATGCGCCCCCCAGTGAGGACGTTGGCCAACAGCACCAGGATGCGTCCCCCATCGAGCCCTGGAATAGGCAACAGATTGAACACGGCCAGCGAAAGATTGATAGCGGCTAGCAACCCCACCAGGGTACTCAGGCCCTGCTGGGCGGCCTGACCGGTGATATTGACGATTCCAACCGGCCCCGCCACGCCCTGGGCTTGCTGCCCAGAGAGGATGCGGGTGATGCTGCCAACGAACTCCTGCACGAAGCGTGGCACCGCTACCACTGTTTCGCCGACGGCCCGCGCCAGCCCCTGAAAAAAGTTAATGCGGGTGTAGCCAATCAGCTCGGGTCGGTAGACAATGCCCAGCCGCCCCTGGGTGTTATCCCAGTTGAAGCGCAGGGTTACCTCCTGCCCGTCGCGCAACACCCCAAAAACCTTCTCGCCGGTGGTCTGGCGGAAGCGGGTGACCTGGTCGTAGGACTCGAGCTTATTTCCATTAAGGCTCAGAATGCGGTCTCCTACCTTGAAACCAGCCTGCTCGGCCAGGCTCCCCGGCAGCACCTCGGTCACTTCGGCTCGAGTCTGGGGTATGCCTTGAATGGAGGAAAGGCTTGCCAGCAAGCCCCAGGCCAACAGCAGGTTCATGACCACACCGCCCACCAGAATCAGGAATTTGCCCAGGCTGGAGAGCCGCGCGTAGCCGTGGGTATCGCCGGGCATCATGCCCTCAATTTCGGCATAGCCCCCCAGGGGTATGGCGTTGAGCCGCCAGGTAGTACCCCAACGCTCAAACTTGAACAGCGTAGGGCCAAAGCCTACCCCGAAGTTTTTGACGCCTACCCCTTGCCAGCGGGAGGCCAGATAGTGGCCCAGCTCGTGCACGAAGATGCTGATGGAAATAATCAGGAGAAACCAGAGGATGCTCATGCTCCGCTCCGTAACGCGCGGGTAGTTGTGGGTACAGGGTCGGGGGTCAAAAGAAACCTTCTACGCATCATGTTTATGCCTTTGCTTTCAGAAAATCTCGAGCCAGCTTGCGGGCCTCGAGGTCGGCCTGATAGACATTGTCCCAGCTTAAGGACATAACAGGGGTTTGTTGCAACACTTTTTCGAGTACCCGAGGGATCTCGAGGTAGCCGATTTGACCCTTCAAGAAAGCTTCGACTGCAATCTCGTCGGCAGCGTTGAGCATGACCGGGGCCAGACCCCCCTGGTGTCCGGCTTCGTAGGCCAGGGCCAAGGCGGGAAAACGATTGGTATCGGGAGTATAAAATTCCAACCGCTCTGGAATCGGCGCATCGCGCAAGGGAGTGGGGGGACGCTCGGGGTAGGTGAGGGCGTACTGGATAGCCAGCCGCATGTCGGTAGGGCCGAGCTGGGCTTTGATGTTGCCGTCCTGGAAGCGTACCATCGAGTGCACATACGACTGCGGATGAATCTGCACCTTAACCTGTTCGATGGGCACCCTAAATAGCTGCACGGCCTCCAGCACTTCCAGACCCTTGTTGAAGAGGGTCGAGGAGTCTACGGTCACTTTGGGCCCCATCTTCCAGCGGGGGTGGTTGAGAGCCATCTGGGGGGTCACAGTAGACAGATCGGAAGGCTCATGCAGAAAAGGCCCGCCCGAAGCGGTCAGGATGAGCTCCGCAACATCCTCGAAGGGCTCGCCCAAAAGGCTCTGGAAGATGGCGGAGTGCTCGGAATCGACCGGGATGATCTCGGCCCCGCTCTGGTTTGCTTCTTGCCAGAGTAGCGGCCCCGCGGCTACCATACTTTCCTTGTTAGCCAGGGCCATTCTACGCCCTTGCTGCACAGCAGCCCGTACGCCCGGCAGGCCTGCCAGGCCAGGAATAGCGCCCACGACCACCTCGGCTGGCCAGGCTGCTACCTCGGCAACCTCGGCCAGGCGCAGGCCAGGGAAGCGCTGGCGTAGCTCGGGGGTCATTGCGGCATCGGCAGCGACCACCTCTGGTTTGAACTCGTTAATCTGCTGTGCCAGTAACTCGAGGTTGCGACCTGCTGCCAACCCCACCACCCGGTAGCCCCGCCAGCGACACACATCCAGGGTCTGGGTGCCAATTGAGCCGGTGGAGCCCAGAATCACAGCGCGCTTGGAGGTATTGCTCATCCTCCCGACAGTGTACCTTGTGCGCAGGATGGGTCTGTAGGTTTAGACTCGGTTAGTTCGTCGCCAAATGGCGGCTCAGCCTCGCCGCGGCGAGGTGGCCGACTAACGAAAAACGCTTTCCTCGCCGAGATGTTTGTTTCGCCGATCGAAGGGAGACGCTTTCTTCGCGGAGCATCGCGACGGGTGGGGTGCGAAGCGAGGGCTGGGTTGCGTAGCAAGACATTTGTTTCGCTGACTACAGGGAGGGGTGGGGTGTGCTCGAGGATTCTAGTTGCGCCGCACGTGGCGCAACAAAGCCTTTGTTTTTTTGAATGACTCATCTTTCCGCAGAACGCTTCCTCATTTCTTGCCGGCGTGTAAAGCCATGCTATCGGCCAGACCCTACTGCACCTACAGGGCACTCCGAGATTGGGCTATATGAAGATGGTCAGCAAATAGTACGTGAGGGGTACGGTGAACAGGTGTGAATCCAGCCGATCCAGGAGGCCTCCATGACCCGGCAGGAAATGGCCCGAGTCCTTGACGCCACAGTAGCGCTTGAGCATGGACTCGGTCAGGTCACCGAGCTGCGCTGCGAAGGAGAGCACCAGGTTAACGATAAAAATCTCGACGGGACGAAATAGGGCGAAGGGGCTTTCGGGGTAGGCCGAACGTACAATGGCGGTGAAAAGAAAGAGCAGCAGAAAGCTGGTGGCGATCCCACCAATAGCGCCTTCCACCGTTTTGCCCGGACTGATGGTCGGGGCCAGCTTGCGCCGCCCCAGATAGCGACCCACGAAATAGGCCCCGATATCGTTGGAGAAACTGCACAGTAAGGGCAAAACCAGTATCCAGGTGCCGATGTTTCCGTCGGGTGAGTGGCGCAGCAAGAGGAAAAATCCCAGTGTCCAGGGCAGGTACAAAAAAGCCATCAGGCTGTAGGCGAAGCGCTGGATGTTGGCCCCGGCTACTAACTCCGAGCTAAAGGCTCCGATTATTACCAGACCCAGGGCAATTTCGCGCCAGGGTACACCGGGGTAGATATCCTGGAGCTGGGGCAGGCTGAACAGGAGCATGACCAGCCCACCTCCAATTAGAAAAGCCATGTTCAGTTCGATGCCCTTGTTGCGCAACATGTAGCGAAGCTCGAGGGAACCCACTACCAGAATAAAAACCAGTGCTAGAAAAAGAAAAATACGGCCTTCCCAGATCACCGCAAAAAGCACCATTACCCCGATGAGCGAAGAAGCAATCCGGGTGGGCAACGATGAATCGGGCCTGGGTTCGGGGGACTGCACGTTTATAGAATATCAGGAGAGGTTTTGGGTCTCCTCGCACTGCCAGAAGACATGGCTATGACCGATGAATATCTTTTGCAAAAGGGACTCTTGCCCTCCTGCTACGCCAAAAACAATAGCGCTAAACACCACGGCAAGGCGAGCGCCGGAACAGAGTAAAGGGCTGCGCCAAGAAATCCAAAAAGCAGGGCAGAACAACACCTAGCCGCCCAGGATTTCTTGCTCCTTTTTGTGCAGAGCTTCGTCAATCTTGTGGATGAAGTCGTCGGTAATCTTCTGGATTTCGGCCTCGGCGCGTTTGATATCGTCTTCGGAGAGGTGCTTTTCCTTCTCCATCTTTTTGGCCTTGTCCAGGGCTTCGCGCCGGGCGTTACGCACGGCAATTTTGGCTTCTTCAGCGTAATGTTTGACCGATTTGACCAGGTCCTTGCGGCGCTCCTCGGTCAGAACCGGAATGTTAATGTAAAGAGCATCGCCCTTGTTGGTGGGGTTGAGGCCCAGGTCGGAGTCGCGGATGGCCTTCTCGATTTCCTTGAGCATGGCGGGATCCCACGACTGCACCACCAGGGTGCGGGGATCGGGCGAAGAGACTGTGCCTACCTGGTTTAAGGGCATGGCCGAGCCGTAATATTCAACCTTGATGTTGTTGAGAATAGCTGGGTTGGCCCTACCGGTGCGCATGGTGGCGAGGTGGTGCTCGAGGGCCTCGAGCGACTTTTGCATGTGGTTCCTGGTTTCGGCGTAGAGGTCTTTGAGCATGATGGCCTCCTGAACTGTGGATAGCTTACCTCTAAAAGGCGCAGAGGTTACAGGGGCGAGGTTACCCGTAGCGGCCTTAGCTGTGGACCAGGGTTCCGACCCGCTCGCCCCTGATTATCTTCTCCAGGTTGCCCTCGGTGAACATATCAAATACCACGATGGGCATGTTTTGCTCCTGGCACAAGGCCATGGCGGTCGCATCCATAACCTGCAAGCCTTCGACCAGTGCCTGGTGATAGGTCAGTTCATCGTACTTTTTGGCCGCGGGGTTCTTGCGGGGGTCGTCGCTATAAACCCCGTCCACCTTGTTTTTGGCCATCAAGACCGCATCCACGTTCATTTCCAGGCCTCGCAAGGCGGCGGCGGTGTCGGTGGTCACGTAAGGGTTCCCGGTTCCGCCTCCGAATATGACCACCCGGCCTTTTTCTAGGTGCCTTATGGCCCGGCGGCGGATGTAAGGCTCGGCGACCTGCTGGATAGTCAGAGCGGTCTGGACGCGGGTGGGTACCCCGATGAACTCGAGGGCATCCTGCAAGGCCAGGGCGTTCATAATGGTACCCAGCATGCCGATGTAATCTGCGCTGGCGCGATCCATGCCCACCCCCTGCCTGGCCCCACGCCAGAAGTTGCCACCGCCCACAACAATCGCCACCTGTACCCCAAGCTGATGGGCCTTGGCAACTTCCTGGGCCAGAGCCTTGGTGGCCTCGGGCTGGATGCCAAAGCCGTTACCTGTCAAAAATTCGCCCGAAAGCTTGAGCAGCACACGTTTGTATTTCATCCAGCCTCCCTGGTACTTTTCGTGAAGGTTTGGGGCTTAATTCAAAGGGCCAGAGGCGCTTTAGATTATGGCATTCGACTCAGTGACAGGTAAGCCACTTACCCCGCAACTAAAAAAGCCGAAAGTCTTTCGACCTTCGGCTTTTGGCCCCCACATCGCTTAAGCTCCTACCTCAAAACGGCTAAAACGCTTGACCTGGATGTTTTCACCAATTTTGGCCACCGCAGCCTTGATGAGGTCACCCACCTTGATTTTCTCGTCCTTGACGAAAGGCTGCTCCAGCAGCACCATCTCTTCGTAGAACTTCTTCATACGGCCTTCGGCAGCTTTCTCGGCGATGTTTTGTGGCTTGCCTTCGTTCAAAAGCTGCTGGATATAAATGGCCTTTTCCTTCTCGAGGTCTTCTTGCGAAACCTCTTCGATGCTCACATAGCGGGGGTTGGCCATGGCGATGTGCATGGCGATATCCTTGGCCAAACGCTGAAATTCCTCGTTTCGGGCTACGAAATCGGTCTCGGAGTTGAGCTCGACCATCACGCCTACCCGCTGGTTGTGGTGGATGTAGGCCCCGATAATTCCTTCGCGGGCTTCACGGTCGGCTTTTTTGGCAGCCTTCAAAGCCCCCCTTTCACGCAGCAGGGTGGTGGCCTTCTCCATGTCCCAGCCCGCGTCTTCCAGGGCCTTTTTGACGTCGGTCATGCCGGCACCGGTTTGTTCGCGTAGTTTTTTGATTTGCTCAAGTTGTGTCATCGGTTTCACCTCTATTGGGAATGGTGCTGGGATCGAGTTTTATACGGCTGGTCTTGACCTTCGCTTTTGATCCCTAACCAGGTTCTAGGCTTCGGCGACTTCGGATGCGACGGCGGCTTCGGCAGCGGCGGGGGTCTCGCGACCGCCGCCACGGGCTTCGACAATCAGGTCGGTCATGCGGCTCACGATGAGCTGGATCGAGCGTATGGCGTCGTCGTTGCCGGGCACGATGTAGTCGCATACGTCGGGGTCGGAGTCGGTATCGGCCAGGGCAATCACCGGAATGCCCAGCTTGCGGGCTTCCTTGACCGCGATGGCCTCCTTGGTGGGGTCGACTACAAAGATGGCATCGGGCAGGCGGCGCAGCTTGCGGAAGCCGCCGAGGTTCTTTTGCAGACGCTCGAGTTCGTGCTGGAGCTGTACCTGCTCGGTCTTGACCCGCTCCTTAATGTCGTCGGAGGCGAAAAGGGCCTCGAGTTCGGCCAGGCGGTTGACCTGGGCGGTGATGGTGCGGAAGTTGGTGAGCATTCCACCCAACCAGCGCTGGTTGACGTAGGGCATCCCGGCCCGGTCGGCTTCCTGCTGGATGATTTCCTGGGCCTGCTTTTTGGTGCCTACATAAAGGATGGTGGCCCCGCGCATGGCCAGGTCTTGCACGTACTTGAAGGTGCGCTCGAGTTCGACCATGCTCTTTTGCAGATCGATGATGAAAATACCGTTGCGCTCGGCGTAAATGTAGCGCTTCATCTTGGGGTTCCAGCGCTTGGTTTCGTGACCAAAGTGTACGCCGGCCTCGAGCAGTTCTTTGATGCTTACGTTTGCAGCCATGTGGTCTCCTGACGGGACGGTTGGAGTGGGCGTTAGATTGTGCCTTGCAGGCTTTGGCTTCGAGTACCGTTCCCTAACCTCGAAGAGCCCGTCGGCACACCCAAAAGAGGAGTATAGCCGATGTTCACCCTTTACGGAAGTCCCGGGCGCTGCTATACTCACCAATGCATTTTGGCCCCTGGCTCCTGGGTAACCATGGCCTTGGGTGGCGGAAATGTGGGGGCGTAGCTCAGCGGGAGAGCAGGTCCTTTGCAAGGACAAGGTCGGGGGTTCAAATCCCTTCGCCTCCACCAGAAAAAGCAATCAGGCTGCCCCGGCCCCCTGGGCTTTACGGGGCGCGTGAGGTGGGCTATAGCGACCAGAGCGGTTTGTTGGCAATAGCACGCATCCGCCAGAATCAAAGAATACCGGCCTGACAAGGCTCCGGCATTTTCTTCCAAGAGTTCGGCCCGTCGATATGTATGGGAGTAGCTTGGTCGATCAATGGCTTGCTTCAGTACGTCGGAGCTATGCTGAGGGGGTGAATGCCCCTGTTTGGGATGATGGAGACTGGCACGGTCTGCCGACTCTGGATGCAGACCTCGAGGCTGAAATCTGTGTGGTGGGGCTGGGTGGCTCTGGGCTGGCGGCCATCCACGAACTCTTGCAGCTGGGCCGAAAGGTGGTCGGAATCGATGCGGGTTCGGTGGCCGGGGGCGCAGCAGGCCGCAATGGGGGATTTTTGCTGGCGGGAATTGCCAGGTTTTACCACCAGAGCGTGGCCGAACTTGGGCGCGACCTGGCCAGGCGCCTCTACCAGGCCACCCTCGAGCAAATGGCCCGGATGCTAGCCGAGACCCCCCAGGCCCGACGGGTCGGTTCGCTGCGAATTGCAGCCACAGCAGAGGAACTCGAAGATTGCGCCGCACATCTTGAAGCCCTGCAAGCCGATGGTTTTGCTGCTCTGCCCTATGTGGGTCCGGAAGGTGAAGGTTTGCTCATCCCCAGCGATGGCGTATTCAATCCCTTGCAACGCTGTAGGCAACTGGCCCGCCAGGCTCTGGAGGCTGGTGCCAGGCTTTTTGAGCATTCCCCGGCCCAGTATATCAGCGGCCAGGAGGTGAAAACCCCCAAAGGACGAGTTTTTTGCCAGAGGGTTTTGGTGGCGGTGGATGGCCGGCTCGAGCAGCTCTTGCCCGAGCTGGAAAGCCGTGTACGCACGGCCCGGCTACAAATGCTGGCCACCGCACCGGTGGAGCGGCGTTTTACCCGGCCCGTATACCGGCGCTGGGGCTACGACTACTGGCAGCAGTTGCCCGATGGGCGCATCGCCCTGGGAGGTATGCGGGATGCAGGGGGCGAAGCCGAATGGACAACGCAGGCAGAGCCCACAAATGCTGTTCAGATGCGCCTGGAGGAACTGCTCAGGCAGCTGGATATCCACGCCCCCATCACCCATCGCTGGGCTGCCCCGGTGGCCTATACCCCAACCGGCCTGCCCATTGCCGAGGAGGTGCGGCCCGGTGTGTGGGCCATTGGAGCTTACAGCGGAACCGGGAATGTGGTGGGGGCTTTGCTGGGGCGGGAAGTCGCCTGGGCATTGCTGGGAGCCCGGATGCCCGGTGCGGTCTGGTTAGCTTGAGCTTTTACCGGCATCCTGCCCTTTGGCTTTGTACATTTCGCGGTCGGCGTGGCGGTACAGAGTGTCGGGGTCGCTGCCATCGCGGGGGTAGATGGCCAGGCCAATGGATGCGGTAACCTCGAGGGCCCGGTTGCCAATGCGCACGCTGGTATTCACTTCCTGGGCGATTTTTTCCGCCAGTCGCTCGGCCATCTCTACCGAGGGCAGATCGGCCAGGATGACGCCAAACTCGTCGCCGCCCAGCCGGGCTACCGAGTCGGAGGCTCGCACCGAGAGGCTGAGCTGGCGGGCGATGCTGCGTAGCAGTTCGTCGCCGGTGGCGTGGCTGAAGGTATCGTTGACCTGCTTGAAGCCGTTGAGGTCTATATAGATGACCCCCACCAGGCGGTCTTTTTCCTGGGCCCGGGCCATGGCCTGCACCAGGCGTTCCTGGTAGAGCATGCGGTTGGGTAGTTTGGTCAGGGCGTCGTGGGTGGCCTGGTACTCCAGCTCTTCAATCAGGGCCTGACGGTCTACTGCGATGGCGGCTAGGTCTGCGGTGGCATGTATGGCGCGGCTATCGGGCTCGAGGGGCGTGGGTCCCAACACGCTCAAAGCCCCCAATACCCCTTCCTTGGTGCGGATGGGCAGGGTCAGGCCATGGCGGTAGCCGGCCACCAGCATGGCCCGGCGCACCTCGGGCGGAAGGTCTTCTTTGAGGTCGAGGTTCTCGACCTCGGATATTTCGCCTTCGAGGGTCTTATGTCCAAAAGGACCGATGGGGCTGGTCTCGAGAAACTGCCGAACCACCTCCGGCAAGCCGTGGCTGGCCACGGTGTTGAGATTTTGCCCTTTGACAATCTGGATTGCACAGGCTACCTCGGGCAGCTGTGAACTTAGCATTTCGACGGTGGCGGTGAGGATATCTTCGAGTTCGGCCCCTCGCGCAATCATCTCCAGGGCCAGGTTGCGGTCGCGCTCGAGGCGAACGGCCCGTTTGTGTTCGGTAACGTCCACAATCAGCCCGCGTAAACGGACGCTGCCGTTGGGTTCTTGCATGGCGCTAACCCGGTCCTGGAACCAGTGCATGCGCCCATTCTTGTCGAAAGCACGGTATTCGATTTCGGTGGTCTCGAGGGCTACCGAAAGGCTGCGCAGTCGTTGCGAGACCATCTCGAAGTCGATCGGATAAAGCACCCGGGGCCAGACGCTTTCCTCGCGGGGGCCCAGAAAGCGTTCTACCGGATAACCCAGTACCCGCTCGACCTGGCGGCTCACAAAGGTAAAAACCAGGGTGTCTTTCTGGAACTCGGCCTCCCAGACTATTCCGCCCAGTGAGTTGACCAGCTCCTGATAGAGCGCCCGCGACTGGCGCAGCTCCCACTCGGCCCGCTTGCGTTCGGCCAGCTCGCTGCGCAGCTGCTCGAACAGTTGAGCGTTCTCCAGCAGGGGCGCAGCGGCCCTCGAGGCCGCCATCACGATATCTATCTCATCAGGACTGAAATCCCTGGGCTCATAGCTATCCAATCCCAGGGTTCCCAGGACCCGGTCGCCGGCCAGAATGGGTACCAGCAGCATCGAGACCACGCCAAAGCGCTTGGCAACCTCGCGCCCAGCCCCCATGCGGGGGTCGTTCTGGGCATCCAGTACCGAGACCGGCTTGCGCTCACGCATGACCTGCAGACTGATCTCGTTGCCCTCGAGGGAAATCCGGTCGTTGGTGTTGCGGGCCTGCCCAGCACCAAATTCCGACACGATGGTCAGGTAGCGCCCATCATCCGAGAGCCGGGCAAAACCGGCGTGCTGAACCCCCACCACCGCCGCGAGCTCACTGCAAATAACGTTCAACACAGTCAAGGGGTCGAGAGGAGCTCCCGAGGTGGCCACAATTTGCTTGAGCATGGTGGCTTCCTTGAGCCGCCGATCCAGCTCCTTTTTAGACAGGGAAGTCGGGGAAGAACCTTTTGTGGCGGCTTTCTTGCGCATAATCGGCAGGGGTGCTCCTTTGGTATGTCGCTAACTCAGAACCCGCTCCATAATACCGAACCAAAACGCGACTGCATGACCAGGTAGGGCAGTAGACCGCCCCCTTTTGTGTTCTCGATGGGTGAGGGGTTCTCTTTTATCCCACGGGCAGGCCATGGACATGAAAGCTGAGAGGAAAGTCCTGATTTGGGTGGCCGCAACCGGGTTGCTTCGAATCATTAATTGGTCCTCTCGGCGCTCATCTGATATACTCTCCACTTGCGTGACCCAACGGGTCGCTAGATTGTGTTGTGCCCTGGTCAACCCGGCGCGAAGCGCTGGCCAGATGGTTCAACCAAGCAAGGAAGGAGGTGAATATGCCACAGTACGAAGTGAATGTCATTCTGAACCCCAACCTCGACGGGGCCCAGGCCGCTCAGGAGAAAGACATTATCAAGGCTGCTCTCGAGCGCCACGGTGCCCAGATCAAGAACATCGACGATTGGGGCAACCGCCGCCTGGCCTATCCCATCCAGAAAGACCCCGAAGGCAACGTGCTCTTCTACACGGTGGAGATGGCCGGGGAAAGCAACGCCGCGCTACAGCGTGAACTGCGCTTGCGCGACCATGTACGTCGTGTGACCATCATCCGCGACCGTCCCGAATGGCGAAACAGCAAGAAGAAGTAAGCTGTTTGGCCCAAGCTGAGTTCTGAGGCCAGAGACCGTAACGGAACTCAAGAGGCAGCGATAAGCGAGAAGCTAAGGGCTCAAAGCTAAAGGCTCACGGCGAACCGCGAAGCGCCAGAAGAGATAGACTGAAACAAAGACCGCAACGAAAAAAGGACTGATTGATATGGCTCGAGGCCTCAACCGCGTGACCCTCGTAGGCACCCTGACCCAAGACCCCGAACTGCGCTACACCGCTGGTGGACTTGCCGTGATGGAACTCAACCTGGCCGGCAACGATGTTGTAACCGACGAGCAAGGCCAGACCCGCGAACCGGCCTGGTATCACCGGGTCAAACTGCTGGGCAAGAGCGCAGAGTTCTGGGGCGATACCCTGAAGGCGGGCATGGCGCTGTTTGTGGATGGCAAGCTCGAGTACCGTTCCTGGGAACAGGACGGCCAGAAAAAGAGCAGCCTGGAAATCCGCGCCGACCGCATGGAGATTGTGAGCCTGGAAGGCAAGCGGGGCCAAGTGACCGTAACCGACGCGCGTGGGCAGGAGCGCCTGAAGGACGGCCTCAACCATGTGATGCTGGTCGGCAACCTGACCCGCGACCCCGAGCTTCGCTACACCCCACAGGGAACGGCTGTGACCCGTCTATCACTGGCGGTGAACGAAAAGTTTACTACCCGTCAGGGCGGCGAACAGGAAAAGGTGCACTACGTTGAAGCTCAGGCCTGGCGTGAGCTGGCCGAGTTTGCGGCAGAACTCAAAAAAGGAGACGGAGCGTTCTTAATGGGACGCTTGGTGAACGACTCCTGGACCGCTCAGGACGGCACAAGGCGCTACACCACCCGTGTGGAGCTTTCCCGCCTCGAGCGACTTGCCCGTGGAACTGGACAGAGTACAGGTGGAAACGGTTCCCAAAGCGCTGCAGGTGCAGCCAAAGGCCGTACGGGCAAGGTAGACATTGATGAAGGCTTAGTTGATGATTTCCCACCTGAGGAGGATTTACCGTTTTGAGCACCAAGAAGATGTCCAACCGTGGCGGCCCCAAGGGTGACCGCCAAGACCGTGAACGTGGTGACCGTGGCCTGCGCCGTGGCCGCAAGCCCAAAGTGGCCGCAGCCGTAGGGGCCTTTGACCTCAACGATTTCAAGAGCGTGGATATCCTGAAGCGATTCTTGTCCGAGACGGGTAAGATTTTGCCCCGTCGCCGTACCGGACTGAACGCTCAGGATCAGCGTAAACTGGCCCGTACCATCAAGCGGGCGCGCAACATGGGTTTGCTGCCCTTCACCGAGAAGCTGGTGCGCAAATAGGGAGAGTGGAAGATGAAAGTGATTCTGCTTGAACCTATGGAAAACCTGGGTGATGTGGGTGCTGTGGTCAACGTTAAGCCGGGTTATGCCCGCAACTATCTGCTGCCCCGGGGGATTGCAACCCTGGCCACCGAGAGCAACCTCAAGACCCTGGAGGCTAAAATCCGGGCCCAGGCCAAGAAAGCGGCCGAACGCAAAGCCGAGGCCGAGCGCCTGAAGGAGCTCCTCGAGCCAATTACTCTGGTTCTCAAGGTCAAGGCTGGCGACCAGAAGATTTACGGTTCTGTGACCAGTCGCGAAATTGCGGCGGCCCTCGAGGCCCAGCACCAGATCACCATCGACCCCAAGCGCCTGGCGCTGGAAAAGCCGATCAAAGACCTGGGTGACTATGCCCTGGCCTACAAGCCCCACCCCGAGGTGCCCATGACCCTGAAGGTCTCGGTGGTGGCGGACAAGGCTTGAAGCAGCCAGTAGCTGAAGGCTCAAAGCCACAAACAGATGCCGCCGACCCTGGCGGCATTTTGTTTTGTGCTTGGGGCGATGCAACACATTTGGCACGGGCTGCACTTCCACCTGGTGGCTTTTGTGTAAGTTCTTATACCAGATTTGGTTAGTTCGGCGTCGAAGGCTGGCTTAGCCTCGCCCACGCCGCAACCTGGCGTGGCGCAGGGGTGACCGACCCACGGGATACGCTTTCTTCGCCGACCGAAGTTATCAGCCTAGCAGAGGGCGATACCGCTCCTTGGAAGTTATCCGCGTAGCGGAGGGCGATACCGCCCCTTGGAAGGGAGACGTTTGTTTTGCCGCGCGTAGTGAGGGGTGGGGTGGGCTCCAGGATTCAAGTTGCGCCGCTCGCGGCGCAAGCGGGCCTCTGGATTTTTGGTTAGATTGACTATCTTCTGGATTTACGCAGCCTTGATTTTCTCCGCCCACAACGGGCTCAAATCCAATCTCAGCTTACCCCTGATCAGTCTCCGTCGGCATTGGTAGAAACTCGACTTCAG
>FWPV01003105.1_pt1 | contig 38579 bp, 34 predicted proteins | sample 2228371 | NCBI WGS metagenome assembly FWPV01 (sample SAMEA103939776, study PRJEB20133) | metagenome
GCCGCCAACCGTACGATCAGAGCGGCAGTTTAGCCTTTGATGCCGGAAAGTGCCATTGATTCGATGAAGCGGTTCTGCAGGACGAAGAACAGGATCAACACCGGCAGCATGGACAGGAAGGAGACGGCCATCAACTGCGGATAGTTGGTGCTATAGGCGCTCTCAAATGAGGCCAACCCTAACGGCAGGGTGCGGTAAGCATCCTGGCTGGCAACCAACAGGGGATACAGGAAGCTGTTCCAGTTCCACATAAAGGCGAAGATGGCCAGCGACACCAGCGCTGACTGGCTGATCGGCAGGACAATATCCCAGAAGATGCGAACCTCGCTGGCCCCATCAATGCGCGCCGCTTCGATCAATTCGTCTGGCATGGCCAGCATGTGCTGGCGCATCATGAAAATACCAAAAGCGCTACCGCCTGCCGGGATGATCAGCCCAATATAGGAGTTCAGCCAGCCCAGATCTTTGACCAGCACGAACAGCGGCACGATCATAGCCTCCAGCGGGATCATGAATGTGGCCAGAATGAAGCCAAACAGCACATCACGCCCCGGATAGTCAAATTTGGCGAAGCTATAACCAGCCAGAGCCGAAGTCAGGACATTGAGGATAGTGACAATAGTGGCGACGAAGGCGCTATTGAACATCCAGCGCAGGAACGGTTTTTCCTGCAACGGCTGGATGTAGTTTTCAAAATGGAGCTGTTCTGGTATCCAGCGGATGGGCAGGTCAAAGACCTCAGAAGGCAGTTTGAACGATGTGGAGAGCATGTAGAACAACGGGATCATCAGGACTAACGCCTGTAGCACAATTGCCAGGAAAAGGACGTTGCGAATGATCTTGCGTCGGTCGTGCATCGTGGACTTCCCTCGTAGCCGCGATGGGAGGTGCGGTCAAGCAAGTCGGGCGGCTCATTCTGCCTTGGTGCCGTAGAGCTTTGTCTGAGTGAAAGTGAGGATCAAGATAATCACAAACAGGACAACAGCCATTGCCGAAGCGCGCCCCATGCGATTGAAGGCGAAGGCGGTCTGGTAGATGATCAGCGCCATTACGCGTGTTGCCCCCGCCGGACCGCCCTGGGTCATCACGAAAGGCGGGATGAAAATCTTGAGGCCGTTGATAATAGCGACGACGACACTGAGAACAATGGTTGGCCGCAGCAAGGGCACAGTAATGTAGCGGAAGCGCTGCCAGGCGGATGCACCATCGATCATGCTGGCCTCGTAGTACACGCCGGGAATGTTCTGCAAACCAGCCAGGAAGATAACCATGTAAAAGCCGGTTTCCTTCCAGATACTGGGGATGATGATAGCCCATTGGGCGCTTTCTCGTTCCAGTAGCCAGCTAATGGGCGCAATTCCGATCTGGCTGAGCGTGACGTTGATCAGGCCCTGTAGGTGAAAGAGCAACTTCCAGATCACCGCCACGATTACCCACGAAATCACAACCGGGATAAAGTTGACCATGCGCAACGTGCCCCGCAGCGGGATGCGCGAGTTGAGGATCAGGGCCAGCACCAGCGCCAGAATCAACGTCGGGACATAGGTGAAGATCGCATATTTGAATGTGAAGCCCACTGAATCGAGGAAGATTGGCGTGGTCAGGATGGTCTGATAGTTCTCCAGCCCGATGAAGGTAGGAGGCTGGGCCAGGTTGTATTCCGTAAAACTGAAGTAGAAGGTTTGCAGTATCGGGTAGGCAGCGAAGACAACAAAGAGCAGCACCGCCGGTAGAGCAAACAAGAATCCCCACAGGTTTGTCGTGGTGCGGTAGTTCCAGCGCATGGTTGCCAGCCCTTGTTCAACGGCTAGAAAAGACTTATCGACACCAGGGATGCCTGATCCCAGATTATCACAGGATAGGTACAAGGGGGCTGGCAGAGGTCATACCTCTGCCAGCCGTATTTGCGCCGAGTATCCAGGCCTTATTGGACGATGAAGTCCAGTTCTGCCTTCAGATTGTCAAGGGTAGTCTGGATGTCAGCATCGTTGAACAGGATGTTTTCCAGCGCCACCCGCAGGGCCTCGTGCGTCTCGTTGGCGTTGGGATACAGTTGGAAGAACTCGCCGGGTTCCAAAGCCTTCATCCAAGCCTCGGCATAGGTGAACGCAGCGGCTTCCGGCAGTTGATCCATGTTGGCATTGGCCTGCAGGAAGTTGACTTCCAGCAACCAGCGGCCCGGATGGGAGGCCAGGAAAGCGATGAACTTCCAGGCTTCTTCCTGTACCTGGCTGTCAGCGTTGACGCCCCAGTAGTAGGCGTTCACTTTGGTCTTGGGATTCTCAGGATCGTACTGCGGCAGCGGGACAAGCTTGGTGTTTTCCCAGCGTTCCGCGTTGCCCTGGCGAACCAGCTCCATGCCCCACGGCTGGATGAAGGTCATGGACACAGTGCCATCGATATAGTCCTGCAGCGGAACGGTGGACTCGCGGGCGGAGAGGGCGGGGTTGGCGGCCTTATACTTGTAGATCATATCCCGCCAGATCTGGGCAGCAGCGACGCACTCCGGGCTGTTGATCGTACTCTCAGTGCTTTCCTGGTTGTAGTAAGTGCAACCGGTTTGCTTGGCCAGTGTCTGGAACTGGTTGGAGTACCAGCCGGCATGCAGGTAGACCAGGTCGAAGCCACGATGGATCTGGTTGCCATTGGCATCGAACTTGCTCAGGCTGCCGGCAACTTCGCCCAGTTCATCCCAGGTGGTTGGTGCCCAGTCTTCAGGATAGCCCGCGGCGACCAGATCCGGCACATAGATGGCCAACAGGTCGGTGTTGAACTCGCTGGGGATGCCGTAGTATTTGCCATCGACCATCGCGCCAGCCAGACCGGCGGGCACGTACTGGGTCAGCAACTCCTCCATTGAGGCGTAGCCCATCGCCGCGTAGTCAACTTCGTCGACCAGACCGTTGGGAATGTAGTCGGAGACCAGCTGCGAGTTACCCATGTTGATGATGTCTGGACCAACGCCGGTGGTCATTGACACGATCATCTTCTCAAAGAACTGGTTGTTGGGGATGACTTCGTACTCGATGGTGACGTTGGGATGAAGCTCCATGTACTCGGCGATGAGCGCTTCATTGAGCGCCACCATTGGGGGATGGGTGTGGAACCAGAAGACCAGCTTAACCGGTTGATCCCCCTGCGCGCTGACGACCGACGCCGTGAGCAAGACGCCCACAAGCAACAGGACGAACAAAGTGCGATGCGTTCTCATATCTTCCTCCCTGTACAGACTAGATATACTTTCTGGCCTGTCTCTCCTGAGACAGCCAACATCCACATGCTCCCTTTCTACACTCAGTTGTAGGGGGAGAATGTGTTTGTCAACCTAATCTTCAATCGCACCAGCCCGGCGCGGTGGATAGCCTGTACAAACTGTACAGGTACGTCGTCCGCTGTAAAAGTCGTACGTTCCGCCAGTAGCACCGGTGAACCGGCTGGCACGCCAATTAACTCAGCCGTGGCCCGGTCGACGCTGATCGCTTCGACGAACTGGACGCCATATAACAATCGGACATTGTATTGCTGAACTATGATCCGTGAGATGGAGGATGGATTGGCGGCGATATAAGCAGCAAAACCCGGGAAACGCGCGGCAGGCAAGTAAGTAGTGTCAATGCCAAGGGACATTTCCCCGGCATATTGAACACGAACAATACGATACACCGCGGTGCCTGCTGACAGGTTAAGGCTCTGAGCAACAAGCATATCGGCAGGGACAATCTCAACGCTGATCAGGCGGGAACTTGGCTCGAGACCCTGCCGCCGCATCTCATCCGACCAGCCAACGACATGCTGCAAGTCCAGCACAACCGGTGCCTTACGGGCTACGAACGAGCCTTTGCCCGGTACTGTCTGGATCCAGCCTTCCTGGATCAGGGCTTCGAGGGCGTGACGGACGGTCATGCGACTGACCCGTGCCTGTCGGGCAATGGTGGTAATAGACGGGATTCGCTGACCCGGCAACAGGGCGTTGCTCTGAATAGCCTCCACAAGCAGACGCCGGATTTGCATGTAGAGTTGTTCCGCCTGTTGCGGATCAACGGTGGAGAAATCCATAGTAACCGTGCTAGATCGGTCTATACCATTTGCTATCCTTATGGTATACCGGAACGCCTACCTGTCAAGCTTGTCGAACGGGTCAGGGGATTTCTGGTCGGGTCTGTGCTGTCGATGATCAGGGCAAGGCCGCGCCTGGCGCTGTGTCCCGCTGGGAATCATCACTGCGGTTGATCGCGTGTGAGGTCTTTCGACGGGTTGCGGCGGGCGGCCAGGCGGGCCAGCCAGCCCAGATAGTCTACGCGCATCACCACGACCACACCCACGATGATTGCCAGGCCGATCGCGGCGCTGCACACGCTGAGCACAAACCCGGCGCTGCCCGGCTCCTGCAGGAAGATCATCGCCAGCCCGCAGATAGCCACCCATACGCCCAGGCGCAGGAAGCCCTGCAGAGCGTCACGAGCCATAGAGCTTCAGTTCCTGTCCCCGGGTGAGTGGTGTGCAGGCGGCGTACTGCCGCCCGGCGGGGACTTTTTCCAGCACCGGCTGCTGCTTGTCACATACGCCTTCAACGAAGAACGGGCAGCGGGGGTGGAACGGGCAACCGGGCGGTATCTCCAGCAGGCTGGGGATATCCTCGCTGCGCAGAATCATGCGCTGCTTGCTGCGCGTGATCTGCGGGTCGGCTTCCGGGATGGCGGAGATCAGGGCGCGGGTATAGGGATGGGCCGGGCTGCCGATGATGTCGGGCGTCGGGCCGATCTCGACGACACGGCCCAGGTACATCACCGCGATCCGTCCTTCCCAGGCGAAGTACTTGGCCAGCGCCAGGTCATGGGTGATGAAAACGATGGCGATGCCGTATTCGTCGCGCAGGCGGTGGAGCATCTTGAGCAGGCTGACGCGGATACTGACGTCGACCATGCTCACCGCTTCGTCGGCCACGATCAGCCGCGGGTTAACCGTCAGAGCGCGGGCCACGCTGACTCGCTGGCGCTGGCCTCCGCTGAGCTGGTGCGGGAACTTGTTGACGATATCCCCCGGCGGAGTCAGATCGACCAGAGTCAGCAACTCCCAGATACGCCGCCGCACGCCACCGCGCCCCTCGGCCATCCGGTGGCGTTGCAGCGGGAAGGCGAGAATCTGGCCAACGGTATGGGCCGGATTGAGCGAGGCAAACGGATCCTGGTGGATGATCTGCAGCGCGCGACGGTATTCCGCCCGTTCCCTGCCTCGCAAAGTCTCCACCGGACGCCCGCGGTAGAGCACCTCGCCACCGGAAGGCTCCAGCAGGCCGACCATGATCCGTCCGGTGGTGGTTTTGCCGCAGCCGCTTTCCCCGACCAGGCACAGAATCTCATTTTCGGCCACCGCCAGGTTAATGTCCTGGAGCACCTGAACACGGGCACGTCCCTGGCGGAAGAAACGGTGTACACCTCGTAGTTCGATCAGAGTCTGGCCGGAATGGTGATCGCCCATAGCAATGGTTCCGCAATATGGCGGGCAGGAGGGCCTGCCCTCAGAAGGCGGGCTGGTGATGGGCCAGCACGCGCGCCGACTCGAAACACGCAACACGATGCCCCGGCGCTTCCTCAATCAGGGGAGGCAACTCATGCCGGCAGCGCTCGGTGGCAAAGGGACAGCGCGGATGGAACTTACAGCCCGGCGGCGGCTCGATCAGGTCGGGCGGGCTGCCGGGGATGCTCACCAGGTCCTGGGCGCCCACGCTGAGCCGGGGCACAGCTTCCAGCAACCCCAGGGTGTAGGCGTGGCGCGGGCGGTAGAACAGTTCCTCTACCGGCCCGATCTCGACGATTTCGCCGGCGTACATTGTGGCGACGGTGTCGGCCATCTCAGCGGCGATGGAGAGGTCGTGGCTGATGAAGATGATGCTGAAGCCCATCGCGGCCCGCAGTTCGCGCAGCACTTCCAGGATGGTGCGCTGGGTCAGGATATCTACCGCTGTCGTCGGTTCATCCAGGATCACAACCTGCGGGTTGAGCAGGACGCCCAGCGCCAGCAACACACGCTGGCGCATGCCGCCGCTCAGTTCGTGTGGATAGGCGTTGAAGACCCGTTCGGGGTCCAGGCGCACCCGGCGGAACAGTTCCAGCATGCGCCTGCGGACCTGAACGCGGTCGTGGTTGCCGTGTGCCTGTGCGGTGTCATACACCATGTCGCGCACACGGATGACCGGATTGAGCGAGTTGAGCGCCGCCTGGAAGACCATCGCGCATTCCGCCCAGCGGAAGCTCCGCATCTCGCGTTCGCTGAGGGCCAGCACGTCCACCACCTGACCATCGCGCCGGGTGTACAGGATTCTGCCCTGGTCGATGCGACCGGTCTTGGGCAGCAGGCGGATGATCCCCAGGTTAAGCGTGGATTTGCCGCAGCCGCTTTCGCCGATCAGCGCCAGCGATTCGCCGCGATGCAGGTCAAAGGAAACCTGGTTGACGGCCCGTACCTTACCCCGGTGGGCCAGATAGCTGATTGAGACATCCTGAACGCTCAGGATCGTGTCATCAGAAGTGGCCATACGCACATTTTCCTACAGGCCAGCTCGCAGGCGGGGGTTGAAAACTTCCTCCAGCGAGCGGGTGAAGAGCACCAGGGAAAGCTGGAACAGGGCCACGGCAATCACCGGGGAGAGCAACATGCTGGCAGCCTCCGCGGAAAACAGCGCACCCTGGGAACGCCCCATGAAGATCATCACGCCCCAGTCCGGTTCGGTGAATGGCACCATGCCCAGGAAGACCAGGCCAACAATGGCGTACATCGCCCCCCGGATGGAGAAGATCATGTTAATGACGATGTAGCTGATCATCTGCGGCAGGACTTCACGCATGACGATATGGGGCAGACCCAGATCGAGCGCGTAGGCTGCCTCCACATAGTCGCGTTCGCGCAGACTGAGCACCTGGGCGCGGACGGCACGCATCAAGGTTGGCCAGTCCAGCAGGCCCAGTAGCACGGCCAGGAAGAAGCGATCCTGAAAGCTGATCAACCCGGCCAGCACCACCAGCAGCGGGAACTGCGGGATGGTCAGGATGAAGTTGGCGATGGCGTTCAGAATCTGATCCAGCAGACCGCCGATCAGGGCGGCAATGGCGCCCAGGATCACGGCGATGACGGTCGTGATCACGCCTGCCTGCACAGAGGTGATGATCAACGCGCGCCCGCCGTGCACGATGTGGGAGAGGATATCACGGCCCTGCCAGTCCAGACCCAGCGGGAATTCCGCCGATGGCCCCTGGAACAGGTTGATCGCGCCTTCCCGGCGGCGATCATAAAAATGCGGCTGGCCATCGTAAGGGATGACCATCGGCCCGAAGACGTTCAGCATGAAGAAGAAGACCAGCCCCAGAAAGCCCAGGAAACCGGCCCGATTGCGCACCAGGGCACGGCTGGCCGCGCGGATGGTCCTTCCCAGGCCAGCCAGCCGACGGGTGACCATGGCGCTGAAGGTTTCCTCAAAGTCCACTTCTTCCAGGGCGGCCCGCGACAGGAACGGGTCATCCCGATCGGTGTAGGTGTAAGAGATGACCACGGCGACGGTCAGGAGGATCATCGGCAGGCCGCCCAGCACGTTGCAGGCGAAGCCGCTGAGCAGGCAGGCCAGGAAACCCAGGATGCCGGGGCGGGGCGTCCGGTTGCGGAGGGCGATGATCAGCGGCACCAGGCCGCACAGAGCGCCAATAAGCAGACCGGTGGGGCTGGCAAGGCTTTGCAGGTCCACGGTCACTGCTCCTTTCCCACACGCACGCGGGGGTCCAGGGCGCCGTAGAGAACATCCGCCAGCATATTGGCCACCACGACCGAGACGGCGATCACCAGGAAGACGCCCTGCATTGAGGTGTAGTCCCGGGCGACAATGGCCGTGGTCAGGAACTTGCCCAGGCCCCGGTAGCGGTAAATATCTTCGATGATGACACTGCCGCCGACCACAAAGCCGATACTGATGGCCAGGCGGGTAACCAGCGGCAACATGGCGTTGCGGCCCACGTAAGCGGTCAGCACGCGCCACTGGCCCAGCCCGCGGGCGTGGGCAACAGTGACGTACTCCTCGCCCAGCGTGGCGATGGTGCTGCTCTTCATGGTCAGGATCCAGCCGCCGACCGTCGCCGAGACGTAGGTGACCACCGGCAGGATGGCATGGCTGAGCACACTGCCAATGTACTCCGGCGTAAAGCCCGGCTGGATCGTGGGATCGACACGGCCCAGCGCATCGGCGACGCTGAACAGCTTGAGTTGCACGCCCAGGATCAGGATGATCAGCAGGGCGATGATGTAGTTGGGAATGCCGAACAGGATCGAGGCAAGGGCAGTGACCACGTTATCCAGGATGCCGCCACGCCAGTAGGCCATGGCCATCCCGACGAAGATGCCAATGGTGAAGCTGATCAGCAGTCCCAGCCCCACACTGAAGACCGTCCAGGGCAGGTATTGCAGAATCTGGTCAAGTACCGGTGTGCCGGCCGATGTGATCGACTGGCCGAAGTCCAGGCGGATGAGCTTGGCCAGATACTCGATGTACTGCTCGATAATCGGCTGATCCGGGTTGAAGTCGAAGAGCGACGCCGCGCGGCTGTACGCTTCCTCATAGGAGAGCAATTCTTCGCGCACGAGCCGTTCTGCCTCGATTTGCACCGGATTGGAAGGCATCTGGCGGATAAGGACAAACGTGAAGGTCATCACCGCCCAGATGGTCAGTAGACCCTGCAGGATGGTTCGGGCGGTGTAACCGGTCAGGGTACGCCGGGCGGTCTTCAAGAATGCGGCATACCCCGGTCGGGTCGTCTGGGTGGGGGTTGTAGTTGCTTCCATCAGCTCTGTCTCAAGCGGGGCTGTGACCAAGCCCGCGAATCTGGTTCCCGGTACTGTTGCCGGCCTGTCGTGATTATAGCGCTCCTGCCGGACAACGAGCACCGGGCGGGGGGCGCCCCACCCGGTGCTGCAGACTCTACGTGGTGCGTCCCGATCAGGCTTCCGGGCCGGGGGCGAGGACGCCGTTCATCACCAGGTAGGTGATGTAGTTATCGGCAGCGCCACCGCCGTTGAGCCAGATGGGATCGTCGTCAGCCGGCGCACCGCTGACCAGATTCTCGTTGAGCGGGTTGTTAGCCAGCGCTTCGCTCAGCGGGATGACCGGCAGCAGGTCGTTGTAGATCGCGGCAGCCTTGGCCACGAAGGGCCGTTGCGCTTCCGGATCGAGTCCGGCGCCCGCGTTGGCGATCAGCTGGCCGTAGTCGATCTGCTCGCCGCGCCACTCAAATTCCATCGGGAAGTTGATGCCCGGCTGACCTTCCCCGAGGCCGGGGTAGTTCCAGGTGCGCAGAACCTGGTTAAACTGGTCGCTGGGGAAGGGCGAGGCAGCGCCCCAGCTGCGGACGCTCAGGGTGAAGTTGCCAGCCTTGAGGTCCTCATCAAGTTGCTGCCACTGGACGGCCCGACCGGTGATCTGGAAGCCGAAGTCATTGAGCTGTTCGACGGCATTCTGGGCGGCGGCGCCATAGTCGGCCCATTCCGCCTGGAAGGTGTACTCACCGACGACCGGGTCCCCGTTGTCGTCCAGCCACTTGCCGTTGGCATCGCGGGTGAAGCCGATGCTCAGCAGGAGCTGCTCCGCGGCAGCTGGATCGAACTCGTAGGTGTTGAGCGCGGCCCTGTCTTCTTCGCTCAGCCATAGCTCAACCAGTGGATCAGCCAGGCCTGCCATGTAGTGCACAGGCAGGGCGCTGAGGCCCTTGGTCAGGAAGGCGCTCTCGGCGCGGTCGATGACCATGGCCATGGCCTGCCGCACTTCCGGACGGCTGAAGGGATACTTGCTGTGGTTGACGTAGACCGCTGCGCCATAGCCGTAAGGGCCGCGGATGATGCGCAGCCCGGCATCCATCATCGCCTGGTCGGTCGCGGGCGGGAAGCCATGGGTGGCATAGCTGACCTTGCCGTCCAGCACCAGCGGGGTTACGGCCTCAGTCTCGCCGTACCAGATCTTGACTTCCCCGAACTTGACCGTCTCGGAGAAGATGCTGTTGGGCTGCCAGTGGAGGGTCATGAAGCTGTCGCCGATGTCTTCCAGGCTGTAGATGAATGGCCCGCTGGCGATGACCACCTCAGGACGGAACTCCTTGATCTCGGTCTGGAGGGCCAGCCAGGACTCGCTGTCCTTGTTCGCGCCGCTCTCGTAGACTTCCATGGCCTTCTGGGCCAGGTCGCCGTAGACAGCCATACTGCGGATCGTGGTGCGCAGGATCAGGTGCCGGGCCAGCAGGGAAGGATTGGCCAGGTGGAAGCGGACGGTGTAATCGTCGACCTTCTCCACATCGCCAACGTAGTTGAAGTCGCTCCAGAGGAGAATACGACCAATGGCGTAGGTACCCACCAGATCGTCAGCAGTGATGGGGTTGCCATCGCTCCACTTGGCATCCTGGCGCAGGTGGACGACGAACGCCTCATCACCCTCGAACTCCCAGCTTTCGGCCAGCCAGGGTTCATATTCGCCCTGGGCCCGCAGGAAATAAGCCATTGGCAACTCGACCCAGCGATAGTACAGGCCGATGCCGCTCGGCCCGCCGGTGGCGAAGCTGTTCAGGTGGCCATCGGGCGGCAGGAAGTACGGCCAGGCGCCATAGAAGGTACCCGCCGGCGCTTCCCCGGCCTGCCCGACGACCGGTGCGACGCTGGTCAGTAGCAGGGCCAGCAGGACCAGGACTGTAAACTTGCGCATCTTCTCCTCCTGTACTCCTGGTGATGCAAATATGGCGGACAAACTTCTTTTTCACTATGCCGCATTTGGGCAATAGTGTCAAACGCAATAGGGCACTTTGTGCAGGTGACTTAGCTAACTCCCCTGACGGGCACCGGCAGGCGGCAGGTCGGCGTGAAGCGACCCAGCAGGGCATCCACCGCCGCCTGCAGGGAAGGTGTACCATCCCCGCAGGTGCACAGGATGATGTCTGGCCCGTCCAGCACTTCAATATCGTACGGATTGCGCAGACAGAGCAGGATGCTTCGATGAGCCATATCCAGCAGTTCCTGGGCGATCTCCCGCTGTTTGGGCACCAGGTGGGCGCTGCGCGTGGCGATGATCGCCACATCCGCCGCCCGCACCATGCGTCGCGCTTCCTCCAGCGTTTCCTGCTCCAGATTGGCCAGGTTGAGCGTGATATGGGCGATGCGCGGCGCCTGGGCGTGGAGCAGCGTGCCCAGGCCGGTCAGATCGCCCCTATCCAGGGCGGCGGTTTCCAGATGGGAGGCAAACTCCACCAGGACGGTATGCTGGCTTTCCGGATGGAGGGGCAGTATGGCCGGGTTAGCGGTCACCAGTACGGTACCGGCCTCGGCGGCAGCGCGGCAGATCGCCAGATGATCGGGGTGACGGATGACACTCAGATCACCCGGTTCGCCGCCGGGGAAGCGGCTGGTGAAGGCATTGATACGGGCGACAGCCTGCTCGATGCGTTCCAGCGGCAGGCGGCCACTCTCCGCTGCTTGTAGCAGCGCGCTGTAGGCCTCCTCCTGCCGCTCCCGGGTGTGGGAGAAGAACATGGCGTCTACCCCGGCCAGCGCCGCCAGCACCGCCGATTCGCCCGCGCCATAGTTCTGGGTAATGGCCTGCATCTCCATACAGTCGGTGACAGCCAGACCGTCAAAGCCGATCTGCTGGCGCAGCAGACCGGTGATGATAGCCGGGGATAAGGTGGAAGGATAGGTGGGGTCAAGCGCCTCAAACTTGACATGGCTGATCATCACGCTGGCGATTCCGGCTTCCACGGTGGCCCGGAAGGGGACCAGATCATGCTCCCACAGGAAGTCCGGCGATCCGCTGACGACCGGCAGACTGACGTGGGAATCGGTGGGGGTGTTGCCGTGCCCGGGGAAGTGCTTGGCGCAGGCGCCTACCCCTGCCTTCTGGAAGCCGCGTACCTGGGCGACGGCCAGCCGGCTGACGCGATTGGGGTCGATCCCCAGCGTGCGGGTGCTGATCACGGGGTTGCTGCTATCATGGCCAATATCCACCACCGGGGCGAGATTCAGGTTGATGCCCAGGGCGCGCAGTTCGGTCCCCAGGGCGGCGGCGACCCGCTCCGCCAGCACTTCTGAGTCAGCGGCGCCAAGCGCCATCGCGCCGGGGCTTTCGGTGAACCCTTCCCGCAGGCGGGCGACAATACCGCCCTCCTGATCGATGGCGATCAGGAGAGGATGCCGGGCCGCGTGACGCAGGGATCGGACAAGGTCGGCCAGTTGTTCGGGAGTAGCGACATTACGGGTGAACAGGATGATGCCGCCGATGCGCCCTTCCGCCAGCCAGTCCAGGATGTACTGCGGCGCCTGCAGGCCCTCAAAGCCCACCAGCAGCATCTGACCGATTTTCTCTTGCAGGGAAGTCATCAGCACAGCCCTTTCTCGCAGCAATACGCTGCCCAGATGTCAAGCGATCATGAGGAGCTACCCCCTTCGTCCCTGCGAAGGGGCTGTCAATCAGGAACGACCCGTGAGCAGGGCCTGAATGCGTGTTTCCAGGTTGTGGGCATCCTCCGGATTCAGGACCTCAATCTCAATCGCGCAGCTGAATCGTTCGCCCGGCTGGAGAACGCGGACCTGACCGCTGGCCTTTGCGCCCAGGTAGCCACGCGGCTCGGCAGTACCCGGCTCCACCAGGGCGATGGCGTCATGATCGGCCGTGCGGCTGATCCAGCGTGTGGCACGGGGAAGCTCGGCAGGGCGATGGCGGATGACTTCCGCGCTGCCATCTGGATGCACCAGCATGCTATGCGCCCAGCCATCAGCGTCGGCCAGGTAGTCGATGAACATGACGACTTCCGGGTCAAAGGCCAGGTCGGGGGCAAGCACCTCATGCCGGGCGGGGTCTGCCGCCAGTTGCTCCAGAAGCTCCCGGTAGCCGGGGCGGGGCTGGATATGGGCGGGGATCGCGGTCAACACGCGCACCGTCTGCGGCGTGCAGGGGGCAGAGTAAACCACGCGCCCGTGATCCACCGGACGGAAGTTGGGATGCATCAGGTAGAGCATCTCCATCTCGGAGCGTTTGCGGTTGGTGATGGTCATGGCCACGCGGAAGCCTGCCGCGCCGGCGTGCAGCGTGACCAGCGGTTCCGCCGTGTAGTTGTGGCCGAAGGTCATCGTGTGGCGGTAGGTGCCGCCGATGCCCAGGTAGGGGCCGGTGGCATCTTCCCCTGTTACGACGTAGGCCGTCTGGTAAGGAGCATTGGGCAGTTCGCCGTGCAGGGGATGGGTATCCTGCGCCGAAGGGCCGCCCACGCCCGTCAATCCGCAATGCTGAAGGAAGCCGCCGAAAGTGGCCAGGAACTCGCGGGTGGGTTGTGGCTCCTCAAAGGCGGAACGCATGGTGATATTGCGCCGCGCTACCCCCGGACAGCCAAATTCCGCCGACCAGATCTGCTGGCCCTGGAAGGGCAGTACGGTCAGCATGCCGTGCTCGTTTTCCAGCCGCAGCCCGCACACGCCGCTGCTGAACCGGAAGGCCGTCGCCGTCAGCGGGCCGTACGTGACGATCATCCGTTCGCGCTCGCTGAACTGCTCCGGCACAAGGGTGATCCGTGCTTCGAAAGTGGGCATGATTGCCTACCTGTCAGGTGAGGGGCCTGTACCGGCGGAAGGCATCCGTCACAGGCCGTCAGGCACAGAGCCAGACTCAGCGGGTGAGTCTGCCGACATCCTCATTGTAGCATTGGACGCGCCGTGGTTGTTGGTTATCTGCCGGTTCCGGCCCCCCGGAGGGCACACGGGCGGCACAGCAGCATTTCCACAGCTGCCGCCGTGCGCGCCCTACAGGTGCAGGAGCCTCGTGCCGTTGAGGATGACCAGCAATACGGAGGCTTCGTGGATGAGCATCCCGCCGGACATATGGACTTCGCCGGCAATCACGCCGATCAGCAGGCCGGTCACGGTGACCAGCGCCACCAGCATATTCTGGCGGATGTTGGCCAGCGTAGCCCTGGAGAAGCGGATGGCCTCCGGGAGCTTGAGCAGGTCATCGGCCATCAGGGCGATATCGGCGGTCTCGATGGCTACATCGGTGCCGGCGGCACCCATGGCGATCCCGACATCGGCGGCGGCCAGGGCCGGGGCGTCGTTGATCCCGTCGCCGATCATGGCGACGATGTGCCCTTCTCGCTGCAGGCGGCGGATCGCCTCCAGCTTGTCCTCCGGCAACAGGCGGGCGTGGACCTCCGTGATCCCGGCTTCGGCGGCGATGACTTCGGCAGTAGCCCGATCATCGCCGGTCAGCATGACGATTCGTTTGAGACCAGCAGCCCTGATCTGACGGATCGCCAGCGGCGCTACCGGGCGCAGCGTGTCGGCGATGCCCAGGATGCCGATCGGGCGATTGTCGATGGCGATCAGAACGGCCGTCTTACCGGCGGCCTGCAGGCGGGCCAGATTTTCCCGCGCCTCCGCCGGGACAGGGGTGCCCAGCTCGGAGAACCAGCCGACGGTGCCGACGCGGATGATCTGGCCCTGGTATACGGCCTGGATGCCCTTGCCGGTGAACGTCTCGAAGTTGCCTGCGGTCGGGAGAGGCTCCCGGTCTTCGACTTCGTCCAGGATGGCGCGGGCCAGTGGATGTTCGGAACCGGCCTCGGCGATGGCGGCCAGGCGCAGGACTTCGGCCTGTTCGGGCGTCCAGCGGTCATCCGGTGTGACGGGGATAGGCGGCGACCAGTCGGCTTCCACCCCGGCGGGGACGGCCAGCGGCTGCAGGACAACCACATCGGTCACCCGGGGACGGCCAGCGGTCAGGGTGCCGGTCTTGTCCAGAGCCAGAGCGGAAATCTTGCCGGTGTTCTCCAGGTGTTCGCCTCCTTTGATCAGGATGCCGCTCCTGGCGGCGCGGCCAATCCCGGCCACGATGGAGACCGGCGTGGAAATGACCAGCGCCCCCGGACAGCCAATGACCAGGATGGTCAGCGCCAGTTCAACATCGCGCGTGAGCAGGTAGAACAGCCCGCTCAGGACGATGATGAACGGCGTATACCACCGGGCGAAGCGCTCGATGAAGCGCTGGGTGGGTGCTTTCTCGTCCTGAGCCTCTTCCACACGGCGGATGATACGGGCCAGGGTGGTGTCCGCCCCCACGCCAGTAGCGCGGACGTGCAACAGCCCGGCCTGGTTGATCGTCCCGGCGAAGACCGGTGCGCCCGGCTGCTTTTCCGCCGGGATCGGCTCCCCGGTGATCATGCTCTCGTCTACGGCGGAACGGCCCTCAATGACCTCGCCGTCAACCGGGACTTTGCCACCCGGCTTGATCAGCACGATCTCACCGAAGGCAACCTCGGCGGGGGAGACTTCTTCCTGCCGCCCATCGCGCAGGACGATAGCCGTCGTTGGAGCCAGATCCAGCAGGCTCTGCAACACCTGACGGGTGCGGCTCAGGGTGCGGGCCTCCAGGTAGGCGCCCAGCATGAACAGGAAGGTGACAGCCGCTGCTTCCCAGTATTCGCCGATCACCAGCGCGCCGGCGGTGGCAACGGTGACCAGCAGTTCGATGCTGATATGGCGGTTGCGCAAGCTGCGCATGGCGCGGGCGGCGATATCGGCTCCGGCGACCAGCGCCGCGGCAGCCATCAGGCCGTTGTGCCAGGCGGCCCCGCCCGGCAGGTTGCCGATCAGCAGGGCGGCTGCGATCAGCGCTCCGCTGGTGATGGTGAGTGCCTCGCGCAGGCGACGGGGATTATGCAGGATGTGGCGCAGTGTGGTCATCATTGACAGGGCTCCCTGGTGAAGTAAGGTTGGCGGCCAGGCCAGCGCGCCCCCGGCGGTGAAGCAGAGACGCGCTGGCGCAACTACCGCCCGATCCATCAATTTAGAAAGGCGTGACACGGGCCTCGTAACCTGCCGCACGAACGGCCTTCACCAGATCCTCGGCCTTAACCACACCGGGATCGTGTTCGACTTCGATCCGCCCGGTGTTGAAGAACACCCTGGCTTCGGTCACACCATCCAGCGCCTTGAGGGCCTTTTCGATCTTGGCCACGCAGGACGGGCAGGAAAGTTCCTGACTGCGGAGAAGGGTTTTCATGTTTGCCTCCAGGTTCCCTCGAATGTTTACGACATCAGCATAGCGCCATTGCGCCGCAGGCAACATGATCCAGCGCAATTAAGTGCACCAGTTTCGGTCATTGGCCGGGCACAACCGGAAACTGGCTGTAAAGGGGGTTGCTGGCAGAGGGTATCGTAGACGGTCAAGAGGCGCCTTCAGCGATGACCCGCAGGGCATCGATATCGGTCAGGGCAACCCACTGCCGCCCGCTGCGGATCAGCCCGGCCTTCCTGAACTGGCTCAGGATCCGGCTGGCAGTTTCAACTGTTGCACCGGCCATCGCCGCCAGGTCTTCGCGGGAGAGGGGCATCTGGATCAGCAGCCCGACGTCTGCCGGTTGGCCGAGTTTCACGCCAAGCTTGAGCAGGGTATGGGCCAGGCGCTGTTCGGCGGTATGGGCGCTGAGCTGGCGCATCATCTCATGCGCGGCGCGCAGTCGCTCGTTCATGATGTCGACCACAGCCAGGGCGACAGGCGGGTATGCAGCCATGATCTGGCGGAAGGCGTCGGCTTCGATGCTCAGGACGCAGGCTATCGTCTGGGCCTGGGCTGTATCAGGGTAAATATCGTCGCCCAGGGCGGAGAGATTGCCGAAGAACTCGCCGGGGGCCAGGATGTCCAGCAGGATGTTCTGGCCGCTGAGCGTGTGACGTAGCAGTTTGACCTTGCCGGAAGCCACAACGTACAACCGCTTGACCGAATCTCCGGCGTAGAAAATGACCTCCCCCGGCTCGTAACCGCGCTCCCGGAAGTGGCCGTTGATGCTGGTGATGTCTTCCGCCGGTAATCCGGTGAAGAAGGGCAGCCCTTTAAGGATGTGCAGGCGCAAATCCAGGGAGCACATGTGGGGCGCGATCGATTCCGGCTCAACGGGGGTGCGGCGATGGGGAGACATGGCATGCTTTTCGTAATGGGGAGGTTGCTGTCGTCGAGATGATCGTAGTGCGTCGGGTCGGGATGTGCAAGATGGCAGGAGGCAATCCTCTTTAAGGTATTCCCCTGCCACATCAGCAGCGCGATCGGGGCAATGTTAAGCCAGCACGGCAACCACAACAGGAGGATATTGCTGGCAATGCGCAGGATCAGTGGCGCGTACAGTACCCGACTGAGGCGGATCATCCGACCGATCAAAGCTGGGATAATGATCGGTGCGTGGCCAAGAATCATGGAAAAGACAAAGCCCAGCAGCAACGTCCCCAGGACGCCGGAGACCACCAACGGGCCGTGGGCCAGCATCACCCTGGTGGAAAAGCCTGCCGCGCCCAGGCGTTCCAGCACGGTCTACAGGCCGAGCAGGAACAACAGGTCCAGGACGAACATCGCCGGGAGGCGCGGCAGGCGTGAGGCAGGCAAAGGCACCATTGATTTTTCTCTGTACATGTACATGATGGCAGCACAGCGTGCACCGTTGCCCCGGGAGCCATTGCCGTAACCCGGCAACAACTCCCGGAGATGCGGGCGACGGTCACCTATGGCGCGGGTTGCAGGCTGCGCAGGTAAGCGATGATGTTCAGGATATCCTCGTTGCTGAGGGCGGGGTTGCCGCCGCGCGGAGGCATGTCCACGCCGGTGGTGTTGGCAGCGTCCCAGATTGGCCGCCCGGTGATGATGAACTGCTGCAGTTCGCGATCGCTGAGGCTACGGACGAATTCGCTATTGACCAGGTCTTTGCCCAGGTTGGGCAACCCACGCGCATCCGGGCCGTGGCAGGCGGTGCACAGCGAGGTGTAGGCCCTTTCTCCGGCGGCGATAGCTGCCGGATCATAGCTGCCTGCCGGTACCCCTTCAGATTCAGGAGCGGAGGCGGCGGTCACTGTGGGTGGTGCGACGGTTGGAGGGGCCAGGGTCACTGTTGGCGTTGCTGTGGCGGTTAGGATGATCTGTGCTGCACCGGTGTCACCCGCGCCTTCTGCAAAGACCCCCTGTCCGGAGATTACACGCAGGTAAGCGATGATGTTCAGGATATCCTCGTTGCTGAGGGCGGGGTTGCCGCCGCGCGGGGGCATATCCACACCGGTGGTGTTAGCCGGGTCCCAGATCGGGCGGCCCATGATGATGAACTGCTGCAACTCACGGTCACTCTGGCTGCGCACGAACTCGCTGTCAATCAGGTCTTTGCCCAGGTTGGGCAACCCGCGCGCATCCGGGCCGTGGCAGGCGGTGCACAGCGAGGTGTAGGCCCTTTCTCCGGCGGCCACAGCCTCAGGCGCATAGGCCGGGAGATCGGCGGGCGGGGTTGTAGCCGTCGGGGGAAGAGCAGTCGGCGCTGTCATGGCTGGTAAAGCGGCGGCAGGCGTAACCGTGGTTTCCAGGATTGTAAGCGCCGGAGCCGGGGGCGGTGTAGCGGGCGTATTGGCTGCGGCCTGCAGGGCCAGGAAAGCGATGATGGCAACCAGCGGTAGAAGCGTCAGGCCCAGAAAGGTCAGGATGCCCGCTGGCAGGAGCAGGCAACCTAACTCGCTATCCGGATCGGTGAAGCGCTCCAGCCATCTCTGCCACGTCCGCGTTGCCTGTTGGTTCGTCATGATTGGCCCCTGTCCTCTAGTGATCCGCGCCGTGTGCCGCCACCGACGCACCGGTCGATTCGTCCTCTGTCGCTACGTCGCCGGTTGTTCCGCGCAGGATGCTATCGTGGGAAACGGCCTCGACGAATAGTTCGAAGCGCTGCGTGGCAGTCCCCCGGTTATCGGGCAGGCTGACCGTCACATCCAGAATCCAGCCGCCACCCATCGTCCAGTTGAACGGCACACGGTATACACCGGCTTCGCTGGTAGTCGTCTCGCTATCGACCGGCTCCATGCCGGCGTGATCCATGTTGCCGTGGACGTGCACGGTCGCGCCGTCAACCGGTCTGCCAGCGGCATCGGTGACGGTGACGATCAGAGTCGCTTCACCAGCCGCCGGGGGGGATGGTTCCACCGTCAGATCGATCGCCACATCGCTCGCTGGCTGTACTTCTGCCGCCACCTGAGCGCATCCGGCTGCCACCAGCAGCGCCACACTCAGCAGAAACACTTTGACCTTCATGATTCTTGATTCTTGCTCCCTTCGACTGCTGCCCTGGCGCGCGAACAGGATCAACGCGCTCGCCAGCGGCACCAGTACCCAGATCAACAGTCCGCCCACAAGGAGTGGCAGCAGGGCGCTGCCAAAGCGATCGGTGGCGTAGAGACCCGCCGGGCCGAGCACTTCCAGGTTGGCCTGGATGGTCAGGATGGCCGCCATCTTGAAGAGTTGCAGCGGGTTGAACGAGGCCAGCAGGAGTACCTGCTCAATTGGCAGGCGGGTGATGATGGCCGCGCCCATGATCCCCAGATCGCCCAGGAAGACGAGCGCCAGCCACAGGAACAGCGACCCAACCAGTGCCGCCGATGTCCGGCGGGCAACGATGGAGAGCAACAGTCCCAGGCTGAGCATTGCCAGGCCCAGCAGCCAGGCGATCAGCACGGTCAGTATATAGCCGCCCGGATCGCCGCCCTGCCCTCGCAGGGCCAGGAAAACCCCTGCCAGGCCAAAGCCCAGCCCCAGCGAAGCCAGCAGTGCCATCGCCAGGCCGGCGTACTTGCCCAGCAGAACCTCCGGGCGGGTGACTGGCTGGGTGAGTAGGTAGTCCAGAGCGCCGGTTTCTCGCTCCCCGGCCAGGTTAGCTGCGCCCAGCGTCAGGCCAATCAGCGGCACAAAGAGCAGCACCAGGTTGACCAGGCTGGCCGCCGTCCGCCCGTAGCCGGCCAGATCGGCCAGCCCGCCGCCGGGGTGCGATAGCGCGGAAAGGGTGAGCGCCAGCCCGCCAAAGGCCAGCGTGTACAGGGCGAACCAGCGGTTACGCAGCGCATCCCGCAACTCCTTGCGGGCGATGGTCTGCACGTTGCCCGGGTCGATCATGCTGCACCCTCCGGGAGGAGACCCTCCCCATCCACCAGATCAAAGTCTTCCACCAGGATTTGGGCAGCTTCCAGCAGGCGTAAAGGCTGCATCCGGCTGCCCGCGCCTACCGCCACATACAGGGCCTTGCCATTAGGAACCACAGCGAATCCCTCTGCTCCCAGCAGGCGGGCCGCCTCCCCATGCTGTATGGGCGGCAGGTGCACACGCAGCCAGCGCGCCGCGCCTGGCATCCCCGCCAGTTCGTCCGGATGGCAGTCGCGCAGAAGCCGCCCGCGCTCCAGCACGATCACCCGCCCGGTCAGGGCCACCACGTCTTCCAAACGGTGAGAGGAGAACACCACTGTTTTCCCGGCACGGTTGAGGTCGCGCACGAGTTGCAGGAAGGTCTGGCGGGATTGCGCATCCAGGTTGGCTGTCGGCTCATCCAGGAGCAGGATGGGTGGGTCGGTAAGCAGGGCGGCGGCCAGCGCCAGCCGGCGCTTCATGCCGCCGGAGAGCGCGCCGACTGTCTTTCCAGCGTGGGTGGCCAGATCGACCTGTTCCAACACTGCCGCGACGCGGGCTGGAGGCGCTTTCTTCAGCCGGGCGTAGAAGGCCAGCGCCTCCTGCGCTGTCAGGTCGTAGAAAGCGAGCTCCTGTGGCACGTAGCCGATCGCGCTGCGCACCGCCCGCCCCTGGCGCTGCGGGTCCAGGCCGTTAACCGTGATCCGTCCGCTGAACGGAATCACTCCCATCAGGCAGCGCAGGGCGGTGGTCTTGCCTGCGCCATTAGCGCCCCACAGGGCCACGGCTTCGCCCGCGTTCACGTGGAAGGTCACGCCCTCCAGCGCCGCTGTAGAGCCGTAATACTTGCTTAGATCGTGTACGGTGATCATCGGCATTTCTTTCGTCAGGAGTACCGCCGGAGTGTTTCCCGCGTTGACCGGTGTCACAATGGGCCTGGCCGGGCGCGGCTGACCAGGCGTGAATCCCAGGATGACCGCGCCGATCCCGATGGCGGCCAGCGTCCCGGCGCCCAGCAGAAACGGCAGGTCGACCGCGCTGGAGTCGGCCTGGAGTGCAACTGGAAGGCTGTAATGGATCAACGGCGCTTCGTCAATCAGGCGTGGTTCCGGGCGCAAGGTGGGAAAGGCCGAGGCTGCGAAATCGATCGCCCCTGCTGCCGGGCTGAAGGTGAACAGGCGCAGGGCAGGATGAACATCTGCCAGGCTCTCAAAGAGCTTTTCAGCACGGTAAGGCCGGTCACCGATGCCATCGCCGTCGGCATCGTAGCCGCTGTAGTCGCTCCAGTAATTGCCCCGGCCATCCTGGTACCAGAGGTTGTCCTGCAGGGTACCCCGCCCGTGCACGCCGGTCTGTTGCAGGTTCTCCAGAAAGCTGTTGTCCCGGAAGATGTTGCGGGCGACCGCGGGCAGGGCGCTGACGCCCAGATCGTTGAAGGCGAAGACATTGCCCGTGAAGGAGTTGTAGCGGTCAACCGAGAACGGTGAGTTGTCCAGGTACAGACCGGTGCGGTTGCCAACGAGCAGATTATCCGTGGCCTCGACATCGTCCATATCCTTGAGGGCGACGCCGTAACCGCTTGGCCCCCGGCTGTAGGCGATCGTGTTGCGGCGCAAGATGAGACCGTCGGAATACATCAGATAGGAACCGACCGAGTTGTGGGTAAAGGTATTGTCCTCAATCCGCGCATGCCGGGAATACATGAAGTGCAGGCCATAGCGGTTGCCGGAGAACGTGTTGCCGATGATGGTGATATCCTGTGCATACCAGATCAGAGTGTCGCGCGAGTTGGTCACCGTGTTGCCAGCCAGGGTGACATGGTTGCTGTACCACACCCGGATGCCATCCCCACGCATTGACGGCTCTAGGGGCAGGCCGCGCACCACATTGTTGCGGGCGATGCCATTGTCCGCGTTGGCGAAGTAGATGCCGAACAGCACATCTTCCAGGATGTTTTCGGCAATGGTGGCGCGCGGGGCCTGGGCGATGATGGCAGTATCCTCGCGGCTGAGTGTGTGGCCGGTGTTGCGCAGCGTGAAGCCCTGGAAGGTGACATCCGGCGCGGCAATGATGACCAGGCTACCCTGCCCACCGCCGTCGATTACTGGTCGGCCCACGCCCTGCAGGGTGACGCCGGGCACGGTGATCTCCAGCGGGGCAGGATGTACACCTCCCTGGACTTCGATGATGTCGCCCGGTGCGGCAGCAGATAGTGCAGCGGCGATGGAGTCGTAGGGGCCGTCCGGTGCAACGATCAGGCGCTGCCCGCCTTCGGCGTGGATCGGCAGCGTTGCGCCCAGCAGGAGCAGGCTCAGCGCCAGCCATCCGGCACGCACGATCGACCGCCTGAACATCTAGTTCATCCCCCTTCCAGAACGTTCCTGACGGGTCTGGAGCAGGGCGATGACCAGCCCGGCCAGAATCAGCAGCGATCCTGCCGCAGCCAGAATCCAGCCGCTGTCCAACGCAGCAACCGTGCGGAACTGCCCGACCACACCTTCGCCGAGGATGGGTGGTGTGAACGGCTGGATGGCGCTGGAAAACGGCGCGTAGGGGTCCAGATTCTGACCGAAGTCATTGAGCCAGTAGGCCATATCCGCCAGGAAGACAAGCGGGAAGAGCAGCGGCGGCACAACCAGCAACCAGCTCCAGCGTCCCCGCCGGAAGGCGGCAACCAGCAGAAACCCGGCAAACAGAATCAGAGTCGGCACGGCAATCGACCGTTCAATCTGCGCGGCTTCCGCCAGGGGGCGCATCCCGATGTAGTGGTTGAGGTTGTCGATCTCGCGGACTTCATCCAGCACGGGATCATCGTCGCCGGTCATGTGGTTGACGAAGACCCGCACGTGCAGGCCGCCGGGATACTGTGGGGCGAGCAGGGTCATGTTCCAGTAGGGCAGGGCAATGGAAGCCAGCAGCAACCCTGCCGCCAGCAGGTAAGCCAGCGACGGCAGATGGGCCGCCAGCCGCCGCGCCCGCGACAGGCCGTCGGTTGGATGTTCAACGCTGGTTTTCATCACGCTTTCGATGTAGTTAGCCGCCATCGAACCATTCCTTTTCGTTTATCTGCTGCCGGTCGGTGGCCGGGGAGACCACAGGCCAGCCCCGGCCACCGACCGCTTCCTCTGCATGCCGCTGTTACTGAGGCTGGACGAGCATGTACCCCATCATTTCCAGGTGTAGCGCGGAACAGAACTCGGTGCAGTAGTAGCTGAAGACGCCCGGCTGGGTCGCCTCGAATTCGAAGGTGACCGTCTCCCCCGGCTCCAGGCTCAGGTTGATCCCGTAGTAGGGGATGGCGAAGCCATGGGTGGCGTCGCGGGCGCGTTCGAGGCTGGTGATCGTCCAGGTGACATGATCGCCGGCCTGGATTTCGACGTGCTCCGGGTTGAAGTGGCTGCGGACGGCGGTCATGCGCACGGTGACGTGGTTGCCCTCGCGGATGATGCCCTCGGTGCCGGGCGCGACGGCATCAGGATCGACGCTCTGCGTGACCGGATTCCAACCCACTTCAGGGTAGACCTCCCAGGCGTTCAACCGGTCGGCGCGGATGATCTGGGAGTAGTGCGGTTCGGCTGCCGTGATCGGCATATCGTAAAGGAGTTGCATCTGGCTGCCTGGCTGGCTGATGTCGATGAGCTGGAAGTTCTGCGGCAGCAGCGGCCCCAGGTTGGCGAAACGGTCGACCGACCACTTGTTGAGCGCGACCAGGTAGCGGCCATCCGGGGCGATCGTGTCGCCGCCGGCGACGACCAGATGGCCGATGTTGTACTGGACGGGGATGGTGCCCTGCAGCGTCCAGCCATCCTGCGGGCGGTAGCCCTCCGCACCCATACTCCAGCGGGCGACAGCGGTATCCAGAAACAGGCTGGTGTAGGCGTATCCCTGGTTATCGAACTGGGTGTGCAGGGGGCCAAGCCCGACCTCGACCTGGGCTTCCAGCACGTCTTCAAGGGCCAGGATCGGGACGCCGTAGGCGTCTGTATCAGTTGGTCCGGCGGCGATGGCAGCCTGGATACGCGCCCAGCTATAGACGGAAACATGCGGATCCAGCTTGCCGGAGATGACGATGAAGTCACCCTGCGGCGCCACATCCACGCCATGCGGACTGCGTGGCTCCGGCGTGAAGTACAGCAGGTTGTTCTGGACGGCGACATCCAGGGGGATGACCTGCATGCCGTTGATCTCCACCGTCTGGCCGGACTGGAAGACCTGTTCGGCAGCCTTGAGGTTGATGATATGCAGGAAGTCGGTGGTGCCGCGGCTGGCTCCGGCTTCAAAGGGCGGGTTGCCTTTTTCGATGCCGCCGGTAGCCAGTTCGGTGTTGAACGAGTTGCAGAAGATCCAGCCCTCGGAGACCAGCTTGCCAGCGTCGCAGAGGTCCTGCCAGTAGGGTGGCAGTTCCAGGGCAAAGGAGCGCGCCGGGTCGATCCGGCCTGCCTGGCGGTCAAAGGCCCAGAAGGTCACCAGGCCGCGGTAGGCGGATTCGTACTCGCTGAGCGGGGCGTAGGCGCCACCAAGCGGCAGGGCGTACTGCCCGCCCTCGATCACGTACTCGGTGTTGGGGGTGACGAAGGCACCGCCATGATCGTTAAGGAACAGGGGATTCTTGACGATCTGCTTGGTCTCAAAGTCACGCAGGTCGATCACAGCGATACGGCCGTTGGCTTTGTCGTTGATGAACAGCCACTGACCGTCGTAGAGGCCGCCGGTTTCGCTCAGAGCAGGGTGATGCGAATCGCCCCACAGCGCCTGCTGGTCGCCGATGTTGCCACCGGCGAGGACCTCTTCCATCGCCCCGTAGCCGTAACCCTGCCAGGGTTCCGGCGTGAACACGGCGATGGTGCGCAACAGGCGCATGGACGGCACGCCGATCACCAGCACCTGCCCGCTCTGGCCGCCGGAGGCAAAGAGGATGAACTCGTCCAGCATGCCACTGGGCGTGTAGGTCATGGCGGCGGCGCGGAGATCTTCCTCGGTCAGGCCGCGCTGTTGGGCGATGGCCTGCCAGTCTGATCCCTGGGCGATGGCGCCGGATCCTGGCCTGAGCGTGGTGGTAACGAAAGCGGTGACGATCACGGCAAGGATCGTCAGGGCGAGACTGAAGCGGGAAACATGCGTCTTCATAGGCTTCTCTCCTGCGAGATGTCTGGACGGCGCACGGTGACGGCTGGCCTGATCAACGTGGGGTGCCCTCCTGAAAAGTGCCAGAACGTTATCTTCAGTATGGAGTCAGGCCAACGCCCGTGATGTGACTCAAGTCACATCACGGGCGCACGCAGCAGGAAGCAACAGGCGGTTGCTGCCCCCAATCGCAGCGGGGCAGGCGCTAGACGGTGACGCTTTCCAGCGGGCCGCGGGTGATCTGGCTCAGGGTAGTGTCAACGGCGAATATCCTGGCGCTGACATCGGCAATGGCTGGATTAGCGGCAAACCCGGCCATCATCGGGTTGGCCAGGAAGGCCTCGACAGCGGCCCGATCCCGGAAGAGATAAATGCCGCCGGCCTCAAGCCTGTCTTCGTCGATCAGCCATACTTTCCAGAGCAGGCCATCTACAGCGGCAATCGGCGCAGCTGCCGGGGTGATTAGCTGGCGGAGTTCGGTTGGGGATACGTTGAATCGGTAATTAACCTGCAGAATTGTCTTGGCCATGAGTTGGATTCTCCGTGAAGAGGCCAGATATCAGGCGGGCAGAGAGGTGAGATGGTCGAAGTTCGACGATGCGGCCAGAATCGAGCGGCCCCGTGCGGCGGGAGAGCCATCCTGTTAACCTGTAACGCACTGTCTCAGTATATGGAGCGTAAAATCTGCGGTACTGTGCCTGAAGTCACATCAAGAGCGGGGGGTTACCGGACCTCCCGTTCAGCGATCGCGGCCAGGGCATCAGGGTCGAGGATGAAAATCTCGGTACGTGTCTGGCGTAACAGTCCGGCCTGCTCGAAGTCGCGGATGGCGCGGTAGATGACTTCGCGGGCGGTGCCAACCATGGCGGCCAGCTCCTGCTGGCTGAGCACGCGCTGAATGCGCAGGCCTTCGATGGTCGGCTCGCCCTCTGCTTCTGCGCGCGTCAGCAGCACACGGGCCAGGCGGGCGGAGACATCGCGGAAAGCCAGATCGTGGATCAGGGTCGCCAGCTGGCGGAGTTGGTGGGAGATCATCTCCAGCAGAGTGATCATCAGATCGGGGTGGGTCTCAAACAGGTGGCGCAGCGCGTCCGGCGGTACATAGATCGCCGTCGCCGGAGTGACAGCTTCTGCGCTACAGGGGCAGGGAGAATTGTCCGGCAGGGAGGTTGCGCCGAAGCATTCGCCGGGGATGAGCACGGCCAGAATCTGTACCCGTTCCCGCGACTGGCGATAGAGCTTGACCCGCCCTTCCTGCAGGGCGAATAGCCCGCTTGGCGGGTCGCCCTGCCGGTAAAAGACTTCACCTTTGTGACGGCTGACGACCATGGCCTGCTGCGCCAGATGCTCCAACGTGTCGGGCGAAAGCCTGGCCAGCGCCGGTACGTCCGCCAGTATACGCGTTGAGATGGTCACGAGTTTACTCGGCATGGCTGGCTATTTTGCGGCAGGATAGCAGGGATAGCGCATGGCAGTCTGTAACCTAAGTCACAGGCCGCTCCGGCGGGGCATTGTGCCCGTAGCGACTTATCCCCGTTCGGCCAGGCAAACACCCTCCAGTTGTTCCGGCTTGAGCAGGGCGATCTGGCCTGGCTCAAGGTGGACGATGCCATTGTCTTCCAGCCGGGCCAGATGACGGGTTACCACCTCGCGGACAGTCCCGGCCAGGTTGGCCAGCCGTTCGTGGGTCAGGCGGATCAGTGGTGGCGTGGCGCTCCAGTCGGCGTACATCAGCAGGCAATCGTTAATGCGCGTGGCAATGTTCCATGCGCCCAAACCCTCACTCAGCCGGGCCAGCGTGGCATAGTGGCGGCTGTAGAGCTGCAGCAGGGCTGCTACCAGGGATGGCTCATGGCGGATGATGTGTTGGAAAGCGTCGCGCGGGAGGATGAGGAGAACGACTTCGTCCACCGCCTGCGCATTGGCCGGGTTGGTTTCCTGGTTGAACAGCGGGCATGTGCCAAAACATTTACCGGCGCTGGCCACGCAGAGGGCCTGCGTGCGCCCCTGCAGCGATTGTTTGATGATTCGTACACGCCCTCTGGCGATGAACCAGATACCGGTAGCCGGTTCACCTTCCAGAAAGATGATCTCCCCCGGCGCATAGGTGCGGCGAAGCATCAGCCTGGCCAGTTCAGCCAGGCGTTCCGGCGAAATTCCCTTGAGCGCAGAGATGCCTTTCAGGTCTTCTTCAATGGAGGGCGTACTCACGAACGACACAATCTCCCGGCTTCCACAGCGACAGGTGGTACAAAGATGGTCGTCACCATCCGAATTGTAGCACATACATGGGTTGTCAGGGGGCAACGTGACTTCAGTTACAGCCAGGCCTGCTGTGCCCGGTTATGCTGGTGTAATACCTGTATTCTGTGGCAGGTGTGCTGTCAGCGGGTTGTGCCCGACCTGCGATCAGGATAGGCCAGGTCTATAGTGTTGAGCTGGTGAGGGGGACGGGTAATGACTGGAGCACGCCTTTCGACTGGCGAAGAGGCCCACATGGCGGCGACGCTGGGTTTCTGGGCTGCGCTGGCTGCTGCTTTTTGGGCGCTGTCGTTTGGTGTCTTGATGGTGACTGTCCCATCCGCACCCTGGGCAGGGATTGACGCCTACGCTCGCACTTTCACACCGCTGCAACTTGCCAGCATGGTTCCGGCGTTGCTGCTGACGCCAACCACGATCGTTGTTATGGCCTGCCTGCATGTATGGGTTGCTCCTCCACGACGTCTGTGGAGTCTGATCGGTCTGACCTTCAGTGCGGTTTACGCAGCCATCATTGCCGCCAATTACTTTTTGCAGTTGCACACCCTGAGTCTTAACCTGCAGAATGGCCAGCTTGAAGGGCTGGCGCTACTGGCATTACCTAACTTCCATTCTGCCTTCTTCGCCCTGGAGGCGATCGGGTACGCCTTTCAGAGTCTGGCAACCTTGGCCATCAGCCCGCTGTTTGGCAGCGGGCGGCTGGAGGTTTGGACTCGCCGTCTGCTGTTGCTCAACGGTGCGCTGGGCGTGCTGGGTGCAGTTGTGGCGCCGTTCGACTGGCCGCTGATCATTCTGGCCGGAGCCGGGCTATGGAGTCTGGTTTTCCCTGCTGCGATGATCCTGATTGCTGTCCTGTTCCGGTGGTCAGAACAGGCATAATGTTACTGGACAGACATGTTGCCTGATGGTTGACACCGTAGCTCTCCCCGGTGACAATTCAAAACAACCGGGTGTCCGGCGCTCTCCGGGCTGGTAACGCCCTGCGGATGTTGCCGCCTGACCTGGCTGGACGTGCGCTTATCCCCCGTCTTCATCTCCGCAATGCGCCTGTCTGACTCATGCCCTCCGGTGACTGCGGTGACGCCCGGACGTGCTGTTGCGGAAATGACAAGGAGAGATCAGGACGATGGCAGAAACCCGAACCGTCTCCGGATATACGATCGTGACCAAGACCGTCCCTACGTTCTACTTCATTGGCGTGACGACCGGGAAGTCTTCCATTATGAAGGTCTTCCCATTATGGATGCGAGAACTGGGACGGCCTGAGATCGTGATCGGAGGGATTGACCTGAAGATCCACGATGAGCCGCAGGCTTACCGCCAGGCTGTTGCGCAGATCAAGTATGACCCGCTGTCGCTGGGGGCGCTGGTTACCACGCACAAGATCGATCTTTTCCAGGCCGCGCGGGACATGTTTGACTACGCCGATCCCTATGCCCAGATCTGTGGTGAGGTCTCCTGCATCTCCAAACGCGATGGTCGCCTGGAGGGCCATGCCAAAGACCCCATTACTGCCGGGTTGAGTCTGGACGCCATCATCGGGAAGGATTACTTCGGGCGGACGGGCGGGCATGTGCTGTGCTTCGGGGCGGGGGGATCGGCGGTGGCGACGCTGCTGCACCTGATCAACAAGCCGGACGCTGCGGATCGGCCCCGGCGCTTTGTCGTGGTCAATCGCTCACAGGGGCGGCTGGATAGCATGAAGGCGATGGTTGAGCAACTCAAGACCGACATCGAGGTGGCGTACATCTGCAATGAGGACCCGGTCAGGAACGATGCGATCATGGCGACCATGCCGCCCTACAGCATCGTGATCAATGCCACCGGCATGGGCAAGGATATCCCCGGCTCGCCGATCACCAATGCCGGGCTGTTCCCGCTTAACGGCATTGCCTGGGAGTTCAACTACCGGGGCGAACTGGACTTTATGCATCAGGCGCTGGCCCAGGTTGAGTCACGCCACATCCGGGTCGAAGACGGCTGGCTGTACTTCCTGCACGGCTGGACGCAGGTGATCGCCCAGGTGCTGCATATCGATCTGGATGAAGCGCTCTTCCAGCGGCTGGCAGCCGTGGCGGAGAGCGTCCGGAAGTAGCGTCGTTACCAGAAACTACTGCAAGACCTGTGACGGGGTTCCGTCAGCGCCTGCTGAGGGGACCCCGTCACTCGCTGGAGTCAGAATTCAGTGGCTGTCGAATCGCGGGGATTGACATCTTGGCATAGCTAATCTAGACTTGGGAAATCCAGAATTAACCTTTATATGTTGGCGTTGCTGACATTGCCAGTACGGTCTGAGTGCTACGAAGAAAGGAAGTGATTCAGGCATCCGGTGAGCTGCCGCCCGGCCGGGACCGTTGCCGACAATGCCGCCCTCCCCAACAACTCACGCTGCAGGAGGAGCCGGTGCATGAGTATCTTACTGGTAAGTGATAACCTGGAATTCGGGGGAATCTGGACTTATGCGCTACACCAGAGGGGACTTGAAGTAGCGCATGCCAGGACGGAGCAGGAAGCGATTGAGCACCTGCAAGAAGTCTTATACGATCTGGTCATTATCGACATCTATTTGCAGGGGCAGGACAGCATTGCCCTGTGTCGGCAGATCTGCCCGCAGACGGGCGGCCCGGTTCTGCTGTTGACGTCACGAAATGATGAAGCTTATGTGCTGGCGGCTTATGAGGCCGGCGTGGATGAGTGCATCGTCAAGCCGCTCAGCCCTTCCCTGTTTCTGGCCAAAGTAGCGGTGTGGCTGCGCCACGCCCGGGCAGGCATCCTGGCCAAGGAGAGCGGGGGACTGGCGAACTTCCGTCTGGATCCGGTGCGACGGCAGGTGATTCGCGCTGATGGCAGCGTAATCCGGTTGACCTACCTGGAGTGCCGGGTGTTGCAGATGTTCCTGGCCCATGCCAACCAGGTGCTCGATGCGGCCCACATCATCGACGTGGTATGGGGATATCGCGGCGATGGGGACAGCGCCCTGCTGAAGAATGTCGTCTACCGCCTGCGGAACAAGATCGAGCCGGACCCGCGCCGTCCCAGCTATATCCAGACGGTGCCGGGGGAAGGCTACATGTTCACCGCCTAGCCCTTTCCGTCAGGGAGGGCATGTTACAGACCCCTGGTGTGGTGCGCTGTGTGACTAGCCCGCATCTCGCCGGGGGTCTGTGCTGCCTCATGTGCTTCCCGTGTCTTCTGCGGCGGGCTTCCTGCTGTTCTCTTTTCGCCTCTAATTGGGACAAAATTTATCCTTTTAAGACCTGCTGTGACTGGTTTTGAGACTGGCCCGTGACCACAACATGGTTAAATCCTTTTATGATGCTTTTCGTTGATTTAACATTTTGGCCGCTATCAATCCAGATGACGGAACCTGGGCATAGTGTTGTCGGATGGGATGTATCGAAACCAGCCGGTCGTGTTCCACTCAACCTGGATATTGCCAGTTCGGCGTGAATTCCGAGCCGAATTGATCTGAGGTGTCATTATGATGGGACTGTCAATTTCCTCTTCGATTTTTGCGAATGCTCTAGCCCGAACCGCTGTGGCGGCGAACACGCCGCCCTATGCTGCCCGGGATCCGTCCGGCGGCGTCAGGGTCAGCGTGATCATTCCGGCGATGAACGAAGCCGAAAATCTGCCCTATGTCCTGCCGCGTATCCCGCAGTGGGTGCATGAGGTCATCCTGGTCGACGGGCATTCCCGGGATAACACCATTGAGGTCGCCCGCCAGCTATATCCGGGAATCCGGATTCTCATGCAGGAAGGGCGTGGCAAGGGTGCGGCCCTGCGGACGGGCTTCGCCGCCGCGACCGGTGACATCATCGTCATGCTCGACGCGGATGGCTCCACCGATCCGGGTGAGATTCCGTCCTATATCGGCCCGTTGCTGGCTGGCGCGGATTTCGTTAAGGGATCGCGATTCCTGCAGGGCGGCGGCACCGCCGATATGGAGTTGTACCGGCGGCTGGGCAACCTGGCCTTTGTCCTGCTGGTTCGTCTGCTGTGCGGTGGTCAGTACTCCGACCTGTGCTACGGCTACAACGCCTTCTGGGCGCGCGTGGTACCGGTGCTTGATCTGGATGCTGACGGCTTTGAGATCGAGACCCTGATGAATGTCCGCGCGCTGCGGCGCGGCCTGCGGGTAGCGGAAGTGCCCAGTTTTGAGGCACGGCGCATTCACGGCCAGAGCAACCTGAAAACCCTGCCGGTGGGTATCCGCGTACTGAAGACGATCCTGCGGGAACGCTTCTTCTCCCGTCGGCAGCCGGTCGCAGCGGAGGAGTACACCGGTTCCGCGGTGGCAGTGAACCCCTTTGTGGACGCCGGACGCTAGCGGATGGTGATGATGCGGGCGGAGTTGAGCGTCTCTGTGGTGATCTGCGCGTATACGGAAGCGCGCTGGCTGGAGCTGTTGGCCGCCGTCGAATCAGTACGGCGGCAGACGCTTTCCGCGCGCGAGATCATCCTGGTTATCGACCATAACCCGGCGCTGCTGGCGCGTGCCCGCGATCAATTCCAGGCGGGTGGGATCTTGGTGGTCGAGAACCGGGGCGTGCAGGGCCTGTCCGGTGCGCGCAACAGTGGTATCGCTGTGGCCCAGGGTGAGATTATCGCCTTCATGGATGAAGATGCGGTGGCTGCGCCTGACTGGCTGGAGCGTTTGAGCGCCGCCTACCGCCGGGATACCAGTGTCCTGGGTGTGGGCGGCCTGATCGAACCATTATGGCTGGCAGGTCGTCCAGCCTGGTTGCCGGAAGAATTCCAGTGGGTGGTCGGGTGCAGTTATCGCGGCCTGCCGGAAGTACACGCGCCGGTGCGTAACCTGATCGGCTGCAATATGTCCTTCCGGCGGGAGATCTTTGAGGTAGTGGGTGGCTTCCGGGACGGGATCGGGCGCATTGGTACGCGCCCGCTGGGCTGCGAGGAGACGGAACTGTGCATCCGTGTCCGGCAGCGCTGGACGGACGGTGTGTTGCTTTATGAGCCGGAGGCCCGCGTTCTCCACCGGGTTCCGGCCAGCCGGGGACAGGTGACGTATTACACGTCACGTTGCTATTCGGAAGGGCTATCCAAGGCGCTGGTTTCCCGTTTCGTCGGCAGCCGGGACGGGTTGGCCAGCGAGCGTTCCTATACCTTCAAGACGCTCCCGCGCGGCGTACTGCGCGGCATGGCGGATGCGTTGCGTCGCGATTGGGGAGGGCTGGCGCGCGCCGCCATGATCGTCGTCGGGCTGGTCTGTACGGCGGCGGGCTATATGGTGGGCAGGATCCGGCTGTGGCGGTTTGAACCTGACCATGCCGGCAGGTCGGTCGGGAGGGAACGGGTTTACTCAGAGACGGCGCCGTAGCAATCATAAGAAGGTTTGTAGAGATTTATGACAATCGAAAACCCCCTGCGTGTGTTGCAGGTGACCGCCCGCTATCTTCCGCTGGTAGGCGGCACCGAGATGCACACCTATCAGGTAGCCAGCCGGCTGGCTGCCAGCGGGATAGATGTTACTGTGCTCACTGCTGACCCTGGCGGCCAGTTACTGCCCTTTGAGGAAGTGGCGGGGGTCAAGGTGCGCCGGGTGCGGGCCTGGCCGCGGGGGCGCGACTACTACTTTGCGCCCGGCCTGTGGCGTGTGATCACGGAAGGGCGCTGGGACCTGGTGCATTGCCAGGGGTATCACACCCTGGTTGCTCCGCTGGCCATGCTGGCGGCGCTGCGGGTCGGGACGCCCTACGTGCTGACCTTCCATAGTGGCGGCCATTCCTCCCGCGTACGTCAGGGATTGCGCGGCATCCAGATCAGGTTGTTGCGCCCTCTGTTCGCCCGCGCCAGACGCCTGGTCGCCGTCTCCGAGTTTGAGCGCCGCTATTTCAGCGCCCTGCTGCGACTGCCTGCTGAGCAGTTCGCTGTCATTCCCAATGGCTCCGATCTGCCGCGTGTTGCCAGACAATCGGCCCCGCCCTCCGGGAAGCTGATCGTTGCGGTGGGGCGGCTGGAGCGCTACAAGGGCCACCAGCGCGTGATTGCGGCCCTGCCCGGTGTGCTGGCCCACCAGCCGGAAGCGCAGTTGCGCATCGTTGGGGCCGGGCCGTATGAGTCGGCTCTGCGCCACTTGGCGACCAAGCTGGGTGTGGCCGACCGGGTGGAGATCGGAGCGATCGCCGGCGCGGATCGCGAGGCGATGGCTCGCCTGCTGGCCAGCGCCCGGGTTGTTGCCCTGCTGAGCGACTATGAGTCGCAAGGGCTGGGCGCAACCGAGGCGCTGTCGCTGGGCTGCCCGTTGCTGGTCAGTGACACCTCGGCCCTGAGCGATCTGGCCCGTCACCCGCTGGTGCGGGCCATCCCGCCGGACGCTGACCCGGAGACGGTGGCCGGGGCGTTGCTGGAGTTGCTGGCTGTAGATCGGGAAACCAACACGGGTGAGATCGCACTGCCGACATGGGAGTCGTGCGTCGCTGACCTGCTGGCGCTGTATCGGTCGATCGTCAGGCCTGGCGCGGGGGATGCACTCCGCCGCGCTTTGCCGTTACAGGAGGTGCCCGATGTCGCCCGCTGAATGGTCGCGCCGGGAGTTCCTGCGGATCGTCGCCGTGCTGGGAGTCGCGACAGCCTGCGGGGTGACTGTTCAGGCGGCGCAGGGCCGGCCCGTGTTTGCCACCTGGGGGCAGGAGAGCCTGACTCTCAATGGACTTGAGCAGCCTTTTGCCAGTCTGCCAGGTCACGGCTTCGGGTCGCTGTGTGGAAGGGGCCGCTGATGATCGTTCACGAAGTCGCGTCGACAGCCACGCCGAACGAAGGGCGACTGATCTGGAACGCCAACGATCAGGCGCTGGCGGCGTGGCTGGTCAGCCTGGCCCACAATGTGCGCCACGCGCCCTATGGTGCGCGGGGAGACGGCCTGGTTGATGACCGGCCAGCCATTCAGGCGGCGATTGACGCTTGCAGCGCCGCCGGGGGTGGGCATGTCTTCCTGCCGGCGGGCATCTACCGTGTGGACGGCTCGCTGCTGCTCCGTGACGGGGCCAACCTGATCGGCGCGGGGATGAATGTGACCACGATCAGGCTGGGCGATGGCGCTCGCGGCCCGGCGTTGACGGATGCGGCGGCGGGCATGGCCGGAGCCTACGCCTTCGGGCGGGTGCACCTGGCTGACTTTGCCATTGATGGCAACCGGGAGAAGTGCCCGGAAGGCGGGGCAGGCATTTTCACCACCGCCTATTACAGCACCTTTGAGCGTCTGTATATCCACGACTGCCGGGGACACGGCCTGCATATTGGCTTCGCCGGGATGGCCAACCGGGCCAGCCAGGATAGCGTGGTGGGCTGCCGAATCAGTGACTGCGGCGGGGCAGGGGTGCTGCTGGACATCAACGGCACCGATCACGTCCTGGCTCAGTGTTACATCCACGACTGCGAGTGTGGCGTGGAGATCCATAACGGTGGTGTGCGGGTGGTCAACAACGATCTCTATGGCAACCGCCGGGCTGCTGTCCTGGTCACGCAGACGGCTTACGGGGTGATTGTGGCGGCTAACGATCTGAACGCCAACCGGCGGCACGGTATTGTGATCAGCCGCACCACACAGGTCAGCTCTGGCCCCTGGGGTCAGCTCCTGATCTCCGCCAACTCGATCCTGGGTGATGGGTTGGAAGAGGACAACGCCTTCGACGGTATCTATGTGGAAAGCGATGTTCCGGCGGGTATCAGCAAGCTGACGGTAGTGGGCAACAAAATCTTCACCCTGGGCGGGCCGACCCGCTTCCGCTACGGGGTCCATCTGGCCCGGCATGTGACCAAGGCGCTCTGCAGCGCCAATCACATTCACAACGTTGCCAGCGGGATGTATGCCGTCGGTGCGACGTGTTCCGCTGTGGCGGTCGACAGCCTGGGTGGGATCGCGCTGGAAGCGCCGTCATTGCCGGAGAGCGGGGCGATGCTGACCAACCCGTTTCACGCCCCGGTCAGTGTGTATATCAGCGGTGGGGCGGTGAGCGATGTCGCCATCGCGGGCCGATCCACTGGCCTGCCGGGCGGCAGCTTCCGTCTGGCGGCGGGGCAGACCATCAGCCTGGTCTACACCGCACCGCCGTCGTGGGTCTGGATCGCGGATTAGGGGGCCTGTCCACAGGCGTAGGGGAACTATGGGTGAGGCGCAGTCGTTGACCGAGACGTTATTTGCCACTCTGGAACAGGCGGGAGTGCCCTGGTGTGTGCTGTACCGGGGCAGGCTATCCGGTGCTGCAGGCGAAGTGCTCGACGTGCTGGTGAGTCCCGAAGCACGGACGGCTGTCGAACACTGCCTGATCGGGCTGGACTTCCTGCCGCTGGCCGGGCTGCAGCGATCCGTCCGGCGAACCTGGCTGGCGTATGCTGCGCCGGATAGGTGCTGGGTGAAGGTCAACCTGTTAACTCGCCTGGTCTATGGCGAGGGTCTGACTCTGCCGAAGGACATCAGCGCGGGCATCCTGGAGCGCTGCCAGCGGCAGGGAACGGCCTGCGTTCCCGTCCCCGATGACAGTTTCTGGCTGTTGTTGCTGCGTTCTCTGCTGGTCGCCGGGGAGTTCGGAGCAACCGAGCGCACGCAATTACTGGCTTTGAGCGCGGCGGCCCGTCCTGACAGCCCGCTGGCGGCCCTTCTGCCGGGAGATTGGCCGGCGGAACAGGTGATTGCCGCTGTGAAGGCGGGGGAATGGGACAGGCTTCAGGAGGTCGCCGTACACTGGTCTGCCCGGAGGGTGGTTGGGTGGCGCCGTGCGCCGGGGCGCATCCTGCGCAACCTGCCGGGATGGCTCCGCCCGCGTGGGTTGAATGTCGCCCTGCTGGGGCCGGATGGCGCAGGCAAGTCAACCGTCGTGGAGGCCGTGCGGCAAAACTCCTACTTGCCGGTGCGCACGCTGTACATGGGCCTGAGCGAAGAGCGCGTGCCGCTGGTCGCTGGTCTGCGGCCACGGATGTTACGCGCGCCGGTTTTTCTGCTCTTCCTGTGGGGGAACTACCTGGCTGCACTGGTTCATCGGGCACGCGGGCGGCTGGTGATCTTTGACCGCTACACCTATGATGCCCTGCTGCCCCCACGCGGGCGGCTCTCCCCGCTGATGGCAGCTTCCCGCTGGCTGCGCGCTCATCTGCTCCCGCCGCCGGATCTGGTGCTGGTGCTGGATGTCCCCGGCGCGGTGATGTTCGCCCGCAAGGGTGAGCACGATCCGGCCCACCTGGAGGCCGAACGGCAGGCTTACCTGGCCCTTCAGCGGCGGATTGCCAACGCCGAGATCGTGGATGGGGCACGCCCGCCGGCTGCGGTCGGCGCAGACGTGGTGGAGCGCATCTGGCGGCGCCAGGTCATGGCCTGGAAGGAAGGGCGCGTATGAGCACGGCTCAACCATTGTCGGTTGCGGTTTCACAGCCCGCACCGGCGGAGACGCATAGCGCCACCGCCCGCCACATCCGGGGATCGAGTTTGCTGCTGGTCGGCAAGATTCTGGCCCAGATCATGGAGTTCGGGGCACAGGTGCTGCTGGTACGCGCCCTGAGCAAGGCCGATTACGGTGCGTTCAGCTATGCTCTGTCCTTTGCCCTGCTGTGCAAGGGGATCGCCATGTTCGGCCTGCCGGACACGCTCTCACGCTTTGTACCCCTGTACCGCGAACATCGCCAGCACGACCGGCTGCTTGGCGCACTGGCGCTGGCCTTTGCCACGGTGTTTGGTCTGGGGCTGGTCATGGCCGCTGGCCTTAACATAGGGATCAACGTTTTTCATATCCGGCCTACCGATGATCCGGCGGCGCTGGCGCTGCTGGCGATCATGGCCTTCCTGATCCCGATTGAGGCGCTGGACGGCCTGCTGACCAACCTGTTCGCGGCCTTCGCCAGCCCACGGGTGATCTTTTTCCGTCAGTCGGTGCTGGGGCCGGGGTTGCGGCTGGTGCTGGTGTTGGCGTTGACTGCCCTGCAGGCCGACGTCCTGTTCCTGACGGTTGGTTATCTGCTGGTCAGTCTGCTGGGCGTGGCGCTGTACGGTGTGATGTTCGCCCGCCTTCTGCGGGAGCAGGGCTGGCTGGCCGGGTTGCGACTCCGTGTCCTGCGCTATCCGGCCCGCGAGATCTATGGCTTCGCCATCCCGCTGCTGGCTTCCGTACTGGTCTGGCTGGTGATCGAGTCCTCGGATGCACTGCTCCTTGGCTATTTCCACGATACCGAGGCTGTGGCCAGCTTCCGGGCTGTACTGCCGATGGCCCGCCTGAATCAGGGTGTGATCCTGACCTTCGCCCTGTTGTATACGCCGCTGGCGGCGCGCCTGTACGCCCGCCGGGATCACGGGGCGCTGGCCGACCTGTACTGGCAGACGGCGCTGTGGATGACCGTACTCTCGTTGCCGATCTTCCTGTTGACCTTCTGCTTTGCCGGGCCGATGACAGTGCAGGTCTATGGCGCGCGCTACGCTGACTCGGTGCCGATCATGGCCCTGCTTTCGCTGGGCTACTTCTTCCATACGGTGCTGGGTTTTAACGGGCTGACGCTCAAAGTCTACGGGCGACTGCGCTTCACGGTGGCGGCGGATGTTGCTGCGACGGTGGTCAACGTGATCGTCAACCTGGCGCTGATCCCGTCCTATGGCGCCCTGGGTGCGGCGGTCGGCTCTGCCACGACACTGGTTCTCCATAACCTGTTCAAGCAGTACGGGTTGTGGCGTTACACCGGCATCTCCCTGTTTCGTCGCCAGTACACGGCGGTCTATGGCGCGGCGGCGGTTGTGTCCCTGCTGTTGCTGGGCCTGCAGATCACTATCCTGCCGGAGAGTCTGCCGCTGGCGCTGCTGCTGGGTGCGCTTGGCAGCCTGGCAGTGCTGGCTGTGAGCTGGCGGGCGCTGGCCGTTAAGCAGATGTTCCCGGAGCTAACCCGCTGGCCGCTGGTGCATCATGCCCGGCAGATCATTGTCCGGGTCGGGGGGAGGCGGGCGTGATGATGAATGTCGCTTTGCTGGGCCTGCAATGGATGCCCCGCCTGGGCAAATCCTGGCGGCGCTGGGCCAATCGTCACGCCCTGCGCCGGGCTGTTGACCTGACGCCGGCTATCCTGCGGGCGCTCACGCCGTTGCCAGGGCTGCCTGCGCCGGAGACCTGGCGTGTAGGGCGCGCCGACTGGACACTGACCGACGTGATTGTCCTGGCGGTCGGCCCGGCAGGAGGTACACCGGCGGCCATTATCAAGTTGCCGCGTAGCACCGCCGCGGCAGAGAGTC